>Ga0272442_10000149_pt1 | contig 116602 bp, 181 predicted proteins | sample SSMForm2O_FD_200262 | JGI IMG/M metagenome (GOLD analysis project Ga0272442, IMG submission 200262) | Marine sediment archaeal communities from Little Sippewissett salt marsh, Falmouth, MA, United States - SSM-Form-2O | ecosystem: Environmental > Aquatic > Marine > Wetlands > Sediment ...
ATTTGTAGATGCTTTTGATTTGTTTAATTGTATTGATAGAATTGTTAAGCATAAACATATTGATAATCTAAAAGGACTTAGAAAAGTTATTGATAATAGAATTAAGGAATTAGAAGATAAGGTAAAAGTGAATGGAAAATGAGAAGTTTAATTGTAGCAATATTGATATTTGGAAGTATTTTAATATTAAGCATTTTATTAGGTTATATAATTATCAATGAATTTCAAAATCAACAAAATGCTGATGTTAATGATTGTTGCCCTGCAGATGTTGAAACAGATAAAAATATTGTTCCAATTATGTTTATAACTATACCTGGAATTTGTATATTATTGTTTTTTAGAAATGATATAGAACAATGGATTAAAAGAAAGGTAAGGTAAAAGTGTAAGGATATGAAAAGTAAAAAACCAGTATTATTAATGGGCGGTCATACGGATGAAATGTTTACACCAAAATATGCATTAAAACCATTGTTACCATATATAAAAGATGATTGGACTATATGGGAATGTGCTTATGGTAATGGTGCTTTATATAATCATTTGAAAGAATTAGGTTATGATGTAGTAGGTAATGGTGAAGATTTTTTAAAAACAAATATTGATTGTGATATAATTGTTACTAATCCACCTTATAGTTTAAAATATGAGTTTTTGAAACGTGCCTATCATATACATAAAAGGTTTGCTTTTCTTATGCCTATTACTGCTCTTGAAGGTATTAAAAGAGGTGCATTATACAATAAGTATGGTATTCAACTGATTATCCCAAATAGGCGTATTAATTTTATTACACCTAATGGTGGTAAGAGTCGTTGGTTTGCTACTGCTTGGTTTACGTATGGTTTGAATTTAGAGTTTGATTTAAATTTTAAGGAGTTAGAAAGGTAATGTAAAAGTTTGAAGAAGAAGGTAAAAAAGACAAGGTGGATAAATGAAAATACCTAAAAAAGAATATGATGTGATATATGCTGACCCTGCATGGAAATATAATTTTAGTCCAAGTAAATATTTTTCTATTGAATATCATTATCCAACAATGAATATTAAAGATATAAAACAACTACCGATAAAAAGCAAAAAAAATAGTGTATTATTTCTTTGGTCAACATCACCGAAGTTATTAGAAGCATTGGATGTTATGAAAGCATGGGGGTTTATTTATAAAACCCATGCAGTATGGGATAAAAATATACGTGGGATGGGTTATTGGTTTTTAGGTCAACATGAATTGCTATTAGTAGGAACAAAAGGTAAGTTTAGTCCACCAAAACCTAAGTTTATAATTGCATCAATTTATACTGAAAAAAAGAATACTAAAAAGAAATCAAGAAAACCATCTTATTTTAGAGATTGGATAACAAGAGCATATACAAATTTTGATAAAATAGAATTATTTGCCACTGAAAAAATTGATGGTTGGGATAGTTGGGGTAACGAAATTTAAATTAAGAATGTAAGGTAATAGTTCAGGAGAAATGAAAAATGAGTGAAAGATTGAAGTGGTTTATTATTGGTGCTGTTTGTGCTTATGGTTGTTCAGCATTAGTAATAATATTTAATTAAGGTAATTGTTAAAGGAGAAATGAAAAGATGTATGAACACAGTATAAGAATAGCAAGTAAGTTAGAAGCAATTGCTGATGAAATAGACAATGACGAAAGTTTTGAATTTGACGACAATGCAGAATGTTTGTTTATGGAAATGATTGGAGATACTTGTAGAAAACAATACGAAATGGTGTTGATGTATATCGGTCATCTTAAAGAAGAACAGTTAGCAAAGAATGATTTAGCAACTATAAGGAAAAAATAAGGTAAAAATTAAAGGAGAATAAAATATGGTAGAAAGAGAGTTATCACAATTTGTAGATGCTTTTGATTTGTTTAATTGTATTGATAGAATTGTTAAGCATAAACATATTGATAATCTAAAAGGACTTAGAAAAGTTATTGATAATAGAATTAAGGAATTAGAAGATAAGGTAAAACTTAAAGCTAATCAACAAAACAATATAAAAATCAACAGTAGAAATAAAACTTAAAGGAAATTAAAAAATAAAAAAAACTTAATATTTAAATAAACTATAAAAAGTAAGAAAAACATTAAACTTATAATAAAAGAGATGAAAATATGGAAAATAAAATATACAAATACATAATAGATATTATGACAATATTGTTATTTGTTTTTGTCATTCTAGGCAGTTTTTGTGCAGCATTTACAATATTTGTTTTTATAACATCAGTTATAGGAACTTGTTATTATCTTGTTAATGCATCAGAAATAATTTCTCAAGACCCAACAAGAACATTAATGCTTTGTGGTGCAGGTGTAATTGCATTAATAGGTTATGTTAAATCTTTTAATTTCTTAGCTAGATTAGTTGCAAGATGGGAAAAAGTTGTTAGACCAAAAAAGAGGTGATTAATATTAAATGTGATATTTGTGGCAAAGAAACCAAGAAAGGTAAAATTTTTGTTATACCAAAGCAAGAGTTTTTATGTTTAGAATGTGCTAAAAAAAGAAGAGAGAAGGGAGGTGAATAGATGGACCCAATAATTATAGGTATACTTATCATAGTTGGCTTTATGGGACTTATTTTATCTCTTATGAGAATAATGTTAAAAGCCAAAAAAAGACAACAAAAAATGAATGAAAAGTTTGATGAATACGACCCATATGAAGATAAGTAAAATATTAAAAACCAACAAACCTTTATATACTATGAAACCAATTTATACTTGTGATGAAATGAAAGCCAAGGAATTAATTAAAATCCTAAAAGAAGTTCCAGAGGACACAGAAGTTGTTCTTTGGAAATGGAGCAGAAGAGAAGGCAAATCAGTATATAGACAGCTAACAATAACTTGTAATCATTATAATGAATACAACCAAAAGAAAAAACAATTAACATTAACAGTGCCAGAATTACCAAGACCTTTTGACCCAGTATATTTAAATAATGAGGAGAATTAAAATGACATCTTATTTTTTTAATTCTTCTTTTGGTGGCAAAGCATTACTTGTTGAATTACCAAGAGGAGGATATGTTGAAGACTTTAATGATAATACTACTATAAAATTTACAAACAAACAGAAACTTTGGAGTTATGCAAATACAAGATTTAAAGGATATGCAAAATATAAACTTTTAGAGGAGGACTAAAAGAATGAATATTTATATGTCAAGAGATGGTAGAACAATTAAAGTATTTAATTTTAATTATAGAGGAGAAGAATTAACTTTTATATCATATGAAGGAAGAACAGGAATGTTAAAGAAAGATTACGAAAAAAGATTAAAAGAATTTAAAGAAGGCAACAAAGGTGGTTACTACTTAAAATTAAAGGAGGACTAAAAGATGTTTACATTATATGACAGATTGATTTATGCAATAAACCATTGTGATGAAACTGATGAATGGAAAAAGGAAACTAAAAGATTATTACAAGATTGGAAAATGGAGGATTAAAAGATGGACGATAAACAAATAAGAGAAATCATAACAATACTAAGAGAGGCAATTAAAGAAAAAAATTGGAACAAAATTGAATGGATGGTTGATGTATTAAATATGAATACAGTTGATGCTATAATGGAGGACTAAAAGATGAAAGTCGCAACATTTGTCATTTCAGAAACAGAACAAAAATATCTACTTGTAGCGTTACACGATTTGTACGACTCGATTAAAAACGTTCCAACTAGAGACCATACTAAACAAAAGGAATTAAAGCTAATAGATAAACTCGGAGAAAAAATAGCTAAATCAAATTTTATGGAAATCAAGGAGGATTAAATAATGAAAAAATATAGAACCGGAATACAAAAGCAAGTTCTAAATATTATAGAATATGGTTGTAATGTAATGAAACTACCATATGTAACAACCGAAGAATTAAAGAAAGAATTAAGAAAGCCAAATGAAACAGATGAACAAATTAAATACAGAATAACCCAAGCAGTTTATCATTTAAAGAAAAACAAAAAAATAATTGATAAAGGATATGGTAAATACGCAATTAACAAACAAGGCAAAAAACAATACAAGAAATGTAGTTTGTTAACAGAGAAAAACAAACGACCATACTGCCCAGTAAAAGAATGTTTTATTGGCGACCCTAATAGACAATGTATTTCAATAGATGATACAGATGGAACAAAGAAAACAACAACACCAGTTTGCCCATGTTACACAACAAATAAAGATAATTTAGAAATAGCCAAACAAAAGTTAAACAACATAAAAGCAAAAGACATTGGAAACTATAGATATTATAATTGTAACATAGAAGACCCAGAAAGCAAATATTATACATTAGACTCACAGCATCCAGAAAAATATATTATGAATTATATATTGGGTTAAAATGGCTTTAATTAGAACAGAAACATTAACCTGTAGACATTGCGGTAAAGAATATATACATAGAATTTATAGTGAAACAACAAAGAATAGTATTTGTCCATATTGTAAAAAAATAAATGATAAATGCCATGTTGGAAGACCACCACAATTAAAATCTACAATTTTAAAAGAATGCCAAAATCCTAAATGTGATGATGGAAGGGGGCTTGGCATACCTTTCTTATTTTATGCAATAAATGATAGGCAAAAATATTGTTCTAAAGAATGCTACCGACAGGCAGAACAAGCAAAATTTACTGAACGAACAAGACGTTGGAGAAAAAATAATCCAGAAAGAAACAGAGAAATTGCAAGAAAATATTATAAAAGGAATAGAAAAAGAATATTAGAAACCCAAAGAAAATGGGCAAAAAACAATCCAGACAAAATAAAAGAATATGAAGAAAGACGAAAAGAAAAACAAAAGAAAGAACCTTGGGACAAAAAACTTGTAGATGAATTATCAAAAAAATATAAAATATTAAAAAAATAAATAACTTTAAATAATAATAACAAACATATAGATAAAGTAATAACATGCAATATAAAACATTAATAATAGACGGGCCTTATTTGGCACATAGGTCATATTCAGCACCTTATAGATTAAATACATCTAAAAATATTAATTCAACATTAGTACATTCATTTCTAACAACATTGTTATCATTGAAAAAACAATTTGAACCAATTCAAACAATAATAGCTTGGGAATCGCATGGAACCAAATCTTGGAGAAGAGAACAATATAAACCTTACAAACCACAACATAAATTAGAATCTGATTTTGTAAGCCAACAAGAAGATGTTAAAACACTTTTATCATATCTTGGATATGAACAATATTATTCACCAAATAATGAAGCCGACGATGTTATAGCTAAATTAACAAGCAAACCAAAACCAATAGTAATATTTACAACAGATAAAGATATAATGCAATTAGTAGACCAAAACTGTCATGTTTTTAATGGGAAAAAAATATATGATAAATTTGAAGTAATTAAAAAATTTGGTGTTAGCCCAAATCAAATTTCAGACTTTTTAGCAATAACAGGAGACATATCAGATAATATACCTGGAGTTAAAAACTATGGGCCTAAAAAAACAGCCAAAGCAATTAAAGAATTTGGGCTTGTAGAAAAAATACCGCATACTCATTCATTGAATAAATATAAACAACAAATATTGTATAATAAAAGATTAACACAGTTAAATAAGAATTGTGATTTAAAAGAATACAAACCAAACAAAACTCAAACAATGTATTCTATATTAGATAAATATGAACTTAGAAGAATAGAAGAGAATATAAATAAATATAAAGAAGTTAATGGAAAAGAACCAATAAAGGAATGGATTTAAAATGATAATATTTAGTTATACCGGAAAAGATGAGATGACATGTAAAGACTGTGAAGACTATCATAATTGTAGTTTTACGAAAGGAGGAACAATTAATAAATTGCCTTGTATGAAATCAAAGTTAAAACCAAAAAGACCAAAAGTTACAAATGCAGAATGGGATTTTTTTCAATACAAAAGACAACTAACTTGTATGAAGGTTACAATACAGGCAAAGATAGATGAAATGATTAGAGACGGTTTAAGACCAAAAGGAATGAATGGCTTACAAGAAAAACATAGTTTTACAGACTATTGTAAATATAGAAGAGCATTAAATAAAGCATCTGATTTCCTCAAAGAAAATGAAAAAAATAAACATAGTAATGCTTTTATTGATGAATTAATAAATAGCGAAATAATATTAAATGATGATGGAAAAATAGAAGTTGAAAGCAGATTGGAAGAGTTAAAAGATATAATAAAAGCCTTGTAGTTAGGTGATAAAACTTAAAGGAATTTATATGAATATGACATACTGTAAAGACTGTAATTCAAAAGAAATTAGATTAGACCATAATTTACAACCTTATTGTAGAAATTGTGGAGGATATAATTTGGAGACGATTAGAATATGAGAACAGAATGTGATTATTGTGGTAAAAAAATAACTAAAGGTAGAGGACAAGTATTAAGGCATAAAAAACATTTTTGTAATAAAGATTGTTATTTTAATTATAGAAGAGAACATCCAGAAGAATATTACAAGCAACCTAAAACTCATAACAGTAACGCAAAAAATAAAATAGAAACATTTGCAGCAATAAAAAACAAAAAGTTTATTAACAAAGAAATTATTAAAAAATTATTAAAGGAGGAACAATAATGGCATATAAATATAAAGACTATACTCTTTATACAAGAAAAGTAAAATTAAGAGGCGGAAGAGAGCAGACAATATATTATTTTAGCAAAGGAACACCAAAGTCTGGCACACCTTGTGATTTACCAGAAGGATATAAAGTTTGTGAGAATCCAACAACAAAATTTGTTTACTTAAAAAAACAATAAATTAAAAAAGGAAACATAAACCTTAAACAACCCGTCGGAAAACCGAGAGTCCTGACGCATAAAATATGTCTTGTTTCCTATCTATTATTTCACTATTCATATGTTCATCAAGACATATGGTTGGAGGAATTTTATGTTTCCTTACAAATTTATAAATAGTATGAAAAACATATATTATTAATGTAATAAAAGGTGTATCTAATGTATATAGACTCCAAATATGTTTTAGATGTGGAAAATAAAATAAAACAAATGGATTATCCAACACCACAAAAACTTTTAAACAAATATAAAGGAAAGCTAACAAAACAAGAACTTGGTGGGATATTGGATTATTTTTTAAAAGAAAATAAAATAACTATAGACAAAGGACATATTGTTTGGATACATAATCCATACCTAACAAATCTTATTAATAAAAGAGGTTTTTTTGTTCTATGAAAATTATTAATGTAGTTATAGATACAAAAAATAAAAAGCAAATATACAAACTTTTAGATAAGGAAATTAAACTTAAATTAGCTTTTGATGAAAGTATAGAAAAATTAAAGAAAAATCCATATGCTGGCAAAAAAGTAAAAAAGAACTTATGGCCCAAAAAATTGATAAAAGAATATCATATAGATAATCTATATAGATATGATATTATAAGAAAACATCCTGGTTGGAGACTATTATATACTTTACAGGGAGATTCTAAAATAAAAATTTTAGTTGTTGTTTTAGAAGTTTTAGGACATAAAAAATATGATAGGATGTTTAAATATTAGTTTTTTTTAAAATATTAAAATTATCAAAATATTTATATAGCAACAATTACTTTTTAGAATTATGAAACTTTACCCTTGGCAGAAACAACTTCTTAAAATTTACAAAGGTAAAGGTATTGTTAAAGGAACACCTGGTTCTGGAAAAACAATTGGTGCCTTATCTTTAATTTACAACAGAAAATATAAAGATGTTTTAATTGCAGTTCCAACATTAACTCTGAAAAAACAATGGAAAGATGAATTAAAAAGGTTTAAAATGAATGCTAGAGTTGAAACATTTCATAAGTTATACAAACCAAACGACATATCCTGCGACCTTTTTATTGTAGATGAATGCCACCGAAGTACAAGTCCAATGTTTATAAAAATGTATAAATATGTAATTTATAAAGACATTTTAGGTTTATCTGCAACTCCAAATATGTTATCTAAAAAAAGATGTGGCGACATTATTTTAACTGTATCTATGGATGAGGCAAACATTGCAGATTTTAAAGTTGTATTTGTTTCTGTGCCATTATTACCAAAAGAAAAAATAGAATATAAAACAATATCAAATAAATTAAGAAGCTCAATGGCCGAAGAAGAACATATACACCCACAACAAAAACAAATAATTGATGCATTGGTTTATAAAAGAAGGTCATTAGTTTATAATGCAAAAGAAAGAATACCAATAGCCTGTAAATATATTTATGAAAATAGAAATAAAAATACACTTGTTATTTGCCAAAGGATAGAACAAGCCAATAGACTATCAACAATTACAGGACATCCAGTTTATCATAGTAAAAAACAAGATAATAAAGTATTAGAAGACTTTAAAAAAGGAAAGCATAGATGTTTAATATCTGTTGGTATGTTAAAAGAAGGATTTGACAAACGAGATATAGATTGTTTAATTATTGTATCAACTGCAATTACAGAGGCCCACCACATACAAACAATTGGTAGGGCAATAAGATTACCAAACGATGCTATTATTTACATATTGCTTGCTTTTGATACTACAGATGAAAAGATATTAAAGTTCAGGTCAAGATATAAATATGAAATTGAAGGTAAGTTTACAGGTAAGTATGATACACCACCATCAAAACTTACAAAATTATATTATAAATCCAAAAAGTATGGATTAGACCATAAATATAATTTGTTTAAATCTACAAAAAAAGGAAGGTTTTATTATAAAAAGAATCCTATAATAAATGATTTAAAACAATATTTATTAAGAGGTGGAAGTTTTAGAATATCAAAAGATAAGAAAGTTATGGTTCTTTTTAAAAATAAAGTTGTAGTTGTTACAACATTAAAAGAACCATTAGTTGAAAGTAAAGAAATAAATGTTATGAGGGATTTATGGTAAAAAATGAAAAAAGTTTATGTTAATACAACCGAAGATAAAATAACAGTTGTTAACCTAAAGGAACATCCATATTTAAAAGACAGAATTAAAGAAGTAGTAGATGATGTTATAGATTTATATTTTAATTTAGAAGTTGATAAGTTGGAGGGGAAACATGAAGAGAGACAGAAAGATAAGAGTTTGGAATAAAACAGTAATAATTAAAGACGTGCCAGATGGGTATACAGATGAACAACTTATAACTTGGGCAAAAAAAAGATTGATATTAAATGGTATGGTTAAACCAACCAATAAGGCAAGTTAAAATATTAAAAATTCCAAAACCTTTATATATGTAATTTTTTATTTCCTGTTAAAGAAGGTGGAAAAGGAAATGAAAAGAGAACAAACAATAGTTATTTGTGAACGCTGTGGAAAGGAAATGACCTTGACTGCAAGTAAGGTTTTATGTTTCAGAAAAAGTGCCCCTTACCCAAAAAACTGGGCCAAAATCTGGGACAAAAAACGAGTATGTTCTGCATGTGCCAAAGACTTTAAAATTATGTGGAACAAATATATGCAGGCAGGAATAGTTGACACAGAAATAATTAAATCAAAACATTAAGTATTTGGGGCATCTAGCCCCAACTTTATTTCAAAATGTTAAAAAAATCAAAACAATTATAAACAAACTTTTTATTAAGAATATAAGCACACTCTAATTATATCAGCCTGACTTGGTGGTGAGGAAATATATAATAATTAGAGAAATTAAAATAAATGAAAGATAGGGATAAATATGGAGATTAAAATATGTCTAAAGACGCAGACTTTGATATATATTTTTCTTTAGGTTTAATTGTTAGAGGTAGAACGGATTCTTTAAAAGACCTTATTGAGTATATAAAAGAAAATCCAGAACTTACCCTTGTTTTTACTAAAACATCTGTCGGCAAATTAAGAATTGTTGAAACAGAAGATAATAAAAAATTTGAGAAGGAGATATAAATGGCAGAGGAAAAAAAATTAGAAATACCAGACGACTTGAAAGCACGACTTAAAAAGTTGTCAGAAGCTAGTAATATCAAACCAGCAACTCTTATGAAAAAACTAAGAGAGATTTTTGATACAGATGAAAAAATAAAAGTAATGGAGAAAGAAGAATTTAAAATCAGATATGCAGTTGCAAGGCTTTTAAAAGAACAAGTTTCAACAGGCCAAACAACTGATTTTTATGTAAAACCATTATTGCATTTTAATTATCGAGAAATAAATACAGATGCAAAATATGTTGGAGATTTTTCTTGTTTACTTAAAAAAATAGTTAAAGATGAGAATGGAAAAATAGTGGAAGGTGAAACTGAGTTTGGTGCTGGAACATTATGGAGAGATGCAGCAAAACAGTTAGAAAAATTAGAAAAAGGGAAAATTTATAAAGCATCATTTATAGCAGAAAAAACAAGTTGGGGATGGTCATTAGGTGGTAACAATGCTGGTTTTGTAGAAGTTGATGGAATAGAATTTCCAGCATTAGATGAATTTTATAAAAAAGAAATAGAACCAATGAATGTTGATACAGTATTATCAGATTTAGATATGGAAACAAGCCAAACACCAACAGATATTAAAGTTTTAAATGTAAGAATTATTGATTCTGATATTAGAGAAAGACCAAATAAAACAGAATATGGATATTATGATATTAATGACGATTCATTTATTGGAAATGAGAAAGGTGTACAGGGACAAAGGCTATTTTTAGACCCAAGGGATGTTGAATATGAAATGGGTTGCGACATAAAAGTTGGTGTTAACATTGCAGTTAGAAATGATAAAGTTCAGTTAACACCATATTTTATATTGCCTGTTGGTGAAGTTCAAAAGAAAATATTTACAGATAAAGATGAAACACCAAGAGAGACAGTATCGGCTGAAGATTTAGTTCCAGATGAAGATGATGAAGATGACTTTGGAACAATTTAGGTGGTTTAAATGGCAGAAAAAAAAGGAAGTGCCGTAAAGAAAAAAGAAACAGATTTATGGAAAGAAAAATTGGTTGAACCAGTTGATTTTGGTAAATATGCAAAAGAAGTTGTAGATTCAGAAAAAATAATTTTATTTGGAGAATCAAATACAGGTAAAACAAGATGGTATTTAAAAATATTAGAAGGATTAATTGAACATGGAATGAAGAAAGAAGATATATTAATGTGTGTTGTTTTTCCAGATAGACCAACAGGTATTGCAAAGTTGGCAAGTTTAATAAAATCAGAATATAGGGAATGTATTAAAATATTTCAGATTAATACATATGAAGAACTTGTTTCATCAACGGCTCAAGCAGAACAATTGTTAAAAGAACATTACAAAAAAACAGGCAAATATGGTTGGCTTATAGTAGAACTTTTAGAAGATGCTTGGAAATCATCTCAGGATTATTTTTGTAGAGAAGCATATGGTCAGTCTATGGGTGAATTTTTTTCCAATATGAGAGATAGTATGGAAAAGCCAGGGTCTCCTGCTTATGAAGCATTTTCCGGACCCTTTGGTGGACCTTGGCCTATTATTAAATTTTTCCACAACTATAACTGGATAGATAAGATAAAACGGATGCCTTTTAATGTTTTATTCACATCTGAATTAAAAAGAGAAGATAACAAAGACTCTATGTTTGCAGACCTTAAATATAGACCTGCTGGTGAAAAAGACAACATACACAGAGTTGATACAATTATCTATCTCTCTCATAAAGGAAACAAATTCTCTCAGGCTTGTTATAAACTCACAGGCTACTCTAAAGTTTATAGTACTGTTGATATAACTGGAAAGAATGGTTATAAAACACATAAAGATTTACTTAAACGATTAGAAAAAGCAGGTTTGAGAACAAGCAAAATTGAAGATATAGAAAAAGAAGCTGGTATTGACTTTAAAGAAGAACCAAAAAAAGAAGAAAAAGAAAGTGTTAAAAAAAATACGACTTCTTCATCTCCTAAAAAAGAAGCGACGACAGAAAAAAAAGAGGAAGATATTCCTCCAAAAAAACAAGAGAATACATCTCCTTCTAAGGCTAAAAAGCCGAAAGAAGAAAGCCAAAAAGAAGATGAATGGGCATTTTAGCCCATTCTCTTTTAGAGGTGATATATGTTAAAATGTAGAGATAAAAGACAAGCAGTTGGTTGGTTAGGAATTGCATCCTGTATATCAATGAATATTGTTGTTTTTATAACATTACTTTTTGCACATTTTAATGGAGGAAGAGTGGTTGTATATGCATTATACAATGAAATAATTATTGAATTATTTTTAGTTCCATTCTTTATTTTATTAGGAACTTATGGATTATATATAAATATAAAGGAGAAGATATAAATGAAATTTGAAGTAGAAAATAAGAAGCTACAAGACTTGTTAAATTATTTGAAAGTGGATACATTATTTCCAACATGTGTTATTTCAACAAAAAACCAGAAACTTTATTCATCCCAAACAGAAGCCTATGGTTACGCATTTAGATTTGCTTTGTTTGATAAAGAATATTTTGAATCAATAAATAAAGACCAAGACTCTGTAAAAATTGATGTTGAAAAAACACTAAAGATAATTAAAAACATAGACCCAGATGAAAAGTTAACAATACAATATCCATCACCAAGCGATAAAAATAAAATAAACATTAAAGGCAAAACAGATGATATTAATATTAATACACAAACAATTGAAGAAGGTGAAGCCAAAGAAGGACTTATTTTTAAGATGGAAAAAGGAATACCAATATTAAAAGCAGATACAGATAATCCAGTAAAATTAGACAATGTAATTAAAATGAACATAGAATCATTTAAAGCAGTTGCTAACAGAGCAACAGCACTTGGAACAGAGTTTTTTTCATTTAATGTAGATAAAAAGAAAAAATTTACTATTAGAATTGGAGACCTTCATAGTGTTTCTGATTCTGATACTTATAAACCAAAAGAATTTGATGTTGATGTTAAAGAAGAAGTAGAATCAGTTTATACAAAAGGAGTTAATGAGGCAGCAAAAACATTTACTGCAGACAATGTTGTAATAAATATTAAAACAAATTGTCCCTGTTGGATTACTTCAACAGATGATACATATAGGCTTGGAATGTTATTACCACCATACCAGAAAGATGAGGATGAAATAATAGAAGAAAATTCGGAAGAATAATTTAAATATGGTTATGTTTCGTGAATTAAATCGTTGGCTTGGGTTTCCTAATCAGATATATGTTACAAGTAGTTTTGCAAGAGATAGGTTGATTGAAAAATTCAATGGTAAAACTCCTTGTTTTATATCAAACTTTGTATTTCCAACAAAACAACAGATGATAGTAGACAGAGCAACCTTTGATATTGACTCAAAATTTAATTTGAGAATACCATATAAGGATACAAGGAATTTAAAAAAGTTTGCAGAAAAACATAAGATACCGTACAGAATAATTTTTAGTGGGGCCAAAGGGTTCCATTTTTATATATTTTTTAAGCCAGAGGAAGGCAATGAATTAATAAAAACAAAACTTTTGAGTTTGCAACAATCGCTTGTAGAACATTTAAAGATACAAGCAATAGATGCACCTACAATGGGTCGACTTAGATGGCTTATAAGAATACCAACAACTGTTTATGTTAATGGCAAACTAGAGAAAAATGGTAATTACTGCCGATATATTAAACCAGAAGAATTTGATAAAGGATTAAAATATATATTTAAGTTAGTTAAAGAACCAGGTGAACTTCCAGAGAAACCAAAACCAAAACATACAATAGATGAAATATGTGATTTAATTCCAAACTATCAAGAAAGAAAAGCATTTAATGGAACACAAATAGATTTTGATTTAGAACAGGGTGCAATACTAACACCAACAATACCAGCAATCGGAGTTCCTTGTTTACAACATTATATAAAAACAAAAGAACCATCTGAATTAATTAGAATGGAAACAACCTGTTTCTTAAAATTTTTAGGTTACAGAGATATAAGTATTATTGCTTTCTTTAAATCATTAAAATGGAGAGATTGGAACTATGGCAAAACTGAATATAAAGTGCAACAGATGAAACCAAGATTTCCAGACTGCAAAAAAATAAAAGCAACAATAAGTGATAAGTATTGTAAAGAATGTACATTAGGAAATTAAAAAAGTATATATAAAAGGTGTTAAATTGAAAAAATGTCCGATTACCAGAAGATATTGTATGGAACAAGATTGTGCATGGTGGTCTGGTTATGAATGTGTAATTAAAAAGATAGGTGAAAAAAAATGAACAATAAAGCCGTATCTGCCGTTATTGGAGTTATAATGCTAATTGCTATAACAGTTGCAATTGCTGCAACAGTTTGGATTTATATAAATGAATTAGAAGACGAAAGATATGAGTACTACCTTTATAAAGATGGAAATTTCTATAAATGTTATAACTTTAAAGATGACAAATTTAAATTAAAAATAATATCTCCAGAAAATATAACAGGTGAAAAAGAAGTTAATTTTAAAGGCATTGTTGTATTTCCAGATGGAGATGAATATAAATTAACAAACTTTGAAGAAGGAATACATAAACGATGAAATTGTTAGTAGACTCTAGAGAAAAATACAAAATAACTTCATTCCGAAAATATATCAATAATGGTAGTTCTGACATCATAACTGATATAGAAATTGTAACATTAAATGCTGGGGATGCTGCAACACCCGACCTAGAACTTGGTTGGGAAAGAAAGGCAGAAGATTTTGTTCCTTCAATTTACTCTGACCAACTTGACAAACAGTTGACAGAATTGTCTGACAACTTTTCTCATCCTTATTTATTTATAGAATATGAAGGCATAATGGATTTAATAGAAAAACATCCACGAACAAATCCAGAAGTCATCATTGGGAAAATCTCGTCCATCCTAGCCAGACATAAAGTTACTGTTTGTTTTGTTGGTCAGTTCTATATACCCATAGTTGTACGCATGTGCGATAAGTTTTATGATTTAAACAACCCAACCAAAAGATATTCACCTATAAGAATGGGAACAACAGTTAGAAGGAATGCAACACCAAAAGAAGTTAAACTTGACATTATATCAAGAATTCCAAAAGTAGGGGCAAAAAAAGGAAATAAACTATTAGAAAAATTTGATAATTCAATTCAAAAAATATCTAATGCAACAATAGATGAATTAATAGAAGTAGATGGTATTGGAGAAAAGATGGCAAAATCAATAAAGGAGATATTAAAATGATAATGACGTTGGCGTTTTTAGTTTCTGCAATACTTTTAATGTTGATTACTCTTATAGAAATAGGATTAGCTGGTGGTGTTAATGAAATGACAATGCAATCATCATTACCTTGGTTAATTGCTGGTTGGTGTATATGGCTGGCTACATTTTATGCATACAGAAAATGGGGCAAAATAGAAGAATACGATGACGGATATGATAGATACCTTTGATTTGATTATGACACTGGGGAAGATGGAGATTGGTGAGGAGAGGACAATAGGGAAACATAGGATAAAAAAAGTAAGTAAATATACTTACAACTATGTTTGTCCCTGTTGTCGAGGAAAGGTTATATGCTATGGAAAAAATAGGTAAAATATAAACATAGTCTTTGGAGAGATAGGCTATGCGACAAGAACATTTAATAAGTGTAATAATTCCAACAATAAACAGACCTGATAATTTACAAAGGGCAATAAAAACTGTATTCAATCAGATTTATCAAAACATAGAAATTATTGTTGTGGATGATTCCAATAAAGAAAATTTACAATTAAATAAACAACATATTAAACTATTTTCTGACCCAAGAATAAAACATATGATTTGTAAAGATAAAAGCGGTCCTTCTTTTGCAATCAATAAAGGAATTAAAGAGGCAAAAGGAAATTTTATTGCATTACTTTATGATACAGACGAATGGCTTACAAACAAGTTAGAAAAACAATTAAAAGTTATGTTGGATAATCCAAACATTGGTTTAATTGTTTGTCATTCTTTAGATAAAAGGTTTAAAAAAGAAATTATAAGTCAACCAAAAGAAACAATAACATATACAGACTTATTAAAATCATTTCATTTATCATCAACATCTTCTTATTTTGTTAAAAAGGATGCCATTGAAAAAATACATGGTTTTGATACAGAATTACAATTTGAAGAAGAATATGATTTAGCAATAAGACTTTCAAAATATCATAACATAAAAACAGTTCCAGAAGTTTTGGTAATCAGAAATGCCTTAGATGAAAGAGTTAAAAGACAATGGAATAAAAAAGTAAGGTCTGTTTTAACTATTTATAAAAAACACTATAAAGAATATAAAATACTCGGAACACCAAGTATGCTTTTTAATCATTTTAAAGCAATAGGTTTATTGTTTACATTTTTCTTTGCATTTATTTTTCATAATAAAGTTTACAAAATTATTAATCCAATAAAAAAGAGATATGAAGGTGGTTAGTTGACTAGAAAAAGAATAAAAGATTCTTTAGATAAAAGTAAAAGGAAAGATAAGAAGGTTAGAAAAAAAGTAGATTTTGAAATTAAAAAGAATGCAACTTTAAACAACAAAATTATAATTATTGCATTAATTTCTTTTATCTGTTTAACTTTATATTTAAACACATACAATAATTATACATCTGGTGTTGGTATAAATGATAAAGGAGAAACATTGGGTGAGAAATATTATCTTGCAGGGCCAGACCCTTATTATCATGCAAGAATAGCTGAAATTATTTATTATGAAGGTAGAGTTCCATTTATAGCAGAAGGAGAACCTGACCCAATGTTAAGTTATCCTTTACATTTACCAAATCCAAGGCCTCCTTTGTTTGATATTACTTTAGCAATGGGAGCACATGCTTTATCTCCATTTATGGAAGATATTGATGCTTTAGGTCATTCATTACAGTTTTTACCTGCAATATATGGAGCACTTTTGGTAATACCTGTATATTTTATTGCTGCAACATTATTTAATAAAAAAATAGGATTACTTGCAGCATTATTTGTTCCGTTAATACCGATACATATTGGTTCTGGTCATGGTTCATCATATGCATTAGCTGACCATGATTCATTTATTTTATTGCTTTCTACTTGTGGAATATTTTTCTTTGTAAGAGCATTACAATTGTTAAATACGAAATATGAAGGATTAAAACAACTTATATTGTTAAACAAAAAGACAATAGTTTATGCAATGATTGCTGGGATATTTTATGGGATGATAGGATTAAGTTGGGAAGGATTTAGACTTTTTGTTGTTATCTTAGCATTTTATTGTATATTGCAATTTTTAATTAATTGTTATTTAAGAAGGGATTTCTTAGGTTTGACTATGATTGGAGTTATATCTTTAAGTATGGTTGCTTTAATGATTTTACCTTATCATTTAATAAGAAACAATTTGAGAGATTTTATGCTTGTTTCTTCATTGGTTGCAATAGTTTTAATTGCAGGCATAGTGTTTCATTTGCTAAAAAAGCTACCTTCTGTAATAACAATACCTGCAATGTCAACTGTTGGTATTTGTTCTTTATTTTTAATAAATGCATATGAAATAGCACCAATGTATTCTTTTGTTGCGATGTTCTTTAGAGGTTCTATTTATACTGGCAAAGTATCTTTAACCATTGCAGAAGCAGGAACTTTTCCATTAAGTCGTACTGTAATGTCTTTTGGTCCTATTTTATATTGGGTTGCTTGGTTTGGAATAGTTATTTTTATGGCTAGAACATTATTACATAAAAAAAATTTTATGTTATTTATTAGTGTGTATATAATGATAACATTTTATTTTACAATGACTGCTGGTCGTTTCCTAAACGATATTGTTCCTTTTGTTGCAATATTTGCAGGTTGGGGAGTATATTTTGTTTTAAAGAAAATAAATTATATTAAAATGTTTGAGAATATTAAGGCAATAGGTGGATTTCAAGGAATTAAAAAAGGAATAAAGGTTACTCATATTCTAGGTATTCTTTTTATAATTATGTTGGTGTTGCCAAATGCCATTATGTCTTTTGATGCATCTATACCTTATGAAAAAAAAGCAGAATATGGTAATGAAGATTTATTTGGAACTTTTGGTGTATCGTTTGGTAAAGAAACTTATTGGGTTGATGCATTTAGTTGGTTAAATGAACAAGATACAGAATTAGCACCGGAAGATAGGCCTGCTTTTATTAGTTGGTGGGATTATGGTTTTTATTGTGTAATGATTGGAGAACATCCTGCAGTTGCACATAACTTTCAAGGTGGCATACAGACAGCATCAAACTTTAAAACTGCTAAAAGTGAAAAGGAAGCAATAAGCGTTATAATTTCTAGATTTTTATTTGCAGATTATCATCGCATAAATAATGGAAAAAAACTATCAGATGATGTTGTTTTAGTATTGGAAAAATATATAGGTGTTAATGAAACAAAGGATGTTAGTAAATGGCTAGCAGACCCAAAAACTTCTCCAGAATTTAATAAAGTTATATGTCCTGAATATGATTCTGCATTAGATAAAAAATATAGGAAAGAAGAACCAGATGCATATGTTCATAGTTTTACAGCCATTACAGAAAATCTTACAGACGAAGAAGTTACAAATTTTTATTTAGAAATGCAAAAAGTTACTGGTTGGAATGTTAGATATTATGGTACAGAACAGTATGACACCCAAATTTTTACAGTTTTTACATTTCTTGCAGATAAAAGTTTGATACCATTGGGTGCTTTAGAAGATAAATATATGAAAGGATATTTAATTGCCACACATAAAGAAACAAAAGAAAAAACAATAATTTATGAAGATAAATATATAAATTTAACAGATTATGATAGAGAGAATTATGCTTTTGCAGGTCCATATTATAATAGAAAATCTGCATATTATGAAACTTTATTTTATAGAGTTTATTATGGAACTCCTGTAGATGAAGGATTGCCATCTCAAAATGAAAGACTGCCTACATATGGATTAAAACATTTTGTTCCAAAGTATTTATCTCCTTATGTAGTAATAGCAAAATATTATGAGGGTGCAAAAATAAATGGAACAGTAACTTGTAATGGTGTTCCAATGAATGGCGTTTCAATTATTGTTTTTGATAGTATGGGAATACCACATGATGTTGGAGTTTTATGGGATAATAAATATAATGTTATAGCTCCAGAAGGTAATTTATCTCTAAAGATTTTTATTCAAAATAAAGAAATAAATAAAAAAGATATTAAAATTACAGAATTAGAAGCAACAAGAAGAGCAGATAATTATAACAAAACAGTTAATTTTGAAGTAGAACCAATTACTATAAATGGCACTATAACAAAAAATCAAACAGTATTACCAAACATAAATGTTACTCTAGCAAGTCAACTTAGTGGAATGTTTACAAAAGTTTTAACAGATAAAAATGGTAGGTATGTTTTTAAAGATGTTCCCCCAAGTGTTTATAGTATAGAAGTAGAGCAAGACGGTAATGTTACATATGCAGAAACAGTAATAGTAACAGAAAATAAGTTATTAGATATAGAGGTTGATTAGATGCATATTTGTTCTTCTTGTGGTGAAATGATTTTAGAAAATAAAAAGCATCTTGGAATATGCCCAAAATGTTCAAGAAATTCCTTAAAAGAAATTGTAGTGATTTGTCCAATATGTCATAGAAGATTGACCAATGGTTCGATAGTTGCTGTTGATACTGTTGGTTGGATTTGTAGTCACCCTAAATTTGATGTTAAAATATATTTGGAGTTAAGAGATGAAAATATCAATAGTGACGACGACGAAGAGCAATATTAAAAATGTATTAAGGCTCTGTAAAAGTCTTTATCCAAACTATAAAAATATTCATGAGTTTATATTAGTTGATGCTGGCACTCCAAATTTAGACGATAGTTCAAGTTACTTATTAGAATTTCCAAAAATAATAGATGGGAAAGGAACAACTAGAGGAGAAGGAAAAAACATTGGAATTAAAAATGCAACAGGCAATGTAATTGTATTTTTGGATGATGATATAAAAGTTGATTTATTTTGGTTAGTAGAACTTAAAAAGTCATTGAAACATTCAGATATTGTTGCAGGTTATTCTCCAAATCCATTGGGCAAAGACCTTGCAAGAGTTCCAATATATATAAAAGGGCAAGACGTTACTTACCCAACTTGTAATATCGCATATAAAAAAGAAGTTTTTAATAAAATAGGATTTTTTGATAAAAAGTTAGTTACTGCAGAAGATGTAGATTTTAATTGTAGGTGTGTTAAAAAAGGATATACAATAAGTTATAATCCAAAGATGGTTGCATTTCATTATCATAGAATATCTTTTAGAGGATTTGCTAAACAAGCATTTTGGAATGGATATGGCAGAAAACAATTCAATAGATTACATCCAGAATTAAAAAAAGAACATCAACATGGATTTAAAACAAAAAATATTTTGAGACTTGGGTTTGGATTTTTAGGATATACTTTAGGTGATTTATTTAATGGAAATAGGGATACTTGAATATCATTATCATTGGGAGTTTGTAGAAACTCTAAAAAAGATTTGTTCTAATCATAATGTAATAGTTTTTAAAGACCCAAAAACTGCAAAGATGAACACAGAACAATTAGATTTACTTTTTGTTAATACCATAAAGCCTTTGCCTTGGGACATGTGTAGGTGGTTTAATTTTAAGCCTAAATGCAAAACAATATTAACAATACATGAAGCAAATACAGATTTTAAAACAATGAAATCTATTTTTAAGAAGTTTGATGCAATTAATATTCCTTATTTACCAATGAAGGATTATGTTTTAAAAGATAAAAACTACAAAGGGAAACTATTTACTTTACCATATGCAGTTCATGAAAAGAAATATCCAAACAAAAATGATATGTATGTTATACCAGGTAAAATAGAGAAATTTAGAAGAGACTATGATTTTGTTTTTAATATGATTGATAATCATCCAAGAGAACAGAAATGGTGTTTTTTAGGAAATCCAATGGGAACATATGGTCATCAAGTAATGCTGAAATGCATTGATTATTTAGATAGAAAATATAAAATAGAATTTTATCCAGGATATGTTCCACAGAAAGAATATAATAAAATTTTAAAAGATTGTAAAGCAATAATATCACCAATTAAAAATCCAACAGTTGGGACAAGTAGACTTTTTAAAGAAATTTATGGCAAAACAAAAGCATGTGGTGCTATTTTTGAATCAATTAAATATGGTAAAGAATTAATTTGCACAGAAAAAATTGAACATAATTATAAAGATTATTTATTAAAAGATTGGAAAAAATATTTTAAAGAAGTAGTTTTGGAGGAGTTAAATTGACAAAAGAAAGAATTTTAATAACAGGAATTAGTGGGTTTATTGGAAATGAACTTGCTGAGAAAGCAGAAAAAGAAGGATATGAAGTTGCAGGAATAATAAGACAATCGTATAGATATAATGATGCAATAAATAGAATGAAAGGAAAAATAAAACTTTATGAGGGGTCATTAACAGACCCAGCAAAAATGGTTAATATAGTTACAGACTTTATGCCAGATTATGTTGCACATTTGGGTGCAATAACACCAGTAAGCTATTCTTTTGAACATCCTTGGGAAGTAATAAATATAAATTTACTTGGGACAGTTAATTTAACAGAAGCATTAAAGAGGTTTTGTCCAAATTTAAAAAGATTTGTTTTTGCTTCATCTATGGAGACATATGGACATCAACCAGAATATCATAAAAAGTTTAAACCATTTGATGAAGAAACTCCACAAATGGCAGCTTGTCCTTATGCTGTTGCAAAAATAGGTGCAGAAAAATATGTTAAATATCTTTATTATGCTTATAAGTTTCCAGGAGTTTCATTAAGACAGACAAATACATATGGACGAAGAGATAATGATTATTTTGTAGCAGAAGCATTTATAACACAAATGTTAAAAAACCCAGATGAAGTTAATTTTGGAAACCCTGAACCAGTACGAAACTTTTTGTACATTGATGACTTGGTTGACCTTTATTTAACATTATTTAAATCCAAAAATAAGAAGATACTTGGAGAATCTTTTACAATTGGACCACCAAATGGAATTACTATTGGTCAACTTGCAGATTCAATTAAGTCAAAATTAAATTGGAAAGGCAAAATAAATTGGTATACAAGAGAAATTAGAGATGGAGAAATTTATTATTTAAATTCCAATAATAAAAAAATTACAGAAATGACAGGATGGGAACCTAAAGTTGGTTTATCCGAAGGTTTAGATAAAACAATAGATTATTGGAGGAACAAACTGAATGTTAAAAACCGATAAAACAATATTAAAATCAATTAAAAACCCATATGCAAGAAATTATACAATAAAGCATTATGTCCCAGAAATAACTTTTGAAGGCTCTGATAAAAAGCCAGACTTTGGAGAACTAAGAATAGAGTTTGTTCCAAATGAATATTTAATAGAATTAAAATCTCTAAAGTATTATTTCTATCAGTTTAGAGGAAAGAGATGTTCCTATGAACGATTTATAAATGTTGTTTTTGATGATATAGATGAAATTTATGACCCCATAGAATTAAAAATAACATTTAAGACTAGACCAAGAGGAGGAATTTCTAGTTATTTGGAAATTGAAAAATGAGGTAATAAAAATGAAAATAAAAATTGGAAATAAATATGTTGGTAATAATGAATCTATTTTTATAACTGCAGAAGCAGGCATCAATCATAATGGAGATATAGATATTGCAAGAGGATTAATTGATATTGCTTCAAGTTCTGGTTGTGATGCAATTAAGTTTCAAAAAAGAACAGTTGATATTGTTTATACGAAGGAAGAGTTAAACAAACCAAGAGATTCTCCTTGGGGAACTACACAAAGAGAACAGAAAGAAGGAATTGAGTTTGGAAAGAAAGAATATGATGAAATTAATAGGTATTGCAAAGAAAAACAAATAATGTGGTATGCTTCTTGTTGGGATGAAAAAAGTGTTGACTTTATAGATAAATATAACCCACCTTGTTATAAAATAGCATCGGCATCATTAACAGATGATGCATTACTTAGATATACAAAATCAAAAGGCAAACCATTGATACTTTCAACAGGTATGTCAACAATGGACCAAATTAAACATGCAATTGATATTTTAGGAGAAGAAAATATAATAATTTTACATTGTACATCTACATATCCATCAAAACCAGAAGAACTTAATTTAAAAGTAATACAACAGTTTAAAAAACAATTTAGTTGTCCAATAGGATATAGTGGTCATGAAGTAGGTTTATCTGAATCAATTGTTGCAGCATCTCTTGGTGCTTGTATGATTGAAAGACATATTACTCTTGATAGAGCAATGTATGGTTCAGACCAATCAGCAAGCATAGAGCCACAAGGTATCAGAAAATTGGTAAAGGACCTAAGAGAGATAGAAATTATATTAGGAGATGGAAATAAAAAGGTATACAAAAGTGAAATTCCAATAATTAAAAAGTTGAGAAGAAATGAATAAAATAAAATATCTGGGTTTAATTCCTGCTAGAGGTGGAAGCAAAAGAGTTCGAAGAAAGAACATTAGAATGATTAATGGCAAACCATTAATTTATTGGAGTATTAAATATGCAAAGGAATCAAAAAAATTAGATAAGGTTGTTGTTTCTACAGAAGATAATGAAATTAAAAAAGTTGCATTAGAATATGATGCAGAAGTTTTAGATAGACCAAATGAACTCGCAAAAGATAATGTTCCAGACCAACCAGTTTTAAAACATGCATTAGAAAATATTCCAGCAGAAAATATTGTTCTTTTAAGACCAACTTCTCCAATAAGAATATATGGAATTATAGATGCTTGTATTAAAATATATGAAAGAAAAAAACCAGATTCTTTTGTTGCGGGATTTATAAATAAAGAATATGAAGCATTTTCAAAACCATTTACTTATTCTCAAAAAGAAAAAGGTTGGTTTCAAAATAGTGGATGTTGTGAAATTCATAAAGCCGATGTAATTTTATCAGGCAAACCATATGGAAAAAAACAATATAAATTTCTAGTTCCAGACTTTTATAATTATGAAATAGATAATGAAATAGAGTTAATAATGGTAGATTGTTTGATGAGAAGGTTGGTAGATTCAGAATGATAGGTGAAATTAGACATATAGCTGTAAAGATTGCAGAAGAATTGTTTCCATTACAAATAGCAAGAGAAATGACATTGTTTATAAAAGATAATTATAAAGAGTCACTTGTAGGTATGGAAATAGGAACTCAACATGCAACAAATGCTTATAATATTTTAAGATTACTTCCAATTAAAAAACTTTATCTTATTGACCCATATGAAAACTATGATGAAAATACAGAAGACCCAAATTTAGATGTAGAAAATATTCGTAAAATAGCAAACAAAAAAATGGCACCTTTTTCTAATGTTGAATTTATATATAAATATTCAGAAAACGCATCTGATATGTTTAAAGATGAAGAAATTGATTTTTTGTACATTGATGGAAATCATAATTATAAATATGTTAAAAGTGATATTGAACTTTATTATCCAAAGATTAAGAAAGGTGGAGTTTTAGGAGGACATGATTATAATCCTGTGTTTCCAGGTGTATCAAAAGCAGTAAATGAATTTGTTAAAAAACATAATTTAAAACTTTATGGTTCGAATATAGATTGGTGGGTGGTAAAATAGAATACTCAAGACATGAAGCAGAATTTATGAAATGTGCAGCATCTTTTCCTATAGTATGGAAAAAAGCAGTTGATTATTATATATGGGATGAAAACAATAAAAAATATTTGGATTTTACATCTGGTATATTTGCAATTAATATCGGGCATTCAAATCCCGAAGTTATAGATGCAATAAAAAAGCAATTAGATAAAAAATTACTTTTTACGTTCTCATATCCAACTGAAATTAGAAAAAAGTTTGTTGATAAATTAATGTCTATGGTTCAACCACATTTAGACAAAGTAGCATTATATTGTACAGGCTCAGAAACCACAGATAGAGCAATCCAAATAGCAAGAAAGCATACAGGTAAAAAAGAAGTTATGACAATAGAAAAATGCTTTCATGGAAATACTTGTTTATGGGAAGATATATATAAATCAAGCAAAAATAAAATAGATTTTCCATTAACAAATGATAGAGATTTTGATAAAGATATAAGTTATTTTGAACCAGAAAGCATATGTGCATTTATATTAGAAGGATATCAAGGTTGGAGTGCATATGTTTATCCAAAAGAATATGTTTTAAAAATAGAAGAATGGTGTAGAAAAAATAATATTTTATTAATTTTTGATGAAGTTCAATCTGGTATGAAAAGAACAGGCCCATTGTTTTGTTATGAAAATTATGGTGTAAAACCAGATTTGGTTATATTTGGTAAAGGTGCTGCAGGTGGTTTACCTTTATCTGGTATTTTAGGTAGAGAAAAAATAATGGATTGTATGAATGAAGAAAAGTTTGCAAGTACACATTCTGGTAATACATTAGTTATGGCTACAGCACTTGCAAATTTAAATGAAATAGAAAAAATAGATTCAGAAGAAATTAAAGATAAAGGAGAATATTTTTTTAAATTACTTAAAAATATGAAACATAAAATCATAAAATCAATAGTTGGTAAAGGTTTGATAGCTGCAGTTCATTTTGAAAATAAAGAAATTTCTGAAAGGGTTGCATTAAAATGTTTAGATAATGGATTAATGGTTGTTAATACAGGATTAACTACATTAAAAATAGGTCCGCCATTAACTATTGATAAAAAATCCATTAAAAAAGGAGTAGATATTATTGATAAAGCAATTGGAGAGGTAGAAAATGATTAGAGTTATAGGAATTAGACACATAGGTATTGAAACAGATAATATGGAAGAAATGATTAAATTTTATGAAAAACTAGGTTTGCAAGTATATTGGGATGAAATAGAACAACCAGACCATACTGGATTTGACGAACCAGTAAGAACTGTTAAAATGTTTTGTAAAGATAATAGCACAATAGAGCTTACTACTAATCATAAGTATAAAAATCATTTTGCATTGGATGTTAAAGGTACAGAAACCAAAACCGAATGGATAGAAGACCCAGATGGAAATATGATAGAGGTTGTAAATAATGACAAAAACTAGAATAAATCCATTACAATCATTTTCAAATAGACTATATACTTTTACTCTTAACTTAGCACATAGAATGAATTTTCATTCATTAAGATATTCAATTAAATACATAAGAGATAATTATGATGGAAAAGATTTGATAGGTGCAGAAATAGGAATAAGATATGGCGGTCATTCATTAACTATTTTAAAACATCTACCAATGAAAAGGCTTTATTTAATAGACCCACAGCAAGGCTATGATGGGATAGATGGATACCATAGGAGAGGCTTTAAAGAGATAAGAAAGGGTTTAAAAAGGAATTTAAACGCATATTCTGACAAACTTGTGTTTATTAGAAAAATGTCAGAAAATGCAGTAGATGATATTCCAGATAATATGGATTTTATTTATATTGATGGAAATCATGATTATGAATATGTAAAGAAAGATGTAGATATGTACTATCCTAAGATAAAAAAAGGAGGAGTATTGTGTGGTCATGATTTTCAATTACCTGATGTAGCAAGAGCAGTAAGTGAACTTGCAACAAAGCATGACCTAAAAGTATATGCAGATGGTTATTTGGTAGACTGGTGGGTAGTTAAAAAATAAATTAAAAGATGATAAAAATGAAAACATATATATTTGATATAGATGGAACAATAATGGAACAAAAGACAGAAACAACATATCATTTGGCAAAGCCCTTTAAACAAATGATAAAAAAAATTAACAAACTTTATGATGATGGAAATAAAATTTATTTTTATACTGCAAGACCTATGGAAGATGCAGTTTTTACAAATGTTCAACTTACAAAGTTAGGTTTAAAATTTCATCATATCTTTTTTGGAAAGCCAGTAGGGGAATCTCCAGAAACTACTTTTTATATTGATGATAGAAGTATGACACCAGATAAATTTATGGAGGAATATTAATGGAAAAATGCTTTAATGGGCTTACGGTTTGTAATGTAGAATTAACAAGTAGATGTAACAAAAATTGTTGGATGTGTGGAAGACGTAAGATAGAAAGAGATTACCCACATCTTGCAAAATGGGGAGAGATGCCTTTTGAAATGGTTGAATTAATTGCTAAACAATTACCACCAAACATATTAGTTACTTTACATAATAATGGAGAACCTACAATGTATCCAAAACTTAATGATGCATTAAAACTTTTTAATAAACAAACAAGACACTTTGGGACAAATGCAAAACTGTTGGTTAAAAAAGCAGACCAATTAATTGACAATATGGAACTTTTAACCATATCTGTTATACAAGATGACCCAGAAGGAGATGAACAATATGAAATAGTTAAACAATTTTTAGATTTAAAAGGAAATAAAAAACCATATTTAACATATAGACTTTTAGGTCATATAAATAAAAAAGAAAGATGGGAGAAGCTACCTGGATTAACTACAAGCAGAACAATACATAGCCCTATGGGTAGTTTTAAATATAGAAAACAACCAACAAAGCCAGAGTATGGTGTATGTTTAGACCTTTTAAGTCATTTAGTTATTGATAGATATGGTGCAGTTTCGCCTTGTGTTAGATTTGACCCATATAGACTTGGAGTAATTGGTGATGTTAATGAAACACCTTTAGTTGATATTTGGAATGGACCTGAAAGAAAGGAATGGTTAGATTTACATTTACAACATAAAAGAGACCAAGTTTCGTTATGCAAAACTTGTAAGTTTTGGGGAGTAGCTAGAAGTGATTAGTTATGGAGTATGAAACCCAAGAAGAAAGAAAACAAAGAGCAATAAGAATACTCTGGAAAATTTCAAAGGTTAAAACAATAGAAGATAAAATTAGTATAGTTATAGATAGGATACCAAATATTTTTAGAAAGATGTATTGTTTGTTTGGTAGAATTTGCACACATAGATTTTATAAACAATATGTTGAATATAATAAAAGAATTAGAAAGTTACACAATAAACACAAAGGAGAACGATGTATTATAGTTGGGCATGGTCCTTCTTTAAATAAAACCAACTTTGACCTTATAAGAAATGAGAACTTTATGACTGTTGGTTGCTTCTTTAAATCAATGCATAAGTTTAGAATTAAACCTAAATATTGGTGTGTTACAGATATGTATGAGTTGGCTCATTTTCATAAGGATTTATTGAAGTTAGATATACCTTTATTTTTAACAGAAGAAGCAGGTAAATGGTTTTTAAAGAAAAAGGATTACTATATGAAAGATGCATCAAATGACCCAATAGTGATAAGACCATATGGTTATATGGGGACTTGGGATAAATTTAGTAAGGATTTAACTAAGGGTGCATATGGTGGAACTGTTATTTTATCTTGTCTTCAGATAGCATATTATTTAGGTTTTAAAGAAGTATACTTGATAGGTTGTGATTGTGATAGCAGACAAGGTAGAACATTCATAGATGGAACTGATGAATTTAGTGATAAAATAGAAGATAATCTTGAAGGTTGGAAAATTATGTTTGAAAGATATAAAACTTGTAAGAAAGCATTTGAAGAAGATGGTAGAAAGATTTACAATGCAACAGTTGGAGGAAGATTAGAAGTATTTGAAAGAAAGAGGTTAGAAGAATTATGAAAATATTACTTATGGGAACAGCAAGAGAAGGCAGTACAAGAGTTAAAAATAAATTAACAAGGTCTTTTGGCAATACAACATTATTTGATTTATATCTAAAAAAGTTTGAAGAAGTTAAAAAAATGAAAAGTCCTTTTGATGATATAATAATAGCAATCAATAAAAAAGATAAAACATTATGGGAAAAATCAAAAAATTCTGATGTAAAAATTGTAGAGAGGGATGAATATTCTGCATCATCAAAAGCAGATACTTTTAAACAAATATTTCATTTTCTTGAAGACTTTGACCAAGAATGGGTTGTTTGGGTTAATGCATGTTTTCCCTTTTTAAAACCAAAAACAATAGTTGAGGTTGTTAATGTATTTAAAACCAAGAAAGACGCTATGTCGTTAACTTGTGTTAGACCTAGGTATAATCATTTCTGGGATTTTAAAACACATATGACAATTAACAATCAAAAGAAAATAACAACAACCCAAAGAATGAATCCAGTTTTAGAAAATGTAAGTCATGTGCAAGTATGGAATAGAGATTATATTTTTGAACATGACCATAAGTGGGGCATGACTAAAAATCATCCTTATTTACATATTGTTAAAAAAAATGAAGAATGTTTAGATATTAACACAGAATTGGATTTTAGTATATGTGAATCTTTATGGAGGACAAAATATGAAAGTAGTTAAAATAGGAGATAAATGGGTAGGAGATAAACATCCTTGTTTTATATCTGTTGAACCAGGTGCAACACATACAGGATTAAAAAGTGCAAAAAGACTTGCAAAAGCAGCAAAGGAATCTGGTGTTGATGCTGTAAAATTTCAGACATTAGATACAGATGAATTAATGTCTATATATAGCCAAAGTCAAACAATTGAATATAAAACAAAAGAAGGTTGGAAAAAAGAAAGTTTGTATAATGCATTAAAAAGAAGAGAGTTGACGTTTGATGAATGGAGAGAACTAAAAGAATATTGTGATAAAATAGGAATTCTTTTTATTTCTGCACCAAGTGGACCAAAAACTGTAGACCTACTTGCAGATATTAATTCTGCAGCAATTAAAATACTAAAGTCAGATGTTAACAATCGTTATTTAATAAGGTTGGCTGCAAAAAAACATTTGCCTATTATTTTAGATGCTAGGGAGAAATTTCAGGATGTTGAAGCAGCAATACAAATATGTGAAGATGAAGGCAATGACCAAGTTATTATTATGCATTGTCCTTCTGGTTATCCAACAGAACATGCAGGTATTCATCTAAATGTAATTCCTTATATAAAAGGAATATTTGGAAGACCTGTTGCATATTCTGACCACTCATTAGGTGATTATATGAATTATGCAGCTTTAGGTATGGGTGTAAATTTTATTGAGAAAACAATATCTCTTAACAAAAATACAGATGCAGTTGAACATTTTATGTCATTGGAACCCGAAGAAATTAAAATTTTTGTTGAAAGGATAAGAAGTGTTGAGCAAGCATTTGGTAATCCAAGAGTAATTTTTAGTTCTAGAGTTAAAATAGAACATAGAAGAAGCATTGTTACAAAAAGAGATATAATGAAAGGAGAAAAATTTACATTAGAAAATATAAAATTTCAAAGACCTGGTAATTTTTTATCTGTAGAAAGATATGAAGAATTGTTAAATAAAAAGGCAATAAGAGATATACCAAAAGATAATTTTGTAAGGGAGAATGATTTTGAATAGTAGGGAATTAAAAAAATTATTAGAACAACATTATAATATATCTGTAAAATCAATAGAACAAGGCAAAGGATATAATTTAAATTCTAAAAACTATCTTATTACTTCTTTAGATAATAAAAAATATTATTTAAAAAAACAGGATTATTCATCAAAGACAATAAATCAAATAAAAGCAATGGATTTTTGTTGTATTAATAAAAAATTAAAACTTCCATCTATAATATCTACAAAAGAAGATAAATGTTTTTTTACAGATAAAGATATGTTATTTCTTTTAACAAAGTTTTATGATGGAAAACACTGTAGTTTTACAGATAAAGAAATATATTCTGCAGGTAAAGAATTAGTTATTTTAAACAAACATTTAAAAGACATTGGAATTGAAATTAAAAGGGATAAAAGATATGATAATCTTACAGAAGAAGAAATAAATATTATCAGGCAAAAAACAAAAGACAAAAATGTGTTATTAATTTGTGATAAACTACAAAATTTATATGATGAATTTCCAGAAGATAATGATAAACAATTGGTTCATTTTGATTATAATATAAATAATGTTTTGTTTAAAGATGGTAATGTAGATGTAATTTTAGATTGCGGGTCTATTGTTACTTCTTCTTTAACACAATCTATTGCTTTTGGTTGTGATAGATTTTCTTGGAATAAAAAAAATATGATGACATTTCTTCGTGGTTGTATAATGGGTGGGTTTGATGAAAATAAAATAGATATGATTCCTCAATATATTGTTAAGGAAGCAACCCAAAGAATTAATTATATTTTAAGAACAGATGAATGGCTTTTTGATATAAATAAGCAATTAAAAACTATAAAAAGAATGGGTGGTTTAAAATGGATTTGAACAAACAAAATATAAAGTTTCTATCTAGTATAACAAATGAAATATTAGATTGGACATTTGATACATTTCCAGATAAAGTATTTACTACAAGTGCATTTGGAATAAATGGCACAGTATTGCTTGATTTTTTATACAAAAAAAATAAAGACATACCAATTTATTTTATTGATACAGGTTATCATTTTCTTGAAACAATTGAAATTAAAGATTATTATAGACATAAAGGATTAAACATTATAGAAGTATCATCAACAGTTAATTCAAATAGGATATTAGAAGAGATGGGTGTTGATATGTGTTGTAGTATCAACAAAGTTGAACCAATGAAAAAAATATTAAAAGAAAATAAAGGCAGTGCTTGGCTTACTGCTGTTAGTAGAAGTCAAACTGAAACAAGAAGAAAATTTAGATATTTACAAAATCAAAAAAAAGTGTTAAAAGTATGTCCTATGTTAAATTGGAAAGAAGATGAAATATGGTCATATGCAAAAGAAAAAGAACTTGTATATAACAAACTTTATGATAAAGGATATAAAAGTATAGGTTGTGAACCATGCACTTGTAAAACAAAAAAAGGAGAAGATAGTCGTGCTGGTAGGTGGAGAGGATTTGATAAAGATGAATGTGGCATACAGATAGAATTTTAGTAGAGGAGCAAATAAAATGGAAAACAAATTTTTACCTTATGGTAGACAATGGATAAATAAAGAAGACATTAAAGCAGTTGCAGACACATTAAAAAGTGATTTTATAACAACAGGACCAAAAGCAAAAGAATTTGAAGAAGCTATTGCAAAATATTGTAATGTAAAATATGCAGTTGCAGTATCTTCTGGTTCTGCTGCATTATATATGGCAACCAAAGCAATAGACATATCTACAAATGATAGGTTAATTACATCTCCAATTACGTTTTTATCAAGTTCAAATTGTTCTTTTTTTAATGGAGGACAAACTGATTTTGTAGATATTTATTCTGATACATATAACATAAATGATACAAGAATTAAAAATAAAATAAATCCAAAAACAAAAGTAATTGTACCTGTAGATTTTGCTGGCCAACCTTGTAAATTAGATGAGATTAATAAAATTGCCAAAGAAAATAATTTGCATGTTATAGAAGATGCTGCACATTCTTTAGGTGCAGAATATAAAGGCAAAAAGGTTGGTGGTCTTTCAGAAATAACAATATTCAGTTTTCATCCTGTTAAATCAATAACAACAGGAGAAGGTGGTATGGTTTTAACAAACAATAAAGAAATATATGAAAGATTACAGATGTTAAGAAATCATGGTATTACAAAAGATGTCAATAGAATGAATAGAAATCATGGTGATTGGTATTATGAAATGCAAAAATTAAGTTGTAATTTTAAGTTAACAGATTTTCAATGTGCTTTAGGTTTAAGTCAGCTTAAAAGACTAGATGGTTTTATAAAAAGACGGCAAGAAATAACAAAAATATATAATGAAGAATTTAAAGAAGTTCCTGAAATTACTATTCCATATACAAAGCCAGATGTAAAATCTGCTTGTCATTTATATGTTATACAAGTAAAAAATAGAAAGAAAGTATTTGATAGATTAAGAAAAGAAAATATGTTTGTTCAGGTTCATTATATACCAGTATACAAACAACTTTTCTACCAAAAGAAAGGATATGGATATAATGAATGTCCTATTGCTGAAGAGTATTACAAACATTGTATTTCAATACCTTTGTTTCCAAAGATGACAGATGAAGATATAAAACAATCAATAAGCATAGTTAAGAAGGCAGTCAAATGTTAGAAGGAAAAAATGTAGTATTAAGACCAATAGAAGAAGAAGATTTAATTCTTTTTAAAGATTTAAGAAACTATGAGCCAATCAGAAGAGGATTAAGAGAATATAAACCACTCAATATGTTAAATCAAAAGAAATGGTTTGAATCATTATCAGATTCAAATCATATTATGTTTGCTATAGAAGACTCTGAAAAATTAATTGGTTGTTGTGGTCTAACTTATATAGATTGGAAAAATGGTAAGAGTGAAATATCTATTTATTTAGGTTATAAAAACTGGCAGGAAAGCAAAAAAGCAGAAGAAGTTATAGACATTCTTTTGAAATATGGTTTTAATGAATTAAGACTCAATAGAATATATAGCATAATTTTTGAGTTTAATGATTTGTTTATGAATTTATGTAAGAGATGTAATTTTAAATATGAAGGAGAAATGAGAAAATCTTTATTTTATGATGGTAAATATTGGGATGAACATATATATGGTATTTTAGCAGATGAATATCGAGGAAAGAGATGAACAATTTAATAGTAACAACAAAGTCTTGGAATATTAAAAGAGCAAAAAACTATCCTTTAATTACAGATAGAAAGGATTTAACATTAGAAAATATAAAAAAGACAAATCCAAGATATATTTTCTTTACTCATTGGTCTTGGAAAATACCAAAGGAAATATATGAAAACTTTGAATGTGTTGTATTTCATATGACAGATTTACCATATGGTAGGGGTGGTACACCAGTTCAAAATTTAATACTAAGAGGATTTACTAAAACAAAAATAACTGCAATTAGTCCAGTTGATGAAATAGATGCTGGTCCTATTTATTTAAAAAGAGATTTATCTTTAGAAGGAACAGTTGCAGAAATATATGATAGAGCGTCAAAAACAATTTATGAAGATATAATACCATATATCATAAAAAATAATCCAAAACCAGTTGAACAAAAAGGTAAAGTTACAAGATTTAAAAGAAGGAAACCAAAAGATAGTGATATTTCTAGATTAACAAATTTAAAATCTGTTTATGATTATATTAGAATGTTGGATGGAGAAGGATATCCACCAGCCTTTTTAGAAACAGATAATTTAAGAATAGAATTTACAGATGCAAAACAAAAAGGGCAATGTATAGAAAGCAGAGTGAAAATATGGGAAAAATATTGATTGTGGCTGCACATCCAGACGATGAAATACTTGGGTGTGGTGGAACTGTTATGCGTTTATCTAATGAAGGAAATGATGTTTATACTTTGTTATTATCTAAAGGTGCAAAATCAAGAAAGGGATTTACAGATAAACATTTGAATGAATTAAATTCACAAATTAAAAAAGCCAATAAAATAATGAATGTAAAAGGTTTTTATATCTATGATTTTCCAGATAATAAATTTGATTCAGTTCCATTATTAGATATAGTAAAAACAATAGAAAAAGCTATAGAAGAAATAAAACCAAATATTATTTTTACTCATTTTAAAAATGATTTAAACATAGACCATAGGTTAACATATAAAGCAGTTATTACTGCAACAAGACCTATTGAAAATAGTTTTGTTAAAACAATTTATTCTTTTGAAATTCTTTCATCAACAGAATGGAACTATCCATTTACATTTGTTCCAAATGTTTTTTTTAATATCGAAGATACTTTAGATAAAAAAATAGAAGCAATAAAATGTTATAAAAATGAAATAAGAGAATATCCGCATCCTCGTTCTATAAAAGGAATAGAAATACTTGCACAAAAAAGAGGGATGGAAATTGGTTTGAAGGTGGCTGAAGGATTTTGTCTAGTAAGAAAAATAAAATAAAAATTATTCTTTTTGCAAATGGAGACTTAGGATTATTAATTACTAGGTTTTTAGTTAAACAAAAAGAAAATATTGTTGGTTTAGTTACAAATCCAATAGATAAATCTGAAAAAAGGGATAGAATAATTAAAGCATCTTGTCTTGATAAAAAAAATATTTTAACACCTAAGTCATTTGAAATTAGAGAAGTAAGTCCATTTATAAATGAAAGAAATCCAGATTTAATATGTTCTATTTGGTCTAGATATATTTTTAGTTCAGAAATAATAAATTCAACACCAAAAGGAATAGTAAATCTTCATAATTCATTACTACCATTATGTAGAGGAGCAGGTGGAAACATTTGGCCAATAATTGATAATTTTCCAAGTGGCGTTACTTTACATTATATTGAGGAGGAAATAGATGAGGGTGGTATTATTGACCAGAAGAAAGTTCCTGTTTATTTAACTGATACAGGTAAAGATTTATTTGAAAGACAGATAAAAGAAATGGTTAGTATATTTTCAAAAAATTGGGATAGAATTAAAAAAGGAAATATAAAAACTAAAAAACAAGATACAAAATCATCATTTTATCTTCATAATGATTTTTATAAGATAATGCATATTAAAAAAGAAAAAAAATACAAGGCAATAGATTTAGTTAATATTCTAAGAGCTCTAACATTTCCACCATATACTGGTGCATATATCATCGACCCATTAGATAAAAAAAAAGTATATTTAGAATTAAAATTAAAGAAGGAGAAATGATATGCCAAAAAACTATGGTTTGAAATTAATAAATTTAAAGAGATGTTTTTTAGAAGGCAATAACAAAAATAATCTTTTTAATGAACAATATGCAAACCGTATGAATGATTTTGCTTTAAGTGAAAGAGCAACAAAAGAAATAGAGTTTTTAATCAAAAAAATATTACCAACTGAAAATTCAAAAGTTCTTGATTTTGGTTGTAATACTGGTGTGACAATGAATCATATATGGGAAAGATGTAGAAGTAAAATGTATGGTGTTGATATAAACGAATATGGAATAAATGAAGGTAAAAACAAGTACCCAAGTTTTAATTTTAAAATTATTAATTCTCATTTATTACCATATAAAAATAATTTCTTTGATTGGGTAATGGTAAACCATGTAATTGCACATGTTCCAAATCCTTCTTTAACATTAAAAGAAATTTATAGAGTGTTAAAAGCAAATGGTAAAGTATCTATCGTAACACCCAATAGATGGTATGCTATTTTTATGACACCAAATAATATTATTAATAATTATAAACCAGACCCAACAATTTTAAGATATTATACTTTTAAAAGTTTAAACAAGTTGTTAAAAGAATGTGGATTTGATGATATCGACCAAACTTTTTTTGGTGAAATGCCATCTTGTTTAAATTTTCTTTCTGTTAACTTTTGTAAAATGCGATTGATTGCAATCGCAAAAAAAGGAGATATAAAAAATGAGAACTAAAATAATAGGAGAAATAGGTTTAAACCATATGAATGATTTTGAGACAGGTAAAAAACTAATTGACCTTTGTATTGAAACAGGATGTAGTCTTGCAAAACTTCAATTATGGAAAGCAGATGATTTGTTTAAAGGTAAAGATACATATGAACAAAATAAAAAGTTTGAACTTAGTAATTCTTTAGCAACAAAATTTTTTGATTATGGCAAAGAAAATGGTATGGATATATTTTTTAGTGTATTCTATCCTGAAGCAGTTGATTTTTGTGAAGAATTGGGTGTTAAATACTATAAACTTTCAAATGCTTTTTCAATAAATAAAGAAATGGTTAAAAAATGTTTAAATACAAAAAAACCAGTTATTATAAGTTTTAGTGATTACTATCCTATAGATTATAGATTGGTATCAAACAAACAAGTAATTCCTCTTTATGTGGTGCCTGTTTATCCACCAAAGTATTCTGATTTTAATATTGGTAGACTTAAAAAGATAATAGATGCTGGTGGTGGTTATAGTAATCATTATACAGATTTATTTTTTCCAATGTTATCTGTATATTTAGGTGCAAGTTGGATAGAAGCACATATTAAACTTGATAATGAAATATCCAAAGGAAGTCCAGATGATGTATGTAGTTTGACTGCAGACCAATTAAGAGAATTTGCAAATTGGCAAAATAAGGTTTTTAAGGAGCAATAAATATGAGATATTGTAAAAAATGTGTAATGCCAGATACCCGACCAAATATATTATTTGATGAAGAAGGGGTTTGTTCTGCTTGTAAAAACTATGAAAATAGAAAAAACATAGATTGGGACAAAAGATGGAGACAATTAGAAGCTGTTGCAGATAAATATAGAGGATGTAATGGAAATTATTATGATTGTATTATAACAGGAAGTGCAGGCAAGGATACATATTATCAAGTTCATATTTTTAAGGAAGTATTAAAAATGAATCCATTGCTTTTATCTGTAAATAATTTTACTTGGACAAAAACAGGTAAAAGAAATTGGAAGAACCTTTTAAATGAATTTGGGATTGATGCTGTGAGACTTACTCAAAACCCAAGAGCTTGCAAAAGAATGTTTGCAAAAGGATTAGAAAAAGGAGTTCCAACTTGGTATTTTGATTTTGCAATTTATGCTTGGCCATTATATATGGCTACAAAATTAAAAATTCCTTTAGTTGTATATGGTGAAAATGTTAATTATGAATATGGTGGTATAAATAAAGAAGACCAGCCTAGTGCATTAAATCAAATAAATAATGATGCAGTTAGACCCATACCGACAGAAGAATGGATAGATAATGAAATTGAAGAAAAAGATTTTGCTTGTTGCAGATACCCAACAGAAGAAGAAATTAAAAATTCAAAATTAAATCCAATTTATTTAAGTTATTATGTTCCCTGGTCTGGTTATAAAAATATGGAGTTTGCAAGAAATAGAGGATTTAGAACATTATCAGATACAAATGAATGGGAAAGAAAGGGATTTCTTGAACAATATGACCAAATAGACACAGTTGGATATTTAGTTCATTCTTGGTTTAAATTTGTTAAATATGGACATTTTAGAGTTACCGATGTTGCAAGCATATGGATTAGAGAAGGAAGAATGACTAGAGAAGAAGCAGTTAAAAAAGTTATATCAGAAGATTGGAAGTTAGATAAAAAAATGTTAAAGGATTTTTTAATGTATATAGGTTATACAGAAGAAGAATTTTGGAAAATTGTTGAAAAACATGCAAATAGAAATATTATAGAAAAAAGAAACAACAATTGGAGACTTAAAGAAAATATTGTTGAAGCATTAAAGAAAGGTGGAAAAGCTGAGTAATAAACAGAGAGTTCTTTTGGTAGTTCATGATGTTTACCAAGATGATAATGAATTACCTTTAGGACCTGCATACATAGCTTCTGTGCTAAGAAAGAACGATGTAGAGGTAGAAGTATACTCTATGGATGTTTTTCACTATACGAACAAGCAATTGGGTGAATATTTAGATAAAAGAGAATATGACCTAATTGGTGTTGGATTTATGGCTGCTAGATTCAAAGAAACTATTATTGACTTATGTAAAACAATTAATAAGCATAAAAAAAAGGCATGGCTTGTGCTTGGTGGTCATGGTCCTTCTCCAATACCAGAATATATGTTTAAAACAACAAATGCAGATGTTGTAGTGGTTGGAGAATGTGAAAATATTATTATGGAAGTTTTAAATGATAAACAAGAGAACAACAATAAAAGAGTTTATAGGGCAAAACCAGTAAAGCATTTAGATGAAATACCTTTTCCATCTTGGGATTTATTTCCAACTAAAATATATGCAGATTCTTATAAATGGAAAGGAATGAATAATGAAGATAAAGCAATGGATATTTTATCTTCTAGAGGATGTGTAAATAGGTGTGCTTTTTGTTATAGAATGGAAAAAGGAATTAGAGTAAGAACAATACCTAACATTATAGAAGAAATGAAACTTTTAAACAATAGGTATAATGTTAATTATTTTTTATTTGAAGATGAATTGTTTGTATTATCCAAAAAAAGATTAGAGGAATTTTACATTGCAGTTCAAAATGCAAATCTTGATATAAGATATGTATGTAATGCTAGAGTTACTCTTATTGATGAAGAATTGTTGCAACTAATGAAAGATAGTGGGTGTATTTTTATAAATTATGGATTTGAATCAATGAACCAAAAAGTTTTAGATGGAATGTATAAAAATACAACTGTAGAACAAAATGAAAATGCTGCAAAGTTAACAAAACAATTCAACATTCCTTTTGGTCTTAATTTAATTTGGAATAATAAATATGATACCCTAGAAACTTTAAAACAAGATAAGGAATTTATTATAAAACATAATCTATATGGACAATTAAGAACTATAAGACCAGTGACACCATATCCTGGTTGTGCTTTATATTATGAAGCAATAAATGAAGGATTATTAACTGGTCCAGATGATTTTTTTAATAGATTTCATAATTCTGATTTAATAACTGTTAACTTTACTGATTTAGATGAAAAAACAATGTATAATGCATTATATAAAACAAACAAGGAATTAATTTATGACCATTATAAAAAAACAAATGGTAATATGAAGGAAGCAGAAGAAGGAATAGAAGGTTTTAGAAGACTATATTTTGAAGGAGATTATAAATTTAGAGGTGTAAGACATTATGATAAAAAAGATGAATAAAATATTAGGTGTTATACCTGCTAGAGCCGGTTCAAGAGGCATACCAAATAAAAATAAAAAAATATGTGCAAGCAAACCTTTAATTCAATGGACAATTGACTCAAGTAAAAAATCTAAATTACTTAATAATATTATCATTACGACAGATGACCCAGATATAATAAAAATAGCAAAAAAGAACAATATTAATGTTATAATAAGGCCACCCGAATTAGCAACAGACGATTCTTTAATAGTTGACACTTTAAATTATATTTTAGATAAAATACCAGATACACATATTTTGGTTTTGTTACAACCAACTTCTCCAATAAGAAATGATGGTTTGATAGATAAATGCATAAAAAAATTTTTAGATGGAAATTATGATTGTTTAGTAACAGGATATAATCATTGTAGAAAATATGAAAAAAGGGCCTTAAGAAGGCAGGAAATGAAACCTAATTTTTTTAATGATGGTAATGTTTTTGTTTTTAAACCTGAGAAAATTAGAGAAGGAAAAACAGTTTGTAAAAATTATGGTAAGGTATATACATCAAAAGAAGAAAATGTTGACATAGATGATGAATTTGATTTTTGGTTGGCAGAAAAAATATTGGAGAAAAAATATGTTAAAAAAAGTTAAGAAAGCTTGGGGTTCAGAAGAATGGATAGTTAATAATGAACACTACTGTGGTAAAATTCTCAATTTAAAGAAGGGGTATAGGTGTTCTTTGCATTATCATAAATTAAAAGATGAAACCTTTTATATTTTAGAAGGAATTGTAAAAATGGAAGTTGGTGATAGAGAATTAATAATGAAACCAAAAGAAAGCATACATATTTTACCAGGCATGTCTCATAGATTTACAGGCCTAAAGGATAGTAAGATTATAGAATTTTCTACTCAACATTTTGAAGAAGATAGTTATAGAAAGATTTTAAGTGGTAAGGTGTAAAATGAAATTTTATTTATCTAGTTTTAATAGAGCTACAGATGGTGCATTATCAAAATTAATATCAAAATTAAAAGATAAAGATATGTATACAAAAAATTACAAAGATGCTGATTATATTGTGGCAATTGCAGACCGCACTGAAACCTTTGATTTTATAGTAGAACAATTTAAAGAGAATAGAAAGATAATTCATTTATGGGCAGGAGAGAAATCATCTTGGGCAACTCATGATGACGTATGGCGACATAGTATGACATTAATGTCTATGATGCAACTTTGTACAAATTGGTCTGCAAAAGTAAGAGTAGAAAGGCTTTGTAAATCAGTAGGTAAAACATCAAATGTACATATTATTGGAAATATTTTTTATGATAATTTAGAGTTTGATGATAGTAAAGTTCCAAATGAACCTTATGATTTAATATTATATAATCCACCAACTAGATTTACAAAAAAAGAAGTTTTAGAAGAATTGAAAACAATAAAAGATATTTTAGATAAATCAAATAAAAAATATGTTTGGATTGAACCCAATGGAGATATGTTTAGTGGGTTGGTTTCAAAATATGTAACTCATTTTACATTTCCAAGACCTCAGTTTTTAAGTTTAATGAAAAATTGTGATAAATTTATAACCAATTCATCTTGTCAATATTTTGAAGGTAGTTTACTTTTAAAACCTAAACAAATTATTTCTATTGGAAAAAGAAACATAACAAGAGAAAGTAAATATTCAGATATGAAAATAAAAAATGCGTCTGATAATATTATAAAATTATTTGAGGAATTGAAAAATGAAAATACCGTTATTCAAGATAGACTGGACATATGAAGACATAACTGAAATAACAAAAGTTATACAAAGAGGAAAGTACTGGGCCACTGGTGAAGAAATAGAAGATTTTGAAGAAGCAGTAGCATATAAAATTGGCATGAATTATGCAGTTGCTTGTAACTCTGGAACTTCTGGTTTACATTTATCTTTAATAGCATCAGGAATTAAAAAAGGAGATGAAGTAATTGTTCCATCATATACTTTTATATCAACAGTTAATTCCATAAGATTTGTTGGTGCAAAACCCATATTTGCAGATATAGAAAGAAAAACTTTTGGTTTACATTTAGAAGACGTTAAAAAGAAAATAACAAAGAAAACAAAAGCAATTATTTTAGTTCATTATGGTGGTTGTCCTGCCTTTTTTACAGAAGAAATTAAAAAATTATGTAAAGAAAAAAACATAAAATTAATTGAGGATGCTGCTGCTGCGTTAACAGCAAAAATAAATAGTCATAATGCAGGAACCTTTGGAGATTTTGGAGTTTTTAGTTTTTGTCAAAATAAACCAATAACTTCTGGAGAAGGAGGAATGATTGTTACAAATTCAAAAGAAGATTACAAAAAATTAAAACTTTTAGTTTCTCATGGTAAACAAGGAGACAACTATGTTTCATTAGGATATAATTTTAGAATGTCTTCTATTAATGCAGCATTAGGTCTTTCACAGTTTAGAAGAATTGATTCTTTGGTAATTAAAAGAAGAAAAATTGCAAATGAATATTATTCTAAATTTCATTATTTAAAAGAGATGACACCATTTAAAGAACCACCTAGTTTTTATTCAACATATTGGATATACCCAATAACAGTTAAAAAAGAAATTAAAAAACCCTTAATGAATTATTTAATTGAAAATAAAATATTTACAAAATCATATTATATGCCAGTTCATCTAACAAAATATTATTCAGATAATATTAAATTACCTGCAACTGAAAACACCTACAACTCTTCTTTTTGTTTACCTATATATCCAACTTTAACAAATGATGAAGTAAATTATATTAAAGATAAAGTATGTAAATTTTTTAATGGAGAGATAAAATGTTAGTGGAAATTTTAGAATTTTTACAAAGTATGTCAATGATAATATTGCCAATGTATTTGGTTGTTTTAGTATTGTTTTTAATAAAAGACTTTTCTGTAAAAAATGTAATGAATCCTTTAAAATCAATTAAGGGAACAATATGTACGGCAATTACTTTTACTATATGTTTTACTGTGGTCATTCTATCTTTGATTTCAATATATTCTGTTGCAATTATTTGGGAAAACTATGAAATAGAAGAAGGAGAAACGGTTGCTCCTTTAGTAAAAGAAGTTTGTTATTTTTCAGTTATATTCATATCACAATTAATAGGAGTTGTTTTAATAAATTTCTTTTGGAATAATATCTATCGGAAACAAATTATTCCTGGTGAAGGAACATTAAAAAAAAGAATAAAAAAAATATGGGGAGAGATAAAAAAAGATGTTAGAAGTAAAAGATAAAACAATACTTGTTACCGGTGGTGCAGGTTTTATTGGAACTGCTATTACAAAGCTATTGTTAGAAAAAGGAGCAAATGTAAGAACACTTGATTTGACAGATAAAGTAAATTTAATTGGTTATGATAATTTATCTGTCTATAAAGGTAGTGTAATGGATAATGATAATGTTACAATAGCAATTACTGGTTGTGATTATGTTGTTCATTTAGCTGCAATGCTTGGTGTTAAGAACACAGAAGAAAAAAGATTGAGAACATTAAATACAAATATACAGGGAATTAAAAATATTTTAGATGAATCAGTAAAGGCAAAGGTTAAGAAAATTATTTTTTCTTCATCTTCAGAAGTATATGGAGACCAACCAACACCAATTAAAGAAAATACACCATTAAATCCAAAGTCGATTTATGCAGTAACAAAGTTGGTTGGTGAAGAATATTTAAAAGCATACAAAAAAGTATATGGTCTTGATTATACTATTGTAAGATACTTTAATGCTTATGGGCCAAGACAAAAAAATAATTTTGCAATGAGTGGATTTATTGAACAAACCCTTAGAAATCAAAGTCCAACATTATATGGTAGTGGTAAACAAGTAAGGTCTTTTTGTTACATAGATGATATTGTTAATGGAACTTATTTAGCACTTACAAATGAAAAAGCAAACTCTGGAATTTTTAATATAGGAAATCCAACAGAACCTATAACTATAGAAAAATTGGCTAAAAAAATAATATCTATTTATGGGACAAAATTAAAACCAAAGCATATAAATTTAGATAAATCAGATAGAGATAAAAAAAGAGAAATTTATAACAGAATACCAGACATTTCAAAGGCAAAAAATAAATTAAAATATAAACCTAAAATAAAGCTAGAAGATGGAATTAAAAAAACAATTAAATGGTGGGAAGGACAAATATGAATATTGTTATTGTTGGTAAAGGACAAATCGGTAGTAATATTGAAAAAAAAATGAAGGAAAAAAATTTAGATAATATATACACAATAGATATTAATAAATCTAAAAAACCAAATTATTTATCTTTAAGTGAATATTATAAAGATAGAGGGTTGGCAGATGTATATATTATATGTGTTTTAACTCAAAGTCAATTGATAGATGTAGCCAAACAAATAGAGCTAGATAATAAACCTTTAATAAGTATTGAAACTGCTTGTGACCCAGATTCATATGATAAAGTAAAACAAATAGTTAAAGACAAAGCAGATGTAATTGTATTTCAAGAAAGATGGAACCCAAATGATATGTTTCATTCAGTGTTTAATCAACCAAGAGTAATGGGTGGTGATTATGATAGAGGACGTGATTTTTATTGTAGATATATGATGTATGAAAATATTGTAGTTACCGACAAACCAGAGTTGGCTGTTTTATGTAAAGTTGTAGAGAATGCTTATAGATATATAGAAATAGCAATTGCAGAAGAATTAAAAATGTTGACTGATAAAGATTTTGATGAACTTAGAAGACTAATAAATACAAAATGGAACATAGATATAAAACAGGCAAGAAACGGCATTGGTGGGCATTGTTTACCTAAAGATGTGAAAATAGTGGATGGATATTTTAAAGACAACTTAATTTTTAAAACAGCAATGGAAATTGATAAAAAATATAAGGAGAAAGTAAAGTGAAAGAGGAAAGATTTAAAGATTGGAAACTACCAAAATTTGATAGTAATGGTTGGACCATATATGGATGGAGATGCCAAAATCCTGAAGGATTAAAAATGGGTAATAAAGTAGACATTGGTTGTTTCACATATATGAATGCTAAATACGGAATAGAAATTGGGGATAATGTACAGATAGGTCCACATTGCACAATACATACCGACAATACAGAAAACGATACCCATGAAAAAATAATAATAGGTAAGAATTCTCTAATAGGTTCATATACTCTTATACTACCAGGAGCAATAATACCACCAAACAGTAAGATAAAAGCTAGGAGTATAATAAAAGGAAATAAATAAATGACAATATTTTTTATTAATTCTCCTGCAGAAGCAATACATAGTGCTTTACCAATGATAAAAGAAAAGAAAATAGATGACTTAACAATTGTTACAACTAAAGATATGAAACATTTTTTTGAACAAAAAACAAATGGTAAAGTTATAGTTCCGGAAGTTCATCCTAATCTCATAACAAAAAAAACAAAACGCAAATTAATTTCAAATGCAATTAAAAGCAAGTTTGAATATAAAAGACTTTTTAAAAACATAGAAAATGAGGAAATTTATTTATTCTTTACTTCTTGGTCAGTAGTTCATATGAGTTATGTTAAAAAGTTATCTAAAAAAAATAAAATATATTTATGTCATGAAGATTATATAACAGGTATATATGATGAAAGTAAAAATATAAGTTCTTTTTTTATGAGATTGGCTGCAAAAATACTTTTAAACATAGATGTTAAAATACTTATTTGGGAAGGAACACCAGTATGGGAATTAAAAAAGAATTCGTTTCCAATGGAAATCATTTCTTATGATAAATTTAATAATAAGTTACCAAAAGAATTTATGGAAGATATAAAAGATATAAAAGATAAAGATATGCTTTTTTTAGCTGGATTTCTAGGAGAACAGTTTAATGTAGATTATGATGAAAGTAAAGAAAATATAGAATTTGTGAATGAATTGGTTGATATTTTTGATAATTTGTTTGGCAATAAATATGTTATAAAAGGACACCCAAGAGATGGAAAACTATATGGTAAAATGAAAGAATCTAAAAACATATTACCAGAACATTATCTAGCTGAAACATTGTTTGGTCATAAATGGAAATATATAATTGGTTTTAAAACAGAAGCATTGGCATCTGCAGCATTGCATACAAATGCAAAAGTAATATCTCTTATAAATTTATATGATTGGAATGATTATATTACTAAAAAATGGTATGTCAATGTATTTAACAAAAGTAATGTTTTAATGCCAAAAACATTAGATGAATTTAAAGAAATGTTAGGTGTTGATAAATGACTTTGTTTTTTGTAATTTCTCCGTATGCAGTTACACATCAAGTTCTTCCATTGTTGAAAGAAAGAAAATTTCAAAAGTTAACAATTGTTACTACTGAAGGACTTGCACCATTTTTTAAAGGTCTAAACATTAAAACTATAACATCATCTGTTAATATAAATTTGTTTGATAGAAAATCAAAAAGGAAATTTCTATCTAACATAATAAAGGCAAATAAAGAATACAAACTTTTGTTTGAAGGATTAAACAATGAAGAAATCTATTTGTTTTTTTCTTCTTGGGCTGTGGTTTATTTTAGTTATATTGCAAAGTTATCAAAAAATAACAGGATATATCTTTATGAAACTCCACAGTCAAAAGAAATTATTTACAAAAAAGCAAAAGGGGTCAGGGCATTTTTAATGAAACATATAGCAAAATTATTCTTAAAAGTTGATACAGAAATATATCATATGGGGATGACATTAGCATATGTTTTAAAAAGGGAATCTTATCCAATAAAAACTGTTACATATGATAAATTTAATTCTAGTATATCTGATATTTTTATTGATGAGCCTAAACTTAAAGGTAAGGATATTTTATTTTTAGGTGAAGAAGTAGAAAACGAAGGTGCAAATTTAGAAGATGTAATAAAGACTACAAACTTTTTATATAATTTATTTAAAAAATATCATAAGGATTCATATGTCATAAAAGGTCATCCATATAATGGCATTATATATGGTAAGATGTCTAATTCTAAAAGTATAATTTCAAATAAGTCAATAGCCGAGCCATTGTTAGGTCATAAGTGGAAATTTATAATTAGTTATTATTCTGAATTTCTATTAACTGCAAAGAAGAATTCAAAGGCAAAAGTAATTTCATTGTTGTATTTATGGAAATGGAGAGATTTAAAAGAAAAAAAATATTGGGTGGATGTTTTTGGTAATGCTGATATTTTAATGCCAAAGTCATTATCAGAACTTGAGGAGATATTAATGAATGATTGCTAGAAGGTCATTAATTATTGTAAGTACACAAATTCTTATTCGTTTTTTTGGTTGGATAGGATTATTTGTGTTAGCAAAATTATGGGGAGGTTTTGCACCTGAAGCACTTGGAACAATAGGTTTTGCTATGGCTTTTGTTGCTTTATTTACATTTATTGGTGATTTGGGTTTTTCTGCTGCACATATAAAAAGAATTTCAGAAGGCAAAGACTTAGGTGAATGTGTTGGAACTTATTTTACAGTTAAATTTTTACTTGTTGGATTAATGTCATTAATACTTATTATATCAGTTCTTTTGGTTGAACATGACCCATTAATAAATACAGTTATTTGGATTTTTATTGCATATTATATATTTACAAGTCTTTTACAGATACCCATATCTACATTTGAAGCAACAAAAAAGATAGTTAAAAGACAAATAACACTGATAACAGAGAATTTAGTTAAAGTCCCTTTGTTTATTACTGTGGTTGTTATTGGTAGTGGATTGGTGGCATATTCTGTTGATAATGATAACTTGATTATATTATTATCATCATCTTATGTATTAGGTATAATGTCTACTTTTATGGTTGGTCTTTGGTTGTTTAGAAAATATCCAATTAAAAAACCAAAGTGGTCGTTATTTAAAAGTTATTTTTCTTTTGCTTTGCCAGTAATGATGTTATCTCTTGTATCTGCTTTTTCTGTCAATACCGACAAAATAATGATAGGTTATTTTTGGGATACTATTGAAGTTGGATATTATTTTACTATGAAACAAATAACACATATCTTTCTTATATTATCTGGGTCAATTGGTATTGTTCTTTTTCCGACATTATCTAATTATCATTCAAATAGCAATTATGAAAAAATAAGAAATACAACACATCTTGCAGAAAGATATATTTCTATGGTTTTAATTCCAATAGTAATTATTGTGGTAATATTTTCAAAAACAATAATAAATGTAATGTTAAATAATTCTTTTATCCCAGCATCTTCAGTTTTAATTGCTTTGATGATTCTTTGTTTTATAAGTAGCATATCTGTTCCATATACTTGTCTTATTACAGGGATAAATAAACCTAGCATTGCTGCAAAGATAGGTGCTTTAATATGCTTTACAAATATAGGTTTAAATTTTTTATTGATACCCAAAGATGGTTTATTATCATATGTTGGAATTAATGGTGCATTGGCTGCTGCTATTGCAACTATTTTAGCCAATACTATTGGTTTTTTTGGTCTTAGGTTTTATGCAAAAAAGTTGACAGATATACATATTTTTAATAAACATATATTTCTGCAGTTGTTTGCTGGTTTTATTATGTTTTGCTTTCTTTTTGTTTTTAATTGGAAATTGTATATTATGTCTTGGTATGGTCTGTTTTTATTTTCATTTTTTGGTTTAATTATTTATTTATCAATATTATTTATTATAAAAGAATTTAGAAAAGAAGACTTTAATTTTTTCTTAGATTTGTTTCATCCTAAAGAGATGATTAAATATGTATCAGGAGAGATAAAAAACAAATGAAATATTATGTAGAACAATTTCCATTAGTATTTGAAAATAATCTATATAAATTAGATGGTAATGGTGTTCTTTTAACAAAAATACCATATAGCCAACAATATTATCCAAGTTTAGAATATATAACAGTGTATGCTTTAGAAAATATAGAAAATTATATGGATATAGATTGTAGGACTAAATTTTTAAATCAAGTTAATTGGCTTATTAATAATATAAACGATAATGGTGTTTGGAAACAAAGATTTAAATTACCTTATTATAACTTTGAAGAATCTTGGATAAGTGGTATGGGGCAAGGCCTTGCTTTATCTGTATTAATTAGGGCATATCAAGTAACTGCAGATAATAAATATTTAAAAATTGCAAAACAAGCATTTAAACCATTTACAAAAAGAATCAAAGAAGGTGGAATATTATATATAGATTCAAAAAAGGATATTTGGATTGAAGAATGTTCTGTTTATCCACCACCACATACATTAAATACTTTTATTTATGCATTGTTTGGAATTTATGATTTATATAAAATAACAGGTAATGAAGAAGCAAAAGACCTATGGTTTGATGGTATAGAAACACTTAAAAAACATATTAAAAGATATGATACAGGTTATTGGTCTTATCATAATTTGTTAACAATGCATCCTGCAGAACAAATATTTCATGAAATACACATAGAACAATTAAATGCATTATATAAACTTACAGAACATAAAATATTTAGGAAATATTCAGAAAAATTTCAGGAGTATTTAAATAAATCATCTTACATATACAAAGCGAAGGTAAAGAGAGGAATCGTTCATTTTAAAACACATGGAACGATAGGTTTAGTTAAAAGATATATTGAAAAAAGAAGGTGGGAAGATTAAAAAGAAATTAAGGTTTGGTGGAATTTCCTTTGGTGGAAATTATCCACATGTGATTATATTTGGCAAAAAATACAAGACTGTTTTTGGTAGAGATAGAAAAAATAATGACTATAGGTTTGAAGTTAAAAAGAAAACAAGGTGGGATTTTTTTTTAAAATACTTTTATTTTTTGTTTCCATTAATAGATGTTTTACAATATGTAACTTATAACCCACCACAATCAGTAAGTCATGCAGTTAAACCAGCAGTAGAAAAAACAGCAGAGGTTTCAGAGAGTATGGGTGGTTTTTATATTTCAGCTATTGGTGTGTTATTGGTAACTTTGCTATATATGTTAACTTTCTTTTATCTTTATTATTACTTAATATTTAGAGGAGTTAGAACTTGGCATGGAACAGAGCATAAAGTAATAAGTGCAGCAGAAGAAAATGATATAGAGAATGCAAAAAAATATAATCCTATACATGAGAGATGTGGAGGAACACTACTGCCCACAATATTCCTTGGATATTTTATTTATATTTTTATTTATGCATATACAGGATTTCCCTTTGGAGAATTTACAATAGTTACTATACTTTTATTTTTAAATGTAAAGTTCTTTCATAAATATGACAAGTTTGGGATATGGTTTGGTAAAAAGTTTCAGAAGTATTTTTCCATTAGTGAACCAAGCGATTGGCAATTAAAAATTGGTCAGAAAGCAATGGGTAACTTGTTAAAGGCAGAAAAAGAAGAACAATATGAAACAGAAGGTAAAGTATTTGATATGAGCATAGGTAGAACAGGTAAGTTAACAAAGAAAGGATATATATTTCCAAGTATTCTTTTGGTAATACTCATTATGGTTATACTTGATATGATGGTGATTTAAATGTCTGATTTATTTTATCTAAGAATAATATTAGCAATCATTTGGCTATCTGTTGCATCATATCAAGACATTAAAACAAGATTGATACATAATTATATTTGGTATGCAATGTTTGGTTGGGGATTTCTGTTTTTACTTCTTGATATTTTTAATGATGAAATTGAACTGGTAGGTATCTTTTTTATACTTATATTAATAATAGTATCAATAATAATATATAATGTATTTAATAAAGTTCAACCAGAATCCTTTGGTGGTGCAGATTTAAAAGCATTTATTTGTATTGCAATATTTTTACCAATACCATTTATTTTTGGTATGTTTCCGTTTTCATATCTTGTTATAGTTATTGCAGAATTGTTTGCATTTGCTTGGTATTTTCCTCAAGCAGTTAAATTACCAAAAGATGAATGGAATACAATAAAATTCCCACTTATCCCATTTTTACTTTTTGGTGTTTTATTTACATTTGGGGTTTGTTTATTAGAAATTAATGGAGGTGGACTATGGATTTAAAAACTCAAATAAAATTGGTTGGGAGCTCTTTAATAACTTCTCTTGGCTTTATATCAATCGTCTTTTTCTTTTGTATAATAATGCCAACATTAGATGGATTGATGTTAGGGGTCATAACTGGTTTATTGTTTGTAGCTTCAATTATATTATTTGTATACCCTATTTTATTTAGAGAATATATAGAACAATATTGGAAAGAATATGAAAATAAAAATATGCAAAACAGTTCTAAGTCAGACGATGGGTTTGATGTTTAGTAGACGTAAAAACTTATTGTTTATATTAGAAGAACCAATGTATATGGATTTACACATGTTATTTGTGTTTTTCCCAGTAGATGCATTATATTTAGATAAAAATATGAAGATAATGGAAATTAAACATATGAAGCCGTTTAGGCTACTGTACAAAGCAAAAACTAAGGCAAGCTATGTATTAGAACTTGCAGAATTACATAAGTTTAGAATTGGCGATAAGGTGGTTATAAAGAAAAATGAAATCTACAAAGAGAAAGCATGTTAGAAGATGTGGGGAAGGATGTACATATTTTAAAAAATATGGAAAAGATAAATGGGGGTATTGTATTTTAAAAAAAGAGCAAAGGTCGAGGTTTGCACATGGATGTGAAGAATTTAAAAAAAACCAAAACAAATAAAAAACCTTTACTTATACATATAACTAAAGGATTGTTGATAAGGAGTGGATAGGATATGAGTAACATTACTAAAGGATTTAATACTGAAATTACTAAAGGATTTTCTGAAAAACCAATTGTTACTTATTCTCAACATCGGGACCGATATGATAATTTAATTGGTGTTCGGATTTTGAGACCTTGGGAAATTAAATCATTAATTAAAGCAATACCAAAAAAATATAGTAAAACGCAATTTGAATTTTTATTTTATACTGGTATGAGATATGTCGAAGCAGAAGCAATAAAAGAAAGACAAGACCTTTTTGATGGAGAAAATATACATTTAACACCTGATTTAATAAAAAAACCTAAATGTACAATTAAAGACAGATATGTTAAACTAAATCCAGTTGGTAGAAGAGTTACCGAAGAATATTTTAAATTAGAAAAAGAATTGCCACATTGGAATACTTGGCGAGAGAATTTAAGACGTTGGGCATTAACTGCAAAAATAGATAATTCTTATTTGTCTGTTAAAACAACCAGAAAGACTTGGGAAAGTTATTTGGTTTTTACATATCCAAATTTAAGAGATGCAATATTTATAAGTCAGGGACATACAGAATTAACAGCATTAAAAAATTATATTAATTTGCCTTTTTCACAGAAGAATAAAGATAATATGATAAATTATGTTGTGGGGTGGAGTTAAATTAAAGTTAAAGTAACATGCAAAAATTGTAACAAACAGTTTTATCGGACAATTAGTAGGTCAGAAAAAAATAGATATAACTTTTGTTGTAGAAATTGTTATTATGAATATAAATCTAAAAACCCAAAACAATTTATAACTGTTCATAGAACAAATCATTATAAAAAATTATTAAGTTTATCAAAAAGTAAATAATATATGTGGCGAAAGGGAAACAAAAGATATCCATATTTCATATTTCTCAACTCTGTTCTCTTGTTTCCCCGCCATTACATATATTAAAAAAAACAAAAATAATTTAAAGACTAAAAATATTTGTATCTTGAAGGTGGAAAACTGGAATCAAAGGATATAGAGATAGAAAAAGTTAAACTCAAATATGAAAAACTTAAACTTCAAAATATGAGGTTGGAAGATAGAGTGGCTAAAACAGAAAAAATTCTGTTAAAAACATTGAATTTAATAGACATAATTGATAGAGAGATGGGTCCTGTATATATGAAATATCTTTCAGAAGAACAAATTAAAAAGTTTGATGAAGAAAGAAAGAAGTTAGAATTAAATGAAGTTATGTACAAATAAAGGAAAGGAAATTAAATGCAAAATAAGGTATGGACAGAGAAGTTCAGACCTAAAACATTAGACGATGTAATAGGTCAAGAACATGCAGTTAAATTTTTGAAGGCTTTTGTTAAACAGGGAAATATACCAAACATGTTATTTGCTGGGCAACCTGGTACAGGTAAAACTGCTTCAGCAATTGCATTATGTAGAGATTTTTATGGCAAAAAGTGGAGAGATTATTATTTTGAAGTTAATGCAAGTGATGAATCTAGAGTTGAGTTTATGAGAACAAAAATAAAGGAGATAGCCGGAATTCCATTATTTGACCAAGGGTTTAAAGTGATTTTCATGGATGAAGCGGATTATCTTTGTCTTGGTGAAAATACAAATATTATAACTGGTTGGAATACAAATCAACAAATAACAAACATAAAAGACATATCAACAAATAGATATATTTCTATGCCTTCATTAAATTTAAAAACAAAAAAAATAGAAAAAGACATGGGAAAACGAATTAACCCAAATAAAAAAGAACTTTTTAGTGTTGAGCTAGAAGATGGTAGAAAAATAGAATGTAGTAAAGACCATAAATTTTTTGTTAAAAAAAATAATAAATTAAAAGAAAAAAAGTTATCAGAATTAAAAGAAGGAGAAGAAATTATAGATTGTTTTGATGATTTAAATATTAATAGATGTGAAGTATGTGGTAGAATTACGGTAAGAAAAAGATTTTGTAGTTATAGGTGTGCAAACAAAGGACATAGTATTGATATAAGTGGCAAAAACAATCCTTGGTATGGCAAGTCTTGGAATAAAGGAAAAACAAAAGAAGATGATATAAGAATTGCTAAACAAGCATGCTATGATAAAAAAAATGGTAATTATGGAGGAACATGGCATGGAGAACGTTTTTGGGATATTGCAACAGACAAAGAAAAACAAGAGTTTAAAAAAAAGTTATCTTTAAGACTTAAAGGAAAAACATTTAAAGAATTGTTTGGAGAAAATGAATTAATAGAACGAGCAAAAAGAATTAGTAGAAAACAAGAAGATTATAGTAAAAACATAATTAAAATAGCAACAGAAATATGGATAGAAGATAAATTAGAAAATAAAAAATATGTCAATTGTGAGTTATGTAATAAGAAATTAAAAATTGGTGGTCATGGAAAAAATAATTTAATAATACATCATAAAGACGGAAATCATAATAATCATATACCAGAAAATTTAATGTTTGTTTGTCCAAAATGTCATAATTTTAAATGTCATAATGTAAAAGAAAACTTTTTGGAAAAAGGATGGAAAATAACACATAGAAAGAAGGTGTTAGAATGAAAACAGCTACTATTAAATCTATTAAATCCATTGGAATTAAAAATACATATGATATAACAATGAAAAAAAATCATAATTTCTTTTTAGGAAATGGAATACTTACTCATAATTCTTCTTCAAGCCAAGCAGTTTTAAGACGAGTAATTGAAAAATCATCAAAAAACTGTAGATTTATTTTTAGTTGTAATTATCCAAATAAAATAATACCTGCAATATCTGACCGTTGTGTTGTATTTAGATTTAAAGCAATTAAAACTCAAGAAATGGCTATGTTGTTAAAAAAGATAGTTGCAAAAGAAAACATACCAATAACTCCTTCTGCAATACATACATTAGCATCACTTTCAAGAGGTTCAATGAGAAATGCATTAACAATTCTACAAACATTAAAACTTAGTGGAATAACTGAAATTACTGACAAAGAAATTTATGATATGACATATTGGGTTGATATGGATTACATAAAGAAATTACTTGGTTCTGCAAAAATAGGTGATTTGGATAGTATAGATAAAAGAATTAATGACTTACTCTATGAAAAAGCATACTTACCTGAAGAAATATTAAATTTTATGGTTATAGTAATCAAAGAATCGGATATTAATAGGTCAATAAAATTAAATCTTCTTATGAAAATAGGTAGCATTGAATATTATATATCCCAAGGTGCAAATCCATATGTTCAATTAATGTCATTTATGATGTATGTAACAAAACAACTAAGTGGAGGAAAATAATTGTTTAAGAGGAGAAGGTCTGAAATAGATATAATAAAAGATATATTATCATTATCTGAAGGTGGAGCAAAACGAACTCATATAATTTATAAATGTAATATGAGTTTTACACAATTTAAAAGATACATTGAATTTCTGTCAAATAATAATTATATAATAAGACAAAAGACAGATGGTAGAAAATATCATATAACAAAAGATGGCGAACACTTTTTAAAAGATATTAATAAAATAACACATAGGTTTGAACAATGAAAAAATTAACAAGAGCAGATTGGATTGCAATTATAATATTTTTAGTTTCAATGAATATTATTAGTCTTTGGACTATTGATATATCACTATCTGCTGTGCTATTACCACAAGAGTATAAAGTAATGTTAACAAATGGTTGGAGAAATTCTGACCCTATGTTAATGTATCATTTATCCCTTTATTTAGCAATGGTTACTTTATTAATTTTATCTTTCATTTGTGTTAAATTTATTCTTGGTGAAGTAAAATATGACAAACGCAATAACTAATGGTATAAGTCAAAGTCAAATTAATCTATACAGAAGTTGCCCATATGCATACAAATTAAAATATGTTGATGGATTAGAACCAATGATGTTTACAAGGGATTTTTTAGACATTGGAAAATATATTCATGATGCAATAGAGGTATACTATAAAAATTTGTATGATACAGATACCAACCCCGAATCAATCTATAAATCAACATATTCTGTTTTAAGGGAGAACTGGGACCATACATTATTGCCAGAGTATTTAAAAAAGGCAAATATATGTTTACAGAACTTTGGTTTGTTAGAATATGAAAATATGCAGGAAAATAAAACAGAACCAGAATCAGAAGGTAATTATACATATGATGATTTTAGGGCAAAGTTAGATTATTTTAGAAGAATTCCATTGTTAATTGGTGATTTTAAATCATCAACAAAGCCAATAGTATATTATGATTATAAAATACAAGCTGCAGTTTATCTATATGTTATGAGGCATAAATTAGATTTAGATATTGATGATTTTTATTTTTGGTATTTATATCCAAATATAGTAAAGAAAGTCAAATGGGATGATTTACAAAAGGTTTTGGAAGATGCAAAAAAATATAGAGATGAAATAAAAGATGCTTTTGATAGTATGGAATTTAAAAAGAAACCTAGAACAAAAAGCACTTGTAAATATTGCGATTATAAATATTATTGTGTAAGAGGTTTTTAAATCTCTATGGAGTTGAATAATATGAAAGTAATAAGGAGAAGAATTATGAAAAAAATAAGAGTAGAAGATAAATTAAAGCATGAGTTATTAGAAATTAGAAACAAATATGGATTTTTAAATATGAGCAGAACAATAAAATATCTCATAAAGCTAGAAAAAGATTCTGAAATTATAAAAGGAATTGTAAAAGATGCCATAGATGAGGTTGTTAATGAACCAGTTGAAGATGCAGTAGTTGTTGAAGAACCAGAAGAAGAAATTATTGAACCAGAGAAAATTCAAACAACAATAGAACAAGTTCAACAGGACATCCAAAAATTGGCAAAGGAACCAGTTCAAGAAACTTTTCAAGAACCAGTAGAACCAATAAAAAAAGAGCCAGAAAAAATAGATACAGAAAATATTAAAAAAGTAGTTTGCCCAAAATGTGACCATAACTTTTTTGCCGATGTTTCTAGAAATGTTGTTTGCCCAAAATGTGGGTTGGTAGGTAAAAGTAGTAAATAGGGAGATAAAATGGAATGGGTAAATAAAATACATACAAGAAACACTTTAGAAATATTAAAACAAATGCCAGATGATTTTGTAGATATGTCTATTACATCTCCTCCATACTGGAATCTTAGGGACTACGGTGATGAAACAGAAACAATCTGGGGTGGAGATAAAGAGTGTAAACATGACTGGGATAAATATGTAAGACCAAATTTTTGTAGTAAATGTGGTGCTTGGAAAGGACAACTTGGTTTAGAACCACATCCAAACATGTTTATTAATAATCTTGTAGAAATTTTTAGAGAATTAAAAAGAGTTCTAAAGAAAACAGGTAGTTTTTATTTAAATATTGGAGATACTTATTATGCTACCAGTGCAGTTACTAAAGATAAATGGAAACACAAAAAATCTATTGGTACACCAGAAAAGTCGAATTATGTTTATGATGAAAAATGGTTGCAACCCAAACAGTTAATGCTAATACCATCCAGATTGGCAATAGCAATGCAAGAAGATGGATGGATACTTAGGAATGATATAATATGGCATAAACCTAATCCTATGCCAACAAGTGTGAAGGACCGTTTAAACAACACATACGAACATGTATTTCATTTTGTTAAAAGTAGGAAATACTATTATAATTTAGATGCAATAAGAATTCCACATAAAACTGCTACTTTTGAGAGAGCCAAACATGCTTTTAATAAAACAGGAGCATCTATACATAGTGCAGTCAAAGAAACAGGACAAAAAAAATTTGCTGAAAACTTGTTAAGTGGAAAATTATCAGGTAAAAATCCAGGCGACTTTTGGTTAATTAATACAAAACCTTGTCCAAAAGCACATTTTGCTGTATTTCCTAAAGAACTTGTAGAAGGACCAATTAAATCTAGTTGTCCTCTATATATATGCAAAAAATGTGGTAAACCAAGAGAACATATAATTGACACTGTTGGTCATAGAACGCCAGAAGAAGAAAAAAAATTAAAAGAATTAATGGCTAAAAGAGGAATACCAAGACAATCTGCTGGTATAATGGTACCAAGTCATTCAAAAAAAATAGATAAAGGATGGACAGACTGTGGTTGTAATGCAGGATTTGAACCTGGTATAGTTTTAGACCCATTTTGTGGAACTGGTACAACTTGTAGAATTGCCAAAAGTTTTGGACGTAGATATATAGGAATTGATATTAACCCAACGTATGTTGAAGAATTTGCAAAAGAAGAACTTGGTCATGGTTCTGTTAGGGAGTGGTTTTAATGGGATGTTTTGATAGAATAATGTTAAAAGTATACGAAAGAAGATACAGAAAATTATTGTTAAAAAGATTTAAACCAAAACGAAGAATGAAAATACGACCATTAACAAACGACATTTATGCAATTAGGATGAAAGATGGAAAATATACTTATATAAAAATTCCAAATAACGACGACATATTGTTTGATTATGCAAAAGGATTACAACATGTTTGTAGACTGTCAGATAATAAAGTTAAAGTTGATGAAGATAAATTAGACCAACCAAAAAAGGATTGGTTAAATAAAAATAAAGATAAAGACCCAGAGGAACTGATATGAAAAAATGTAACTGTAAATGTGGAGATTGTAGAACTCTTTTTACAATAACTTTTAGAAAAAGCGTGCCACCTTGGTCATTAACTTGTCCTGTTTGTGGGTCTAAAATATTAAAAGTAGAATGGTGTGAAAATGAAGAGAGTTAATATACTATACAAGATGGGAGTATCATCAGATGGCAAGGCTTGGTTGCAATACCGAGAAGAATCAGGCAAAGAACATATGGATGATGGACGAATTGATAATATCATACAAGTGGTTAATAACATCGTTGGAGATGAGTTACATAAAATTGATAAGATATATACTAGAGATATTTTAAATGGGTTAGAACGGGTTGATTTGAAGTTTAAACAGAAACAAGAGGAATGGAGGAAACATAATAAACATCTGAGAAACACCCTTTTATATTCTATTGACTGCTATAATGAATTACATCTTTTTGATGCTGTTGGTCTTTTAGAATATTATAAACAAGGGTTTGTTGTTATTTCAGAAAAATTATTATCAATGAATGCTGAAAAAATAAAAGAAAGGATGCTTAAAAATATGAATAGGGCAACAGTTAATGATTGGATATGAGAGTTATAGAACATAAATGGATTTGTCCTTTTTGTAATTCCAAAGGAAGGTATTGGACAACTTCAAGAAATGCTAGATTTCTAGGAAGAATACATATTAAAAGTTATCATAACAGAAAGTCAGAGCCAAAAATTAAATCTAGGAGAATAAAGTAGGAAATTAAATGGAAATTAATCAAGTATATAATATGGATTGCTTGGATGGTATGAGACAAATGAGTTCTAGTATAGTAGATTTAGTTATAACAAGTCCTCCATACGATAATCTTAGAGACTACAAAGGATATTCATTTGATTTTGAACCTATTGCAAAAGAAATATATAGAGTAACAAAAAAAGGGGGAGTTGTAGTATGGATTGTTGGAGATGCAACAGTTAATGGAAGTGAGACAGGAACATCATTTAGACAAGCCTTATTTTTCAAAGAATGTGGTTTTAATATACATGATACAATGATTTACAAAAAATATAATATTCCTGTTCCTGCACATGGTAGATATAACCAAGTTTTTGAATATATGTTTGTTTTTTCTAAAGGTAATCCAAATACTTTTAATCCAATAAAAGATAGAATTAACAAGACAAGAGGAAATATAGAAAAAACAAAGTTTAGACAAAAAGACGGTAATATTAAAAAAACTAATGTTTTAAGAAAAACAGATGCTTTTGGGATAAGAACTAATGTTTGGGAATATATGGTAGGAAGCAAACATTCTGCTGATGATAAATATGCAAAACATCATCCAGCAATCTTCCCAGAGAAACTTGTAGAAGACCATATTAAAAGTTGGAGTAACAAAGGAGATTTAGTTCTAGACCCATTTTGTGGTTCAGGTACAACTCTTGTAGTGGCTGAAGGGTTAGAAAGAAATTTTATTGGGTTTGATATAAGTAAAGAATATGTAAATTTATCTATACAAAGATTAAAAGCTAGACCGACGCTTGGAGAATGGTTGTAATGGGATATGAATTTGAAGAAAAATTAATGATTTTTGATTTAAAGTTATGATATTAGGATATAAACACAACTTTTATATATAATGTAGGCTATTACGACAAAAGTCAGATTTGTCATACAATATGGCATAAAGTCCAGTTTTTGTTTGGCAATGATGACAAAACAAGGAGGAAGGAAAATGTTAGAACTTCCATATGAACCCATAAAATATGAAATAAACGCAGGAAACATTGGTAACTTCAAGTTATCAAGGTTTAAAAGGAATATACGTGAATTACACGTAAATGATATAAAAGCTAGTTTAGAAAACGGCGACCACTTTCATATGCCACTAGCAGTTTTTAAAACTGGAAATGGTGGATATGAAATATCAGCGACAACTGAATCAGAAGCAATAGACGGAAATCATAGGTTAACTGCTATACAAAAGTGGTTATCTAAAAATCCAAAAGAAGCAATACAAGTCTTGCTTATGGTTTATAAAATAGATAAAAACGTCAACGTCAACGTAAGAAAAATTTTTCATGCGGTCAATATAGGTAGAAAGCAAAACACAGATGATTATATCCGAGCTTACAAGGATACAATCCCAATTTTTAATAAACTAACCACTAGTAGAGTTATACCTTGCTCTATCTATGGTAATAGAGATGAAATGAAATTCTACCATGTTGTCGGTGGATATATTCGAGCAAAACAAAACGGTAATTTTAAAGGTACTTGGACTGGAACGCCGAAAGATTTTGTTGATGAAGCTAGAAAATTGACCGACGCAGATGTTGATGTAATGGAAGAATTCTGGGAAGATTTTACCAAAATGTTCTCGCTAAAAGGAGTGCAAAACATAAGAAATTTAGCTTGTTGTAAAACAACAGGATTTGCAGTTATGTTTTATATATGGATGCACAACAAGGACAGATTAGGTCGTGATATCGTAATCCAGAAAGTCAGAGATAAGCTCGAAGGAACTTCATTTTTTGAAGAATTGGCAAGAAGCCCTGGTATATCTAATAGTAAAAAAGTTCTGGACGCATTTGTAAGAAGGCTGAACAAATCAAACAAAAAATACGAATTTCGCAATCAGTGATTAATATGCAATGTTTCAATTGTGGCGAAGAAATAGACGAAGAAAACGATGAGGAAATCTTTTATAATGATGATGGAGACCCTTTATGCGAACAGTGTTATTGCGAAGAAATGTCAGAGGACTTTCCTATAACATTTAGTAAAAAAGTTATGTCAAAGCTAGAAGATTTCTGTACAAAACAGGGAATCAGTCGAAATGAAGCTGTAGAAAAAGCAATAAAAAAATATCTGGATTTAGAGTAAAATATATTCTCTAAATCTATTATTTTTGTAGAACTGTTATTATAAAAGATTTAGTTGATTATGTTTAAAATGAAATAATGTTTTATAATAAGAGGTATGAAAAAAATATGTATATAGTTAATTCCAACAACTCAGAAACTTTTAAAGAAAAAGGTTTGCACATATATAATGATTCATTACTCAAAAATATAATGATACCTTATTCAGAAGGTAAATTAAATATTAAATCTACAATATACATACATAATATAGAAACAGATAAACAATATGAAATAATTGACAACCCAAAGAAAAAGGCAATAATGGAAAAAACATTAGATAAAATATTTAGCATTAAATACAAAGAAAAACCAAAGGAACAATGGATTAAACCAAAAGAAAAGCCAAAAGAAGCTAAGGAAGAAATAACTGTTTATGAATATGAAGATGAAGAATGGAAACAACCAAAGAAAAAAGGAAAGATGGATAAATGGGTTTAAACAATTTTATTGCAAATGAAAACAAAATAGTTAGACAGATAGAAGATTGGTTTAACAATCAACATTCCAAACAAATAATATTAACAGGTCCACCAGGAAACGGCAAAACATATTTAATCCAATTACTTGCAGAAAAATACGATTATCATTTACAAACTATAGACCCATATGATATAACTAATAAAAATGATTTTAATAACATCATTAAAACATTAAATCTTTTACCAATAGACTGCCAACAGAAAAAAAAACTAGTTTTAATAGAAAACTTAGATGAATTTCATAAAAACTATAGAACAAGACTTTTTGAAATGCATACTGTTTGTAATTATCCAATAGTTTTTACAGGTCATAAAATGAATAGTTATGTTCCTGTTAAATACAGAAATAAAATAGAAATATTTAGAATTAAAAAACCTGCTAAAACAAAGATTAAATTTCTTCTAAAACAAAAAATACAGGAATTAAATATTGAAATGGATGATGAAATATTAGATAAGATAGCTGAAAAAAGCCCATCTGTAAGGTCGGCAATTAACAGTTTATATAATTCATCACCAAATGAAATTACAAATCCATTACCTACCTTTAGAGAACAAATTGACAATATAAAACATAACAATCTAAAGGAAGATGTTAATCTAAAACTTTTATACTGCATTTTTGGTAATGTTACAGACTACAAAACAATGTCAATACTTGCAGAATTTGATTTACTGTTAAATAGTAAATTTAAAAGTGAAATAGATAAATATTTTTTTAACATTATTGATTTTAAATTTAAAAAAGATTTTGTTTATCCAAATTTTATGAATCAGTATCCTAAGAGTAATAATCAATACAAAAAGTATTGTAAAGACATGCATGTATCTAGCAGAATTGTTAAAAGAGAGTTTGCCAAATTAATAGAGCTTTTAGAAACTAAAAAAGAACCAGAAAAACAAAAACCTATTAAAAATAACAAAAATAATTTAAACTCACAAAACATATTTGATTTTGTGTGAGAAGAGATGGGCAAACTTAAAGATATGTTTGGCGGTCAAATAAAAGAATACAGTAAACATAGAAAGAAAAAGAAATGGGAAAAAACAGAACCTAAGTTTATTAATTTTGATATAACATTAAAACAAATTAAAGAGAATGGATTGCTTAGATATGATTTGATGGTTACTAATTTATTAGATATTAAAGATAGAAGAAGTATTAGTACGAAAGCAGTAGAAACAAACGAAAAAGGATTAATTACAAAAATATTATGTCCTTTTTGTGGTAAAGAATTGAAATTAAATAGGCATTGGCATGCATACTTTTGTACAAACAAAGAAAAAAAAATATTGGAAATTACAGATATAAGATATGATAAACCAAAAGAAATAAAGGAAATTAAGGAGGATGAAATGTATAGCTTACAACTATAGACAATCTCAGCATCAAGTAAATCCGTCCTTCTAGTTATAGTTTAAACCTTTGGTATTAAACTTCCTCAAAAATTAACGAATTAGGTGGTCTTGAGTTAGTTGGGATTGGTAGCTATTGTAAATATATACATTTCAATTTTCCATTTCTCCAACTAGGTGTAAAAATGGATTACTTCTGTTAAAATTCCATTTTTCCATTTTTCCACTATATACCCCTAGTTTTTATATAATAATATAGTATATAGTATAGTGGTGTAGGAACAATGAAGGAGAACCCTTATGGTAATATAGAGATAGTAAGAAGAGACTTTATAGAAAAATTAACACAAGAACTAAGATTTTTATTTAAAGGTGTATCACCGACTTGGGCAGAAACTTGTGCAAGAACAACATTAGGAACCATATTAGATAAAGTTAAAATTGCATATGCAGGTAAACCTTTATCTGTAAATCAGTTTAACCTTTGTATTGGCCCACCAGGTGTAATAAAAACATTACCTTTAGAGTTTTGTAGGGAAATTATAAGTAGAGTAGACCAGAAAACAAAATATGATTATCTTTTGCCATCTAAATTTACATCTCCTTCTATGATACAACATTTATCTGAACTTAGAAAAGACAGTCCTAAATGGCCCAAAAAATACAAACATAATCATGGAACTATTTTTAGGGATGAATTTACAGCACTTTTTAAACAGGCAAGAGAAGTAGAATATATGTCAGATATGTTAGAATTTTTATCTGAACTATATGATGGGTCTGTCCAAAAGAAACGAACTGTTGAAAGAGGAGTAGAAGAGGCACCAGTTGTAAATGTTAATTTACTTAGTGCGACAACCTATGACTTTTTATCCAAAGTTGATGATGACTTTTTTACTCAAGGAACAGGAACTAGATTTTTGTATACAGTAATTGATTTTGATGATATTGAAATTAAAAAGTTTGAAAGGAAACACTTCTTAGGTAAAGTAATAGAAGAAAGAGACCAGCTAATTAATACCTATGCAGATTGGCTTGCACAATTAAGTAAAGCAAAGGAATTAACTACTTTATTTTTAGAACATAAAGCATATATGAAATGGAATGATTATTATGTTAATAACAGGAAGAAATGGATGTCTTTGGGTAAAAAAGACCCTATGGGATGGGAGTATCCTTATTTGGTAAGAATGCCAGAATATGTTTTAAAACTTGCAGGTATTTATTCAGTTAGTAAAAATATAGATAAAATAATAAGAGCACATGATAAGAAGAAAGAAAAATATCTAAAAGATTTTTCTGTAAACATATCAGATATAAATAGAGCAATTAAAAAGGTAGAAGAACATATTAATAATTTTAGAAAGCTAGTTCATTTAAGAAGAACAATAGTTGGTAAGTGGAAACCCAAATCACATACACAATGCGTTAATACGGTAACTGAAGTTTTAAAAACTTTTCCTAATAAAATGGCTAATTATAGTCAGTGGTATGCTATACAAACAGTATGCAGCAGTCAAACAACCTTCCAGAAATATAAGTTGACAGCCATAGCTACAAAGAAAGTTAAAGAAGTAGATAAAACAACCATAAAAGATGAAAAAGAACGCAAAAGGCTTAATGCAAACAAACCAGCAACGAAAATTTATCAAGCATTATATTAGTAATTATCTTTTTGTAGTTGTTGTACTCTAGATTATGATAATCAAAATGTTATTCCAAAGAATAAAGAAACTTAATATGGGTATAGGGGGGTATATTTTATACTGGTTATAAACCATATTATTCATATTTTATTTTTATTTGGTTTTGAGGTTTTGTTTTTTAAAAAATAATTTCATATTAACCTTCTTTTTTGGTTGTTATTTTTTATTTTCTGGTTGTTAATTTTTGTTATTAACAGATAAAAATTAAAATTTTTTTGTCTTATATACTAATAGGAAATCATATATTATTACACCTTTTTATTATTATTTCAATCTTCTTTTAACAGGAATGTTATATAAAAAATAACAATGCTTTTTTTTCAAATAAGTTTTTATACTATTTAAAAACATATTAAGATGTTTAGATGTATTTAACGAGGTTGGTAGAGGAACCTATGTATATTAGGAGATGTGTTTATGGCTTATAAAGATGTATATTCTAAAATAGAATCTCAACAGCAAAGGATAAAGTCTGGAGTATCCCAATTACAACAGGCTAAAAAGCCTTCTAAAGCAAAGGATTATATTGCATATAAAAGGGCAATGATTAGAGATAAAAAATTTAGAACACAAGAAAAGAAAAGAAAGGCAAAAATAGAAAAGGAAATTAAAAAATTAAAGGAAGCAGGAAAAGAACTTTCTGAACATAAGGAAAAAATTGCCGAATATGAAAAGAAAGGATATAAAATAAAAGAAACAGATGAAGGTGGATATTCTTTTTCTAGAAAGGTAGGAACTGGTGGAACAACTAAAACAACTAGAACTGTAACAAGAAAAATAGCTCCAGATTATTCAAAAAAATTAAAACAGATAGAAAGTTTAGAAAAATCTATAAATGCTACAAATAATATTAGAAATAGCATAAACAAATCAATTAAAAATTTTGAAATGGCAAGAAGAGGGGCAAGAGGAAAAGCAAAAGAACACATAGAAAGTCAGTTATCAATGTTAAAACATCAAAAGAGTGTGTTGAATAAACAGATAAATGCAATGACCAAAGCAAAAAATTCAATAAAATTAACTATTCCATCTGAAGCAAAAAAAGTAGTAAAAGCATATGAAACAGTAACAGAACAACTTGAATCACCTGTTTTTCAACAATTAGAAAATCTTCCTGAAGGGCATTTTTTACAAAAATCTCCATTGGTAGAAATTAAAAAAAGGTTGGAACAAACACAAGAAAGTCTTGGCAAACAAATATCATCAAGAAATTTGTATTTAGTTTCTGAAGGCATAACACCTGAATATTATAAGGAAGCTGGAACTATAATATTTCCTGAACAGGAAATAGAAGGATTTAAAGATATAACTATACCAGGAGAAACTTTTAAGACCGAAGAACAGACATATCAAGATATAGTTAAATGGTATCAACAACGACCAGAACAAGTAAGACTTGCATTAAAACAAAAATATGAAGAAACAGAAAAAATACCAGAAGGATATAGAGAATTGGTTGAATTTGAAACTTCTACTCTTGGTCCTGAAGATAGAAAATTATATGAAAAATTTACAGAGCCAGAAAAAGAACAATTAAAATCTGCATATGAAGAAAGTATGTTTAAAACTCAGATATTACAACAACAACCTGGTGGTTGGGAATATCCTGAAACTTCATCTGTATCAAGAAGTTATACATCAATTACTCCAAAGGCAAAAGGCGATTTTCCCTTTGAAAAAACTTGGAAAGAAATTGCACCAAAACATTATCCAAAAATAGAAGTATCTGTTCCTAAAGGTGCTGCATATAGTACTGAAAAAGGTGTTTATTATCCAATGCCTACAAGTTCACCAGTTATTGCAATACCAGAGAAAAAAACAGAGTCAAAAAATATTTTTGAATTAACAGGTGAAGGAGTAGAAACAGGAATTAAAAACATAACAACAGGATTTGACAAAGCAATGGAAAAAGCAAGTAAAAGTTCTTTTATTAGTCCTGTTGGTAAAATAACTGCAGAAATTACAGGGGAAACAGTAAAAAAAGTTGGAGAAATACAAGGAGAAGGAATAAAACAATTAGGTAAAAAAACAGGAGATTGGCTTGAATTTCAAAAGGGAACAGTAGATAAAATATCAGATTATTTTTCAGAAAGCAGAAAATCAATGTTAGCACATCAATTTAAATATGACCCATTTTTTCCAAAAGATGAAGACAAATTAAGAAACGAAATAGCTATAGGAACAACAGATACAGGAGTTGATATATATCTTGCTAGAGGAACACCTGAAACAGTTTTAGATAAAGGATGGTCTCCAATACCAGAATTAGAAAGAAAACCAATTTTAGAAAGTGCAAAACAAACGATTGAAGGAACAAAAGACGAAAAAGGATTGTATGATTATAAAAAAGAAGTTGACAGAAACATAAAAGATATAGACTATCAAATTAAAAAAGCAGAAAAATCACCAAGAAACGAATATATTGTTAATGACCGAAGATTAACTAAACAACAATTATTAGAATATTTAAAAAATCAAAGGTCAAATTTAAAAGATATATCAAATACATATCAAACACAAATCAATGAAATAAAAAAAATTATTGAAAGAACAAGTAAAGGAAAAGGTAAAAAATTAAAATCTGAAGGAAATGTTGTTATATATACAAAAGAACCAAGCCCAGAAGAAGAAGCAATAAAAACATTAAAAAAACAATCAAAAGACAATTGGTTAGCAGGACTTGCAACTTGGGTATCTAGTGGATATACAGCTACAGGAATAATGGAAGACCCATTTAATATTAAGTCAACAGGACAAGTAGCAACAGGTTTGTTTAAAGGAACATTGAAAGAAGGACCAATAATGGGATTAACAGGTAAAGAAGCACATAAAGGAATAGAAGAGGCTTGGAGAACCAAAGCAAAAATTTATGCTTCAACATATGACCCAACATATAAAGAATATGAATATAGAAGAGTTCATCCCATGCAAGCAGCACCAGGAAAGTTTTTTAGTGGTGCATCTGGAATTGTTGCATCTCCTATAATAATACCACAAATGGTAATTAAATATGCAAAAGGTAAAGGTAGTTTAACTGATGTAATGGGTAGAATAGAAACAGGAGAAACCATTGGTCCAGATGTTGGTGAATCGCTTTATAAAACAAGCCCAGGTGGAGCAAAAGGGGCAATTACAACAGTAGCAAGTGAATTAATAACTGGCGGAGAATCACCAATGTTGGAAAAAGCACAGGAAGACCCTAGAGGCTTTGCTTTTGAAACAGGTGGAGAAATTGCAGGTTTATATGCATTATCATATGGTGCAAGTGCTCTTGGTGAGAAATTTCCAAAGGCATCTAGTGTATATATGAAATATAGACCATCTGCAATGGCAACAAAAGGACTTAAATCATCAATTGTTAAAGGATTCAGGTATCCATCTTTAAAAGGAATTAGCCAAAGGTCGCTTACAGGATTATCAAAAGTCGCAAGTAAAGTAAAAACAAGCAAATGGATGGGTAAACCATTTACAAGAACTTTTGGCAAAGAAACAGTAATAAAAACAAGGTGGGCATCTACCTTTGGAGAAAAAGCCACAGAATACCCAATTTTAACAAGGGCAAGAGGATTCATCAGTAAACATCCATCTTTATCTAAAGCATTTACAAAAGCACAAGAACTACCAAGGCGAGCAACAAAACTTGGTGAATTAGAAATGTTTCCACGTTCACCTTTTGGAATTAAACCATTAATAAGAAAAACACCAAGTATTTATGGTAAATTACAAGAAATGACAGGTGGTGCTTTTACAACATTTGGTAAAAAAGCAATGCAAATTAAATCTAAACAATTAACAGAAAATTTAGTTAAATTAACTAAAAAATTAGATAAAGTAAAATCTGTAAAAAGTAGTCTTGGGGCAAACCCTACAAACAACCAAATAGTTAGTGCAATAAAAAAGATATTTAAAGATAAAAAATTGGCTAGCGAAGTTTCAAATCAATTAAAACAAGGGAAAATAACAAAAGAAGGAGCAATGAAAATAATAGATAACGCAGCAAAATATTTAGATGATGAAATAAAAGCAATTAGATTTGTACAAAAAAAAGGAGGATTGCCAAAGTATGACCAACCTTGGTACAAATATTCTATGACAACACCACAAAAAGTAATGAAATGGGCAAAGGGAGAATATAATATACCTCAATTAAGAGAAGCAATGTTTGGTTCAGAAATTCTTCCAGAAGAAACAATAGTGTACCAAGGTGAAGGACAATATCCAATAATGTCAGATTTAGGTGTTGGATATGAAAAATTATATGAATATGGTGGTCTTCATGCAACAGTTTCTCCGTCTACACATGTATATAAAGTAGTTGGCACAATAGATGATTTATTAAAACAGACATTTAAAAGAACTAAGACATCCCCAAAAATATCTGATGCATTAAAAACAGGTAATTCTGTTGATGATGTCCTTTTGGAAAATTTAAGAGCAAATCCAAATCTTGTTTATGGTGGTTCTAAAGCAATGAAAATGATGGCCAAATGGAATATCGCCAAAGCAAAAAAATTTTTTGGTAAAACAGTAGATGATGATTTAATTGTAATGGGTGGGTATAGAGAAACAGAAAGGATAACAAGAAAAATAGCTTCCGAACTTACAAAAAAAACAGGTAGAAAATATACTGTTGATACTGCATTTCATGAAGGGACTTGGACAATTAGAAATCCTGCAGGTAAAAGAATTATAGATATTACAGCATCAGAAAGTCCATCTGCATCTTTTTTAGGACCTAGCCCAACAACTAGAATTCCTTTAGAAGGATATATAAGAAATGTAAATGGAGTTAAAGTTGCAGACCCAAGATGGCTTGTTTTAAATGAATTAGAAGTTCAGGCGTTAAGAGGAACAAAACCTCAACTTATAGGTAAAATAAATACATTAGTTAGAAAATTCAAATCTAAAAAAATTACGTTAAATGAATTTAAAAAACAATTTAATACTATAATTAAAAAAGATATTGAAAAAAGACAGTTACATACTAAAATATATACAGGAAAATCTTATCCTGAAATAATTTTTGGTCAAGGCGGTGGAGGTTATTTTGGTTCTACTCCAATAGCAAAACGTGGTTTATTTGAAAAATTTACAGAGACAGGAAAATCTATGTTTGGGAGAGAGGCTAAAGAATCTATTGTTGGATATTCTTCAAGACTAACAAAATATAATCCTTGGCAATATAGATTAAAGCATTATTATCCTGCAAAAGAAGGAATAGGAACTTGGGTTATAAAAAGTGCAAAAGAACCAACAAAATATCAATTTTCTATTCTTAAACCAGGTTGGAAAGCAAAACCAAGAATACATTATGAACCTTCACCAGGTAGTCTTTTATCCAAAAGCGAAATGAAACTAATTAGAGGAGCATATGATAAAGGTGCTGAAGAAGGTGCTGTGATGACACATTGGATTTTATCTGAAAGACAAATTTTAGGAAAACCACCTGCAAGAATACCAACAGGTAAAGCATCAGAAATGATAAGAAAAGGACAAATACCGATAGAAGCAGAATCAGCACATGGTCTTGGTATTGGATTAAAAAGAGGCATCACACCAGCAACAAAATTACAACTACAAAAATCAGGATTTAAACCATTTCAAGAAACAATACCAATAACAAAATTTGAAACATTTGCCAAGAGATGGAAAGATGTTTGGGGTGGTTTTAGAGGATATAAACATTATACAATGATTGGTGGAAGAAAAGTTCCTATATTTCCAGAGGAAGCAGTATGGATGGACGAATTAAAAAGAGGACGTCTTTTATTTGACGAAACAACAGGACAACCACTACAAATGTCAGATATAAAAACAAGAGGTGCCTTTATTAAAGACATTGGTGCACAACAACCAGTCTTCCCAAAATTCCATCCACCAAAAGGAATAAGTTATGCAGAAAGAACAGGAACGGAGACATTTTCACAATTAGCTAAAGAACAAAAATATGCAGAAATGTATTGGAATGTAAGGGAATCACCAGTTGCTTATAGAGCATCCGTAGCACAAACAAAATATTATCCAGAAAAATATAAAGCCAAAGAATATGAACCTTATGTTTATAAAACACCAGAATATAAAGTTCCAGAATATAAAATACCTTACAGAAAAATTCCAATTTTTGAACCAGCCTATACATCACCAGAACCATACAAATACGATGAATATGACTATAAAACAGATTATGGTTATAGAACAGAAGAATATGAAGAACCAAGATATGAACCACCAACTTACACTCCTTATGGTTATGAAGGATTTCATCAAATAAAACCAAAGCCTTTAGTTATAATAGGACCAAAACAAAAGGAAAAGAAAAAAGAAAAAAGAGTTAAACGAAAGGTTAAAATCAAATATAAAGAAAGAGAATTTGACATACCTTTTGTTTGGACAGGACCAAACCCATTTGAAGGATTTGAACTTAAAAAAATAACAGAACCAAAAAAGAAAAAGAATGATGTTAACTACATAAAATATAAGGAGATTTAGTATGAATATAGGACAGACCCTAAAAGCCTTCGTTCCTCACCACCTTCTCTCTTTTAAATCTTAGACTTTTTAGGTCCCTAAAATATTCATATTAATCTCTAAAGGAGGAAAAAGAATGAATGAAATGTATATTGCAAACAAAAAAAATGGAGCAATAATAGAAAAAGCAGTAGAAAAAAATATGAAAAAATTCATGATTAAGGAGTGCTAAATTGGATATCATACCTGTTGCAAGGTTTGTATTTTCACTTTGGATATTCGGCATAATGTTTTATATGTTTGATAATGTCCTAACTTTTGTTAGAGATACATTAAGCACTACAGATAACTTTGCAGGATTTCTTTTACTTATGTGGCTTGCTTTACCACTTATTAATCTATTTATCCAAGGTATTTTATTGTTAATGCATGTGCAAAAAAGGAGGGCATAATAAATGATGAATAAACATATGTTATCAAATTTAATGGGCGTGGTTGTTCTTATGTTTATTATAATAGTTATTTATTTAGCATTTGTTGACCCATTAAACCTTCTTTATGATACAATAAAAACAAGTGTTAATGAATCTGGTAATATAACAAACTATACTTTAGTTAACAACCAACTTTCCAAATATCCATATATCTTTGGATTTTTTTCTGTATGTTTTGGTGTTGCAATTATAGTTGCATATGTTGCAAATGCCCACCGGCAAGAGTTCGAAGAATATACTGGAGGCAATGAATATGATGAATACTACTAAAAAAATAATATCATTAACAATTGTTATGATACTTTTATTAACAGTAGTAACACAAATTGTTATTGCAGTTCAATACTTTCCACCAAGTGCAAACTGGCAGGCTGGGGCAAACACTGGTGCAGGAACATATGGAGAACTTGATGATGATAAAATTTATATCAGATGTATAGGTCATGGAGAATACAAATATTATGTAACTAAAAATACAATTCCTTTAAGTCAAGTATCTTTTATAGAAATAGATTGGAAAGGAACTTGGATAGGTGGGTTAACTGGTAATCTTACATTTGGAATTGCAACAAATCAAATGGATTCTTCATTTGATGATTTTATTTCCCATAATGCTGCTTTTGTTCAACAAACAGAATCTTTAGATGTTTCCAGTTATAATGGAAATTATTATCTTAAATTTGGAGGAAATGTTACAGGAGGTGCGATAGATTATCTTTATGGTTGGCTTTATAATGTTTCTTACTATAATTATACAGATAGCACAACAAAAGACACAACTGCCATAGAAGAAGAAACTGCAACATTAAATGGTGAATTGGATGAAGATGGTGACATTGCCTGCACAGTTGGCTTTTTATATAACAACAGTTCAGTTTTAGATATTAATTCTAATAATGTTACAGCAACAAACAGTCCAAGAGTTGAAGGGCAAACATTCTATGCAGGAGTTTCAGGATTAACACCAGGAGAATATTATTATGTTAAATCTTGGTCAAATAATTCCAATACTTATAATGTTTCTGCAACAACTACATATTTTTTAACAAAGCCTAATCCACCAACTTCTTTATCTGCAACTTGTGTTTCTGCAAGAAGCATAACTCTATCTTGGGTTAATTCTACAATAGGTGATGGTACAAATAGAACAACTCTTATTAGATATAGAACAGATGGAACATATCCAACTTCTATAACTGATGGAACTCTTGCTTGTAATTCAAGTTCAAATACATATACATTAAATGCTTTACAAGAAGATACAACATATTATTTTTCAGCTTGGACTTATGTAAATTTCTCAGGTCCAACATTCTTAACTCAATATAGTGATGAGGCATATGAAAAATCAGGTTCAACATCTGGTGGGGATTATAACATTTATATAAAATATGAAGACAATCAAACCCTTGTAAGTAATGCAGTAATGGCAGGATTTAATCATACCTGCGAAGCAAGATTAAGGACTGGCCAAATATTGAATGAAACATTTCCTACAACAAATCCTTTTTGGTTAAATACAACATCAAGTCCTGATGTTATGTTCTTTGATTTTAAAAACAGAACACTTTGGAGAGCAGTAATGCCAGAAGAAGGACAAAGAAACATAACTTTTTATATATCTATTAGACCTGAATATGATACAGATATTAATTTGTCTGATTCTCAAATTTATTATACATTTAGTTTTAGTGATATGACTACAAGGTTTGTAGCATCAAATCAATCTAAATTATATATTTATAAATATAATGGAACAGCAAAATATTATGTCCATCAAGATTATTGGTCTGCTGCCGATACTGTTGATGTTCCTTTACAATATGGTGACAGATATTATATTGGTGTTTGGTGTCCAGAATTATATATCCCATTTGTTCAATATTTTGATGCACATTCAACTCAAGATTATGAAATTCAAATTACCCATCCTGGTAATGTTACTTATATAATTGGCGAATTAATTTATTTCAATTGTTCTTGGGATGGTGGAGGAAATGGGTTATGGGTTAATTATACAGACAAAGTATTATCTACAGAAAACTTTACTATAACTATTTATAGAATTTGGAAGAATAATACAACAAGACAATTACAACATGGCCCATTACAATTTTCACTTAACCAAAAAAATTATCATTGGACAACGGCAGCAGGATGTAATAATACATTTATTTATGCTATTAAAATAGAGATACAACATTCTTGGTTTTCCACAAATCAAACAATGTATTCATATTTGCCTCCTTTATATTCTTCAGTTACAAATCCTGATTGGATTAATGATTGGTTTGACCTTTTATTTGGTGATTCTCCATTTTTTGATGCAGGAGAAGACCCATCAACAGATTATGCAGATTCGTCAGGAGAATATGTGCCTTGGACACAAGTAGTTGCCTTTGGTGTATGTATGATATTACTTATGACAATAGGTCATATTAATTGGCCAATAACAATGATTGGTGTTGGTTCTTTACTTATATTTTTAGAAGCATTTTTAGGAGTTGTAGAAACAAGAGGTGCTTCAATTTCAACAGTTGGTATTTTGGGTGGTGCTCTTTTAGTAATTTTAGGATTTATAATGGCTATTGCAGGAGGAGGACGTAAACAATGAAGGTAGCACAAATTATGATGTTTTTATTAGTTTTAAATGCAGCATTTATTTTATTAAATTTAACAGGAATTTATTTTTATGATGTTCCAAGTGAAGATGAAACAATAAAAGGAATAAAAATATGGAAAGTAGATGATATTGCAATTTTGGCAGTAATAGACTTTAGTGCTGCAATAGTAACTGGCATTGCTTTAGCAAGATTTGGTGTCAATCCATTTACCGTCGCAGCATATACTTCTTTTCTGTTTATGTTCATATTGTTTTATGGTATGTTTGTTAGCATATTATATGGAATGGGAGAGTTAATGGGGGATGCAAAACTATTGATGACTGGTTTTATAGGAATTCTTACTGTTATTATGACTATTTTAGTATTATATACTTCAATCCAAATGGCTGTTGGAGGTGCAAAATCATATGAATGATATTATACAAATAATAATTATGGATTGGATTTCAAATTTAACTTCTAATCCATTTAAAATGGGTTTTGTACCATATACTGGAATGCTTGGTAATTGGTTTTTTGCAATGTTTTTTGGATTTATAGGTGGTGCAGTTTATATTGGAACCGGAAATAAAGGTGCATTATTAACTTATTTAATGTTAGTTGGAATATTTATGACATTAGTTTTACCATTTTTAATTCTAACAATCTTTGGTTTAATTGTTGGATTTATAATTGCATCAATACTTTATTATGCATTTATACAAAAGGAGAGTGTTTAAATATATTACATAAAAAAATCCAAATAACAATTGTTATTTTTTCTTTATTTTTAACCGTTATAAATGTATCTGCAACAGGCAATGGTGGAAATAATCCACCTTGGGGCGGACCATCTTTTCCTTGGTGTGCTTACTGTTATAATGAATCTTCGGATTGGTGGCAATGGGAAGGATATAATCCATATTTTAGTAATCCAATACCAGATACTTTCGATGAAGATGTTGAAATTACAGATAAAGGAATTCAAACTTGTATTAATCTAACATTATCAGCAGGTTGTGTGGCTGATATTACATTTCAATGGCTTAACACAACTCTTTATTTTGATACTTGGATGGAATGGGTTGATGAACAGAATTGGGATTGGGAAGACTGGGATGTTAATTGGTCAACAGAGCCAACTTGGGAAAATAACTCTTTTTGGTTTAACTATTCAAATTGGTCTTTTTTAAGTCATTCTCAACAGTTGTGTGAATATAATACAAATTGGACTTGTCGTACTGAAAACGATTGGGTATCGGTTTGGGATAGTTGGAGAATAATTGCAAATATTACTTGTGGAACGTCATATTATAACGTTACTTGTTATTATTGTTTTCAACCAGAACTTTGTCCATTAAGTTATATTTATCCACCATCTCCAAATGGAACAGCTTGTCCATGTTGTGATTCAATGTGTATGAATATAAGCAATGAAGATGGACATCTTATGAATATAACTATTTATAGAAATGACACTTTAGATGAAAATTTTTATCAAGTTAATAAATATTATTTTATATCAAATGGCACATACTGTTTCTGTTTAGATGGTCATATTAACGACAGTATTTATTATCCTATGCAATATAATACTATATACCATTGGTATATTAATATAACAGATACGGTTACAGACGAAAGTTCAAATAGTAATATATTTAGATTTATGACAGAACCAGACCCAAAATATTGTTTCTGCGGAAATTTAACACAGTATTTAAACCGAACAGGGCTTGGAGCACAAAAAGACTATGTAGTTGGTTTAATTGGACTTATGGGTTTATTAGGATTAATAGGTTATTTAGAAGTGAGGAGAAGAAAAAAATGATAGAGAGTTTATTTATTTTAGTTGTAGTAATGGCATTTATTCTTTTGATAGTTGCCCACATGGAACAAAGCATAGCATTTACAATGTTAGACATAATGCTTTGGTTATTAATTATGGCTTATTCTGCATATGTAGAAGTTCCTTTTAGCACAGAAGATAATATATATACAGAATATGGTTTTTCAGTTGCTTGCCTTATGTTTATATTTTTTAATGTATTTCAATTGATATATTTTGTTATTGATTGGAGAACTCAAGATATATAGAGGTTAAAATATGTATAAAGTCAGACTAAAAATTCCAAAAGAATATAGAAGTATGATGGAACATTTAGTTACAAAGTTAGAAAAAGATAATGTTGCGTATTGTGGGAATAATGGATTAATCAGGTCTTTTTCTATACAGGCAAAACAACCAAGAAAAAAAGGTCATATCCTTTTTAGTTGGAATAAAAGATGGAGAAAAAGTGTTGTTACTTTAGCACCTGATATTAAAATAAAGAAAGATAAATATGGTTTCATAGTAATAGAAAATAAAAGAAACAAAGCTGAATTATTTTAACAACAGATAGATTATATAAAAATTAACAATTTTTTAACAGGAAGAGTATATAAAAATTATTTTTCAAACATATTGTTAAGTCTTTAAATACTTTCATCAACAATTTTGTGTTAATAAAAATTTGGAGGAATAAGTCAAAATGAACAAAAAAGGACAAGCAGTTTTGTCGCCAGCAATGATAATGTCAATCGTTGTATCTTTAATTATACTCGCAGTCGGTGTATACGCATTTTTCACGACTACAGGCATGATACCATCTAGTTCAAACATAACAACATCAGCTATTAACAATGTTACAGGCACAGGAAATCAAGTATTCAACGTCGTAGGCGTTGTATTAGTCATTGGTGCGATAATGTTGATTGTGACTATGGTTTACTCCTATATGAGACCGTAGTAGTATTTGGAGGTGAATAAGTTAATGAACCGAAAAGGACAAGCAGTGCTTTCGCCAGCCATGATTATGAGCATAGTAGTCTCATTAATCATCTTAGCTGTTGGTGTATATGCATTCTTTACGACAACTGGTATGATACCAAGTACAAATGCACAGACAGCAAGTGCAATAAACAACACAACTGCTATTGGAAACCAAGTTTTCAATGTGGTTGGAGTTGTGCTAGTAATTGGTGCAATCATGCTAATTGTTACAATGGTATATTCATATATGCGTCCATAATCGCAAAAATATGAATATATTGAGGGGAAATATCCCCTTTTTTCTTTTCATTGGCTTTTTTTGAACTTATTCTGAATAAATAGGAGATTGAAAATAATGGATGAAAATATGCCAAAAATAGTAGCAGCAATTTCAGTTGTTTTAATTGTTTTTGTTGTTGGAGTTTTTATGTTTATGACTGTTTTAACACCAACTACTGTGGAAAAACAAGTTACTCAAACTTTTGGAGTTTCTGACCCAACAGCCAACCAACTTTGTAGGTTAAGTTATACACCACAAAGTGGAAGCGTTACAGTACAACAATATAATGGAATTGGATGGGTAAGTGTTTCTTCAACATATGTAAGTGTAAGTTCTAATTGGGTTACTGTTAATGCTGCAGGATTGGATGGTTAAAATAATTTTGGAGGACTTTAAATGTCTAAAAAAATGAGAAAACTTTTAGAAAATATTAAATCAAAACAGACTATAATAGGTTCTGTCATTTTAGTTATAGTTCTTTGTATTTCTGCAACTGCTGTAATGACAAATCCTATACCAATAAAGGCTGATAATAACGAAGGATATGAAACACAAGATTATGAAACGCAAGCAAGTGCATCAGATTTTAATTACAGTAAAAGTGTAACTATTGACCATAACCAAATAGATAGTGATTTATGTGCATTTCCAGTTTTAATAAATATTACTGATGATTCAAATTTATTTGCTAATTGTGTTAATGATTCTGGTTATGACATTGCATTTTTCGATTCAACAAATACGACTCAATTTGCTCATGAAATAGAATATTGGAACTGGGATGATGGTAATTCATCAGTTGATGCATATATTTGGGTTAATGTAAGTGAAATTAGTTCTTCATCAGACACAATATTCTATATGTATTATGGATATGATAATACAAACCAACAAGATATTACAGGCGTTTGGAACACATCGGTTTTTGCAATGGTTCATCATTTTAATGAAACAAGTGGGACTAGGTATGACAGTACTTCAAATAATTATGATAGTGATGTAGAAAATGAAGATAATTATGATGATGGGTTTATTGGTAAATGTGATAGATGGATTAGGTCTAATAATGATTATATGCAAATACCAAATCCACCGACACCTGAAAACTTTACATTTAGTTTAATGATTAAAGGAATTAACAATGGAGCGGATTCACCAACATATAGAACTATTTATATGATTGATAATGACAAAGACCCTAACCTTATTTATTCTGTAAGTCTTGATGATTTTTTTGGTAATTTATATTCTGCTCCTGGTATTGCTAAAGTTAGACTTGAAGGTGTTTCACAAACTAATCTTGAAAATTATTGGTATTATCTTTCCTTCAGAAACAATTGGAGTGGAGAGCATAGAGGAATGATAGTGTATAATAGTAGTGACGGTGCTTGTATAGCAAATAATTGGTCTTCACAAGGTAATTATACAAGTGGTGGAGGAGCAAACATGTGGATTGGTGCCATGGATGATGAAGGAGTTACTAGAGAGTTTGATGGTCTTTTTGATGAAATTAGAATTTATATTGTATCCGTATCTGATGCATGGTTAAAGGCTGAAAAAAATACATATATCAATTGTACAGATGGTAATTTTTTTACTTTAGGAACTCAACAAAAACAAGGAGATATTTCAGTATATTCAATTAAAGGACTTCATAATAATCGTATAACGTGGGCTGGCACAGGCGGTAATACTGTATATTGTAATGCATCAGGGAATTATCATGAATGGCTTGAAATCAACATGTCGATTAATTCAACAGATAATATTACAGGCATAAGAATTTGGGTAGGAGACCTTAATGATACTTCAGCTTGGATTAATGCTTCAAATATAACTTTATATGTTTCTTCGGATAATTCATCATATGCATCATTAGGTTCATTTACTGATGGTGGCTCAAATATATCAATAAATTCATCTACTTGGCCGGGTGGAGCAGGAACAAATCCATTTTTAAGTGAAGGACTTAAAGATAAAAATGCATCTATTTGGTGTGTGTTTAAATTGGATATTCCTTCATCTTCACCGACAGATTATTTTTATGCATCTGCGTCTGACGCTTGGAAAATATATCTTGGGTATTATGGTTAAATAAAAAATTGGTGTAATATGAAAAGAGCATATATAATATCTCTAATTATCCTTCTTTTTTTAGCATCATTATCTACGATAGTAAGTAGTAATAGTCAATATGTAAGTGATGCTGCTAGTAGTAGTGGACAATTTAGATATGATTTATCGTATTATAATGGAAAATTATATGCTTGTTTTCATGCAGCAAGTGATTACGACCCTTATTTTATTATATATAATGGAACTAATTGGACAAGTCGACAAAAGGTAGGGGAAGCAACTCAAGCTGACCCACATGCAAGGCCTACTCTTGCAGTAGGGGATGATGGTAGGATACATTTAACTTGGGGTGGGCATGATGATGCTTGTAAATATATTTATAGTGACGATAATGGCACAACTTGGTCAGGCGAAACCACGTATTGTGATGCAGGGGATTATCGACATTTTTCAGTATTTAGTAATGGAGATATTAAAATTACATATCAGGGTGATGGGTCTGATTTAAAAATGGTTTGGAGTGATGATAATGGGGAGACTTGGGACTCAGAGGTTACATTAACAGATTTTGGGGGTTCAGTTAAGACTTATTGTGAAATACCAGCTGGACCTATTGGGGAATCAGGAAGTCAAATAAATTGGTTTACAGCATGTGCTTATAGGGGATGGAGTGGACCAACCACACCTACTCATTATTATGAAGATTTATGTGTTTTATATTTTAATCAATCTGATGAACATGTATATAGTTATGATGGAATAGACCTTGGGACAACAGCAGATGCAACTGAGCTTATGAATAATTGTTTAGTTAATGGTTCTGGTTCTCATAGAGTTAGAGAATGTCTTGTTGATAATTATGATGCAGTTTGTATTATTGATGAATCAAACATAGAAAATTCGGCAGCTAAACTTTATTTTTATAGATATAATGGAACAGCTTGGTCAACAAATCTTGTTCAGGATTTTGGTGCAGATATGACAATGATACCAACTTTAAGAGTTACAGATAATAATACTTTTTATGTTTATGGTGATTTTGAGATACATGAAGCAGATGGGGTTGAAGTATATGCAAGTTATGACAATGGTTCAACTTGGAATTATATTGAAAATATATGTAATTCAACATTAACAGATATGAACGTAAGAGCTTTTACAGTAGAAAATCAATTTGAAAATGTATATTTATCACTATTAGATTTTAAAGAAGCATATGATACACCAACAAATATGTGGGCTTATGGTGATTTAGGTTTTATAGTTAATGGAACTTCTATTCAAGGAGGAGAAATAGAATTTATTTCTATAAATGGTGCATCAAATAATACGGAAATACATAATTCTACTCAAACAGTAAATTGGACTGTCGTTTCTGATGCATTACAATATCATTTAGAGATAGATAATAATGCTGACTTTTCTTCCCCTGAAATAAACTATACAGACATAAATCAATGGAACTATCCATCTGCTTGTAACATAAATGAAACAAGGGTGTCATTTACTTTACCTGATGGTCTTAACGATTATAATATTTATTATATGAGGGTGAGAGCATTAATAAAAGATTAATAATATTTATAATATTTGTATGCCTTTTTGCATTGACAGTTAATGCTATGGCAGAAGAAATCTGGTCAGATACATGGGAATTTGAATATGAAGAATCACAGAAAGACGAAAGTACTATAGAAACTCAATATGAAACTCAGGCATTTAATAGATATGCAACTTTAAATTTTAGTGCTAAAGCAAGCACCACACAACAAACTGTTTTTATTGCATATACAACACTAGAGTTTGGTGCTAAAGCAAGTATAACTGCTCAAGGAAATACACCACCGACAAATTCAGACCCATCTCCTGCAAACGATTCAACAGGCATTGGTTTAAATTCTGCTTTAAATATAACAGTAAGTGATGCAGATGCAAATACAATGAACCAAAGTTTTTGGACAAACCAATCTGGAACTTGGCGTCCTCTTGCATATAATAATAATACAGCAAATGCATCATTAGAAAATTCAACAACCGACTTTAATATTTACAACACAAAATATTATTGGTCTTCAAATTTAACTGACGGACAAGGTAATTGGGTTAACAATACTTATCATTTTACAACTCAAACCATACCTGCAATTGTAGTTGTTAATGAATCAACACATATAGAAGAACAAAATGCAACATTGCATGGTTACTTACAACACAATGGTTCAGATAGAACATATTGTTATTTTGAATTAGACGATGCAGATGATTTTACTGACCCACTAATAAATCATTCAGTTGGTTATATTGATGACAAAGGTGCATTTTCTTATAATGCATCTGGATTAGATAACGGAACAATCTATTATGTTAGAACAAAAACAAATGACAGTTATGGATGGAACACTTCCGCAACTACTGATTACTTATTAACAAAACCACAACCTGCGACTTCTATTAATATAGCAAATATTAGTGGTGGGTTTAATATATCTTGGACACATGGAGATGGAAACAATGGAAGTTATTTAGCTTATAGAATAGCTAATTATCCAGTTAACCCACCAGGAGATGCATTAAATACTCAAATTTATTTAGGACCAAAGAATTATTATGAACATACTGGTTTGACAGACGGAGTAACTTATCATTATAGAGTTTGGGAAAGAGCAAATTGTACTACACCAGAAGCAATGGTTCAATATTCAGATGGAAATGAATCTTCATTTAAAACATATAGTGATGTATTACCTGTTTTTTCACATGAAAATCCAGAAGATACTGCAACAGGTGTTTCTACAGACTTAGCACAATGGAATGTTACAATAGCTCATATTACAGGTTCTTTTGATTGGTCAATTGTAACTTCACCAGATGTTGGTTCAAATTCTGCAAATGGTGATTCAAATGGAAGTAAACATGTAACAGTTTCAGGTAATTTAAGTGCAGGAACATTATATACAGTATATGTAAATGCAACTGGTGGAACTGGTTGGAACAACCAAACATATACATTTTCAACTCAAACTTTAAACTTTACAGTTTATGATACGTTATCTTTTAGTGGTATGTGCGAAGTTCAAGGAGATAATCCTATTTTAACAAATGAATATCCATCAGATGGCTCAACAGATTCAGCAATAACCACAATGTTAAACATAACAATAAATGACCCACAAGCTCAAACAATGAACATAACTTGGTTAACAAATGAATCTGGTAATTGGGTTGCTTTTGCATATAATTCAACAGTTGCATCTGGTTCTACTTGTAGACAAGAAGCAGATTGGGCAACAGATGGTGAAACCAAATACTGGTGGAATGTTTCAGTAAATGATACATCAAATCATTGGACAAATGAAACATATCATTTTACAACAGAATCAGACAGACCAGAACTTACTCCAACACCTGCAAATGAATCCACAGGCCAAGATATGTATGTAATGTTAAATTTAACAGTTACAGACCCACAAGGAGACACAATGAATGTTTCATGGTCTACAAATGCTTCGGGCTCATGGGTATATCATAATGCAACTGTTACATCTGGTTCTTATGCAAAGCAGAGAGCAATATTTGCAAATGCATCAAATACAAAGTATTGGTGGACTGTAAGAGTTAATGATACTGATAACCATTGGACCAACGAAACCTTTTGGTTTTCAACTGCAACATATACTTGGGGTGATTGGTCAGAATGGTGGACATTTAATTATACCTGTTGCAATCCTTATGATTTTGATGCTTCATTTTATAATTCAACAGTTATTAATTTAACTTGGGCAAACTGTGTATCTGCAGGTTGCGATAAAAATGTTTTAATTAGAAATGAATCTGGTTGGGAAGATGCAACATATCCAATATCGCCAACAAACGGAACAGAAATATATAATGGAACATTGGAGGCATTTAATGATACATCTCTTTCACCTTGCACAAATTATTATTATAGTTTATGGGGATGGAATGAAACAACATCTAATTATTCATTAAACTATACTTTTGCTTTTAATAGAACAAACTGTCCACCACAAATAAATCTTATATATCCAAGCAATTCAACTGGTAGCATATCAAAGAGACCAACTTGCAGAATCTATGCAAATGATAGTAATGGTGGTACATTAGATGTTTATTGGCTTGAAAATACAACAGGTCCATATGTAATAAGAAACATTAACTATACTGTATCTGCAAATAGTTCTGTATCATATAAATTTACTCAATTTAATGATTATTCAACAACTTATTATTGGAGAGTATATATTAATGATGGAATAGAAAACATAACCAATTGGTTTAATTTTACAACTGCATCAAATACACCACCTACACAAGACCATGAAGAACCCGCAAACGATAGTGAAGGAAAGTCATTAACTCCAGAGTTAAATATTACTGTTAATGATGATAATCATGATTTGTTAAATGTTTCTTGGTGGTCAAATTCATCCGGTGCTTGGATTTGGTTTGCAGAAAATTTAAGTATAGACCCATCAAGTGGTGCAGTAAACATTAAACAAACAAATTCAAACTTTTCTGTTTTAGATACTAAATATTGGTGGAGTGTTAATTTAAGCGATGGAACAACTTGGGTTAATGATACATATAATTTTAAGACTGCTGATATAAGCATTGCAAATGAATATCCTGTTAATGAATCAACAGGAGTTGAAAGACCAGCAACAAACTTTAGTGTAAACATTACAGGAACAAATCTTGATATATATTTCTATTATGTTAATTACAGTCAGACATCAAATACTACATATTTAATTGAAAGTTGGACAGGAGAATCAACTGGTAGATTTGAATATATAACTCCTACAATACCAGATAGAACAGACTTTATGTGGGGAAATACAAAATATTATTGGACTGTAAATGTAACAGATGGTTCAACTTGGGTAAATAAGTCTTATAATTTTATGTCTATTGCAACAGCAGGAGGAAAAAATGCAAGACTTGATGTGCAGCTTCCATTATCTCTTTTAAATATTGGTGATGCACAAGCAGCTTGGAATGCTGTTCCAGCAGCATATAATAGATTATACGATGTGCAACTTCCACATGGATTAATAAATGTTGGTGATGCACAGGCAATTTGGAATGACGTATAATTATGAACAAACACAAATCAATACAAAAAAAGACCTTTGCTGTTATAATTATATCTTTATTATTTATAATTAGTTTTTCTTCTATCAACTCTGCAGACTTTGAAACAGAAAAATATGAAAAAGAAGACTATGAAACTCAAGCATCCACTCCTTCTATAAATAGTTATTATATATCACCAGACTGGAATGGATGTTCTGTTATATTTATTTCTAATCAATCAGATAGCCATTTAAGAATGGCTTTTGCAAAAAATGAAAGTTTTAATGACTCTGTATATTATTGGGACAATACATCTATAGATATTGGTGGTGGTGAATACAGATATGATTCTTCAGATATGGCAAATGCTTTAACGCCAAATGCAAAATATTATTATAATTTTACAATTATGAATGGAACAGACACTTCTTTTAATCAATCTACAAATTATTCAATCAGATTATGGGATTTAAATATAACATTAGAAAATCCTTCGGATAGAACATATGAACAAATACCTAATAGCCCTGTTTATTTAAATGTTACAGTTAATTCAACAATTGGTTCTAAATTTAATGTTACTTGGTATAGTGGATATTATTTTGATGCAACATATTTAACTCAACAAAATTATTCAAATAATGCAACACTAAGTCATGCTTGGATGAATGTTACAGAATATGGAAAAAAATATTTATGGTGTATTAAAGCAGAAACTTGTTATCCAAGAGCTTTGCCAGATAATGGAGAAGAAAGAGTAAGAGATACTTTTACAAAAGAACGTGGTGGTTGGGGAGAAAGAAATAATTGGACTTTTTGGACACAAAACGATACAATTACTTTTACTTTAGTAGAACCTTTAAACATTAGTATATCAGATGTAGAAGAAGTAAATATAACTTGGAACATTTCTACTAAAGGAACAAGAATTAATATTACAGAAGTTACAACCGGAAACGGAACATTTACAACTACAAATACATCTTGGGTTTCAGAATATGGAACTGATTATACTTGGGTTGTTTGTGTTAATGAAACAGGTTCTATTCATTGGAGAAATTTATCCTTTTTATTCAGAACAGAAGAAGACCCATTAGAAAACTGGATATTAAAGCCAGGATATGATAACTGTACATATGGTGTTCCTGACTTTGACCAAAAACAAGATGAATGGAGAAATCCTGTAGATGGTAATTGGGTTTATTGTGGGCCAACTGCTTTAGCTGATTGTTTATGGTGGCTTGATTGTAAATATAACAATATAACTAAAGATTACTTTATACCTGATTGGTGTGGAAAGGGTTCAAAACATCCTGACAATGTTTATTATTTAATTAATATAACAGCACAGTTTGTAAATACCACAAAGGCGGAAGCAGCAGATGAACCATCTGGAACATTAGCTGAAAACTTCACTCATGGAATTTGGAATATATTTGAACATTATGGTTTAAATGGAACTTTCTTTAATCTTACAATGGAAGGATATACTTTTGGTGAAAACTGGGATGAAGAATCGGTTAATTATACAAACATAACAGAACAGATAGATAATTGTAGTGATGTTTTGTTATTACTTGGGTTTTGGTGTGAAGTGCCAGGAGGTGGATGGCAAAGAATAGGTGGGCATTATGTGCAGTGCAATGGATATAATAGTGATAATTGGACATTAAGTTTATCTGACCCATATAAAGATAGTGCAGAAGAAGGAAATTGGGGTTGGAAGTCGCCACATACTGTACATCCTAATTTTAATGGTTCACATAACAATACAGATAATGTAAGTTATGACTTTTATTATGTTTCTTATATGCCTCCTGCATTTTCGGGTTTTGCTAATTTTATACAATTAGATAATTATTTAGATGATATGGGAAACATATCTGAAAATTGGTCAAAGCAAAATAGATATGACAATGTTCAAAATTATGAACCAGAAGGACAAACCTGTGTAAATATGGCTGCTGTTGTAGAAATTGCTTGGTATATAGAAGGTCCGCAGAATTGTAATGTATCAATCAATAAGAAAGTTTGGAATGGTTCTGCTTGGGTAGTTAATTATACAAACCCAGAAGTTGGTAGTACAATAACTACAAATATTAGTGTGCAGAATTTTGGTGGTGAAGTTAGAAGTTTATATTTAGCAGATAGTTATACTGATGCATTTTTATATCAATCAGGAACTTCTGTAATTCATTTACCAGATGGCACTTCATATTCAAGACCTCCTAATTCTACTTATGTTTGTAGTGGTGAAACTTGTGAAGAAGCACAACATGGTGGGATGTATTGGTATCTTAATTATAGTGAAGGACATTTAGATTTTGGTGAAACATTATATATACATACAAACTGGACAGTTAATAATTCAAGATATAGTTATAATACTGTAAATGGATATGCTTGTACAGAAAATGACTCTTGTTTTTGGCCTAATGTATCTTGTTCATTAGATACTGTTTCTTGTTATATTAACGAAAGAATTAATACTTCTATTGAATGCAATATCAATTATACAGAAAACAGCACATGGCTTGTTTCTGAATATGTGCATAGAAATTGCACAGAAAATCCTTGTTTAGATGAAAGATGGAAAGAATATGAATCAGAATTTGGGAAGTGGTTTTCTACAAGCACTGGAGAAGAAAGATATAATTGGGTGTATAGATATTCTGATGCAGACGGAAGTGGTGGCGACCATTTAGGTTTAAGTTATACAATAGCTGAAAATTCATCTTCCAATCGTTCACAGATAATATCATTTTTGAGAAATTCTTATGTTCCTACAGATGATAATGAGTCATTTATTGGGATTATTTACTCATTTTATAATAATAGTTATTATGATATGGTTTTGTATGGAGATAATGTTATATATCTATTATCAAAAAGAGGAAATTGGTTATTTAATTCAGAGGACAGTTCTCCAGTAACTAATAAATCATATGCATATAATTATTATTATTCAGAATGGCCATGTAATGATACTCTTTATATAGATATATCACCAGAAGATGAAGGAATTTGGACTAAAATACTTTATAATGACCTTTGTAAAAATATAAGTGTAAAGGCTTGGAATGAAGATGCTCTTAATTTTAGTAAATGTCATGAACCGGCAGGTTGGGTTTTAAATAAAACAATAGATTGTGAACCTTTAGTTGCTGGTTTTCCATTTATAGATGATGACCATTGGGATTTAGATGCTAATCATCCAAATCTTACTTCTGAAATATCTGCGATTGGTCAATCTTTTACAACACCAGAAGAATTAAATTACAAACTTGTTAAAACTACATTTTATTTAGAAAGAGAGGGAAGCCTTAATGGAAACATAACTGCTGCTTTATATAATGCAACATCTTGTTCAGGGCATCCAAATTCTTCTACTGCAGATGTTGGTCTACCTTTAGCTATAAGTGAACCAGTTGATTGTACAGATATATCAAATACATCAACAGATGAAATAACATTCTTCTTTTTAGATGACCAACAATATTTAATGGAAGCTAACCACGAATATGTTATGGCTGTTTATATAACAAACAGTACTAATTTTAGTATAACAAATTATATGAAAGTTAGAGATGTAAGCGATTATGATTATCCTGGTAATGAGGCTTTTTATGAATCAGGAGATTGGACATGCTTTGATGCTTATGATGTTTGTTTTTATGTTTTTGGTACAAATGATTCATTTAACAACTCAAAGTGCTTTGGTTTGGCATATTGGAATGCTGATGGTGTATCTACTATTCTTGCTGATTATGACTATATTGATGTTTATAAATTAAATTATTCAAGAGACCCAGAAGCAACAACCGAACAATTAGAAAATCACTCTGTTTATGGTTCTGATGGAATACCTTTAATGTATTTTCCTGCATGTAATTATAGTCAGATTACAAAACAACAACAATTATTTGCCTATTTATATTCAGAATGGCAAGTAGGAAATATTTCAAATGGAACATTTAGAGATATGGCTGCTTGTGTTTATAGAAATGTTTCAGATTTATCAAATATGGAATCTAGAGAAAAACTTCATTATAATATAGATTGTAGTGAACCTACTCAAAACGGAAATCAAAACGATACTGTATATTATTATGTTGGTTCTTCAACAAATATGTCTATAGACCATGATTTTAATACTGCTCTTGGTATACAGATAGATGCTTGTAATGATGGGACAAACGACAGTTATGATGGTGCAACAATAGCTATTGATGTAGACAATGATATGTCTTGGGATGATAATGATATAGCAATTAATTGGTATAGAATAGGTTTAGACATACATTATATGGTTTATAATGGAACACATGAAAAACATAGAGGAATATTATCTGCAGTTGAACCAGATATGTATATTGGTCTTACTACTTCATTTGTGGATTGCGATTTACATAATTGGAATGTTAATTATTCTTCTTTCTTGCCTGCACTTCATAGATATAGTGGTTATAATGTTTATAGTGCAATAATACCATCATTTTACTTAGAAAAGGGACATGTTGGTTCTGGAAATTACCTTAATGCAAATGATACTTTTGGTTTACATATTATGAGTGTTGATTCTGAAAATAGGTCTACTACTATTTGGGAAAACTGGAATGAATCTGATTGTAATACTTATACAGATGAATGTGACGCAGATTTAATGTGGGACATGTATTTGAATCTTAGTAGTATTGCAGAAGTATCTGATTTTTATACTGGTATTTGGTCTGGTGTTAATGATTCACAAATACAATATTGGGGTCATGGCAGAATTGGTTCTGAAATGGGTTATATGACAGAAAGTGCATTTAAACTTAATATAACTAAAACTGCAAATTGGACTCATTTAAAAAATACTACACATAATAATACAGTTAATTATACAGTTGTAGTATGTAATAATGGAACATTGCCATTAACAAATATTACAGTTGAAGACTCTTTGCCAAACTGTTGTGAATATATAAATTCATCTTTACCAATTGTAGATGTTACAGGTTTAGATAGGAATTGGACTTTTAATGTTACTTTACAATTAAATGCTTCAAACTGTACTACTTTTAATATTACTGTTAATTTTACAGCAGGTTGTGATGTGCCAAGTGGAACAATCTTATATAATACAGTATTTGCAAATTGTAGTCAAGGTGCAACTGCAACGGCATATGAAGGAGTTCAATATGGAAATAATACTGCACCCAACATAACTGCAACATATCCTGTTAATGGTTCAAGTGGTGTTGGTTTATTATTGTCACAAATTAATGCTACTGTTGAAGATGCAAACGCAGATACAATGGATGTTTATTTCTTTACAAATAAAACAATAGATTTAGATGGAAGTGGAATTCCAGTAAGTAGTTGGCATCCCATAGGAACAAATTTTACTGTTGGAAATGGAACTTATAAATGTAATCAAATATTTGATATGGCTGACGATGGAAACCATACAAGATGGAGATGGGGAAGCACTACATATTGGTTTAATGTTTCTGTTACAGATGGAAAGATATGGACAAATAAAACATTCTCATATACAACAAGTTTATCTAGATGTGATGTACAGTCTCCATTAGGAATTGTTACAATTGGTGATGCACAAGCAGTATGGAGTCATGTACCTTTAGCTTATGATGGTATTTACGATGTCCAATCACCTTGGACATTAATTAATATTGCAGATGCACAGTATGTGTGGTCTCAATCAGATTAGGGAGATGTAAGAAATGGAAAAAAACATATTTAAAAAATTAGGAATGATAACAATAGTTGTTTTATTGTTATTTAGTTCTTTTGTGGTTCCTTTAACTGCAAAAGATAACGCAAGTGTCGAAAAAACGTACAAAACACAGTCAGGAACAAAAGAAGTTGGTTGGGATACTATGGGGTATACAGCCACAGTAGGAGAAAGCGTTACAGCAAGATTATGGGGTAATGTGTGGAATGAAAATTTTACAGGTTTTTATGTATATAACTTAACATGGGCTCCGGCTAAATATACGCCAGGTATTCTAAATTTAAGTAGTGTTACAAATGGTGATTCTGTAACTTGGGTAACTTGGGATGCTTCAAATACAAAAATATATAATGCAACAGGAAATATGACAGGTGCTCAAGCAGGAAGACTTGGTTTTGGTAATGTAACTGGAAATTATTCTTTACTTAATCTTACTTTTTATGCAAGAGAAGTCGGTTTTTGTTATCTTAATTTTACTGCCGTAACAAAATTTTCTGTCCCAGGAATAGAACTTTTAGATGATATTGGTGTAGGACTATCAGGTACCATAATAAACAACAATACTTTTACTGTATATCCAGCACAACCTGCAACATTAACTGCAACAAAATATAATCATACTGCAATTAATTTAACATTTACTCCAGGAGATGGTGGTAATAATATAACTCTTTGTGGTAAAGCAGGTAGTTATCCAACAGGACCAACAGATTCAGTTCTTTATAATGGAAGTTTAACTAAATATAATGATACAGGATTAACACCATGTACTGGTTATTATTATAGAGCATGGACTTGGAACGAAACTGAAGATATGCATAGTGAAGATTATAAATCTGCATTTGCAACAACTCAATGTTACACAAACTTCACATTTACAGGAGTTACACCAGCAAATCAGACAGAAAGAGCAAACTGCACTTCTTATAATGTTCCAGTAAACCTTACAATAAGCAATAGTAAAGGTCATGCATTTAATTGGTGGATAAATACTTCAAATGGAGATGCTTGGAGTGGAAGCAATTCAGCAAATGGTTCTAAAGGTGGAACAATGTCTGGACTTAGTCATAATACACTTTATTGGTGGAATGTATCGGTTAATGATGCAACTGGAACTGGAGATAGCCATTCAGAAAACTATTGGTTTATAACAGGTAGAGGTGGAGGAACATCACCAGGAACGCCAACAAGCCCAAATCCATCAACTGGTTCTTCAAGTATAAATATTGATATAGGAACATTTGAAGTTGATGTTACAGATGCAGATGGTGATTTGTTAAATGTTACATTCTATTGGAGCAATGGAACAGTTATTGGAACAGATACATTGGTAGCGTCTGGTGGAACAGCAACAATAAATCCTGCATTAACATTAAACTATGGTCAAACATATAGTTGGTATGTTCAGTCAAACGATAGTTGCCAACAAACAAGAGGGCCTGCATCAGGTTATTGGACATTTACAACAGATACACAAAGTTTAGCAATTGTTAAAGACTGTCAGCCATCAGCAACAAATCATTCTATAAGATACATTATAAATGTTACAAATGATGGTCAATCAAATTTAACAAACATAGTTATTAATGAATCATTTGATACAAACATACATTTTTGGAAAGCCAGCCCAGCAGAGAATGGTAATTATTGGTGGGATGTAGGTTATCTAAATATGAGTAATACTTCTACAATAGTTATATGGGTTAACCAAACAACTTGTGCAAATGGAACTTCATTAGTAAATACAGTTAATGTATCAAATTCTACAGGTGGTATACTAGATATTGCATATTGTAATAAAACAGTTGCATTTACATTAGATAAAGATGTTAACGGTTCTATACCAAAATGGAATACAAGTCATATTAACTATACAATAAACATAACTAACAGTGGAGATACCTATTTAGAGAACATAACAGTTAATGAATCCTTTAGTGCAAATGTTACTTTCTTCCATTCTAATTATCCAGCAAATGCGACAAACACTTCTTTCAGATGTGGTTCTTTAGCTCCAGGTGCAACAATTAGTTTGTATATTATAATGAATACATCATATGGTTTGACAGGAGAGATTCTAATAAATGGAACAAGAATATATAATAACTTTACAGTTAGAACAAACCAAACAACACCTGAAGTAACAAAATCGACATATACTTTGGTAGGAGCAAGAACAGAATTAATAAGAATTACATATGACAGACAAGTTCCAGATATGTTATCTATAGGTAATTCACTGTTTGCAGTTATTGGTGCAATATTAATTATTGGAACAATATTTATAATAATTTATATAACTAGACAAGGAGGACTATTTGGTGGTGAAGGAACTGGAGGTGCAGAATAGTATGCTACATCTATACTATAAAGAAGGCAAACTAACAAAATGGAGAAAGGTTCCTATTGATTTTAGGAATCATGATGAAGCAAAGAAATACTATGAAAAAAATCTAAAGGGACCTATGACCAAATATAAAATATTGTTTGAAGAAGAGGAAAAACAAATCGCAGAGAAAAAAGAAAAACGCAAAGAAAAACTTAAAACAATCGAAGAAAAAATTGACAGAGGAACAAAAAAGATAGGTAAAAAAATTAAGGAAGGTGCAGTAAAAACACATGAAAGATTAAAAGTTGCAGCACCTAGAGAAATGGAGAATATCAAAAGAGAAACTCCAGATTTTAGACCTGCACCTACATATAAAACAGCATATCAGAGACGACTTGATGAATTAAGAAAAAGAGATATGACAGTTGATAAAAAACAACTTGAAAAATTAGCAGAAAAAAGATATAAAGAAGAACAAAAAAAGAAGCAGAAGCCACCAAAAAGACAACCAGTTAAACAAGAACATAAAGAATGGAGACCACCACCAAGTCCTTTTGGTGAATTACATTTTAATCCACAAGGTGCAAATCCATTTTTACCACCAAAGTCTGAAAACAAAGAAACAAGTAAGAAAGGAATAAGAAGTCCATTCCAAGAGGTACATTTTAACCCTAATGTCAACCCTTTTGGTTTGGATTTAAATAAAGAAAAAAAGAAAAGGAGGTGAAGATGTAATGGCAGAACATGGACCATTTAAAAATAAAGGTAATGCTAAAGACTTTGCTACCAAAATGAGAAAAAAAGGATTTAATGCAAGTCTTTACAAAGCCAAAGGAAAATGGAAAGTATCAGTAACAAGAAAATAAAACAAGAAAGGAGGTGAAGAGATAATATGGCTAAAAAGAAATATTATTATAGGAAAGTAGGCAGAAAGAAAGTAAGATGTAAAATGCCTAAAAAACGAAGGAAATAGTGATGAAAAAAAGAAAAAATAGAAAAATAGGTTGGGACGCAACCTTACAAACATATAGAGAGTTAATGAAAGGTGAAGATTTGGTTGGAACTATTATAGTTCCTTCCAAACCTAATTTTTCTAGACTATATGGTGAGAAAAAATGAATAAAAATAAAGAAGGAACTGGTTGGAAACATACACATACACCAGAGTATAGAAGAAAGTTAGTTTTAGAATCTACAGATAAACGACAATCTAAATACAAAAGATACTTGCAATCAGGCAGAAAGATGATGGCTGTTGCAAATGTTCATACTGGAGAATTATCTAAAGTTGCAAAACAAGATGCAGACTATTTTTTTGGATTGGTTAGAAAGTTAAAAAATAAGAGGAGTTCAAAATGAAAAAAATTTATGCAATTAAAGAAAAAAGATATGGTAAAAAAGGAGTTAATTTTTGGTTTAACCCAGCATTACATGGTTTTCATGTTCATTCTGGATGGATGGACCTAGATGATTTTAATAAGGTTTATGACAAAAGACCAGAGTATGATATTGAATGGAAAGAAGAACCAGATAGTGCATATTTCTATTTGCCTTATGATATTATTAAAAAGAAATATAAATATGAGAGGTGGTAAAATGGGAGAAAAAAGAAATTATAGAGTTGTTAAACCACAGCCAGTAAAATATAAAAGTATTGGGAGAAAAAAATAATGACAACCAAACTACCAGAATATAATAAAGTTCCAAGACATAAAAAGTTTGATGGCAAATGGTATATTATTTGTGATATTAACTTCACTAAAAAATATGCAGATAAATCATTTAAAATTGCAAAGAAACTGTATGGTAGTGCAAGAACAATGAAGTATAGACATGTGCCATCTGGTTCTATTGAATATGCAATTTATGGTAGAAATCCAAATGGTAAATATGGAAAACCAAAAAGTAGGAGGAGATAAAATGCAAAAATTAAGAATAAGTAATCTACATGGGAATAAGACATTTGCTCTTGGTCCATTTGATGCATACATTGGAGAAATATATGGCAATGGAAGAAAAAATGGATATTATATTCAGTTGGCAAGAAGCACTCAAAACTTAAACAAAGAGGCAAAAAAGACTACATTTAAAAAGAAATCAGATGCAGAGAAATTTATTAGGCAATGGATAAAGGCAAAGTATGCTGAATATGAAGCAAAAGAAAAACTCAAAAACCTTAGATATGGAAAGAGGAGATAGAATGCCAATATGTGATAGTTGTGGAAAAACAAAAAGTAAGACACGAAGAATAGAACTTGGTGGTGGAAGTGGAATAACACTTTGTGACCCCTGTTTAAGAAAAGAAATAAAATGGAGAAAGGAACGAAATAAAAAACTTTCACCAAGTAATAGATTTAGAACAAAATATAAGTTTTAGAGAGTGCATAAAATGAAAAAGGATTTATTAGATATAAAAGAAAACCCTTGGTATAATTGGACATACCCAGAAAGAACACCTGAAGTATACTGTGTTTCTTGTGGTAAAAGAATAAAATCAAAAGAGGACAAAATAACTCATTCATGGGCAAGATTATGTAAGAAATGTCATAATAAATATCCTATTGGAAATTGGAGTAGATAAAATGGCAAAAATTGTTTATAGAAAACTCAAGAAAGGAAAGAAATATGTTTATGATTCATCTTTTAAGACTAAAAAAGGAGCATTAAGAGAAGCAAAAAAACAAGCAACGAAATATAAATCATATGATGCAGGAACTCCTTTTAGATGGGGTAAAGGATGGAATGTATATCTTGTTAAAAAGAAGTAAATTAAATAGGAGATGAAAAAATGAAATATTTAGTAGCATCAGTAGCAAAATATCATAGACCTGGTTATATATTTTCACATCACACTTCAAAAAAACAAGCAAAGATAAAAGCAAAAAGAATGGCTAAAAAACATAAAAATAAGTTTTCGGTGGGAATATTTGGGTATACAAAAGACAAATACTATGGTCTTTTGAATTCATATGATTAAGGAAGGGGATAAAATGAAAACAATAACAGTTTATATATTAAAAAAGAAGCGAGATGTTAATGGCAATCCAACCTATCATGTTTTTATACCAGATATTACAGGCAAAGTAACAGGTCTTAGAAAGCTAAAGACTCCACATATGTATAGCTTTTCGACTTATAATGTAAATTATTATTTGAAAGATTATGTATTTAAAAATAAAAAAGTAAAAATTGAGAGATGATTAAATGAAAGAATTTTATAAATCTTCAAGAATGATAAAATATAAAACCAAAAAAGGAAACACTGTTGAAATTTATAAAGAAAGAATTGGAAAGAAAAACTTTTGGTTTATAGCAATCATAACAGATAAAAAAATATACAATGTTCATAAAGATTTTACAAGCAAAAATGAAGCAATATTAAAAGCCAAAAAATTAGTTAAAAAACATAAATATTGATAGGTGATAAAATGACTAAAAAAATGAAACATTTAGAATTAGATGGATGTATAATTAATATTAGGCAAGGGCTTTATGACACAAGAGGAAGAAGAGTAACATCTATTGAAATTATACCTGATGATAGATATGCAGGTGAAAGGATATGGAAAGTATATCCTCCTGTTCATAATATAAGAGTTATTCAATTAAAAAAGAGGAAATAATATGCCAGATAAATATTTTAAAAAAATATCAAAAGAAAAAATGAGAAAGGGAGATAGGGTGTTTTACAAAGATAAATTTGGTTATTATCATGGTAAACAAAAAGTATTTGCAACACTTCCAAAATCAAATGTTGTACCTTATGGAAGTACAAAAGGTCAGATAATGATTGCTATATGGAACCCACATAATCATGGTGAATCACCAAATGTTTTTCTTCCTAAAAACAAAATCAAAAAGGTTGTAAGAGGATATAAAAGAAAACCAAAAGGAAAATATTATACATGAGGTAATTAAAATGTATTTATTTAAAGCTAAAACCACAAGAGTAGTAAAAATAGATGCTAATAATATAGAACAGGCTAAAAGATTTTATCTTAGAGATTATGTAATAATAAATAAAAAGAGGTAGATAAAATGAAAATGAGAAACAATTATTTAGTAATAGTAGGAAATAAAGTTCAAGGACAGTTTTATTCTCTTGACAGAGCAAAAAAAAGAGCAAATGAAATAGAAGAAAAATATCGAGATAACTGTGATGTTGTAAAAGTTATGAAGAGATGATTAAATGAAAGAATTTTATATGTATGGATAATTGGAGGAAAGAAATAATGTATGTTTATCAGATTGTATGGAATAGCGGGGGTAAAACCGCATCTGTTTATTCAAGTAAAAAACTTGCAGATGATAGTCTTAAACATGCGAGATATAAAGGCAAAGTAGTAAAAATCAAATTACCAAAACCAGGTTTTAGCCCAATATTAAAAGAACGTCTTGTATGGGTTAAAGACAAAACAAAATATGGTTATGTTTTCCGAACAAGAGCTATATCTGCATTGCAGAAAAATGAAAGAAATAGAGTTGTTAAGGTGAAATGAAATGAATATTTTTACAGGTAAAAATGATGAAATAGTTGACCCAGAAAAGTTAGATTATTTCATAGTTAATATTTGGAAGTGATAAAATAAAAAAGAAATATTGGATAAAAGAAGCAGTTGGTAAAGAAGGAACATTAAGTCGCCAATTGCAAATACCAATTAAAGACAATATTCCTTTTACTTTACTTGAAAAAATAAGAACAACACCAATTGGCAAAACAATTACAAACCCAACAAAGAAAGGGAAAAGAAGAATTAAAGTTACGGCATTCTTAAAAAAGAGAGCAGTTTTGGCTTTGAATTTAAAAAGAATAAGGAGATAGAATAATGTGGAAAATATATCACAGAACATATGAATATGCTGGTAGAAATGAAAGACGTTTTGTATGGGATAATAAAGATAGAAAACTAATAGTTACAATATCAAGGCTTGCATCAACACCAGGTAAACCAAGATGGGTTACAGAACTTAAAAAATATATACCAATACAAGGCGGGCATCGTAATGTTGGTAAAACATTAAGAAGGTCATATCATAGAACATTACCACCAGCACAAAAGAAAGCATCAGAACTTAGGAAAAAGTATAAGTAAAGAAATATTAAAAATAACAGTAAGTTTAAATATCATCAAACATTTAAAAAAGGTGGAAGTAGTTAAAAATGAAATATAAAGATTGGGAATTAAAAGCTAAAAAACTTAAATCAGGTTGGAAAGTAGTTGCAGTTAAAAAAACCAAATATGGTACACAAACTATGGCACAAAAAGCACCATATTCAGTTACAAGAAAAGAAGCAATAAAAGGAACAAAAGACATGATTAGATATTATGAAAAGGTGATTTGATGACAAAAAAAGATAAACGAAATTTATATGGTGGTCAGTATAGGTTATCAAAAGAATTAGCAGATGTAATTAACAAACATTGCAAATTTTTTAAGCCATACGCACATGATATGAGTGCCTTTGTAGATATTAATCATTTCGATGTTTCAAACATCCTTGTAAATGAAAATATTTATAAAAAAGAGTTAACCAAAATTGCAATAAATGCAAATAAAGGAAATACTAAAGATTGGAACACAAAAAGAGAAAAATTATTATTAGATGGGATTGTAAAACTTGGAAAAAAATATAATGTAAAACTCAAAAAACCAATAAGAATTAATGCAGTAGGTAATATAAGAATAGAAGTTAGTCAAAAAAGGATGTAAAAATTAAATGTATATTAACCCAAAAAAGAAAGCCAAACTAATTAAAAAACGACAAAAAGAAGAAACATTTATTCGTAATTATCCTAGTCTTTACAGAAGATATATTGGTAGAGGATTTACCCACCAAAAAGCAGTTTACTATATGAAAAAAGAACTATCAAAAAAAGCAAAAACAGGAACAAAAACTTTAGAGAAATTAAAAACAAGATATGATATTAACTTAAACAAACCTGGAGTAGTTGCAATATCATTACAGGATATTAAACGAACAAAGGCTGTTGAAGATTGGGTTAACGATATGGTTAAAGATGGTAAAGTAATTGATAAAGGATATCAATTGGAGTTTAGATAGAGGTATTAAAATGAAAGGGTATATGATTTTAGAAAAAGGTAAGAAAGCCAAGACATGGCGAAGTATGTATCCAAAGCAGGAGATAAGTAGAACACAAGCAATAAGGGTTGTAAAATCATTAAAAAATGCTTTTGGAGACAGGTTTGATTATAAGATGGTAAAGAGGAAAAAATAAATGATATTTGAAATATTAATAGATGATTTAGAAAAAAACTTTAGGGAGATGAAATAAAATGTCAACAAGATGCGTAATTGGTAAAAAAACAAAAGATGGTTATGAAGCAATTTATTCACATTGGGACGGATATCCAGAAAAACCAGGTGTTGGTTGGATGTTGAGAAAGTATTACAAAAACCCTGCAAAGATAAATAAATTAATTTCTTTGGGAAGCATAAGTTCATTAGGTAAAGAAATAGGACGGAAACATTCTTTTAACAAACCACATGAAGGTTGGACTGTTGCTTATCATAGGGATAGGGGGGAACCTTGGAAAGATACAAAACCCCAAAAATTTAAGACATTACAAGCACTAAAAGACTTTAAGGATGCAGGTTGGACAGAATACCTTTATGTTTATGAAAAAGGTAAATGGCATACTTATAGGTGAATGAATGCCAGAAAAAAGAATTGGATATAAAACAGCATTAATCGGTGAATATAAAACAAAGGCAGGGGCGGAAAAAGCTGCAAAAAGATACAATAAAATTTATGGTGGAAAAAGAATGTTTGTTAGAAAATATAAAAATAAATATCAATTGAGGGTAAAACTATGACACAATTCAATCCAAGTGCAATTGCAGGAATTGCTTATACAGGAATTGGTCTAGGTTTAGTTGCAGGTATATCATTAAAGACATTGGATATTATGCAAGATGCATTTAGAGAAGATAGACAACAAAAACAAAGAAAGAAACACTATAAGGCACCTGAATGGAAGCCACCAAAAAATATGTTTATAGGACCAAAATTAAGAATACCAAAATGGGAGTATTAAAGGAGATAAAAATGAAATATTATGATGGAGTTTGTAAAAGCAGTTCTGGCAAAAAAGTTAGAGTTGTGTATCTTCCAAAAAGACATAGTGTAAAATCTGATTGGGCATGGACTGTATTAGGTAAAAAAAAGAAATGGTTCTCTAAAAAATCAGATGCAATTAAATATGCAAAAAAATAAAAATAATATGAGGAGGTAAAAAAATATGTCTAAAGTTCCAAAATATGTACAACAATACTTTCCTGGTAAAGTAACTAAAGAGAGAGTTAAGAAACGATTCAAAGCATTAGACAACTCACGATTTGGTTATAAAACTAAAGAATATAAAGATTTAAAAAGATATTTAAAAACTTATTGAAAGAAGGTAAAAAAATATGACAAAAAAGAAAAAGGTCTTTAAAATATTTTTAGCTAACCAAAAAATGTGGGATGGAACATTTCATTTGGGTTGGGGAACAAAAACTGTTAATACACATAACAAAAGATTTAGAAGTTATAAAGCTGCAATTAAATTCAAAAATGCGTTAGCTAAAAAGTGGAAAAAGAAAGGGTATAAAATAGACTATCTTTACGCAGTAGATTAAAAGTTGTTTAGAACACCAAAACTTCTATCAAAAAGGGTAGGGTTTTGTGTATATAAACCGATTTAAAGGAAGTTGGTTATATGGAGAGAAAAATTGTATTACGAAGACCATTGAATATTCAGACTTTAATATACAAATTAAAAGATGAAATGACAAATATTTTGGATGACATAGATGAAGTTGAAATAACAATCAGAATTAAAAAGAAAGAGCAAAATATGTTTTTAGACCCAAAAGAACAGCCTTGGTGGATGAAGTGACGAAAAAAAAACAATGGAAAAAATATACAAACGAAAAAGAACCACCAGCTTGCAGTATCCCAAAAGTTCAGCAATACAAAGCAAATAGGGAACAGTTTTTAGACCAACATGTACCACCATATGTAAAGGAAAGGGGAGACATTATCTATGGTGCTAGGGCTTTAAACAAACAGTTGCCAAAAGATTTACAAAGACCAACAGATGATTATGATATTTGGAGTAAACAAGCAAAAGAACATTGTGATAAGTTAGAAGACCATTTAGATGAATGTGTTGGTTGCGATTTATTTTCTGAAGAACAATTAGATGTTGGCAAAGGTAAAAAGGTTTATAGAATTAGAACAAATCCAACAGGCAAACAAGAAGTTGATTATTCACATCCACCTAAAGATTATAGATATAAAACAATAGGTGGAATTAAATATCAAGACATAGAACATCAAGAAAAAAGATTAAGAGAAATGGCTAAAGACCCAAGGTTGGCATTTAGAGCAGAAAAAACAGCAAGAGATTTAGCAATAATAGAAAAGGCAAAAAGAAAGAAAAAGAAAAAAGAAAAATTAGAAGAAAAAGGATTTGAAGTTATGAATCCGTTTTGGTGATAAAATGGCTAGATGTCCAATATGTAGAAAAAATAACAAAGTGTTAGTTACTTATAGAAATGATAAAGGAAGAATGATTAAAGTTTGTAGAGCTTGTTTTTACAAGCTAAAGGGGTATTCATAATGACAATTAAAAAGTTAAAATCAGGATGGTATAATAAGAAACTTAAAAAAATAAATCCAAAAGATGAAGAGATAGGTGCAATCTTATATGTAACTAAAGATTTTAATTCGCTTAAAAAGTTTTTAAAGAATTTAGATAATAAAAAAATTAGAGATAAAATATCTTATTATGCAAATGATTTGATTATTGATGTATTTGATGGTTGGTGCGATACAACTATTAAAGTATATGCTAAAGTAGATTATAAAAAAAGACATGAAGATTATTTAAAATTATTTAAATAGTGATAATATGACCAAATACGACCTAGAAAAATTAAAGAAACCAACATCAACAGACTATGCAAAAAGATATATACGAATAGTTAACAAACGAAAATACAGACCTTATTATGCAACAACTACCAAAGAAGAAGCAAAGAAAATTAAACAACTTGCCAAAAAGAAACATTATTTATCATATATAAGTCCAGCATCAGACTTTGTAAAAGAAAAACATAAAGATGCAAGATATATTGTTTGGGTAACACCAAAATGGAATAAGGTTAAATGAAATGGACTATAAAATTAATAAGTATTGCCATAATTGCTGCAGTAGTTGCCATTTGTTTTTTTATTTATAATCAGCCTTATTATGAACAAGACTCTTTTACATATTCATTTACTTCCGAACAAACAAAATTAATTCCATTAAATCAAGACTTTGACCATATAGAAATTCTGGATTGGGATTATAATAAAGTAGAAAAAGAACCAAAGCAACCAATCTATAGAACAACTTATTGCCCTTGTAATAAAGATTCATCAACAAAAGAAATAATTTATTTAGACAGACCTTATGAATATGAAATATTAAAAAAAGGAACAGATGATACATTAAGGATTTTTGTTCCTAAAACTTTTTATAAAACAGAATCAAACACTACTTATGAATATACAACTAATTATTTAAAAATTAAAGTTTTTATGGAAAAAAGATTAGTAACAAATGCAATTTCAGCAAAACCAATTCCTTTAAATCCACAATCGCCTGATTATGAATATGTAATTATAACAAATGAAACTTTATGGTCTACTTTTAATGATAATTTTAAAGATTGGAAAATAGCATCAGATTCAAAAATAAATGATATATGGATTGTTAATGTTTCAGATATTTTAGGTTGGAGAAGTTATTCAGTTAACAGCACTTGTGGAGATGCAACAAATGAATCTATGGGTAATCATTGGATACCAGATGGAAAAGAAGTTACAACAGCATATGGTTTGTTTAATGATACTCAGGCTCAAATTAGAAACTTTTTAAGAGATTGTTATGATACAGAAAATACAAGGTATGTTTTATTAGGTGGCAATAAAAATATGGTGCCTCCAAGAATGGCAACAACTAGAGCATCTGGTGATGGATGTAATTCTTATGATAATGATATGTCACATGCTTCGGATATGTATTATGCTTGTTTACATTATTGTATGAATAATAATACAAATAGCTATTGGATGGAAAGTGAATGTTGTGGTAATGTATATGATGAAGTAGATTGGGGGTTTGACCTTATTGTTGGAAGAGTTCCTGTTGATACTCCAGTGGAACTTAATTTATGGATTAATAAAACAAAAGCATATGTTAGTGGTAATGACCAAGGTAATTATTTAAGTAGACAGATTTGTGCTGCAAAGGATGGTTCTAATGCAATAACAAATAGCACATGGGTTGATTTAGGTGGAGAATATGCAGCAAGTATTAGAAGACAAGTAGAACCAATAACAAATTTTACTTTTGTTAATAATCAAAACATTACTCAAGCACAATGGTCAGTTATGGATGATTATGTTAATGGAGATATTGCCGGTTGGGATGGAATTAATATGATTTTACAGGCAGGTCATGCAGATTATCATAGTGGAAGACTTTGGGATAATTATCAACCTTCAGTATGTTCAAATTCTGAAACACCAAACTTTGTTTATACAGAAGGATGTAAATGTGGGGCATTTGGGACAACTACTGTAACATGTGTTGAAGATTGGATGTCTGATGATGGATGTATGTATGCAGGAATAGTTAATTCAGCTTATGGTTGGTTTGGTGCATCAACTTTCTTTGTTGAGAATTTATTATATGATATGTTTAATGAATCTGGAAGTCAAATAAGAACATTTTGTGAAGCACATAATCATGCAAGAGAAACACAAGGACATACAACTGCAGATGGTGTCTGGGCAATGATATATAAAGAAACAAACTTTTTTGGAGACCCAGCATTAGATTGGGTTTGGTATGACCCATTAGAAATTATAGATATAGATAATAATGTAAATAGGTCAAATATTCATAATTTAAATCCAATTTTTAATTGGACCAAGAAAGAAGGAACTGCAAGATATTGGTTACAAATATCAAATACTTCTGACTTTTCTTCAGTTTATATAAATATAACAGATATTAATGAAACAATATATCCAGATGAATATTCAGAAAATGTAACTGCTGTTAGCTTCATATTACCAGATGAATATAGATTGTGTTGTTATAGACAATATTATATTAGGATAAGAAATATTTACTCATGATATTAATTTTATTTTTAATTTGTCCATTTTTGGTTTTTATTCCTGATATAATAATTTTTGTTATTGAATATATAAAAAATAACAACCATTGTTGACCGATTGTTAATTTTTATATACTTTCCTGTTAATTTTAAAGTTACAGAAGGAAACTTATTAACAAGTCTTTTTATACTATGATTAAAATGTTTATTGTATGGTAGGAGAGACAGAAAGTAAAAAAATTAAAAATACTTGTTCTGTAAGTTATCCAGATAATATAGCAAAATATCTAAACGAACATCCAAATATAAACAAAAGTGAAGTCTTTCAAAAAGCAATGTATAGATTAATGAGACCAGCTAAAAATCCTTTACTTTTAGTTATTGGAATTTTAGGTGTTTGTTTTTCTATAATGTGTATAGCAATTTCTGCAAGTGGAATATTGCTTATTTTTGGTAGTGAAGGTCTTTTGTTATCTGCAGTATTTTTCTGTGTTGGATGTGCTATATTAGCTGCATCTGTTTTGATGTTTTATAAGGATAAAAATAGAAATTAGAGGTTTTTAATTAATGCCTATACAACAAATGCCCGAACCTGAATTTCAGGATGATATTGGTCAAGATATTGCATTAACTGTTACTCAGTTTGTACTAAAACCAGATATACCACCAGAAGAAAGAGAACATTTTAAAAATTTTATGGTAATGTTTTCTAAGATTGCTGCTTTAGGTAATATCCGACGTCAAGATATTTTAAAATTCATTGTTATGTATAATCAAATTGTTCTTTTATTAGACAATGGATTTTATGATATTGCTAGAGAATATATGGGAGAATATCTAATGGTTTTACAGTTAACAAGGTCAATTGGTGGGTTCTTTACTTTGTACGGACAAGGAATTCAAAGGTCTGAAAGTATTAGTAAAGTTCTTGATAGTACTAGAAGAAGGTCAACTGGTGGGAGATTATCAAGATTATTTAGAGGAAAAAAAGCAGAATCGAGAGAAAGATATAATATGGATGAATCAATAGGAGGATTATAATAAAATGTTTTTAGGAATAGCATATGCATGTGTGATATTTGGATGTATAATTGCAGGGATAATGGGATTGTTTTCTGCCGATGTTCAATTAATAATACCAGATTTTTTTAGATACTTGTTTTTTATGTGTGGGTTAATAATTGCTTTTACTGGCATTATGGTATTGCATTTAAGAATGACAAAAACAGGTGTTATTCATTTTATACCACCTGGTTCACCAAGAAGAATTATTTGGCTTTATGTTAGAAAAAACAATGATATTGAAATTTTTCCAGGAGTAAATAAAGCAGAAGGACAATTGTATAGTAAAAAGATTGATGGACAAATTCAGGATATTAAATCTTATAGAATGCATGATACTCCTGTTCGGATAGTTGCAGAATCTATAGGTCATACTTTGGATTTAGATTATGTTTTATATGTTAATCTTTTGAAAGATAAATATGGTTTAAAATCTTTAAAAGCTGCAAGAGAACATGTAAAAAGATTAACAACAGAAGGTGACATAGATGGGTAGATTAGAAAGAAGAACAGGAAATTCAAATGTTCCTTATTTTGAGGCTGTTGATAATGAAGAAGAATATGATGATTATGATGAAGATGAATATGTTGAAGAAACACAACAGTTACAAAGAAGACCAAGCCCAACACCAAGACAAAGAAGTTTATTAAAAAAAATATTACCAAAAATAAGGAGACAACCTTCAGAATTTGGTTCGTCAAGAAATTCATATTTACTTGCAAAAGATATAGAAAATAACCCAACACCTGAAGGAAAGTTAAGAGTATCTTTTAGTGGTAGACCTTTAGATTTACATGCATTAGAGGATTATTTGGTTTGGCATACAAGCCCTTTAACAATTAAAACAATTCTTAGGTATGGACATGCAAAAACAATGGAAGATATTAGAGGATATACTAATGTATTACAAAGACGTGGTGGAGATAGTAAAATGTTAGTTATGATTGTACTTGCTATTATTTTAATGGTTGGTGGAATAATGTTTTTACTTTATGGTCCAAAATTAAGTACATTCTTTGGAATGTGATAAATATGAAGAGTTGGTGGAAAGAGGAATTAAAAAAAAGTATAGAAGAAGGTAAAAGGCGAGGGAGAGAAAAAAGATTAGAACATAATACAAAAGTTAAAAAGTTTTTTGGAAGGAGGAAAAAGAAAGATGAACGAAAGGATAAAGACAGCACTGATTAGTATTATTATTGTTTTAGTTGTTTTTTCTATAGGTTATTCGTCTTATAATGTTTTATGTTCTGTAGAAGGGCCTGAAACAAGTCAGAGTGTAATGTCAAATGCATCTGCAAGTCCATCTGGTTATTCCTTTGAAAGTTCAGGTGTTGTTGTTTTTAATATATTATTACCACTTATGATTATAGGAGTAATAATTTTAGTAACTACAATATTATTTTATACAGTTAGGTCTCCAGAAAATTTTGAAAGGACAAACAAAGTTTTTAAGTTTTTAATATCATCTGCTTATTATTTTGCATATGGTGTAATCTTTGTTGTGATACTTGCAGTCCCAAGTTATTTGGCATATTTATTATATAACTATTCAGTTGTGGAAGGAAATACTGGAACAATATTGGTAATGTTAAAATGGGTTGCAATATTAACTGGTGTTTTCTTTGGAATTGCAGGACTTGGATATGTATTTAAAAAATACTTTGTTGACAGACTTAAAGAAAGACTTGGGGAAAAAGAATATAAACAAAATATGGATGAATTGCCAAAAGGAGAGATGAATTAATGAAAACTTTTGATAGTTTAACAAAAAAAGAAAAAGAAACATTTAGAATATTTAGCATATATTCAATTCCATATGTAATTGGATTGTCAACAATGATGATTACAATTCTTATTATTGGAGTAGTAGTATGTATTTTTGTTGCATCAGATGGAAAATTAAATGCAATTTTTGGTTTAATTTCTTGGATGCTTATGATATCAATGTATTTTATAATGATATATTTTTCTAGAAAATATAAAAAGCAAATGAGACAAATCTTTGGATTTGATGATTTAGAAAAAGGAATGTTAAAGGAGGAAAAATAAATGATTGGAGAACAAAAAACATATATTAGAACTTGGGAAGAATTAGTAATGGATAGAATTGCTCAGGCATTTCATTCAAGAGACCAAGAAAATCCAGAACTGTTTGACAGTATATTGGATGAAATAGAAATGTTATTTGGGTTAGTACCTGAAATACATCAAGAACTTATGGCAGCTAAAGAACATAAACAATCAATAGTTAAAAATGCAGTTAAAGAGGCAGAAAGGAAAGCAATGACAGCACCAGATGATATAACAAAGAAATTTGTTTATAACAAAGAAGTTTATGCAATAGAATGGGACTATCGTTCTGACATGTTAGAAGAAGTATTAAAATTAATGGGTTCATATCAAAAAATACCATTTACTAAACAATCAAGAGCAGAAATTACATCTACACCATATGAACCAAAAAAGAAAGAAGAAGTTGCAGAAATAGAACCAAAACCAGAAGGGAAACAAATAGAAAAGACACCACAGTTTACAGAAGCTAAATAATATGGTTTCTAAAAAACAAAAGCAAAGAGAGTATAAAGAACAGGCTCAACATTTAACATATATAGATACTCTTAATCATCAAACAATGTTAAGAGAAAGAGTTGAACAGTTAATCAAAACAAAAGGACATTTAACACCAACTCAAAGAACTAAATTTTTAAATGAACTGTCTAAGGCATTATTTGGGATGGGAACTTTTGAACAGGTTTATTTAGAAACAAGAAAAGGATTAATTCCTTTAGGTGATTTACATTACTTTGGAGAAAAACTATCTTATATTCATACAAATAAAATTGATATTAAATATAATGGTAAAAAATATACAATACCAATAGAAGAACTTTGGAAATTATTTTTAGAACATTTATTGGTTGTTTTTCCCAAAGCTCAAAGGGAAGCACATAGTAGGTCGGCAGAAAGAGAATATTATGAACCTGGTGGAGCATTAGAATATCTACCAAAGAAAAGGTATTAACAATGGAAATGGGCGAAGAAATACAATTTGGTTCTATGCAAGAACAGATGGCTGCAATGATACTTGATAGAATACATGGTCGAGATTTAAATTTAGGTGCAGTATTTTCTGAAACAACTGGAATGCCAGGAAGTGCAAAATCATCCATTGACCTTTCTTTTGCTGAAGATACTTGTTTAAATTATCCAAACGAAAAAGTATTTTGGAGAAGTACATATAATACACCATTACAATTTTTAAAACTCCCAAAATCAAGATGGAATATAATGAGGCAAGAAGAATCTAAAGTTTCTTTTTGGGATATGAGTACTGAACAAGAACTTGATATTAAATACACACCTTTTAAAAACTATAGGGAACTTTATGAAAGAGCAAAACCAGGTAAAGTTAATGCAGTATTTTTTCAACAAACAAAATTTTGGAGAGATTTTATACATTGGCAATTGGATAATACAGGAATTGATTGGACTACAAATATTATAGATGAATATGGAGATTTAGCTCCTGCTTTTGCAAAGAAGGAAGAATGGCACGAAGTAGAGAAATTTGCAAGAACATTAAAGGATGTTAGAAAATGTAGAGTTAATGTTCATACAAATACTCAAAGTGTTACAGATATTTATTATAAAATCAGAACAAAAATAATTGTTGCAATCTATTTATTTGGTGCAAAAGCATCAAGTAAAGGTAGGGTTACACAAGAAGCAATAGATAGATTAAAACTTAATCCAATTACTGGTAATGAAGCATGGTTGGAATTAGGTGGTAGCATTTTTGGTAAAACAAAGTTTAGAAAGATATATCATCCAAAGCCAGATTATTTATGGGTTGCAAGAAGAACAGGCGAATATAGAGAAAGATAGAAATATTAAAATTTTAGTAACCTTTATATAGCTTAATTTATATTGTTTTGTTAGATAAATATGGAAAATAAAATTATTTGTGGCGATTGCTTTGAAGTTTTAAAGAAAATTAAATCTGATTCTGTTGACTTTATTTATTTAGACCCACCATTTAGTAGTAATAAAAATTATGTTGGGTTTTGGCAGAAGACCGGAGAAGAATTAGTATTCGATGACCATTGGATATCAGGGGTAAAAGGATATATTAAATGGTTGAAACCTAGAATAAAACAATGCCACAGGATTTTAAAATCAACAGGTTCATTTTATTTACACTGTGATTTGCATGCAAATGCCCATATTAGAATTATGTTAGATGAAATATTTGGTCATAACAACTTTAGAAATGAATTAATATGGCATTATGCAAAAATGGGAAATGCATCTAAAAACTTTTTACAAAATCATGATGTAATATTTTTTTATACTAAAACAGATGATTATTATTTTGAACCTCAGTATTTAGAAGAACCATCTGCATTAAGAGAAAGATTTGAAAGTTTAATTGGAGAAGATAATACATTAAGATGGAAACATGTTAAAAATATAAAACAACAGTTATTAGATTCATATATTAGAAGCACCAAAAAAAGATTAGGTAAGAAATTTTTAGATAATAATGATATTATTTTAGATTTTAGATTACCAGAAAAAGGATGTAAAAAAGTTGATAATGTTTTTAATGATATACCTTTACTTAAAGGCAATACAAAAGAAAGACTTGGTTATCCAACTCAAAAACCAGAGAAACTATTAGAAAGATTAATATTAGCATCTTGTCCACCAAGTGGTGTTGTATTAGACCCATACTGTGGATGTGGAACAACGATAGCAGTTGCATCAAAATTACAAAGGAAATTTATAGGTATTGATTTATCTAGACTTGCAGTTAGGGTAATGAACAATAGATTAAAAAGAATAAGAAACTTACCCGAAGTTGTAAAAGGATTTAATTGGAGGCTTAGAATTCCAGATAATATTTCAGATATTAAAAACTATGATTGGTTTAATTTTCAGACTTGGGTTAACGAAAAACTTGGTGCATTACAAGGTAAAAAAGGAGCAGACGGTGGAATAGATGGAATTACTTTTCATCAACATACTGTAATTCCTTGTTGTGTAAGAAATAAGAATGTTGTATTACCTGAAGGAACTTTAATACAAACAAAACATTTTGCTAAAGGCTCTATAGGTGTGCCATATTTAAAGAAGTTTGAATCTACATTAAGACAAAATAAAAAGACAAAAGGATTAATTGTTGGGTGGGAATTTGCAAAAGGAACATATGAATATGTATTGGATGCAAAAGAAAGGAATATTAATATTTATTTATTAAAGGCAAATGAATTATATAAATTAGAGACATTAGAAAGTCCATATAAAGAAGAATATAAAGTTGGTTATCAAAAGAGGATAGAATGATTTGTACTATATGCGGTGTTAATGAAACAGATAACCCCGATGGGATATGTGATGACTGCAAAATGAGTATGATTAGTAATGATGATATCCCACCAACTTTTTAAAAAAACAAAGGAGAAATAAAATGGCAGAAAAAGAATGGAAACCACCAACAATGGAAGAATTGTTTGGGATGGAACCAAAAAAGAAAAAGACGCAAGTAGAACAACCAAAGAAAGATATTACACCTTTGGTTAACAGATTAAAAACTATAAGAAACCAATTGGATGAAGTAATTGAAGAAATGGATAATATGTGATTTCAATTTTCCATTTTTCCAACCTAGTGTAAAATTGAATCACTCCATATATTTTTTTAATTTTCCATTTTTCCATTATAAGACCCTAGTTTTTTATATATAGTACATAGTAATAACAACATTTAAGTTATAGTAAAACAATATAAAATAGGAGATAAATAAAATGCCATTAGGCGATAGAACAGGTCCAAGAGGCAAAGGACCAAAAACAGGTCGAGGTCTTGGTCTTTGTACTGGTAATAAAGAACCAGGCTACAAAAACCCTAGAGCTAGGCCATTAGGCAGAGGTCGTGCTCAAGGTAGAGGACGACGACGTCGATACTAAAAGAAGGAAAAAATCCTTCTTTTTATTTATTTTTTGTATTACTTTAAAAATATTAAAATCTACAAAATCTTTATATACTATAAAAATAATGTAGAATTATGACAAAAAAGGACGAAACCCAAAAAATGAATAAAGCTGGTAACATAAATGTTATGCAACTTTGGTATTTTACAAAACAAGTAGAATTAAGTTATTTGGAGGACTAAAAAATGGGAGCTTATATTTCAAACGAATGTATGAAAGACTTTTTAGAAGGACTTAAATTTTCAGCACATTCTTTTTCTGATGATGATATAAAAAGAATAAAACAAGCCATGAAATTTTATTTTAGTTATAAGGAAGAATAAACGATGAAAATAAATATTAAAAAAATTCCATATATATTATTTGATTTTTTTATTCTATTATCTATTGTTACGTTTATTATATCTACATATCATATGTTATTAAATACATTAACAGACTTTTCTGCAATGTTATTTTCAACCTTTGGAGTATGTTTTTTAATTGTTAATATTACATATAAATATTCAAATAGAATATTTGAAAGAATACTTGAAGCAATTCAATTAAATACAAAATATTCACATAAGGAGAATTAAAATATGAAATTCAAATATGTAATGAAAGACACAGAAGAACCAGTAGTAAAATTAAACATTGAATTTAATTTGACGGCAACAGAAATTGCCGAAATTATTTCTTCCAATACCGATATAGATGGAATGAGAATAGTTGACCATATTAATGGCATTAAAAAACAATGGACAAAAACATCAATAGAAAGTGAAGTTAGAAAAACATTATCATATATTGGGACAGAATACTATATTGATGATGATGAAGATAAACTAACAGCAGCAAAAGAAATAGTTAACAAACTTTTTAGATTAAAAAAGGTGATATAAAAATGAATAAAAAAACCCTAAAAGAACTAGCTGAAGAGCTAGAGAGGCAGAAGGCAAACAGGTACGACATAGTTGTGCCTAGTGACAGATTGATTGTATTAAAAGATGGAGACAAAATCTATATGGATATACCACAACCAGATGGAACTACAAAACGACATTCTATAACAAGCCATGCTCATGACCAAATAGCAAATAAAACAGGCATACCAATAAAATATTATAATAAAATGAAAGAGACAGGACATCTTGATTTATTAGCAAATAATGTTAATGAATGGATGCCTAACAAAGATAAAAGACTTGTAAGAGTTTTAGACAACAAAGTTAGAGCATTACTATCAGACAGATACCGAGTAATTGATAATTATGATGTTCTTTATGCAACATTAGAAGAATTTAAAAAGATTCAGCAAGAAAGAAACATGAACATAGAAATTAAAAGAAGTGACCTAACAGAAACCAACATATACATAAAGGCAACATCTCCAGACCTAGTTGATGAAGTTATACATTGGAAAGACAGAGATGGAAAAGAAAGAACAGAACCAGTTCATGGTGGAATAATTATTTCCAATTCAGAAGTTGGTGCAGGTGCTTTCAATGTTAAGCCATTTGTAAATGTGTTAGTTTGCCAAAATGGTTTGATTGGAGAACATGTATTTAAAAGAGTTCATATAGGCAGAGAACTTGGTGTTGGACTTATAGACTGGAGTAATGAAACATTAGAACTTGAAGATGCAGCACTTTGGAGTAAAATCAGGGATATGATACAGGCAACCTTTGACCCAGAAGTATTTCATAAATGGGTTGATGAAATAAATGAAATAGCATCAACAGAAGTGCCAAAACCATCATTAGCAGTTGATAACATAATTAAACACTTTGATTTACCAAAGAGTAAGAAAGATGATTTACTTAATCAATTTGCAAAAGAATCACCTACACAATGGGGACTTTCAATGGCAGTAACACAAATAGCACAAAACGAAGAAGACTATGAAAAACAAATAGAAATGGAAAAAATTGGAGCACAACTATTAGAAAAGAAAGTAACTCCAATAATATTAAAAGAGGAGTAAATACTCCTTCTTTTATTTTAATGATTATTATGTATCACAAGGCAACTAGAAAAGAATTATTCAATATGACCACAGATGAATTATACAAATTAAATGGATATCATACAGAGGAAAAAGAAAAGATAAAAGCAGAGCTTATATTAAGAGGCGACTATTAGTGAATGATTGGGTGAAAGTTGGTAATAGTTTTTTATCCTTCTGCTTTGGGTTTCGTCACCACGAAGACACTATTACCAACCACTTAACAATCAGGTGAAACTATGATTTGGCTTATAATATTGATAATATTTTTTATAGTTGGATATTTCTTAGAAGGTTTTTGGCAAAATTTAAAGAGAAAAGAAGAGGTTGATAGAATTGAAAAAGAATGCTGGTTTTGCAAAGAATATTTTGGTTATGAATTAGAATATATTGAAGACGACTATAGAAATATTAATATAGAATTTAGGGAAAGAAATCCAGATGTTTCAGTTATGATACCAAATTGGGACACCTAAGAAATATTAAAAATTAAGTAATGTTTATATATGATGAAAACAATAAAGAGTTGTGATAAAATGAAACCCAAAAACAAAAACTTGGAGGAATTAAATTGAATATAACAAAACTTTTAGAAAAAGGAAAGTATAGACATAAATGTTTAAACTGCAAAACAAACTTTTGTGATAGTAAAATACATAGATTTTGCCCATTTTGTGAAAGTTGTGCAATTGTAATTTTTAAGCCAGAGGTAGAAGAATGAATAATTGGTTTGAAGTTGATAAAGAAGGACTTAGAGCACTACAAGCAGGTAAGCCAAAAACTTTCATAATAAATGAATTAGTTCAAAATGCTTTTGATGAAAAAATAACTTATTGTAAAATCAATATAAATTTGAAATCAAAAGGTATTATAAAAGTTTCAATAGAAGATGATAGCCCTGAAGGTTTCAAAGATATTACTCATGCCTATACATTATTTGCTGATACTTATAAAAGACGAGACCCAAGTAAACGTGGAAGATTTAATCTAGGTGAAAAGCAAGTATTATCAATTTGTAATAATGCTATTGTTTCTACAACAAAAGGAACCATTGCTTTTGATGATACAGGTAGAGCAGAGTTATCTGATAAAAGAAAGTTTGGCAGTAAGATTATTATTGAATTTAATGGTAGGAAGAAAGAATTGAATGAATTAATTAATCATGCAACAAAACTATTACCACCTGAAAATATAACGTATACTGTAAATGGCATTGTAATACCATCAAAACCTGTGTTTAAAACCTTTGAAGCAACATTAGATACAGAAGTATTAAAAAACGATGTAATGACCCTAAGAACTAGGAAAACCAAGATAAACTTAATTGAAACAGACTCCGACACTTACATCTATGAAATGGGAATTCCAATTATGAAAATAGATACACCTTGGCATATTGACATACAACAAAAGATACCTTTAGCCGTTGACCGGCAAACTGTTCAAAATTATTTTATTCAAGACGTTTATGCCGAAACATTAAACAATACCTATCAAGACATTACTCAAGAACAAGCATCTGAAGTTTGGGTTAGAACTGCAATGAAAGACAAACGTGTTGTTAAAGATGCAGTTAAATACATACTTAATCTTAGGTTTGGAGACAAACTTTTAGTTGGAAATTCTTTTGACCCAAACGCAAACGACGAAGCAACCGCAAATGGATACAATGTTATATCCGGAAACATTATGAGCAAAGACGAATGGAACACAATTAGAAACTTTGGTTTAATTAAATCAACTTCTGATATGTTTGGACATCAAGGACTTAGAGAAGCAAAGAAACTTAAAGACATTACAACAGAACAAAAAGCATTTTCAAACTTTGCAAAGAAAGTTGCCAAAGAATTTCTACATGTTAACATCGATGTTATATTTGTATCTTGTAAAGGAGTTACGACCATAGCCGATTATGGAAATAGAACTTTAAGATTTAATGTTGGGCATCCACACCTTCATAATGGATTCTTTGACAAACTGACTTATGAAAACATTGATTTACTATTACACGAACTTGGACACGAAGAAGGAAATCATACAGAACATAACTATCATAAATGTATTACAGAAATGGCTGGAAAGTTAGTAATGAAGGCAATACAAGACCCCGACTTCTTTGAGGTGAAATAATGAAATTTAAATTAAGAGTAGAAAAGAACAACGAAGGCGGAATAATAATAAAACACGATTACAATCGTTACGGGGCAACATTTAGTACACCAGACCACAACGGAGAAAAATTAGAAGAGATGTTTAACAAACTTAAACCTGGAGATTATGTTGAATTAAATATTGAGGTGGAATGATGATAGAACAACAAAAGTTTATCGATGCTTGGAAAAAACATGTTGGAGTTGATATTCATGAGTAGATTTGGACTAATAACAAAAAGATGTAAAGAACCAAATAAATCAGAACTTGAATGTTACAAGAAAATATACATAAACAATAATGATGCAATAGTTATTTGGGGCAATAAACAGGGACAAGGAGTATACATCCAAATGTTTGATAGAAAGAATGACTTTAGGTGGTATACTTTAATAAATAGATTACCAGGTGATAAACAATGAAACTAAAACGAAAACAGATAGTTAACTACAAAGGAGAAATTGGAGAAGTTCTTAAATATGATAACGAAGAAATTTACAGATTTGCATCATTAAAAAACAAACCTTCTTGGATGAAAAAGAAAGAAGAGTTTCCAATTATAAATCCAAAAATAGTAAAACTTGCAAACAAAAAGGAAATGGTCAAATGGTTATTTAGCGAAACAGAATGGCTTGGAAAAACAGTTAAATTGCATAAGATAGGAGAATATCAAATAGTTGAATATAAATCTAGAAACAACGATGGAACATTAGAAAAACAAAGTTCTTTTACAACTTACATAAATTATGAATCTTGTGGTTATAGTTATGAATCACTGGATAGAGCAATTGTTGGCAGCATTGCATATAAACACGAAGGTCATCATACTTATGCAGACAGATACTTTATGAGAATGATTAAGAAGGAGGATTAAAATGAAAAAAGAAAGAGCAGAAGCTTATTATCATTCTCCTGTAATTTTATGTCCTTTATGTGAACATTTAGAAGGTATTGATGGTTTAGAAGGTAATGTAGATGAAACCATACATGATGCCATGAAGCGAATGATTAAACATCTAATTAAAAAACATACAGATGAAGAAGCAATTGATTTATTAGGTTGGGTTGATTAAATGAAAAAAACATTTTGGAAGTATATAGTTTTACAAGATGGTGAAATAGTAAATCAGGGGATACTAGAAGAACCAGTTGAGATAGATGTAGAAAAAATATTTCCAAAAGCCAATTCATCTTCCGACAGATGTTTATACGAAATGCAAAAGTATGCTGACATGCATCTTAAAGAATATAATTATGAATTTAGACACAAAGAGATAGAGATTGACTTTTCTGATTTGGAGGATGTGATTGAATGAAATTTAAAACAAGAGAAGAATTAATTGACAGAGTAATGGATGATGGATATATTGGCGGTATTGAAGATGCTTTTTACTCCTTCGCTGAGCGTGTTGAGTTTTATAAGAAATATTATTTAAGTCCAATGAAATTACAAAAAGAAAAACCAAAACTATACTATGAATTTCTTAAAAAAGTAACTAATGAATATCCAGAATTATATAAAGGCATAAAAGATGAATATGATACAAGATTTAATGTATTATTTTTTGATTGGCTCTTCGACTATTGTTTTGGAGATGTGATTGAATGAACGACAAACAAATTGAACAAAAGAAAGAAGAATTGATTGTTACAATCCGTCAATACATCTTAGGCTTACAAAAACCAATAATGGTTAAGAATGCATTAAACTGTCTTTTCATTGATATATTTTTAGATACAATCAAAAAGTCCGAAGGAACCAGATTTGAAGATGATTATAAGAATGGATGTTTTAATAAACTATTGGAGGAGTGGTAAATGACAATTCCATACTTTGGTATAGATGAAGAACGACTTGAAAAAGAAGTTGGTGGCAAATCAGAAACTATGTATGAAATGGCTTGTAAACTTTATCCAATAGC
>Ga0272442_10000150_pt1 | contig 116071 bp, 79 predicted proteins | sample SSMForm2O_FD_200262 | JGI IMG/M metagenome (GOLD analysis project Ga0272442, IMG submission 200262) | Marine sediment archaeal communities from Little Sippewissett salt marsh, Falmouth, MA, United States - SSM-Form-2O | ecosystem: Environmental > Aquatic > Marine > Wetlands > Sediment ...
ACCAGAACCCCATCTTCGGTCTGCTCCGCCCTGAGATCGGCAAGCTCCACGTACAGAGGGTTGATAACCCATGTATTTGTCATAATCGAGCTTGAGGGGTTGAACGAGGCGGTTATCCGCGTTGTATTGAAATCCCCGTCCGTCGCATCTCCGGGAATAGAAACTGCAGCAAGTATATGCATAGTCTCACCCTGGCCGAGAGTGATCTGGGGGCCGGATATTTCAGGGTCAGTGCCGCTGTCATATACACCGTTACTGTCCGTATCTTCATAGAACAGAACAGCACCCCAGTCATAGTCAATGTGTTCGTATGAAAGGGTGATGTCTGCGGTTCCGGCACCTCCTTTTGTTACCTGCAGGCTGTAATAAATGGTATCATTCTGATCCCCGTCCCCTGCGATCGGATTCTCCCCAGTGCCTTCCCCTATATTCAGGAGTATATCGGGTGCATCCATAATAGCCGTATTCACAGTCTTTATCCCGGTATCCGCTTCAAAATAGTAGGAACAGTTGTCTGTATCCGGTCCGCAGGGAATCGTTGTGGTGAGAGCATACCACTCACCGTTTGTATAGTCACCGTCTCTTTGTGCGGGATCCGGAGCTTCAGTGTCCACAGCCATATCAAGCATCTCGTCTGTATCTGTATAATCGCCGTCGCCGTTCCTGTCAACATACAGCTTTACCCATGAAGGAGGGGAGGAATTCGTATATTTGACCCTGTATGTGAATTCTGTTTTAGAATCCCCTGTTTCAGGATCAAGCCCTTCTGAAGCATACCCGGCTTCCCCTGTCCAATTCAGGGGGGCACATGCAGAAATCTGCATTACATACTCATTTACCGAAGGACCGGTCCCGCCGCTCCCCGAATTATCCGCTCCCCATACCCGAATATAATAGACCCCTGGAAGAACCTCAGCGGATATGCTTTCATTACTGTCTTCCGATTCTGACGAGGCGATCAGATCCAGGGCTGAATCATACAATGCCAGTCCAAGGTCTGTATCCTGATCGATCATACTGAACAGAACATCGACCTGAAGTTCAGTATATACCGACAGGTTGAGCATATACCAATCTTCGTCACCGCCTGTACTTATTTTCAGGTTTCCGGAAACAAAATCCCCGGATCCGGGAATAACATCCGCGGAAAGATCATACGCTTCAGCAGCAGTATCATTCTGTTCATACGTAAGCCATTCCGTCAGTATATCTTCAGCAGGCTTATGGTGGGGAGTATAATCAGTGTTGCCCGGATCACTTCCGTAGTCCGGATCAGGATCCCAGTTCCACCAGAATATGCCGTAAAACCAGGTTTTATCCCAGAGAGACAGAAATGCGGCTTCATAACAGTCTTTCTGTTCCTGCAGGTCAACAGGTTCACTGCCTCCCCAGTACCAGGGAGCCTTATTTGCACCGTCACAGCTCCGGTAACCGAGTTCGGCAAAAAGAACAGGCATTGAAAGGGTCTGTGCCAGACTTTCAATATCAGGAAGAATAGTATCCCATTCCGCCATAATTTCAGCAACAGTCGGATCATTCTCTGAAGTAAGGTTGAAATATGCATCAATTCCAATATAATCAAGCGCATCCCACCATGCGATCGAACCTGTATCATACGCATCATGGTTGGCTCCGTATGTAAGAGAACCGCTGTATACCGCTTTTACAGCATCAATGACATCACGCCAGTTGTTTTCACGGTGCTGTGTACCGGAAAGCTCCGTACCAACGCACAGCATCTCCACACCTTTCTGTTCAGCAAGCTGAGCATAATGCACGATCATGGTCTCATAATTATTGAACCATGTCCTCCATGCCGCTCCTGTACTGAAGCTGATCTGCCCTCTCCAGTGGGAAGGATCATTTGAAAGATCGATATGCACTCTCAGCATTACGTTTATACCGAGGTTGTGCGCTGTATCGATCGCGTGTTCAATAGACGTATCAGTAGGTGTCAGGAGAGGATCAGCATATATAACAGTTGAATGGATATTGTCCTGGTATTGAGTGACAAGAATTGAGGCCCAGTTGGCTCCTGTGTCAGCAAGCTGGGAAAGGGATGTATCCGATTCCGCTGTATTGTACTGATCCGCCTGCCAGCTTGTAAAGTTTATCCCCTGTACAGGAGGATCCGGGGCCGAAGCTGTGCTGAAGGTTACATCGCCCTGCATGGCATGGGCCCACCATCCGGCCAGCCCGCTGCCGTGAAATGATTCCTCTGTGAGAAGAAACCGGCAGTCGTACATGCCGGGCACAAGGGGTACCCCGTTTGCCGGAAGCCGCTCCCATTCCCCGTATACGCCCACTGTGGATTCCCCGTAGTCCGTATCATAAGCAGGTTCGGTTTCAGGATCAGGGTCAAATGTATGGTTTCCTACAGGCCCGTCACCCGACTCCGGTGTTCTCTGGCTTTCCTTCCACAGCACATGATAGCTGCTGTCGGCAATAAAGCTGAATGAAGCATTGCCGTTTTCATCAGTTATAAAATAGTCAAGAACACGGTATCCTGTATACTTATATTTCAGTCCTGTCGGGCTCGTGGGATCTGTAATATCCTTCCTTGATTTATACACAAGGTCATTGGGGTTGGGAGAAGAACCGTCGCCTTTATTATTCAGGTTCCAACCCGTAGACCAGCTGCTTCCTTCCCATTCCTGTTCCCACCATCTTCCGCTGTATCCGATCAATTCGTTTGAAGGAGTGCCGGGGTCAGCAACCAGTTTGAGCTGATATGCGAAGTTGGGTTTCAGGTTTGCAGCTGTCAGCGTTCCTGACAGATATGCTCCTGTTTTGCTGTATGTAATCTGGACAGAAGCATTATCATAGGAATAGGAACTCTGAAAACCTGATGCATATTCTTGGTCAGCAACATCAAGCCAGCGGAGGCCTGTTGCAGCACCGCAATTTTCCAGTACGACTTCAGCCTGTTGAGCAGGAAGATTAATATAGCTGGAAAGGAGAAAGGTAATGATTACACCTGCTGATACTTTATTCACCAGTTACATCCCCACCTTTAAACAGGGTAATTTCTGAAGGTATTGGGTCCCCATGGTAACGTCCGGGTGTAGCACAAAAAACAACCCGTATTATAGCTCGTTAACAACCCTAGTCAAGGAATTTTTGTCGAGTTCCAGAAGTAAGGTGAATGAGGTGATGGAATTAACGTCTCGGAATTTCCCTCTCTCCGAGCTGTATGCTCTACGAGCAGGAAGCCGGCGCGTAAGCCTACCCTCCGGCGCGTAGCCCTACGGGGCGGAGCCGGGGCTGGAAGCGGAGCAGGAAGCCGGGATGTAGGCCCCTCCAGGCCGGAGGCCACAAATTCAGAAATATTTTTAATTTAGCCCCTTGTTTTTGCATAAAATATGTTATAATATATATATTAATATATATTTATGTGTTGTAGATAAAAAAAAGGAATGTATGAAGGCCTTTACCCGGATCGGCATCATTGTATCTATTCCACTGCTGGCATGCATCAGTGCACACACTGCCGGTGCGCAGGAACTCCATATTCATAAACACGTTCAGAATACTACTCCCATGCTGGGCAAAGGGGAGCCCTTTACCATAGATGATCTTCCTGAGGGGACACTTAAAGCTGGACTTTTATCTCTGTCTAAGGAAAAAAGGGAACAGGTTTTAAAAGGGCTTAACAAATCGTCATTTCCTATGCAGGATGCAGTTGAATCCCTTCATGTTGATAAACAGGGAGGTATTTTTTATGTATGCAAATTTAAGGTTCCGGAAAATGTAAAATCAGCACAGACTTCTACAGGTACTATACCTCACAAAAATCCGGTTCCAATAGAAGCTCCGCCCTTCTATCACAGCAAACCGGGAGCAGCATATACGATATTTCTTGATTTTAACGGGAGTGATGTAACAGGTACAGGCTGGAATGACACCTATTCAGTCTATGAAGCCAGGCCTTATGACAAGGATGGCAATGAAAGCACATTCAATGATGAAGAAAAGGATGATATTCTCAATATCTGGCAAAGGGTAGCTGAAGATTATGCACCGTTTGATGTTGATGTGACAACTGAAGAGCCTTCAGGTCCCCCCAATTCGTGGGATATATACACAGGACATGTGCTGATAACGCAGAATCTGGATAAGAACGGCAACCCGTGCCCTTATGCTACTGCTGCAAGCGGCGGTCCTTCAGGAGGGGTTTCATATTACAGGTCTCCTTCCGGGGGTGATGTTTTTGGTGAGGGGGTATACCCTTATTTAAGGCCTGCCTGGGTATATTATGAGAATTTACCAACAGGTGTTCCCAAAGCAGACAAACGTGAAGATTTAGCAGCCGAGGCTGCAACACATGAAATGGGGCATAACCTGTATCTTTCGCATGACGGGGATTCCGGTAATGAGTATTATCCAGGTCATGGATCCGGACTGATATCCTGGAGTGCTATTATGGGAAACTCATATACGTATAATGTTTCTCAGTGGACAAAAGGGGAGTATTATGATGCAAGTAATACTGAAGACGATCTGGCTATAATATCCGGATACCTCACGTATCGGCCTGATGATCATGGCGACTCTATGTGGAATGCATCTCCTCTGGCAGCGGATGGAGCAGCAATTGATGATGCTAATCCTGCGAATCAGGGAATTATTGGAACAACAGCAGATGTGGATGTATTTGTATTTAAGACTGGAGCAGGGACTATCACGTTGGATATCAATCCCTGGATAAGCCCTGTCCATACAAGGGGAGGGAATCTGGATATACATGCTCAGCTGTATGATTCAGCCGGAGAACTTGTTGATTGGGATAATCCTGATCTTGATACTTCTGCCCAGATAAACGTCACAGGTATTGATAAAGGTACCTATTATCTTAAAATTACTGGTTCTGGTGCTGGTGATCCTTATATTACAAATCCAGATGACCGAACAGGGTATACTGAATATGGAAGTATAGGCCAGTTCTTTATATCTGGTACTATAGTTTCTTATACTGGACTTGATACGTTTCCCCCTTCAGCATATTGTTTTGCTCCAGATGTTCTTATAGGGGGAGGAGCAACTCATGAGATTGCTGTAACATACAAGGATAATGAGGGTATTGATGTCTCTACTATTGATTTGGATGATATTCGGGTAACAGGACCTAATGGTTACGATGTAAACCCGAATTCTGTATCTGATGTGAGTGTTAACGGAACAACATGCACAGCAATATACAGGATCAATGCGCCGGGCGGAACATGGGAACGGGGTAATGATCTTGGAACATATAATGTGTGGCTTGAGCCTGGTCAGGTGACTGATATTAATGGGCTTAGCCTTGAACAGGAATGGGCAGGTGATTTTTCGTGTAAGATTAAACAGTTGTACCATGCATCAATGGATACTGATCCTGGATGGACTTTAGATGGAAGCTGGTGGGCATATGGAACTCCGGTTGGTTCAGCAGGAGATCCTACCGACAGGGATTTGATTGGATATAATAATACAACAAGTATAAATGGGGGATGCTATCCGAATAATATGGGATCCACAGAATGGGCAACAACACCTGCCATAGACTGTTCTGGGCGGAACAGTGTTATAATGAGTTTTCAGCATTTCATAGGATTGAAAGGTAAGTTTGATTATGTGTATATTGATGTGTCAAATAACGGCTCGACCTGGACAAATATACTGTGGGGAGAAGGGCCGTTCTTAAACACGTACTGGTATATACAGGAAACGGATATCTCATCGTATGCGGCAAATCAGTCAACTGTGTATATCCGTTTCGGTATGGGCCCGACAAGCAATGCACAGAACAATTTCGGATTTAATGTAGATGAAGTTTGGCTGACAGGTATTGACAATAAAGACAGAACCCGTCCGGATGCTTCGGTAAGTGTAAGCGACATCACATCAGGCGGCGGAACTACACACGACTTTACCGTAACATACAGTGACAATACTGCGGTTGATATCAGTGATCTGGACAGCAGTGATATCCGGGTCGTGAGTGTGAACGGGTACAGGCAGTATGCAGAATTCATCAGTGTTGATACAGGGAGTGACGGCACACCGAGAACAGCTACGTATAGGATCAGTGCGGGGGGGCTGACATGGGGACCTGAGGATAACGGCACATACGCTGTGCTGCTCAAGCCCGGACAGGTGAGTGATACGTCAGGAAACTATGCCCTTGGTACAGAACTTGGAACATTTCTTGTTGACATTGCAGATACGTATGAACCTGTCCTTTCATGGACGGGCGAGGCTGAATACATATCAGACGGAGTTGATCCTGAGAGCGGGGATTCAAAAACTGAATTCGAGTTTCGTGTGGAATATTCCGATCAGAACGACAACCCTCCCTCATGGGTAAGGCTCTATCTGGACAAAAACGGTGACCGGGATTATGCAGATACCGGCGAAATACTTGATATGGCAGTCGATACTTCAGCGTCCGATCCTTCAAAATTGGACGGGGATTACATCAATGGCGAGTGGTATACGGTGACTTCCGCGATTCCCTGCGGAGCAGATACAGACAGCTGCACCTATTTTTTTTATACACATAACGGAACACATGACAGGGAAACTCTGGTAATCAATGCTCCGGATGTTCTTCTGAATATAGGGGAAGGCACTGGAGAGAATCCGATCGCAGGGGACGGGGATCAGAATGATACCATTTATTACAGCCTGCAGGTAACAAAAGGAGGTGCCGGAACCGCGGACATCACCCTCTCATATGAACACATTGACTATGACTGGGGTGCTGTTCTGTTCTATGAAGACACGGACAGTAACGGTGTATATGACAGCGGCACTGACCCTGAAATATCCGGCCCCCAGATTACTCTCGGCCAGGGTGAGACTATGCATATACTTGCTGCAGTTTCTATTCCCGGAGATGCGACGGACGGGGATTTCAATACAACGCGGATAACCGCCTCGTTCAATCCCTCAAGCTCGATTATGACAAATACATGGGTTATCAACCCTCTGTACGTGGAGCTTGCCGATCTCAGGGCGGAGCAGACCGAAGATGGGGTTCTGGTATCGTGGATGACCGTGTTTGAAGCGGACAACATAGGATTCAACGTATATGTGCGTGATACAGACAGTGAGTATGTCAAGGCAAACACAGCACTAATACCTTCACAGTATAGTGGGTTCGGCGGTGCAGAATATTCATTTCTGGTAACAGGCCTGACTCCGGGCAAAACATACCTTTTTATGGTTGAGGACATTGATGTATACGGGAAAGGAACTTTTCACGGGCCTGTACGGATCGGGGAAAGCAGAGGCGGCGGGGATCCTGATAATGAAGATGGAGATGACGGATTGCCTGAAGAGGAGGAATACCCGGTTCCGTCCCTATCGAGTGAACAGGGCACGGCAGGCGGATGCGTTCCCTGCAGCGAGAGCATGTATGGTATGATATTGGCGGTAACAGTTCTATCCATGCTGCTTCTGTCTTTAAAAAAATCCAAATCCCGTTTGCTTATATGTCTTGTCTTCATATCCGGACATGTATGGGGAGAGCCACCGGATCTTCCGTTTGACCCTTTGTATAATGCTGTTCTCATACAGATAAAAAATCCTAAGAATATATATAAAATATCGGGAAGCGATCTGTCAGGTGCGGGCGTTGATATTTCTTCATATCCGGCGGATCGGATCGGCATTCTGTATGAGGGAACTGAAATACCGATCGTTGTACATGACGGAGGGGATAACAGTATCGGTTCGGAAGATTATATACTCTTCGCTGCTGAGCCGTATAAAGATTCGTATACTGATGTGAATATTTATGTACTCGGTGTGCTTAACCAGGCCGGTCTCAGGATGGGAACGGCTGATTTTACCCCTTCAGGAGGGATTGACAGGACTGATTCCGGGTTTGTGAGGGATTTTATCTTTGAAACCGACCTATTCTACAGTTCTCTTCTTCCAGCCCAGGCTGAAGCGGATCACTGGTACTGGAACCCGTTTTGTTCAACATATACAGGGCAGGATTATTCGGTCGATCTGGGAAGTGTATGTACTGACGCAGGGGATACAGGTTCTGTTACGGTTCATGTTGCCGGTATTACAAGTTACGGAGCTGTTGATCCTGACCATCATGTTGTTGTATATATAAACGGGGACCTCATAGGAGACTTTTATTTTGACGGCAGGGCCTCCTTTTCACAGGAGCTGACATTTTCCCAGGACATACTTCTGACAGGGGATAATACAGTACGGGTCGAGGTTCCGCAGGACACTGCAGCACCTGAGGATTCCCTGTATCTTGATAGATTTGAGTTTAAAACTGTGTCCAGGTTTGAAGCACATGATAACCTGATCACATCTGAATTGGCTCAGGCAGGCACATATACGGTCTCCGGTTTCTCTTCGGACAATATACTCCTGTTTGATATTACTGATATTCCTGCCCGTGTAACGGGAAGTGTAATATCCGGAGGAAGCGCGACTCTCGAAACTGCTGCTCCGGTCACTCTGTTTGCTGTTGAGGAGTCGGCTCTCGGAAATGCGTACGGATTCCTGAAGGTTTCATCCAAAAATCCCGATACGATCCCGAGGTGTGATTATATTGTGATTACTGCGCCTGAATTGATGAATGCTGCATCCGGCCTCTCAGCAATCCATTACGGCCTGAGCGTGTCAGTGTTTAACGCTCATTATATGTATGCGCATTTCGGTACAGGAAGGATTTCTCCCTATCCTGTCAGGGACTTTTTGTCATACTGCTGTTCCTCGTGGAGCAGTCCCCCCCTGTATGCTGTTTGTGTGAGTGACTGCGCCAATAACAGGACTGGAGTGATTCCTTCATTTTATATGTATGATGGTCTGAGCGGAGTGGTCCCTGCTGACAACCGGTTTGCGTGTGTTTCAGGATCGGATGCTGTTCCGGATATAAATTTCGGCAGGATCCCTGCTGATACGGAAACCGAGGTTGATGCGTATCTTAATAAAATAGATGCGTATCTGAATTTTGCTCCGCAGGGGCAGTGGGAAAAGAATATGGTCTTTATTGCGGATAATGCTGAAGGGATTCCTGCAGATGAAATATTTCCTGTATACAATAGTGAACTTGCATCAATCCCCCCGTCAGGATACACCGATATTATGATAAACCTTGAGGATTATAATGACACTGAAAAGTGTACAGATGCAGTAATTAATTCAATTAATCAGGGGGCACTGATTACCGAATACGTGGGGCACGGCGGAATATGGCTGTGGGCGAAAGAGATGATATTTGCCGATTCGGATCTTAAAGAAAGAACAGATGCGCGGGATCTGTTCAATGCTGACTGTATGTTTCCCTTTTTTATATCGATTGCGTGTCTTGACGGCTACTTTCTCGAGCCGAATGAAGCATGGAACATGAGCCTTTCGGAACGGCTCATCCTGAACCCGAATGGAGGGGCAGTGGGAGTTTTTTCAGCAAGCGGATTTGCAGATGCGGAGGACAAGTTCCTGCTGGGGAGAGAGCTGTACCGTTCGTTTTTTGAACGGGATATCCGTGTAGTCGGGGATGCTCTGCGCAGGGCAAAAGAGGAGTATACAGCAGTCCATCAGGAGCAGGAGGACTTTATTCTCCACACGCATAACCTTATGGGAGATCCTGCTCTTGAACTCAGGATCCCTTCACCCCGGCGGCCTTTCGGAGTAAAAGCGGAATTCTATGATAAAGGGGATCTCTCGGAATTCAGCACAGTGCATAAGGACAAAGAAAAAATTGTTGAGGTGAGCTGGCGGACACAAGATACTGATGCAAACCTGTTCCGGATTTATCGCTCCTGTGACGGAGGGGTTTTTGCAATTGCAGGAACAGTGTCCGGGGATTCCCGTTCATATGCTGATAAGGATGTTTGCACCAACCGGAATTATCAGTATTATGTTGTTGCCGGAAATCATCGCGGGCTGTTCTCGGCTCCTTCGGAAACTGTCAGCATATATGTGCAGAGGGATGAGGAAACTTTGTTCGGCTGCAGTGTTTCGAACGGCAGTGATTCTTGTTCATATGCTCTGATGCTTATTATATTTCTGTCATTTATCCTGCTCTGCAGACGTAGAAAGGCCGTATAATGGCTTCAATTACTGTTACGATGCAGGGGAAAGAGATACAGTACTGCAATTTCGAGAAAAATGCTGTTACTCTGGGAAGCGGACAGGCCGTGAATATGCGCCTTGAAGGTGACGATATCGGGGGCAAACACTGCAGGTTCGAGAAAGTAGGCGATAGTTTCTATGTGACCGACATGAACAGTGTCTCGGGGACCCTTCTTAACGGTGTTAATGTAAAGAGAAGCGTGATACACACGGGAGACATTATTACAATAGGCGGATATGATCTGCTCTTTGTGGGAGTCGGGCTGAGACGGGGAAAGCAAAATCCCAATCCGGCGGTTCCTGACCGCGGACAGACAATATACGGCGAGGATAAGGGCCTGGCAGGGGGTGCGGGATACAAGAAGCTTCAGCTCAGAATCACAGGGAAAAAGGCTGATCAAACGATCCCTTTTAAGAATCCCTATTACATAATCGGCTCATCTGATAACTGCTCGGTATGTCTGAAAGCATGGGGAGTTGCGAAGCAGCATGCCATTCTGATTAAAGGCGAATCGGATGTGAGGCTGATAAATATATCAGGCAAGAAAGTATTGGTTAACGGCAAACCTTCAGAAGCAAAAACTGTTCTTTCTGTTGGCAGTGAAGTAGGGATAGGACCGTTTACAGTTACCGTTGCTCATGGATGATACGCATGGCATATATTATACAGCAGTATAATGACCAGGATATAGGCAGGCTGGAGCTTAACAAGGACCTGGTCTATATGGGACGCACAAGGGAGGCGGACCTCTGCCTGAAGGATCCCGGTGTTTCAAGGCAGCACTGCCAGATAAAGAAAAAAAAGAACCTTTATTTTCTGACCGACCTGAACAGCAGGAACGGGACATACCTCAACAACAGACGCGTTCTTCAGGCCTGGCTTGTGGACAAGGATGAGATAATCATCGGGAGGTTTATCCTGAAATTCATTGATATGCATTATTCTTACGATCCTGCAAATCCGGTGCCGGATGAGAAACGGATGCTTTTTGCCTATGAGGGGGGGCACGGGGGCAGTGATACATCGATTGAGAAGGACTGGTATCTTGAAATAAACGGGGGCGATTACAGGGATGAAGAACGTGTCATAAGGGGTGACTATATTATCGGCACAGGATATAATGCGGACCTCGTACTGAAGGGAAAGGACATAGAGCCGATGCATATTGTGATACTCAAATATGAAAATAACCTGGTCCTTCTGGACATTTCAAAAAAGAAAAATGTTTTTGTCAATGACACACCGTTTTCAGGAGAGATCAGTATACAAAGGCCTACAGTGATAAAAACAGGACAGTATATCATGACAATTACATCACGGATACGGATAGAATAACCGGGAAAAAGGTTCAACCGGAATAAGTAATTGTACGTATTCAGTTTAATGAAAGAAGGGATGAGAAGACCGTTCGTTATTGCTCACAGAGGTGCCTCCGGCCTGACCGGAGAGGATAATACACTTGTTTCCTATGAGCGTGCAATTGAAATAGGGTGTGATTTTGTAGAGTTTGATGTGCGAAGGACCGGCGATGGGATGCCGATATGTTTCCATGATCCCGAAATAGACGGGATTCCTGTGGGAGAAATTTCCCATAAAGAACTGAATCTCCGCGCAGGAGTTGAAGTGCCCACCCTGAAAGAGACTGTAGAGCAGGTAAAAGGGAGAATAAAACTTGATGTTGACCTTAAGGAAGAAGGATATGAAGAGGAAGTGCTTAATATTATTACACAATATTTTAATGCAGACGAGTTATTGGTAAAGAGTTTTCACGATCCTATAATACAGAACATTTCGGCATGTAATCCTGAAATAAAGACAGGGCTTCTTGTCGGTACACATGATGAAAAGGGGACTCCTGAAGAGAAAATGGAGAAAATCCATAAGCGCATTGAGTTGTGCGGCTGCACCTTCCTTTCCCCTCAATTGCAGCTATACAGGCAGGGATTGTCTAAACATCCGGAATTGGGACAATATGAGATCTACGTGTGGGCTGTGAATACTCCTGAGGAAATAGATGAGGTATTGTTCTCTGATGTGACCGGAATAATATCCGATCATCCTGACAGAGTGCTTGACCGGCTAAGGAATTTTCCGAAACAGGCTCGGTATAGGGAATAAAAAGGGATAAACCCCAAAATCTAACATGACATATTTGAAAATATGCTAAAAACAGGAATAGGAGGGGTCAGACCCCTTTTTTTCTTGACATAATCAAAGGTAATGATATAATTCTATTTTTTACGATTCCGCATTGAAATGACTGAAAAATGGCCTGTCTTTGGAAAAAAGAGGATGAAATGAGGAAGTAAGTAAAAAAAATAAAATAAATAATATTTCAGAAAGGAAATAAAATGGCACGAAGACTGAGGATAAAATGTCCCGGGCATGCAGGGGCGTATCACATCGTATCCAGGACAAACGGCCAGGAAATGAGGCTGGATTCCTATATCAAAAGCATCATTATTAACAAAATGACTGAGCTGCAGGCATTATTCTACTCTTCAGTTATAAGCTATGCAATTTTGGACAATCATGTCCATATACTCATAAACCTGCAGGACCCTGAAGAAATAGACCCCAGGGAGGCAATACAGCGGTGGAACACTTACCATGAAAAAGACTACAGGCGGAACGCAAACCTTGAATCAGACCGGCAATACGTAGTACACGCCCTGACCGACATATCGCGTTACATGAAAAAACTCAACTTGCTGATAACCCGTGCATACAACAGGCACACAGGCAAAGAGGGAGGGTTATGGCAAAACAGATTCCATAGCACCATATTCGAGAGGGGAATATCAGTGCTTCAGGGAGCAGCCTACATAGAACTCAACAGCTTCCGCGCATCACTGGTAAAACGGCCTGAGGAGTACAAATACTGCAGTCTGCACCATTTAAAAGAGGGGAACACAAACGGACTTATAGATATAGACTTTCTTGAAGAGGAATTGTGCATAAACAGACTGCAGAAAAAGCTGACAGACCGGAGGGCATTTACGAAAGAACTCTACAAAACCTACCTTTCCTACGTGTATGAAGCAGGGAGTAAACCCAAGGGAGGAAAAGAGCACGGGACAATCATAACAAAGGCAATGAAAACACGTTTAAAAAAATACGGGATAGCAGGGCAGGCTGGCAATCTGTTTAAAAAGAACTGGGACTATTCAAAAAGCATATTCGTTGGAGGACCGGACTTTACCGAGCGGTTTTATGACGAGCACATAAATCCCGGATATATAGGGAGCCGAAGAGAAGAGCACATGCAGAAATGGCTTCACACAAGCAGTCAAAATCTGTGCAGCATATTCAGCATATTCCACCAGGGACTTCCCCCGGACAGGGTAGAAAAACTGGCTGCACGGGATGGTCCGTAGTCAAAAAAAAGCAAACTGATTTAACTCTATATATTTATTTATGGGTACTATGTTTTTTTTCAGATAAGCACGTACAGTCGGTGGAATATTATTTGAATGGCCGGTGCAAGTGATACAGTTATAATTTTTCGTGAATATTTTTCGATTTATTTTTACTTTGCCTGAAAAAAAGGAACTTTTTCCTTATTCAGAGGTCTATATCTATGCAATTGATGAAAGAAGACATTATGAACATAGAAAAAATACTATTCTGGTCAGTTACAGCCTTTGTTCTGTATGCAGGCATATTTATGGCTTGGGATAACGAGACGCCCTCTTCCCCACTGAAAAGGCATATTGCGCAGAGCGTGTGCATTGAGCCCGATTTCGATATTTCTTCCGTTATCGACAACAGACCCTTTGATTCATTTTTCAGCAGCGACGAACGGAATCCGTTCCTCCCGTACATTGATGAGAGCCTCACACATATACCTGACCACCAGGGGGATATACAGGATATTGATGATACATTCGTATTTCCAGCGGATGACAGGGATGATACAGACGATGCCCCTGTATATACCGACACTGTGAATATTCCGGATAAGCCGGATGACACCCAGGATGACATTCAGAAAGTGGATACCGATATTGTGAAAAAAGATGAAACAATACCCGTATATCTGATAGGATTCGTAAAAACGGAATCCGAACAGGACAGGAACAGGAAAGTGATCCTGAGCCATAAAACAACAGGAAGGGTATATACTGCAGAAAAAGGGAACATACTCCTCGGCCTCAGTATTCTGGAGGTCACCCCGTATTCCGTTAAAATGGAACTGAAAAACGGGAGACGGATAGAGTACTGCAATGACATCCTGAAAACCGGAACGGAAACTCTGAACAGTTAATCCATATTTTTATTTCAAGACTTCGCTTGAAATAAAAATAAAGTGTTCCTGCGAAACATTTACATTGCAATCAAAGATCCATTAAAATCATTATCGCAACTGGTAGCCTGCTGTCATCTTAATTTAGATTATTCCATAAATAATTAAACAAATGGAGGAATTTCACGTTAAATGTAAATATCTTAATATGATATTTAAATATAATTTTATCATTAGCTTGAGAGGAGTTAGTTATGATAAAATCATTATTTATTTTTATAATTGTATCTGTTTTTACAGTATATAGTTCAATAAATGCATGCCCGGCTTGAAACATACATAATTATCTAATTACCTCGGTCGAGGCATCAAATCATATTTTTATAGGTAAAGTCATAAGAGAGATAAGCACAAGTATTGCTCTAGTTGAAATTCATAAGCCTTTATTCGGGGGTTATGAGAAACATCAACAAGTTAGCATTCAGATGGGATTTCCAAATGAGCATCTGAATGAAATATTCTTATTTATGGATATTGCCAATCCGCGTATTTTAGGGCCGCATTTTAGAACGATATCGCCGGAATGTGAATGGGAAGTATGCTTTCTGAAGAACTACGTTAAAACCCACAGTTCTAGAAAATATATTTATAATACTAAAAACGACAGCAGAAGGTCTAAGCCTTATATTGAATATAGACCCTATAAAGTAAAAAGTATGAATGAAGCATTAAAACTTTTACAGGGGATCTGTACAACTACAAGTGGTTTTGGATTGGATTATATCAAGAAACATTATGGAAAAGCTGTTAAGCTATTAATAGCTGATATAGAAAAATTAAAATCAAATCTTTTTAGTGAAGAAAAGAAATATTTTGGCAATTACCGTTTAGATAATCTTATTGAAGCTTTGCTGTTAAAATGTCCTTCTAATGTTGAGCAATGGATTTTAGAGGAAATTGATGATTTTATTGTTTCCAAACAACCAAGAATTAACTGGGCTTCAAATGTTTCAAGTCCTAAACCTTATGGAAAGTATCTTGATAGTATCCTTCAACACAGCAAAAAGCATAAAAAACTGTATAAGAAAATTAAAAAGGCATTAATTAGTGCTTATCCGGATTTACAGGGGCAACAAATAACTCATGTAACGTATGCTCTTCTTGTAAATAAAATTAAGGATATAGATAAATTGAAAGATATAATTTCTATTTGCAATAAAAATACAGATACTTTTTGTCTTGCAATACTACAGTACTGCAATTTAGATACGAGAAGATGGTCTATAAAACAAAATACGGTAAAGGCTGATTTGGAAAAAGGTTTATCAATTGCTAAAAAACCTTTATTGCAGAAATATTTCAAAAAAGAACTATTTCTTATTGACGGCGAAAGAGAAAAAGTAAAAGATATTGACAAAGAAATAAAGATACTTAAAAAGAATTATCAATCAGCAATGCAGAAAAGAAATATTTACGTTTCTATATTGGTATTAATATTAGGTGCTGCAATTATATATCCTATATGGCATTACAGGGACAGGGTATTAATCCACAAGTTTTTTGTCGTTTCCGACGACAAAAAACTTTCCAAATAAAAATCATATTTTTCTTGCATCCGATACGCCTCAGATATAATACATAACTTCTCTTGCTATTCCTGTTTAAAGAAATCCATGAGCTCATCACAGAAAAAGAAATATACTGTTCTCGGCATAGGAGAGCTCCTGTGGGATGTTTTCCCCGGGGGCAGAAAAATGGGAGGGGCTCCTGCGAATTTTATTTATTTCGTGCATGTATTGGGGGAGAAGGGCATTCTGGCCACCAGGGTCGGCGCGGACGGGGAAGGAGAGGAACTGCAGGGTGCGTTCAGTCGTAAGGGGGCTGATACTGCCTATATTCAGTCGGATACAGACCATCCTACGGGGTGGGTGGATATTGAACTCAACGAATGGGGTGCTCCTTCGTATGTTATTCATGAAAATGTGGCATGGGATTTTATCACCCCGGATCAAAACCTCATACAGTGCGCTGAATATGCAGATGCTGTCTATTTCGGCACGCTGTGCCAGCGTTCGAAAGTATCAAGGGTTACTATCAGACGCTGCGCGGAAGCTGTTTCTAAAAAAGCCCTCTGCGTTTGCGATCTGAACCTGCGCCAGGACTACTGGGACGAGGATAGTATAGAGTGGTCCTTCCAGACGGCTGACGTGGTGAAGCTCAATGATGAGGAGATCCGTACAGTCGGCAGTCAGCTTTCAATATCAGGTGATGAACAGAGTCTGGGCAGCACGCTCGTGGACATGTTTTCGCTGCGCGTTCTTGCTCTGACGCGGGGAAGCGAGGGCAGCATCCTGTTTACGCCTGACGGATTGTATGAACACCCGGGGTATCCCGTAGATATCAGGGATACTGTGGGAGCCGGTGATGCTTTCGGGGCAGTTTTAACAGTCGGTCTGCTCAGAGACATGGATATTGACGACATTAATGATCAAGCAAACAGGATAGCCTCGTTTGTATGTTCGCAGGACGGTGCAGTGCCGGACGTTCCAGAGGAGCTGAGGGTTTTATGATTTGCACTTTGCGATTGCCAATTTGCGGAAAAAATAGGGGCAATGGGACCTATAAAAAACCCTAACGACTTTACCGGGCTGCCTTTGACTTTTGACCTTAGACTTTCGACTCCGGCTCTGCCGGATTCCTCTGACCTCTGGCTTCTGTTTTCTGAAGAAAAGGAAAGAAATGAACAGTAAAGATTTCGCCGCACAGGCGGAAAAAATACTTAATCTTGAGATTTTACACCGTGTACATTCTCTTGGGGGATACGGAGTTAACGGAGAAGTGATATATGAAAAACATCCGTTTTCCTGTCCTTCAGTGCTGGTGGACGACCGGGGGAATGCATCTGCTACCTTTATGTCCAACGGTTCACTCGGTTTTACTGTAACCCGCGAAGACGGTACGGAGATTAATGTACTGCGCGCGCATTTTGACCAGTTTGAGAAACGGGAGACAGGAGTTCCCTCCCAGAATATGTGGATATCTGCCGGGGATAACCGGTACGCTTCACTCATTAATCCTGCTGCCGCCGGATCAGGCCTTTTGCCTGAACGGATAAAACTGGTGAAACTGGGTGATCCTGAACGTGCTTTCTGGTACTGTGCGGTGTTTACAGCCGGAAACGGAATACGGTTTAAGACAGCGGTTCGCTGTGCTCTGGTTGTACCTGAAGCAGGTCCGGCAATAACCAGACAGGTTTATATAGCTAATAGCGGCTCCTCCATTCTCAAGGGTTCCTTATGGCCCTTTTTCAACCTGAGGGGCACACAGTTTTTTGCATACAACAAGGAGATCTGGTACGATATGGGGCTGCCTGTATCGGGGCTGGATACGGTTGCCGCTTCGACTGTGCCCTATTCAGACATTGTACAGATAAAACGGATTTCCTCCTCAGCAGAGGGAGGCATTACTCCCGGCCCCGCAACGTGCGACTATGCAGGTTTCGTGGGGCACAGCGCGTCCTGTTCGCTTCTGCCCGAAGCGGTGCGGATTGGATCCCTGCTTGACAGGGGAACACGGGGAAGGTTCAACCGTTTTTCCACGCCCACAATTTACGCGCAGGAATTTGCGGTATCGATTGAACCGGGAGAATACGGCTGCCTTGAGCAGTCGTTGCTCTATATCGCGGATGAGGATACGGCACAGAAATTCCGTACAGATATGCAGTCAGCAACACCTGCCTATGCAGATATGGCTGAATCTTTCAGAAGCGCCTCTCAGCATCTGTGCAGAGTCACACCGGCGGTTAAGGAGATAACAGAACGTAAGACAAGGACCGATACTGCTTTATCTCATCCCTATTTTTCATACGAAGTTCCTGCTCATTCTGCTGTTCAGGAGTATGCAAATTCGGTATGGACCGGTGTTGAGGAACTGTATGAAAACTGCAGGGCGCACGGAGCACACCTTGCGCAGGGGATTGAGCTGGGAACCCGTGACAGGGCCCAGGATATGTGGCCCAAGATGAAGCAGGATCCGGCACGGGTCAGGAAGGATCTTGTACATCTGTTCAGCTTCATGTATTATCATACGGATGAGGATATTGACAATACACATGGCCTGACACTGACAGAAAAGCTTCACGGGATGTTTCCCCGGCAGTATCCGAGCAGATGGACTGACAGGGATGAAGAGGTTCAGAATGACAACCGTCCCTACGCAGACAGTGCCCTCTGGCCGATTGATTCCCTTATTATGTACATAAAGGAGACGGGGGATTCCTCGATTCTTCTGGAACGGGTACAAACTGTGAAACTTACCAATCCTGAAAACCCGATCCATTCAGCAATGACCGGCCATGATACAGAGCTGTATATCGCTGAAATTGTATGTGAAATACTGGCATCATTTGAGCGGCACGCCGATGCCAGCCCGTACGGCATGGCCCAGGTGATGTACGGCGACTGGTGCGATCCTGTTGATATGTTCGGTACGGATCCGGTGGGCGACGCAGAAAGCAGGGGAAAGGGAAGGGGAGTGAGTGCCCGGCTTTCAGCCCATGTATTCATGAATGCGGTGCATGCGGCTGACCTGTTTGAAACGGAACCGGTGAAATCCCTTCTGAAGAAAGACATACCAGGCATAGATGTCCGGATAGAGCGTATAAAGAAATGTGCTGACAGACTCAGGCAGAATATTGTTGCACACGCCTGGGAGGAGAGCGGTACTGGAACATCAGGATTTGTTGACTATATTCATGAATTAAAAAAAGACGGCTCTGTTCCCGATTACAGGAACGGGGAGACCGGGTATACTCTTGGATCCATGGAAGGAAAGGATTTTGACGGGCGGAACAGGAGGGTTCTTACAGCACAGGCTTGGGGACTCCGCATGCTTGCTGCAGAGCGGGATTATCTGACGCCTGTGGAGAATTGCGGGGAAAAAACTGAAGCGGTTCTTGAGACGGTCCGGAACCTGTTTTGCGACGATAAGCTCGGACTCAAGCTTCTGTCCATACCTGTTGCCAATAATGAAGAAACGTTGAGATATGCAGGAAGGATAGGAATAATTCCTGCGGGCACAGCGGAAAACGGGGAATATCATCACGGTCAGGCTATGATGCATTTTTTCAGGCTTTCCCTTCCGGAGCAGGCTGATACTGTGTGGGAACAGTTTTCGCCCATCATGTCAGCCGCGCGTGATGAGGACCTGAACGGCCCGTTTGAAACACCTTCGACTTCCTATGCATCGGATCCAGACGATCCCCATTTCGGAGCAGGCATGTATTTCGGCCTTTCCGGCTCAACAGACTGGATTGTGGAGATCTTTGAGAAGATTGCCGGCCTGGAGCTTAACCTTCACGATGAAACTAAACCGTCGGTTTCAGTATCCCCCAATCTTCCGGACATTATGGATAAACAGCTTATGTATAAACGGATGATCCATTATGCCCTTCCCGGGGACGGATTCAGAGAAATACCCTTTACCCTTACAATTGACAGGGCGGACGGAGAAAAACAGCCCGGCATTACTGTAAACGGTAGCAGTGCTGACCGTGCTGAAGTAACTGATCTTGAAAATGTGGGCAGGGTGGATATTGAGATTATACTCTGAATCAAAACAGATTCCATGTGATTGTCTCAAAAACCTCCCCCTTGATGGGGTGAAGGAGGGATCGCGAAGCGATAGGAAGTAAACTGCTTTACTTCCGACCGACTGAATATTCTGAGCTCTGCGAAGAATTTGAACGAAGTTCATAGAAGGAGGGATCGCGAAGCGATAGGAAGTAAACTGCTTTACTTCCGACCGACTGAATATTCTGAGCTCTGCGAAGAATTTGAACGAAGTTCATAGAAGGAGGGATCGCGAAGCGATAGGAAGTAAACTGCTTTACTTCCGACCGACTGAATATTCTGAGCTCTGCGAAGAATTTGAACGAAGTTCATAGAAGGTGGGGGTGATAAAAGATAGAAAGAATTATATTTTCTGTGATCATGTTATGCTTTAGGGAACATAGGGCTGCGTACAGGCACATAACCGCGCAGTTTTTTTAATGATACCGTATGAAAATAAAAATAGTGATCTCAGTCATGTGTGCTTTTGCAGCGTTATTCGTTGTAAGCTGCACAGGCTGCAGAAAGGAAAAAGATATGGATGCCGGTGACAGTGCATACAGGGACCTGACTCCCGAGGAAGAGAAGGTTATTCTTCATAAAGGTACTGAAGCTCCATTCAGCGGAAAATACAACAACTTTTTTGAAAAAGGGACATATAGGTGCAAACAGTGCGATACGCCTCTCTACCGTTCCGAGCATAAATTCAAATCATCCTGCGGATGGCCGAGTTTTGACGATGAAATAGAAGGGGCGGTTAAGAGAACACCGGATCCGGACGGCAGACGGACCGAAATTCAATGCGCCACGTGTGATGCCCACCTGGGACATGTGTTTGAAGGTGAGGGGCTTACAGAGAAAAATGTGCGGCATTGCGTCAACTCGATATCAATGGTGTTTGTGCCCGAAAAAGAGGATAATAATAAAGAGAAAGCATACTTTGCCGGGGGATGCTTCTGGGGTGTGGAATACCACTTTGAAAAGAAAGAGGGGGTTGTGTCTGCAGTTTCCGGATATATGGGCGGGACTGTTAAGAATCCCAGGTATGAACAGGTCTGCTCCGGAACAACCGGCCATCTGGAGACTGTTGAAGTGACCTATGACCCTGAAAAGGTCACGTATAAGGAGCTTGCCAAGCTCTTTTTTGAGATCCATGACCCGACCCAGACCGGCGGCCAGGGGCCGGATAAAGGCGAACAGTACACATCCGCAGTTTTTTATAATAATGATAAAGAAAAACAGACAGCTCTTGAATTAATTGAAATACTGAAGGGAAAAGGCCTGGATATTGCAACCCGGGTCCTTCCATCCGGAACGTTCTGGGAAGCAGAGGAATATCACCAGGATTATTACGAGCAGAAACAGGGAACACCCTACTGCCATGTGTATACGAAGAGATTATGATTAAACATGGAGTGTTGGAGTAGTGGAATAATGGAGTAATGGAAAAAAGCTGACTAAAGACGGCAGCAAACCCTCCGGTTTTGTCAGGCTGCCTTCAACTTGTAACTCGTAACTTTTAACTTAATTCTGTTTAAGCTTACCTATTATCTCCGGGATAAGCTCATCAGCTTTTTCATCCGGGAACTGTACTGTTCCTGCCCCTTCATGCCCCCCGCCTCCGTATTCAGCGAGGAACTTCCCTATATTCATATCGAATGTCCTGTTGAAAATAGACTTGCCCGCAGCAATAACGGTCGTGTTCCTGATGCCTTTGAATATCCGTGCTTCCACATTGCCTTCAGGAAACATGGTAAATACAAGGAACCTGTTGCCCACAGGAACGGTCGACATATCGGTTTCCCTCAGGTCCGTGATAATGACATTGTCCTCAAGCCTCGATTTCTCGCTCAGAAGGCGTTTGAAATCCTTCTGTTCCGTGAGCACGCGGTCGATCCTTTTTTTAACCTCTCTGTGCTCCAGCACCTGTTCAAGCGGAAGCTCCTTTACATATTCAGCGAGCCAGCGGAAATATTTCCTGAAATCAGGACCCAGACCGGACCGGGGATCGAGTGTAAGTCCGAGGAGGATCCATCCTGTAGGGGTAGTTACTTCACCTTCTGTCAGATGGGCTGAGTCAAGCTTGTCAGTAGATTCAAGCATATCAATATGCTGTTCAAATTCGGGGAGTTTGTAATGATTGTAGATCACCCTGGCTGCTGAAGGCGCAAGTTCGAACCTTCCGCTGAATTCGCCTATATCATCAAGCTTGTCCTTTTCAGACGTATGATGGTCGAACCACAGTGCGCATCCCTCTGCGTAGGGGAGGTTTGTGATGATATCGTTTTCCTGCACGTCGATCAGCCCGTCCTGCATATCCTTGGGATGGGCAAAAAAAAGCTCCTTTACATCCTCTGCATACGTGAGGAGAACAACACTTGTCAGGCCGTCCATATCACCGCGTGTATACACTCTCATATCTGCATCCTTTTGAACCGTTAGGTTGATGAATATGAATAATACTATACCTGCGGTTTCAGCAATGTCAAGGAAAAAAATCAAAACAAAAAAGATCAGCCACGAAGACACGAAGTCACAAAGAAAAACAGTTTAGATGTATGTTATAGGGGCGATCCGCCGGATCGCCCCTACATGAATGGATATACCGACTGATCCTTTTACCTGATAACCGGATCAGAATCCCCTGAAATAGCTCTTGATAAATTCAGGTCTTTTGGCTTTAAGCTGGTCTTTGCCCTGCCCAAGCATGGAACGCCATTTCTCATCAGTCAGGCGGTCTGCCATGGGATGCTTGAATTCATAATAGCTGAATACCGGGCCTGCTGCAAGGCCGATCGAGCCGTCCGGAAGGTGGTTTGCAACAACAATAAGGTTAATATATCCTGTTCCTTCTTCGAGCACCTTTTGGGAGTTCTGATCCGTGTGCACATCAGCGATCAGCGTGGTCTTCATTGCGTTTGTGCCGTATCCGCAGCATGCGTTTTTTAACGACTGGTCAAAAAACTTGATCCACTTTTCATCCTCCTCCGTCAAAGCCTTATTTTTAAGCTCTTTTGTGCTGATTTCAACCAGGCGGGAAAGGAGCGCATCAGTTGTGTTCAGGTTCTTTCTCGTGTCATTATCAAGAACCTTCATCTCACTGAGCACTTTTTCGGTCAGCCTGTTAAGCGCAAGAAGCCTGCCGTAGAACTCGGGTACAGGCTCCACATACCCTGGAAAATCCTTGGGCCGGCGGGGCATACGGCCTTTTTCCATAGTATAGGACTGTTTCGCGTAGAGTATCGTGTCATGTCTGAGCTGCGCCCAGGATCCAAGCGAGGCATTGAGCTCTTTATCGAGCCATGCATCTGTCTGCATGTAGGCCTGGTATCCTGATCCGTACTCACTGAGAAGCCCTTTCAGACAGTAGAGCCAGGACCAGTATAGATTGATGTTCCACCCTTCAGGATCGCTTATTTCGGTAAATTCTTCAGCGAGCTTGCCGAATGTCTTATCATATCCCTTGTATGCGCTGTCCTCTGTGGTTTTCAGAATATCCCGTGCCCGTTTTGAACCGAGAAGTCCCATCACATCAAGCCCCCTCGGGAAATAGCGGGACCCCCCCACACATGTAAACACCTCATTCCGGTTCCTGCTGCCGGAATAAGCTCCCACTGTGGGGAATACCAGCTTTCCCATTACGTATGAATCAGGCACAAACCTCTGGCCCATGAACCTGAACCCCTGTGTCTTTGCAAGGACCTTGTCAAGTTCTTCAGGAGACGGCTCACCTCCCCAAATGGCCTTTGGCGCCATTGTGCCGCTTGCCCCCGTGCCTGAGTAGATAGCAGGCTTTCTGAGCTTTGCCAGTTCTGTTTTTACCTTGAAAAACCGTTTGTCATGGCTTAAAAGCCCCGGGGTATACCCTTTACCAAGTACGCTCGTGAATGCCAGATCGTATTCGGTGTATGTAAGGTCGTCTGCCAGTCCCACGAAAAAGGAGGTAACGCCGTATATCCGTTCCCAGATATCGATCGCAGGTTCGCTTTCAACTTCAAGGTCCCGGATGGCCCGGGTGAGATAGCAGGCTGCAATGGTCTGGCGTTTTGCCTCTTCAGGCGGCACAAGATAATCCTCAAACCGGCCGTAGGGCCTGCCTCCCTTGATAAGGAATGTCATCCTGCCGAACCACATCATGGCTTTGAAATAGCGCTTCAGGTCGTAGCCGCGCGTGTAGTGGCCCCGGGGGACGTACTGGGAAAAATCCTCCTGAAACCATTTATTTTCAGACTGTGACAGGTCCTGTTCCCATGTGAATATCTGTGTGCCTGCGAACCCTTTATGCTCTGCCATCTTCTGTTTTGCACGGTCCACCCATGCCCTGATATGGGCGGGAAGGGTTAACGTTTTCTGAAGTCTTTTTTTATACCTCATAACCCGGTCAAGGACCGACAGCATGACGCGTTTATTCCATCGTCCTTTGGGGGCTTCGACTCTGCTGCCGAGAAGACCCGTAATACTGTGATAGAGCGCTTCATTTTCTCCCTTCAGCCGTTCAAGCTGCCACCTGCTCCAATTTCTGTTCTTAGCGACCTTAGACTTATATGCGGTTAAGGCTTTGATCTCCCCGGAACAATCGTTCAGCATTTCATACCCGACAGCGTAAAACGCAATCGCCTTGTCAATACCCGCAACAAAATCCGGATCTCTGGGAGCTTCTTTTTGCAGAAGGACGCGCTCCTTCAGAAGATAATCAATAATCGTTTTGGAAAGCGCGCTCAGTTTGGGAATGAATTCTTTCTGCTCGATCCGCTTCAGCGTTTCGTCGAAATGGATGTGGTACAGGTGCAGGACCGAGTCGCTTGTAACGTACACCGGGATTTCCGCTTTGCGGATCATCTCGTACGTTTTTACATAGTCCTCCTGTCTATTCCACTCGGTTCCGAAGAAGCCGTTTGCTGCAAGGATTTCTTCGCTGAATCGCCTTGGCAGACGGCTCCTTACATATTCATAATTCCCCACATCTTCTTTTTTAAGAGGCAGTTTATACTGAGGAATTACAGGCTTAACATCCACGGTCACGGGTTTGTAATGCCTGCCGAACCGGGCAGCAAGACCCTGGACTGCAGCCTGCGGCGCATTTCCCTCCTCTGCCAGCACAACGTCTCCGGACAGCATGTCGATACTGCCCTGATCGTTCACAATCTGCAGAGCTCCTGTGAACAGCATAACCATTGCCATAACTTTTCCTGTGAGCTTCATCTCTTTTCTCCTTTCAGCCGGTTTAATCTCAACAAAAAATTCGGTTCCTTTTACAATACAGTCAGCAGCCTGTGTGTGGAGGATAAAGGGCACAGCCTCTCCATCCTCCGAAGCTGCATGCACATCCACGTATGCGCTTCCTGTAACAAGTTCTATTGTACGGGCTTCAGCAGGTTCCGCACCCTGGGCGGGAATTTCTGCCACGCTTCCCCCTGATAAGCGGATTATGGACCCGTATGGTCCTTTCAGCGCGGTTTTTTCCTTTGCTCTGATTCTTCGGTACCCTGGTCCTGCCGTTTCCAGTCTTTCGAATGTCCCCGACATGTTCCATGAAGGGATCTGTTCCTGTTTTGTTAAGAATACGTACAGAAATATTCCTGCAGCCAGGACCGCACAAGCTGCGGCAGCAGCCCACGGGATCCCTGATCTGTATTTTTTTCGGGATACCCGTCTGATAACACTGCGCACAAATGTTTCACTGTCCTTTTTCGCGTGTATCTCTTCCATGACCGATGAGCAGATGTCTGGTTCAGGACCGAACATCACCTCAAGCACACGGGCCTGGTCTGCAAGGGAAAGGAACTCCTTCCTGTCAGCTTTGTTTGATCCGAGATATTGTGCCAGGCGTTCAGCATCCGCTTCGCTGATCTCCCCCTCGAGAAAATCGATGACAGGTTTTTCGTATGCACTGTCCATTTACTGCTCCTGTGTTCCCGGTCCTGCGGCCTGTTCTACGCATTTTTTCAGCGCCTGCCGGATGCGGAAAAGAATTACTTTTACCGCGTTTTCAGTTTTTTTAAGGGCTTTTGAAATACCTGCAATAGATTCCTTTCCTTCATACCGCCTTTGAATAAGTGACCGTGAGGATGGAGGTATTTTTTCAAGACATATCCGCAGAGCATCGGCAAGGTCCTTTTTCAGGCTCGGATGTCCCGCACAAAGGCTGCTGCCGGAATGGACTGTCTGGAGATGATCAAGATATTTATTCCGGTTCTGTGCTTCACGTTTCTGAGATTCAAGTTCCGCAAGGAGTTTGAGCCGTGCAATTTCCTTGAGCCAGGCATAGAACCGCGTTCCAGCCCTGTATCGATCGAGGTGTTCGTAAGCCCATACAAACGTGCTTTGGGCGACTTCATCTATCTGATTGCGGTCAGGGCAGTAGGCGGCAATAAAAGCCCGGATCCTGCCCTGGAACGCACGGACAATATCCGCATACCGTTCCTCACGGCCGGACTTTATTTCTGTAACAGCTTTTTCTATATCCATAATATGTTCTCCGCGGCTTAATAGGTTAAATGCATAAAAGGTTACACAAAAAAAGTATTTTTTCAAGACGGAATTGAAAAAAAGAGAAATGTGTAATTATAATAATTTTCATAGCGCGGCTTTCACCCGCAGTTAAAAAGTTAGTGCCTTAAAAGATATTATGCATTTTTCATCAAGTATTTTTAATTATACGGCGCCGCACTATAATCCTTACAACAATATACGCAAGACGCCCTGCAGGGCATGCTCCACGTCTCTTTATATTTCATTTCGTTATACATGTTCTCGGTAATTAATATACAAGTTTTTTGTCGTTTAAAACGACAAAAAACTTATTTTATAATTGACTGCAGGAAAAAAACCGGTATCATTAGCGTTTTGTCTGCGGGGGCATAGAATTGATTTTTATTATTTTTGGAGAAACTGTATGCGTAAGTATGTATTAGCTGTTGCTGTTGTGCTGAGTGTAATGCTCTGTTTCACGGGCTGCTTTAAGAAGAAGGAAAAAAGCGGTCTGGCATATGTGCCGAAGAGCGCTGCTGTTGTGGGGGCAGTTAACGTTACAAAACTGCTGAGTATCCAGAAAGTCAAGGAAGCTGCGATTGAACAGGAGGCAGATTCTAAAAACGTCGAGCTTAAAAAAGCAGGCCTTTCGGTCGAAAAAGTAACGAATGTAAGTTTCGGCGTGGACCTTTCCTCCGTTGCTGAAGGGAAGGAACCTGAGTTCGTGGCGGTTATCCAATTGAACGCTCCGGTGAACGATCAGAAGAAGGTCCTTGAACTGCTGAAAAAAGATATGGGCGAAAAAGCTCAGGCCCAGTTTCTCAGCGATAATCTTCTTGCTATCGGTACTGCGGGAATGGTCAATGAAGCAGTAAAGCTTAAAGGCGGTACAGGCGAAGCAGTTACAGCGAATGCCGATCTTATGGCTGTTTCTGAGAAAGGTCCTAAGACAGGGCTTGTATGGGTTGCCGGACTGGTTCCTGAGGAACAGCTTGAAGCCCTGGCTAAAAATGCGCCGCCAGGTTCTAAACTTGATCCTAAGTCTTTCAAGGATATGTTCATAAGCGGCGACTACAGCGATGCAGCAGGTTTGTCTATTGACGTTTCTGTCACATTCAGTTCTGTTGATGAAGCTGTAAAAGTAATGCCCACAATAGAGCAGGCAAAAGGAATGGCATCCATGTTCTCGGGAGGGAAGATTACTGCTGAAATGATTAAAGCAGAGCAGAAGGAAGCTCAGGTTTCAATATCGGTAAAGATTCCTAAAAAAGTCCTTGATGAACTTGTTGAACAGGCAACAAAAAAAGCGGAAACAATGCCAATGATGCCCTCAGGTCCCGGTATGAATCAGTCTACAATGCCTAATATGCCCTAACGCGGACGTCCGGGATTAATCCGGATATTTTATGAATGATTCACGAGGTATTCCTCTCCCTTGACGGGAGAGGAATGAGGTGAGGGTGATTAATTGTCTCCCCCACCTCTGTCCTCCCCCACGGAGGGGGGGAGATTTAAGGTGTCAGCGAAACATTCAATTCTGCAGCGGATTCATTAGATGCTCAGCGTTAAGGGGGAACAATTTGCACGAAATGGGCCTTGCCGCTGAGATGTGCGGCATAATACAGAAACACGCCCGGGGAAGGCATGTGTCAGGCGTTGACATAGATATCGGCCGTTTCTCGGGCGTGAACCGGGAGTCGTTCGCGTTCTGCGCAGAAAGCATATTCAAAACAGAACTCGATACGGATATTGATATCAGATTACAGGATATTCCCGGTACATTCGTATGCTCCTGCGGCTGTGAATATGAGGCGGAAGACCTTTCAGATCCCTGTCCCGAATGCGGGGGATACGACCGTACAGTGACCGGAGGCGACGAACTGGTCCTCACTTCGATTGAAATTGAGGAATAAATTGTTCTATTAATTGGTAGACCGGGGTCTTCAGACCCCGGCTTTTTCATACATGAATGGTCTAAAGACCATTCGCTACCCCGAATAGTACCGTAATATGAATGGTTACTTAAAGAAGGAAAATATGGCAAAGATCAGCATCAACGAAAGCCCGCGCGAAAAGAATGACCGGATAGCAGAAGGGAACAGGAAGCGTCTTGAGGATTTTCGCGTTCTGAATATGATCGGTTCCCCCGGGGCCGGCAAGACATCCATACTTGAAAAAACAGCAGAGCTGCTGGGAAGGAAACTCGCTGTGATCGAGGGTGATGTGCAGACCGATCTTGACGCGGAACGGATAACCCGGTACGGGACCTCTGCTGTCCAGATAGAGACCGGAGGTGCATGCCACCTGAATGCGGAGCAGGTGGGGAATGCCCTTGACAGTCTTGAGCTCGAAGGGGTTAAGGTCATTATAATAGAAAACGTGGGCAACCTTGTGTGCCCCTCGGCATTCGATCTGGGGGAGGATGCAAAGGTGGCTGTTGTATCCCTTCCCGAAGGGGATGAAAAGCCGCTCAAATACCCCAATCTGTTCATGCGTTCCAAGGCAGTCATTGTAAACAAGATCGACCTTGCCGGTATCCTTGAATATGACATCAGCAGGGTCAGAAAGGACTGTACCAGGCTGAACAGCAAAGCAAGGATATTCGAGATCTCCGCAAAAACGGGAGAAGGGATGGAGGAGTGGATAAGCTACCTCACGGAAGATCTTCAGGAAAAATTCTAAGCACTAAACTCTAAATTCTAAACAAATTCAAATGACAGAAACACAAAATTCAAAACAAACCTTTTTAAAACATTTGAATTTAGAATTTCCCGGATACGAAGCTAGAGATTTTAAGGCAGGAATATGAAGGGTCGTCGTATCCGGGTGACGGGTGTTGTCCAGGGTGTGGGTTTCAGGCCTTTTGTATACAACCTCGCTAAAAAACTGGGAATAGAGGGAACGGTAAAGAACGATTCTTCAGGGGTGGATATTTTTGCTTCAGGAGAGCATGTCCAGGAATTTACCCGGTTAGTAACTGAAGAACCTCCTCCTCTTGCCCGGATCAAGAATATCGATATTACTGAAGCAGAGGTCATTGCAGAAGGTTTTTCCATTATCGAGAGCAAAGATACAGGGGAAAAGACGGTAGATATAGCTGTTGACACGCGCACGTGCGATGACTGTCTCAGGGAGCTCATGGACCCGGATGACCGGCGGTATATGTACCCCTTTATCAACTGTACGAACTGCGGGCCCCGCTACACCATAATCAGGGATGTGCCGTACGACCGGCCTTTTACCTCTATGTCCTCTTTCCCCATGTGTGAAAAGTGCGAAAAGGAATACCATGACCCGGGAAACAGGCGGTTCCACGCCCAGCCCAACTGCTGTCCTGCATGCGGCCCTCAGTATAATGATATTGACAGGGCGGTGGAACTGCTCACAGAGGGGAAGATCGTTGCGGTAAAGGGCATAGGCGGGTATCATCTTGCATGCGACGCATTCAGTGATGAAGCGGTCAGACGGCTGAGAGAGCTCAAGGACAGGGATGAGAAACCGTTCGCTGTTATGGCAGCCGATACCGGACTTCTTGATCTGACAGAAAATGAGAGAAAGCTCATAACGGGAATCGAACGTCCGATCATGCTTATAGACAGGGCAAAGGGTCCGGCTGTATCGGAATATGTGGCTCCCGGGCTTTCCACCCTTGGTGTGATGCTTCCGTACGCGCCGATCCACTATATTCTGTTTGAGAAAGGGAAGTTTACTGTATTGGTCATGACGAGCGGAAACCGGAAGAACGAGCCTATGGCAACAGAGAATGCTCAGGCCGTGCTGGGTGATATTGCCGATTTTATTCTTGACCATGACCGCGGGATCGTTGTCAGGAACGACGATTCTGTCATCAGGGAGCTTGCCGGGGAGCCCGTGTTCCTCAGAAGATCCCGCGGATATGCACCGTCCCCGGTCTCGCTTGAGCTTGACGTGACCGGCCTGCTTGCCTGCGGCGCCATGCTCAAGAATTCAATAGCTGTGGGCAGAGGCACACAGGCCTATCTTTCACAGTATATCGGCGATCTTGAGAACGAACAGACGTATGAGTCCCTTGCTTTCACAGCCCGGCATCTTATGCGTATGTTTGATATTGACCTTAAGTATGCGGTATGCGATATGCATCCGGATTACCTGAGCACCAGGTTCGCGGAGTCGCTGGATGCACCTCTGATAAAAGTGCAGCACCACGAAGCCCATGCCCGGGCCTGCATGGCCGAGAACAGAATAGAACACGCAGTCTCTGTTGTGTATGACGGCGTGGGATACGGGCATGATGAGCATGCCTGGGGAGGGGAGATATTCTCGGCTGACAGGGGTTCGATCCGGAGGGAGGCACACCTTTCATACATGCCAATGCCCGGAGGGGACGCGTGCGTGGAATATCCGCTCCGGCTTGCCGCTGCGATTCTGCACGGCAGAGGCATAATTCTGCCGGAAATGGAGGATGTGCTTGAACTGCTTGAAAAAGATGTTAATGTGCACTATACGTCGGGCATGGGCAGGCTGTTCGATGCAGTCTCCGCCCTGCTGGGGATATGCACGCACCAGACATACGAAGGCCAGGCGCCTATGCAGCTTGAAGCAGCGGCAGGCCCTCTGGCAGGAACCGGGGCATACGATATTTCAGGTCTGGACTCCGGAGAGATCCTTGAACAGGTGTACAGGGATGATTCGCCCCCGGAGATCCGGGCAGCCCGATTCCATAACACGATAATAGAGATTACTGCCCGGGAGGTACTAAAAATTGCTGAGAGTTCGGGAGAGGAGAACATCTGCTTTTCAGGGGGCTGTTTCCAGAATCTTCTTCTGCTTGACGGGTGTATCAGAAAGCTTGAACAGGAGATGAAGGTGTACCGTCACAGGCTTGTACCTCCCAATGACGGATGCATAGCATTGGGACAGCTTGTTTCAGCAGCATACAGCAGATAATAAGCAGAGGTTGTATTTATTTACCAGAACGGGCGGGCGCGACGGAGCGCGTCCCTTCATTCGTGGAATCTACAGAAATTCCGAGAAGTTATTTCAGCCTCCAGCCGAATCCGGGTTTGTCCGGAATTGCGATCGATCCGTCTTCAATTGAGAACGGCTCTGTAAAAAGATTGGTTCTGAGGGGATTTCTGTTTACATCAAGTTCAACCAGGCCCTCTCTGCATACAGTACCAAGGTGAAGGGATGCAGCCTGTCCGGGAGCCGAACCGAGAAAGTGGGGTATCATCCGTTTTCCCCTGGCTTCCCCTTCCTTTACCAGGGAAAGGGCAACATGAAGCGGTGTATACTTTGTAATATCAGGCTGGAGTATGTCAAAGGGAACATCAGCTATTTTTTTAATATCACATCCCGGAGGCATCATAATATTCTCCCCGCCTGACACAGGAATGTCAGTCTGTTCCCTGAAAAGCGAAAGGTGTTCTTCGCAATCAGGTTTCAGAGGCTCCTCGATCCATTTCGGTTCGAAATCCTCAAGAAGGGGAAGGCGTGACAATGCCGTATCAATATCCCATTTACGGTTTATATCAACAGCATAATCGGCTTTGCCGTTAAGATGATTTTTCAATGCAGCAAGGTTTTTCCGGTCCGTATCTTCGCCAAACCCGAGTTTGAGCTTAAACAGGGAAATCCCCTGATCCATGTATCCGTCAATAAGATCAAAGGGTAACGGACTGTTAAGCCCGCTTCCGTATACTCTGATTTTTTTACGGGGATTGTCAGACAGCAGACACGATACAGGAATCCCCTCCCTCTGGGCTTTCAGGTCCCACAGGGCGAGTTCAATTCCGCACAGTGCCCCGATCAGGGGACCGATTGTGCCGGACTGTACAGCAGGCCCCTTGAAGGCAGTGAACAGTTTATGAGAATATTCAGGTATATCATTAATGTCTGCACCTTCAATAAAAGGAATGAAACTGTTCTCATATGCTGCTTTCCGTTCGTAAGCCCCCCAGGAGGGAAAGTTAATCCAGCTTTCACCGATTCCGGTGTTTCCTCTCTCATCGGTCAGAAGGAGAAAAACAGCATGACGTTCAGTCATGATTCCGAAAGACGTTTTCACCTGATGCGTGAGAGGAACGCTTTTATGAAGAACTGAAGCTGCCGATATGTACATGTTTATTATTTCAGCTCTTTTGTATCTTATCAATAGCGTTTTTAATCTTTTTTCTTACCCACTCGAACGGCTCTTTTTCAAGGGCTTTTTTCAATAAATCAAGGGATCCCCTGTCACCGATATTCCCCAGTGCCTCTGCAGCGGCTGCCCTCAGATTTTCGTCAGCAACTTTTGACTGATTGCCGCTGACGCATACTACTCTGTATTTTCCGTAAAAGTTTTCTTCAAGAACTTTTCTGAGCGCTGGTATACTCTCCCTGTCTTTGAGTATACCCAGTGCAATAGCAGCCAGTTCCGAGTATCTGCGGGATTTTGAGTTCAGGAGGTTCCGTATGGCAGGCAGCGCCTCCCTGTCCCCGATCCGTGCTGCGCCGACTGCAGCCCATGCCGCTGAATATCCCCTGCGTCTGAGCTCTTTTCTGAATGTCTCTTTGGCACGATCGTCAGCCAAAGACGCCAAAGCACGTATAAGAGCGTGTTTGGGAATATGCTTGCCGAATGAGCCCTTTTCAGCCACGTTGACAAGATCGGGTGTCATATCCTTCCACCCCGCATCCTTTGCCAGCACGCTTATAATAATACATAAACTTGTCCAGTGCTGAAGCGCGTTCCGCGGTCCTTTTTTTACAGGTTTTTCGATCCATTTGACCTTATCACGATTCCTGATTATATCGAGATACACGGATTTGGCCCGTTCCCGGTCGGTGACATACAGGGTGCTGACAGCTACCATCTTGGTATGTGAGTTCTGTGTCTCGTAGATTACCTTTTTTATCGCGTCAAAACACTGAGGGTATCGCGCCTCCAGCTGAAGCTTGAGCGCTTTGCTGGAGCCTTTTTTTATATCAGCCTTGAGTTTGTCCGCAGAAGGCAGATTCCTGTTGCTTGCGCGCTGCCACCATCCCCTGCGTCCTCTGGTTGTATGGACAGGGGACAGGGGAGGCAGAGGGAGATAGTCAGCTTTTGTCTCTTTTATAACAGAGCGGTTTCCCTTTCCGTCCGCGGAAACAGCTTCAACGGTCAGCGACCTGCATACACAGTCTTTCCATATCTTTCCGCCCGCTATAATCTCATATGTATAGGGCGTATGCTCAATTATAGTTACATTTTTCCTGTTTTTACCTGCAGTGTCATCCCATATATAGGCAACCTTGAGAGCATTGCCTTTTTCAATATTCCCCCTGACCGTTATTTTGTTTTTTCCAGGCTGAAGCTGAGGAAGCGCGTAGAAATTCTGCTGCACGGTTGTCTCGAATCCGATATCATCCACACGGCAGCCGCCTGCAGTATCAGCTGTAAGCTCCAGTTTCAGCCTGTATGCGTAATAACCGAAAGGGGAGTTGAAATCCTTTGGAGGACTGCCGCCACCGTTTACCTCGAATTTCCCGTCAAACAGAACAGAGAATGCCTGCTCTCCAATTTTGCCTGCGGGTGCCTCCCAGTATTTTTTCCATGTCTTTCCATTGTCAACAGACAGGTACAGCTTTATCATATCCCTGTTGGATTTTCTGAAGGCCTTTATGCTGACTTTTGCTTCGGATACTATATACGGGGTTCTGAAGTGCCACACAGCGTATCCCGGTTCTCCCGGTGTTTTAGGTATGAGTTTTCCCGGAACCATCTCTTTCAGCGGTTCTGCAAGCCCTTCTGTCCATCCGCTGCCGGAAAGGCCGGGCGAATAGGTCCAGATGCCGTTCCCGTATTTTCTCTTCCTGTAGGGGCCTCTTTCGGAAAGAGGGGTACGCTTGGCATCCCGCTTCGGGTCCATATTATCCTGGTAGGGCTTTCCTATATTATCCCACAGCCTGACCAGTTTTTCTCCTTTGCGCAGGGAGAGTTCCATGCGGTGCGTGGGCCACGGCCAGTGGTCACAGTGCGTCCACGATATTTTGCCGCCTGCATAATCAGCGGTCCAGTCATCCAGTCCCATAAGCCGCTTCCGCGAGCTGTGATACATGAAACCGCCGAAATTAACATCAAAAAGATGATACCGTGCTTTGCCGTCACTGTCCATGTACCAGAAGTCCACCATGCTGTGGCTTCCGCAGTGGACCCGGTCGGCCCGTTCCCCTTTTGCCCTCCATATAACTTCCGCTACCCTGCTCAGACCGCCGCAGAAATGGGCGCCGTATACGTTCAGCACTTTAACGGGATCTGTGACATAACTGTTTGTCTGAGCCAGTCTTTCGGAGGGGGGATTCCCGTTGGTGTGGACCTTGATCCTGCGCGTCCATCTCCAGACCGCAAGCGCTTTTTCCTGGGGTGTGTCTGCATTCGAGAGCCTGCATGCATCATTGGCAAAATTTCTCAGGTCCGTTGTGTCCGGCCATCTGTCGCACACAACAGTTATGCCGGTGGCTGCCGGTGTACGGCAGAGAAAGAGACCGGGCCACTCTTCGTGCGTGCCTTTCCAGTATGCGTAGTCCTTTCCGGGCTCTGTACCGGTTTGGGAGTATACAGCCGGGCAGATACATAGATATACAATAAAAATATGCATGATTCCGGATCTGGCAGTACATTTCATTTCTGTGACTCCTGGATAAAAGGTGAATGTGGGAAAATTATAGATCCGGCAGTGGGGATGTCAAGATATTTCAGTAAAAAAGGGCGGGCCGCCCTTTTTTACTTGAGCATTGATACAGGAAGATATCTGTAGTATACCTCAAGCGACAGGCATCCGACTGCTGTATGGAACAGCCTTCCTATCTGATTATACCATACGGGATCATCTATATACCATGATCCGTCCTCACATCCTCCCTTGCACTGGTTCTCGCACAGGATTTTCTTCATTGAGTTGTTCCATTCTTTCCAGTAACGGCCTCCCATCTGAAACATGGCCAGGGTGGCATAGTACATCTGGTACATGTTGGCCTCGTCGAATGTTCTGGGTGTTTCCTTCAGCACCATGTTGGCGTGCGCTCTGAGCATCTCGCCGTCCGTATCCTCGCCAATGAACACCCGGCACAGCATGCCGATCGCGGTCAGAGTGGCGTTCCGGTGTCCGGGACTGTCCTTGCCTTCTAAATACTGGTATGCAACATGGTCTTCAAGTATGGGCTCTGACGGGCCTCCCTTTACACCCGGGGTGATCTTTTCAAGGAAACGGCTGGCTCCCTCGAAACCGTTGCCTATGTCTATATGCGATGCCTTTGCCGATTTGAGCGCCATGACGTTCCATCCGCTGATCGATATATCGCTCCGTCCTCTCGGTACCAGGTAATTCCATCCCATGTATTCATTCTGACGCGCAAGGATTATACTGACTGCCTTTTCAACCGGTTCCTTCAGGTGTGCAGACATGGTCATACCGTATGCTTCGGCAGCTGCCATTGTAGCTATGGCGTGGATATAGTTGCCTATACAGAATGAACCGTCATTCTCCTGTGATTTAATCAGATAGCTGAGCCCGTCAGCAACCTGCTGCCGGAATTTACCCGCTTTGTGCGTGTGCCCCGCGCCAAGGAAACAGAGAAGTGCGAATCCGGTTGCGGCATTCTTAAGCTTCCGGTTCTTTTTTCCGCCCGCAACAGCTCCGTGGGTAAGGACTTCGGGAACATGTTTGCAGGGAGGATTCAGCTTGCATTCATTATGGTAGTCCTCAAACGACCACGACCCGTCCTGTGCCTGATGCCGTTTGAACCACCTCAGCGCTGCCAGTACAGCCGATTCTGTTGCAGCTCCGCCGCCGAAACGTCCTATAGCCCGCCGTTTGCCTCCGCCATCACGCCAGCCGTATGCGCCCGATCCGCCGCCGCCAACGCCGAATACGCCGACCCAGCCGTCTCCTCCGAGCTCTATGGTGGAAATAGCTTCCTGACGCCCTTTGGCTTTGTGCTCCCGCTCCATATCGTTCGGCGTCTCAAGTTCATCTATCTCAAGATCCTCTTTAGTAATTACGGGGTTTTCAACTACAACCTCGTCTTTGATCTGTTTATTGGTTCGCTTTATGTCACGCTTCAGTGTGGGGTCGTATTCGGGTTTTTTGAACTTTTTCACATTCATTTCAAAGATACTGAATGTTTCCGCCTTATCAGCCCGGGATATGGTCCATATCGCTGCCATCAGAAGGAGCGCTGTGTGAAAAATGATTGAGATGAACCACCAGGGAGTGCGATGGATAAAATCATGATGATCGAAATAAGCCTGTTGAACTTCTTTTGCTTTTTTGCAGTCTTCTTCATTTAAATATTCATCAGAATCGACAGGTATTGCGTTGCTTGTATGTGCCATTCCAGTATTCCTTAAGAAAGAACCATTTCAGTGTAAATTCAGCACATTGCGGTAAAAGTAACGGTTTTTATTTAAAAATTCCTGAAAAAATATCTCCGGATCTATAGGAAAAACCAATCAACTCCGCGTTACACTATCGGAATAATTAATAAGCAAAATAGAAAAAATCAATTGACATCCGGATAGGTGCCGGTATTATTGTAGCCGTATTCCAAGATTATATATACACGGAATATGTTTTAAGAGAGTTCCGGCAATTTACAGGAGAAAAAGTATGGGTATACCCCTGACTCAAACAGTATCAGGTTCGGGCTGAGCTTCCAAACTTCCTCCAGGGGACCTGGAGAAAGCACTGTGCGGTATGAAGTTCCCGTCTGATGAGAATGTCATTACCGGTTTGGACCGGGCTGACGACGCGGGCGTGTACCGGATCACGGATGAAATCGCGCTTGTCCAGTCAGTTGATTTCTTTACTCCGATCGTGGATGATCCCTACTGGTTCGGGCAGATCGCTGCAGCCAACGCGCTGAGCGACATTTATGCAATGGGAGGAATTCCGAAAACCGCTATGAATCTGGTGGCATTTCCCGGCGGGGATATGGACCTTGAAATTCTTCAAAGCATACTCAAAGGGGGGATTGACAAGCTGCGAGAGGCCCGGACGGTTCTTATCGGGGGGCACAGTGTCAAGGACAAAGAGCTTAAGTACGGCCTTTCCGTGACCGGGATCATCCACCCGGACCGGGTGCTGGATAAGAGGAACCTGCATCCGGGAGATATTTTGATCCTGACAAAGCCGCTTGGTACAGGCATTATCAATACGGCAGTCAAGGCGGGACAGGTCTCAGATGAACTTGCAGATACTGTTACACGGGTGATGGCTGCACTTAACCGGGAGGCTGCTGAGGTTATAAGCAGGTTTGATGTCAGCGCGTGTACAGATGTGACAGGATTCGGACTGCTGGGCCATCTTGCAGAAATGGTGTGCGGTTCGGGCGCCTGCGCCCGGATCGAGTCCGCGAATGTGCCTGTTATTGCCGAAGCTCTGGAATTCGCGGATATGGGGTTCATTCCGGGAGGAGCCTATAAAAACAGGGAATTCCGCGAACAGATGGTATCGTTTGACGCGTCTGTGCCGCGGCCGCTTCAGGATGTGATGTTCGATCCCCAGACATCAGGCGGCCTTCTGATCAGCGTCAGTCCTGACAGAGCGGAACCCCTTGCCGAGGCTTTAAAATATGAGGGTGCTGCCTCATCCGCTTTTGTAGGGGAGATAATTCCCGGTCCTGAAGAGAGGATAGTGGTGGAATAAATATTACTGCCAGGGAATACGCACCTCTTTCCTTTTTCATGCTTCGCCGGGATTTTCGGATCTATTCTCCTTTATAAATTTAAATCTTGACAAAAAATATTACATATGATATTATAGAAAGCAATGTAAGAGGTTGCGGCTGTATATATCTCGGTACGGCCGGGCGAATATAATGTTGTATGGATCTGTTTTTTAGGCAAATGATATGTGTCTTGCTGTTCCTGCTGAAATTATTGAAATAAACGGGCCTGCCGCAGTTGTGGATATACAGGGGGTGAGAACAGATGCCGATATATCCCTTCTTGATGATATAAAGATCGGTGATTATGTGATGGTGCATACAGGGTTTGCCATCCAGAAATATGATAAAGAGGAAGCCAGGGAAACACTTCGCCTGCTGAAGGAAATATCGGACCGTGCAGGACTTCAATGACCCGGGGATCGGGAAGGAGCTGATCGCCCGTATAGGGAGCCTCGCAGAGAAGACCGGTCCGGTCCGTATAATGGAGGTATGCGGCACGCATACAATGGCTATAGGGAGGTTCGGTATAAGGAAGCTTCTCCCGGAACATATACATCTTATTTCTGGGCCGGGATGTCCGGTCTGCGTGACACCGGGAGAGTATATAGATAATACAGCACGCATTGCGCTTTCTGAAGATATCACGGTCGCAACGTTCGGGGACATGATACGGGTTCCGGGTATTCACACATCTCTTGAACTGGCACGGGCTGAAGGTGCACGGATAGAGGTTATTACCAATCCGCTTGATATTTTACTGATAAAAGGTGAAGTCCTGTTCTGTGCAGTAGGGTTTGAAACGACTGCAGCCCCTATCGCCGCTGCATTCAGCAGGGCTGTGCAGGAGAAACGGGACAATATATCTTTCTACACTTCTTTAAAGCTTATTCCTCCCACCCTTTCCCTGTTGTGTGCGGATGAGGAGATCGGTATTACCGGATTTCTCCTTCCGGGTCATGTAAGTACGGTAATAGGCTCTGCTGCATACGGGTTTTTAAAGATCCCCTCATCTATTTCCGGGTTTGAAATGATCGATATACTTGACGGGATCATGCGGATCCTCAGTATGATCTCGGAAGGAAAGACCCGTGTTGAGAATGGGTATAGACGGGCTGTCACTCCGGAAGGGAACAAGAAAGCACAGGAGATCATCATCAGCTGCTTTGAGCCGTGCACAGAACAGTGGCGCGGTATAGGTCTACTCCCTGACTGCAGTCTCAGAATACGGGAGGAATACAGAAAATTTGATGCACGGGAACGCTTCGGTATTTCTTCTGAAGAAGACGACGGGATGCCGGAAGGATGCGCATGCGGAGAAGTGCTCAAAGGGATCATACTTCCTGACGCATGTCCTCTGTTCGGAAATACGTGCATGCCTGATCATCCGGTCGGTCCCTGCATGGTTTCGTCGGAAGGGTCCTGTGCAGCATTCTATAAGTATGAGAGAGGATCAGAATGAAGATTACGCGTGCGCACGGAGGGGGAGGCCGGGAAACGGAGAAATTAATACATGATATTATAGTTGAATATCTTGGAAATCCTGTTCTGAACAGCCTTGAAGATGCGGCAGTTATTCCGGGAGGAGAAGAGCTTGTTTTCAGCACGGATTCGTTTGTGGTTTCACCACTCTTTTTTCCCGGAGGCGATATCGGCAAGCTTGCTGTGTGCGGCACAGTGAATGATATTGCTGTACGGGGAGGTGTGCCCGGATTCCTTTCCCTTGCCCTTATCATAGAAGAGGGGCTGGATACAGCAGATCTCGAAAAAATTATTAAAAGCATAAGCACAGAATGCAGCAGGGAAAGTATACAGGTCGTATGCGGGGATACAAAAGTGGTTGAAAAAGGGAGCGGGGACGGGCTGTTTATAAATACGGCCGGTATAGGCGTCCTGAGAAAAGAAACCTCTCTGTCTGTTAAAAATCTGAAGCCGGGGGATACACTCCTTGTTAACGGTTCAGTCGGTGAGCATGGTGCGGCTATCCTGGGAGCACGCAGGGAGCTTAATATCACATCAGACCTTGTTTCAGACTGTGCTCCGCTTATCTCTCTTGTGGACTGCATTCTCGGTACCGGAGCTGAAGTGCATGCGCTGCGGGATGCCACGCGCGGCGGGATCGCTGCTGTGGTCAATGAAATGGCGCAGGGTTCCGGTGTAACAGCAGTGCTGAAGGAGGAGAGTATTCCCGTGAAGAAGGAAGTCACAGGAGTATGCAGTCTTCTGGGAATGAGTCCGTTCGATATGGCCAACGAGGGCAAACTTGTGGCAGCGGTTTCCCCCGATGGTGCGAATACAGTTCTTGAAGCAATGAAAAACCATCCTCTGGGAAAGGATGCCGCCCGGATCGGAACGGTAGAGGAACAGGGACAATTCCCCGCAGTGCTGATCACATCCCTCGGTGTGAGGAATATCCTGGAAATGCCCCGCGGAGAGCTCCTTCCGAGAATATGTTAATTCGCTGGAGGCCAATAAATGACAAATCCTAAATCACAAAAAGCAAATAAATTCCAAATCCCAAATTTAAAATATACAGTGCAATCCTTAAGATCCCATTTTATTTTATTTCTGATAATTACGCTTTTAATCGGAATTCAGGGTATTAATATTGCTGATGATAAAACAACAATCAATATCGGGAACAGGCGAGAACTTTTTGTAGATCAATTCCTTATTGATAAAACAGAAGGAGAAGCAGAGCTTGTTCTGCATAAGCCTGTAATGCGAGGGGTTGTGATCGTGCATGATAAACCGTGGGAAGGGAACACGTGCGGATATCACACGATTTTCAAAGATGATAAGGTCTATCGTATGTATTACCGTGCTTGGCATCATAAGAATAAAAAAGAGATCCATCCGGCATATGTCTGTTATGCAGAGAGTAGGGACGGGATTGCATGGGCTAAACCTGATCTAAATATCGTTCCCTTTAAAAGGACAAAGAAAAATAATATAATTCTTCAGGGTAAGGGGAGTCATAATTTTGTTCCCTTTAAAGATTATAACCCGAAATGCAGACCTGAAGAGAGATATAAAGCTTTTGGGGGAGAGCACAAGGAAGGGGGACTCTACGCGTTTTCCTCTGCTGATGGGGTCAATTGGAAGCTGATGTCTGGTAAACCGGTCATTACTTCAAAACCATTCGCTTTTGATTCACAGAATGTAGCATTCTGGGATACTGAACGATCTGAATACAGGGCATATTTCAGGGCCTGGAGGAAAGGGGTCAGGGATATTCAGACAACAATATCAAAAGACTTTAAGACATGGAACAAGCCGGTCTGGGTCAATTATCCAGGTGCGCCTATAGAACATCTCTATACGAACCAGATACTCCCTTATTACAGGGGTCCCCATATTTTTTTCGGATTTCCATCGCGTTATATTGAAAAACGGGGGTCCCTTGTTGAGGGGCTGTTTATGTCAAGCAGAGATGGCAAGATTTTTAAACGGTGGGGAGAGGCAATTATACGTCCTGGTCAGAATAAGGACAGATGGTTTAACAGAAGCAATTATATCTGGTGGGGATTAGTGGAAACCCACTCAGATCTTCCAGGAGCAGGGAATGAACTTTCCATCTATTCAAATGAACGTTATTACAAGGGGGAGGCAGGAAAAATCCGGAGATATACATACAGGATTGACGGGTTCGTGTCTGTGAATGGTTCTTTTAAAGGGGGAAAAGTATTAACCAAACCGTTTACATTTACCGGAAGAAAACTTATTCTGAATTTTTCAACTTCAGCAGCAGGTTCAGTAAAAATTGCACTTACAAATGCTTCAGGGAAACAGATCAAGGGATTTACCTCAGAATTATATGGAGATGAAATCAGTAAAACTGTTATATGGAAAAACAGGAAAAACCTGAGCAGCTATGCAGGAAAGGAGGTTCGCCTTATTTTCACGCTTAAAGATGCGGATGTCTATTCTTTCCAGTTTGTTAAATAAAGGAATGCTGTTCAGTATCCGCTATGCGTTTTTATTCTCTATTTCTATCCAGCTTTTACAGAAGTAAAAGGCTTACCCCCATAACTACCATGCCCAGGGTAAGGCCGATAATTACGGTATGGCCCTGCCCATACTCGCGTGCAGTGGGGAGCATTTCATCGAAAGAAATGTATATCATCACTCCCGCAACAGCCCCGAACAGAAGTCCGAATACCATATCTGTAAAAAATGCCCAGAGCAGGAAGTAGCCTATAAGAGCGCCTACAGGTTCTGCAAGGCCTGAGAGAAAAGAATAGCAGAAAGCCTTTTTTCTATTTCCTGTTGCATAATAAATGGGAAGGGAGACTGATATGCCTTCGGGAATGTTGTGAATGGCAATAGCGATTGCTATTGATACACCGAGTGCGGGTTCTTTCAGGGCTGCAGCAAAGGTTGCCAGACCTTCAGGGAAATTATGGATTCCGATCGCGAGAGCTGTAAAAAGCCCTGTACGCTGCAGGGATTTGATGAGATTTGCATCCTTATCGTCAGATTTTAGGGGCTGCATTGACTCTTCTGATTTTACATCATGCGGGTTAACATCTTCAGGTATGAATTTATCAATCAGAGCTGTAAAGGCAATTCCTCCCACAAACGCTGCGAGTGTTGCCCAGCCTGCCTTATCGCCGATCGATGTTTCTCCAAGGCTTTCCTCGGCTTTAGACAGGATCTCAACAAATGAAACATATATCATAACGCCGGCTGAGAAACCGAGGCCGAATGAGAGGAACCAGGTCTTCCTTTTCTTGATAAAGAATGCCATTACACTTCCCACGCCGGTTGCAAGACCTGCAAGCAGTGTAAGTGAAAATGCACGGATAATATCAGTAGTTGTTATTGATTCCATAAAGCAATCCCTTTATTTTCTGCTTGCGTTCATTTTCCCCCATTTTCTGAGTAACAGGATTCCAGCTCCCGTACAGTCCTTCATGAAATACAGGTTCATTTGTTCTGTAAAAAATTCCGATAGGGAGCGGATCCTTCTGCCTGGCTAATAGAACAGCCTTATCCTTTGATGCAGGTACAGTTTCCATGATCTCTGTTTTTTCCTTGTACTCTTTAAATGTATTCAGATAGGTAACGCACGGCTGAAGCACGTCAACCAAGGCAAATCCTTTATGTTCGATCGCCTGCACAAACAGATCTGCCAGATGATCGATCTCGCCAGTAAACCCCCGTGCAACAAACGTTGCTCCTGCTTCCAGGATCAGGGTAAGGGGATTAAAGGGTTGCTCTATATTCCCGCCCGGTGCTGAGGGCCCTTTGTACCCTTTCTCAGAAAGGGGAGAAAACTGACCCGTTGTAAGCGCGTATACTCCGTTGTCATGGATAATAACGGTTACGTCAGCGTTCCTCTTTGCTGCGAACATGAGATGGGCAAGCCCTTCCCCAAATGAATCGCCATCACCCCCGAACGAAACAACATTAAGGTCGGGATTAGCCGCTTTAATCCCCTGCGCAGTTGCAGTTCCCCGTCCGTGAAGGCTGTAAAAGCCGGACAGGTTCAGATAATCGAATATCTTTGCATGCTGTCCTATGCCTGCAGTGAATACCAGAGTATCCTGTTCAGTCCCTTTTTCTTCAAGCAGATTTACAGCTTTTTTAAAGGCGCTGAACAGGCTGAAGTTTCCGCAGCCCGGACACCATGTGTTATCAGCGTATGTTGTCAGGTCATCCATTACAGTATTCCCTTAATTTTATCGGCGAGTTCTACCGGGTCGAAAGGCCTGCCGTCATATTGAAGAATAGTCTCGCGTGCAGTTATATTTGCTTTATCCTTAAGCAATGTAGTAAACTGAGCAGTTGAATTGGTTTCAACCGTAATGATATCCCTTTCCCTGAACTGCTCCAACTCCCATACGGGTAACGGCCTGAGAAACCGCGGCTGGACTACTGTTGCCTCAATACCTCCTGCATGCAGGGCTTCAAGTACACTCATGCATGTTGATCCGCATACTGCAATTACCGGTCCTTCAGTCCCGAATACATTAACCGTATTCATCCCTTTCAGTTTGTTTATAAGGGATGCCTGTTTTCTGTTCCTTTTATTAGTCATCTTCACGATCGTATCGCCGTCCTCGGTTGTAATCCCCGTTTCATCATGCTCATACGAACTCCATTTAATAACTTCAGATGAGGGAGGGAACAGGAGCGGGGATATTCCCGATTCAGTATCAGCATACCGTTGAAAATCCCCTGATGAATGGATCAGAGGTTCCGCCCATCCGGTCCTGTCAGGATCAAGAGAAACAGTCATTGTGCTTTCAGAAAGATGCTTTTCAGTAATGAGAATACCGGGGGTCTGGAATTCCCAGACAAGATTCATCATTTCGGCTGTGAGGTAAAAAGCTTCTTCAATACTCCCGGGACATGCTGCAATGCGGGGAAATTCCCCATGCCCGACATTAAGGGCAAATTCAAGATCCCCCTGAGAGGTATAGGTAGGCACTCCTGTTGCAGGGCCCGGCCGTTGCGACAGCATGAATAGGACAGGGGCTTCAGTAATACCGGCAAGGGAAAAAGTTTCCTCCATAAGGGCAAGTCCGCCACCGCTTGTTCCTGTCATAGCACGTGCACCTGAAAATGCCGCACCTATTACCATATTAGCAACTGCAATCTCACTTTCCACATGCATTACAGCAATACCGAACTCTTTAGCATAGCGTGCAAGAAAATGCATGAGGGAGGAGGCGGGGGTCATGGGATAGCCGGCATACACATCCAGTCCAGCTGAAAGGGCACCAAGCCCGATCGCCTGGTTGCCGAATACAAGTGGTAGAGATATTTCCCCTTTTTCAAGGGTAACTTTTTTTTTGATTTTTTCAGAAGCTATGTCATATATAGATTCAGCATATGCAATATTGTTTTCAATATCCCGCGGGTATTCTGATTCAATAAGCTCCTTAAGTTGTTCTTTTGTCAATCCTATGAATGAAGCAAGAACAGCTGCCCCGCTTACCCCTATCCTCATCTTTGGATTCGGGAATTTTTTTGCTTCAGCAAGCATTGGAATGCCGATTCCGTCCGCATCCTGAACTGCATCTGAATTATATACAAAGATACCGCTGTCTGAAACATGCCCCTTATGAAGGGAAACGCTTTTTTCATCAAGCGCAATTACAAGATCAGCTTTCATGTAGTGGCTGTTGATGCTCTTTTTTGCAGTGCTGATTACAGAGAAGTTATGACCCCCTCTGATAAGGCTCTGGTAGTCATCCATCTGAAAAACACTTCTTCTCATTTGAGAGAAGAGTGCAGCTGCTACTGAACCTGCTTTTTTGACACCTTCACCCGCTTTTCCCCCGATGAGGAATGTAAAGATATCATTCTTCATAATTTCAGCTTACAAAAAGGCTTTTTGAGGAGAAATTCGGGTCGCTCGTAATATTTATTCCAAGTTTCCTCAGGCCGGCTTCATCACCGGGTGTGGGGATATGGGTCATATGAACTTCGCATCCTTCAAGCTCTTTAAGCTTGCTCATAGCGAGCTGAGCTGTGGGGTTTGTTGTGGCGCTGATGCTGAGCGATATCAGTGTTTCCTCCAGATCGAGGCTTACTGATTTTGAGTTCAGGATATTCTCCTTGAGCTGTGCAATGGATTCGATGATTGAAGGAGGCAGAAGGTGTACGCTGTCCTCAATGCCTGCAGATTCCTTTATTGCATTGAGGATAAGCCCGGAAGAAGCATGAAGAAGACCGGAATTGCATCCGGTAACAATAGATCCGCTATTCAATTCAAGTGCAGCTCCGCAGAAGATTCCCTGGTGTCCTTTTCCTTTTTGTTCAGCTTCAACTGCAGATTCCCGTGCAGGAACAACAACAGGTCTGTCTTCAGGCACAGCATTAACCTCCTTCATGAGAAGTTCAACCCGTTCAACCGTTTCTTTTGCAGCAAGGCCCAGAATAAATTCGCACCTGTATCTGAAGTAGCGTCTTATTATTTCCTGTATAGCAGCTTCCTGCACAATTATATCATCAACAATCCCGAATCCAGCCCTGTTCACCCCCATATCGGTTGGAGATTGGTATACCTGTTCAGAATCCATAATGCGTTCAAGGATTCTCTTTAAAACAGGAAAGACTTCTACATCCCGGTTATAGTTCACGGATTTTGTGTTATACGCTTCGAGATGAAAGGGGTCTATCTGATTAAAATCCTGAATGTCTGCAGCTGCAGCTTCATATGCAATATTAACCGGATGCTTCAAAGGGATATTCCATATAGGAAAGGTTTCAAATTTTGCATATCCTGCCTGAATACCCCGTGTATGTTCATGATAGAGCTGAGTAAGACATGTTGCAAGTTTTCCGCTTCCGGGTCCGGGTCCTGTTACAACTACAAGAGGCTGGTCAGTCTTTATATATTCATTGGCTCCGTATCCTTCCTTGCTTACGATCGTGTCTACATCAGTGGGGTATCCCTTTGTGAATCTGTGAGTATACACTTTTATATTCCGCCGTTCAAGTTTGTTTTTGAATACAAGAGCCGCAGGCTGGTCTTCGAAACGTGTTATGACAACAGCCCTCACTTCAAGACCCCATTCCCGCAGGTCGTCTATCAATTTCATTGCATCCGCGTCATACGTTATACCGAAATCGGCTCGCACCTTTCTCCGTTCAATATCTCCTGCGTAAATGCAGAGGATGATTTCAGCTTTGTCTTTGAGTTTTTGCAGAAGCCTCATCTTCACATTGGGGTCGAATCCCGGAAGGACACGCGAAGCGTGGTAGTCGAACAGGAGTTTCCCTCCGAATTCTAGATAGAGCTTATTATTGAACGTTTCAACGCGTTCAAGTATGGCAGCGGACTGCTGATCGAGATATTTTTCGTTGTCAAATCCGATTTGTTTCATAATCATGCATCCATATTGCTATAGTATCCGAAACTTTCGAATGTACGCCTCTGCACGCTGAGAATTATACGGTGTCCGTATTTTTTTCAAGTAATTTCTGAATTTAAAAAGGCTTATAATTGGAATAATGGAATTGTGGAATGATGGAATAATGGCAGGAAAAGCAATTCAAGACTTGACAATGAACGGTAGACGTGATATACTGTTTCTTTTGAGATTCAAGAATGTAATACAAATGTTCTATCCCGGTTCCAATATTCCAGTATTCCATCATTCCATTCTCGGAGTTTTTAAATAATCCGAGAATTAAGGAAACACAGTGCCTGAAAACCGCGTTCCCTTCCCCTTCCACATAATGGTAAAACCACACGGGCCGGCGTGCAACCTCGCGTGCAGGTACTGCTTCTACCTGCACAAGGAGGACCTGCTCGAAACAGCATCCAGCTGGCGGATGACTGAAAAAGTGCTTGAAACATTCATCAAGTCATACATTGAGGCTCAGCCTGAGGGTGCTCCTGTAACCTTTGCATGGCAGGGAGGGGAGCCCACGCTCATGGGAGTCGATTTTTTCAAAAGAGCGGTTGAGCTTCAGGAAAAGTATAAAAAGCCCGGACAGGAAATCTCAAATTCATTCCAGACTAACGCAATGCTCATTGATGAGGAATGGGCATCCTTTTTCAGCGGGAATGGTTTTCTGGTCGGTGTAAGTATAGACGGCCCGAAATCGATACACAACTCCTACAGGGTAAAACGGACAGGAGAAGGGTCATTTGACCGTATTATGCAGAGTGTCGAGATTATGAAGGAATATTCGGTCGATTTTAACGCCCTTACATGTGTTACCAATATATCCAGTCCGAATGCACTTAAAATATACCGTTTCCTGCGCGAACATTTTGAATTTATACAGTTTATTGCTATTGCAGAGGAAAAAGATTTTACGCAGGAGGCGCCGTTTCTGGAAAATTCCGGTAAATGGGAAAAAAGAAAAGGCCGGAAGCCCGAAGATATGGTCCATTCATGGTCCGTGTTTCCTGAGGATTACGGGGAATTTCTGTGTACTGTGTTTGATGAATGGGTGCGGCACGATGTCGGGACCACATTTGTGCAGATCTTTGATGTGATACTTGGCCGGTGGGCAGGAGAGCCTCCGGGATTGTGCATATTTTCCCCCATGTGCGGCAAGGCCCTTGCTCTCGAACATGACGGTACACTCTATGCGTGCGACCACTTTGTATATCCGGAGTACAGGCTCGGGAATATCATGGAGACACCGCTTCACGAAATGGTAAATTCTCCTCAGCAGAGAAAATTCGGAGAGGACAAGTTCGACAGACTTCCTGAAAAATGCCGAACCTGCATATACGGAGGCCTGTGCACAGGAGGATGTCCAAAAAACCGCTTTATTTCAACTTCCGAAGGGGAGCCTGAGCTCAATTATCTGTGTGAAGGATATTACCGGTTTTTTAAGCACACGGAACCGTACATGAAGGAAATGGTAAATCTGCTGAAGCGAAACCGGCCGCCGTCCGATATCATGGAAAGGATGCGTGCACAGAACCGGGAAACGGTCAGCCCCAATGATCCCTGTCCCTGCGGCAGCGGGAAAAAATACAAGAACTGCTGTATGCATGGATAGCCCTTCGGCCAATCCGGTCAAAGGTCAAAAGTCAAATGTCTAAAGTCAAGGGAGCAGAAGTCAGAGGTCAGAGGACAGTAGGAGCACGGCACTGCCGTGCCCGGTGTTCTGCAGGGGTACCCCGTGTATCTGTCCGCTTACCTCACTCCTCCACCCTGACCCGAACCGTATTGGTTGCGATGTTTCCGCCCCACATTGATGGAGGGTTGTTCCTGTCATACCCGAATCCATGCTTTGCCGGTTCTCCGGTCTCCATGTAGATTCCGGTGATCGTGTAGACTCCCGCTGCTGACGTGTTAAATCCTGAAAGTTGCATTTCAGCAGCTATATTCTTCATGGATTTCAGAGGAGAATCATATCTGATATTTCCGGGCAGCACATATGGGTTTCCAGAAGTGACCGCAACAGGATGAGGAATATTTTTTCTCCATTTGAGAAGCTCCTTTCTCCTCAGAAAATGTGTTTTCCCGCCAGGCGTGCGCACCAGATATGCATCGTTCCGGTATCCACTGGAGAATTTTCCGTCCCATACATGGATAGGCTCCTTTTGTGCAGGATCAGCAGCTTTGAGTATGAATTTCACTTTTATGTCCTCGCCCGGTCTGATGACTTTCTTTTCAGCTTCAATGAATCCCTGCAGGCCGTCTGCAACATCCCCGCCATGAGGGCCGATTATCCATGTGCGATGCATTTCCCTGTATATTGTGATCTTACTCCCGTCAGCCTGTTTCCCGGTTGTCTTTACCTGTTCCGGTATTTCTGCTTTGAGCACCTTTGCTTGTGGGAGCAGAACTGCAGTAATATGATATAATTTTTTTGTGGCTAGACGCGGAAACTGCTGTGTTGAAAATCTGATTACAGCCTGTTCAGGACCGGAAAGGAAATTTACTATCCGGTCCTTTTCCGCATTCAGGCCTGCACGGAGAAAGAAGATTATCATTTCATTAGTAAAATCAACGTTTGAAAACAGAGTATCAGGTTTTCCCCATTCGAGCTTATCGAATTCTGCTGCTAATTGTTCCATGCGCGCTTTTGACCGGACCGTTAAACAGCACAGTCTGCCCAGGGTGGTAACCGCCTCCCTGTTTTTTCTGCTGATCGAAGTTTGTAAACCGTATACGATTCGGACAGGGAGCGGATCACTTTCATACGTTCCTTCCCATGCATGTATATCAGGGAGTGTGCCCCGTCCTGTATTGGTGATAACCAGCCTGTATCGGCCCGGCTCCGATATCGGGAAGAAACGAAAATCCCCGCTGCCGTAGTAAGCTTCCTGCCCCCGTTCATTCATGATGCTTTTTCTCACACGAAGCGATCCCCAGCCGGGATATACAGGGTTTCCTTTGCATGCGAGTAGTTTTGTCTGGTTAGATTCAAGTACAAGGAAATCCTCTTTTTTTGGCCGATATGGTGCACGTGATTTTGCATAATAGGCCGGATATGGCCGCATTGTCTTTCCGTCGGAGCCGATCAGGCGGAATCCCAGGCCGAACCGATTCAGATATATAGTACTGTCAGTCTTATTTATAACCCTCAGACCCGGGCTGACCGGCTCCAGACTACCATCCATAGGCACCAGCCATACATTGTTGCGTAGGACCGGTTCGAAAAGAACACCGTTTACTAGCTGACCTTTTTTTTCCGGTTTAACTGAAGGCTTGTCAATTTCAGCAGTTTCATTCCCGGCTTCTCCGCTGCTGATTTCCATCTGTTCCCTGCCATCCGCCAGAATATTCATCACTGCAGGCGTTCCCGCCCCTGTAAGGACCGCAAGTCCCGCAATGCATATAGCTGCCGTTTTGATCTTTGCCCATATCATCATCTTTATAACTCCTTGAGAAAGTAAAACCGGTGTGCTGAATGCTGCCGCATTTCCAGCCAAAGCAGCCATGGAAGCGGCATGGCACGAAGCTGCAAGGCCCGGAGGGGCTGCTGTGACCGTTTCCGCTGCGAGGAATCCCGCGAGCACTCCGCCCGAAAGCACAACACCCTCTTTAGCCAATTTCCTGCGCAGCTTCCTGAGTGCGTAGGAAATGCGCATACGTACCGCGTCCTCCGAACAGACCAGAGTTTCAGCAACTTCCTTATGTGTCCTGCCCTCAAGAAAATGGCCAATGACCGCGTCCTGCTGCTTTCTGCTGAGTGATGCAACAGCAGCGTTGAGATGGGGCCGCACCTTCTCCCATTCAGCATCATCCTGAGGCTGGCTATATACTTCTTTTTTCATTGCAGCTGCTTCAGCTTCACGTTTTTTTCGGCGTTTCTCTTCACGCTTCATATTAAAAACAACTGTTTTTGCCACTTTGAAAAGCCACCTGGGAAGGGCATTTCCTTTTCTGATACTCTGTGCCTTTTCTGCAAGAACGATGAATACAGCCTGGGCTGCCTCTTCCGTTTTATCCACATCCCCGAGATCCCTGAAACAGGCAGCGTATACCATTCCTGAATGGCGTTCAACGAGTGTGTGAAACGCATCTTCGTCCTTCCTGCTGACAAAACGGGAAAGAAGTGTATCATCGCTCATGCTCATACTGAAGTTCCTTTTATAATAAAAGACTCCGCTGCAAACCTGAACCGAAGAAAAATTATTTCAATTTATTTTTGCAGAGATCATATTTTTGCTTGACTTTCTATTAAAAAACGATATTATGAACTCAATTCGATGGGATGTAATTATAACTGTTTTACCGATATAGTGTAGGGATATTTTTATTTTTTCGGTAGGGGAAGAGCATAAAAACTGGACGAATAATATAAAGATATAGGGAAATAAGTTTATAGAAATAGATATTGATAAGTCATTTAAGCATTTAAATAATTATTTAAATGCTTAAATACCTTTTTCTGGGAGAATGTTATGAGAACAATTGAAAAACAGATGCCTGAGACGCTGTATCGTGCATCGCGGTATTTTAGGGTTCTTGGGAACCCGACAGCTTACATGATATTAAAAAAACTCGGAAGAGGATGCAAGACGCCGAGTATGCTGAGCAAGGAGCTTAACGTATCAATCCATACGATATCCATGACACTGAGAAACCTGCGGCAGGTGAACCTTGTTAGATACGAAACGAATGGTAACACTAAAGAATATTGGGTTAAGGATGCAGGAGTGACAAACCTTTTGAAACAGGCAGAGGAAATAGCAGATACTATGCGGAAAAAGAAAAAATAGGATAAAATGAAAAAAAATTGAAAACAACCGTTGAAAAAAGAGTATTCCGGTGTACTGCATGGTGAAACGGAAAATAGATATATGATAGAACGAATAGCTGACACGATACAGAACGTGCTTGCAGGGGATATTGATGCATATGAGGAGATCGTGCAGGAATATCAGGAGGAGATCAGGCGTATTGCCGCATTTACACTCCACGATATATCTGCAACAGAAGATTTTGTGCAGGAGGTATTTGTGCGTGCATACAGGAGCCTCGAGACGTATGACGCGGGAAGAGATTTTGGGGCATGGCTCAGGACGATCGCACGCAACCTCCTCAGGAATGAGATCAGACGGGCTGTTCGTGAGAAAAAGGCTTTCAGGAGCTACCGCAAATTTCTTTTGAAGCGGCTTGAGCACAATGAAAAAGCCGAGCAGTATGAAATACGGCTGGCACAGGCCCTCGAACAGTGCCGTGAGCATATGGAAGGAGATGCAGAACGGGCACTTGATCTCAGGTACGATAAAGGCCTTGACTTTGCTGAAGTAGCCGATGCATTAAACAGGACAGTCGCTGCCGCACGTCAGCTTCTCACCCGTGTGCGGAAAGCCCTCCGCCGGTGTGTTGAGGAAAGGATGGGAAGCTTATGAATAACAGCAGGGAACGTGCCGAGGATCTCACGTATTCAATGCTCGACGGCGAAGCATCTCCTGATGAAATCGGGGAGCTCGAACAGATCGTGGCTTTAAACGCGGAGGCACGTGAGATGTATATTTCCATTATAGACCAGGAGGCAGCTCTCAGAGGCACACGGAAGGGGACGGATACAGCAGGCCGGGTGATCAGCCGGATAAAAGGTTCTATGAAACAGCGGGTTACAAAAGGCGTGATGAGAAAAATAAAAGAAGGGCAGTCCGAAAAAAAATATGTAAAAGCCCGCAGAAAAATCAAACAGGCCGAAGGAAAAAGAGATTGGCCTCGGCGTGTAAAAATCCGGATCGGTACAATTGCCGCGCTTTTTATTGTTGCTTTTGGTATATTATTTTATGTATTCATTATACGTGATGCCGGAGATGGTGTTTCCTGGAATATTTCAGGATCATTTAAACGGCTAGAGGCTTCAACCCCGGCAGTCCGGAGGATCAAAGCACAAAAAGAGGTTGTACTGGAAGGGCCGTACGAATCGAGGATTCAGATAGCACAGGGTAGCGTAGTTGAGATTCCCGCTCAAGGTGTGAAAACCGCAGAAGCCCGGAAAATAGGACTTGTTAAAGGAAGCGCATACGTAAGCGTGCATGCAGCTTCGGAGGATGGAGAGGCTGTGCCCTTTATCCTGCACACGCAGGCTGCTGACTGTATTGTAAAAGGAACCGAATTTTTTATAGAGATCAAACCAGCTGAAAGGAGAAAAGAAATGAAGCTCACAGGAAAAGTGATGACAATGGTTATGCTATTTACAGGAGCTCTGCAGATTGTGAACCAGCAGGGCAGCTTGGACATGTTCTCAGGCGATGTTGTACTGGCTGAAGAGGGGAACGCGCCCCGGGCTGCGGTCCGTGGCCTGGCGGCCCGGTTCGGCAACCATTACAAGCACGTACCCGTAAGGGTCAAACCGGCGACACCTGCATACAGACTGCCCCTTAATATGGGTGAAGTGGGTAATTATACATACGTCAAAAGCAAATTTCCAAAAGGATTCAGCGAAAAATATCTTGCTGCAAACGGCTTCTTCGGGACACAGCGGTACAGGCAGGAGGACTTTGTCAAAGCGTATGAGACGATACGTTCAATGGAGGTTCCTGTATATGTTACAAGCGACTCGGTGCTGCACCTGTACCACATCCATTTTGATGAGACACTGAAACGGATCGAGCAGAAGGAGTTTATTCCCAAACTGGCAGCTCTTTCCAGAACGATCATTGATTATCTGCTGAAGGAGCATGCCGTTCTGCATCAGGAAAAGCCGAAGGATCCTGATTTTATTGCAGGCGTTGATAAGGCAGTTGCTTTTTACGCGGCAGGCTATGAAATGCTTAATAATTACACGGAGGAGATCCAGGCTTTAAGCGCGTACAGGTCGGAGGTGTCCGGAAAAAGGAACTGGAACAGGTGGCAGCTCGAAAAACTCAAGTCGGAAAATGAGGCGCTGTACCATGCTGTTACGGATCTTCTCGGAAGCAGAGTCGAAGCTCCCAAAGGACGATGGAATAAACGCGTGATCCTGTCGGTTCTTGATCGTGTTATCCGGTATAAAAGAGGACTCCAGAAATCATTAGCCCTTCCTGCCCATATCCGTGTATGGGTTGACCATGCAAAACAGAGGATGGAAGAACATAAAGGGTTTTCAGGCACACAGATTTTTACATGGGAACAGGATCTGTCAAAGGCGGAACAATTGTGGATGCAGGAGGATTTTTCCCAGTACGTGCCCCGCGGTCACTACACGCGCGGCTACGACCTGAAACGGTATTTCAAGGCCATGATGTGGTTCGGCAGGATGACATTCCTTGTCAAGGGGGGCAGGCCCTACGGCCGGTTTGAGGATTATCTTGTGCCGCCTGAAGAGGCAAAACGCCAGACCATTGCAGCCTGCTATCTTACGCGGGGCATCAGGGACCTTGAAGTTGAAAGCGAACCTGCGATAGATATCTGGGAGCGGATATACGGCGTTACCTCCTTTTTCGCGGGACTGGCGGACGACCTTACATACACCGAATACGACCTTGCATTTACAAATGTGCTCGGCAGGGGATATAGTCCCGGACTGCTTGCAGGTGAAGAGAAATTCTTCAGCGTAAAGAAAGAGATCGCAAAGCTCAGAAAGCCTGCTATCTACTCGGGCACGGGGGCAAGCGGCACAATGGCGCCAAAGGCCATTTGGGGAGGTGAGCCGTCTCCTGAAGAACTTGACAACGTACTTGAAAAGACACAGGGATTCAGGTTCATGGGCCAGAGGTTTGTGCCTGATTCGTACGTAATGGGAAAGCTGGTATTCCCCACAGTGGGAGATTATACCGGAAGCAGGCCCGGCAGTGAAGTTTTTACATGTGTCGGAGGATCCCGCTATTTCCCGCGCGGGCTTGATGTTATGGGACTTCTCGGTTCAAAGCGGGCACAGGATATTCTTAAAACCGCAGGGGACAGCGCATACAAAGGATACGACAAGGCATTCGGCAAACTCGCTGAAGAATTTTCAGAAATCAGCGATCCGGAGGGATGGAACATCAATCTCTACTGGTCATGGCTCTACTGCCTGAAAGGGCTTCTCAGGGAATACGGTACTGGATATCAGCCTTACATGCTCACACAGGCATGGCTTGACAAACAGCTCAATGCCTCGCTTGCCTCATGGGCGCAGCTGCGGCACGATACGATCCTGTACGCGAAACAGTCCTATACCATGGACCATGGTATACCGCGCCTGCCAAAAGATTTCCCCGGGTATGTGGAGCCTGTTCCCGAATTCTACAGCAGGCTTCTTGCGCTTAACAGGCTTACTGAAAAAGTGCTCGGTGAAATGAAGGTACTTGATAATGATACGAAAAAGAACCTGAACACAACCGATGCACTTCTCTCCCGTCTGGTCGGGATCAGCACAAAGGAGCTTGAAAACAAGGCTTTGACACAGGAGGACGAAAAGTGGATCAAGTTCTTTGATGCGGCTTTAAAAAATGCGTGCTGCGGATACGGCACAAACGCAATGAAGACCACACTGATCGCTGACGTACACACAGACCAGAACACGCGAAAGGTACTTGAGGAAGGTACAGGGTATATCGACCTTATTATTGTTGCAAACCACCTTCCGGACGGCTCGATCGGCCTTGCAGCCGGCCCGGTATTCAGCTATTATGAATTCAAACACCCGATGGCAGACCGTCTGACAGATGAAAAATGGCGCTCCATGCTTCGGCAAAGCAGAGACCGGCTAAAAAACAGCAGGCCTGAATTCATAAGAAGTTATTTCAGAGGAACTCTCTGATGATCCTGTGCAGGTTTTCAGCATAGCTTTTGGTTGAGAATTTTTCCTGTATGCGGTTGTATAGATTTTCCGACCGTGTGTCCGCCTCTTCAGGATGGCTGAGAACATACATGATCGTTTCAGCGAGTTTCTCAGGATCGGGAAAAAGGGGAGGGGAGAGCTCATCCCGGTCCGGATAATACACGGTTTCCGGAATTGAACCGGCAGGTATATACGGGAAATCGGAAGGAGGCGTTTCAGGAGGAACGAGAAAACCGTACCGGTCGTCACAGACCGTGTCGAGAACGCCGTCAATCCTGTTCGCGATCACAGGAGTCCTGCTGGCTCCCGCTTCGAGCAGGACAATTCCGAACGGTTCCCTGCACGAGGGAAGAACGAATACATCCGAGGCTGCGTAGAATTCGCCCGGGTTGTCCGTGTGCCCTGCGAAAATGACCCTGTCCGAAAGGCCGTATTCCCGGGCCAGCTGTTTGACAGCGGGTTCTGTTCTGCCGGAGCCGGCAAGAATACATTTAACAGACGGGTCTTTTATGTGTTTCATAGTTTCCACAAGAACCGTGAATCCCTTTAAGTATCTGAACCGTCCCAGCCCGAGCACAAGACTGTCCGATTCAGTGATATTGAAGCGTTTCCGTACGGCCTGGCGTGCTTGTTCAGTATCGATCCCTATAAAGGTGTCCGGGAAGGAGTTGTGCAGGATACGGATACTGTCAGGATCGAGATCGAACTTTTTCAGGAGGGTGTGTTTTGTTGATGAGCTGTTCGCTATGAAGCCGTTGAACATTGTCAGGTCCTCGCGCGGGTCAGCACTTGTGCACCACCCCTTGTCATAAAAGATATTGAGTCCGGGGAAACGGGATATCACCTTTTTCTGGATCCGGTTCCGCAGCATGCTCGTTGTTATCAGGACATTATAATCATGCGCGCTGAAAAGGGAGGTGACCCGTTTCGTTCTGATCAGAGGCGGGCACAGGATGTCAGGGAACAATTTTTTGAATACATGGATATTTCTGCATGCTGACCTGACCGTTGTTATAATATCCCCGTGTATGCGGGGGTGATAGGAAAGCACGGAATGGGCTGTATCGGGAAAATCCGCCCGGTGCGCGTCAACATAGGTGATGAACCGCTGGAACTGGCGTTCGATCCCGCCGATAATAGACAGGGAGATAAAGTGAAGCACGCTCAGCTGCATTTCAGTTTCCATCCTGAATTTTCGGCGTGAATGCGGTAAATCCGGCGATTTTCATCTTTTCCAGTGCTTCATTTTCAGAGAACCGTTTGATCGCATCATCCTGCCTGAGTATATAGAACAGCGTATGTTTAAAATCGGCTTCCCTGCCTGAACGGAGAAGTTCTTCTGCATCAGTTTTGTATGAAGATGGTACATACATGAGCGAATCGGGTGGCATGTGATACAGGAAGCGGGCAATATGGCCACGCATATTGAAATCAAACCTGAAGGCATACGGTTCAGACCGCCCGTTCAGGTGATGTATATCAAGCTCCCCGATATAGGAGACGTGCCCGAACACGGTTCCGAGAAGAAAGACGGTTACAGGAACGGCTGCGCTGCGGATTGCAAGCTTCGGATCAAGACGCATGATGCAGTAGGTGAACAGCACAGCGAAAAAAGGCCAGATAAAGCTGAACTGTTCAATATTCATGGCGTTTTTAGGGAACTTGAACGATAAGTACATGAACAGGAAGAGAGCTGTGTTTGAGGCCAGCACGACCAGAATGCACGTTGACGGCATTAGTCTACCGGAACAGGTGTCTTCAGCCGGTCTGAACACATGGTCCGGCTTGAGCTGGAATATAGAGAATATATTGACCAGTACAAGCAGTATCAGTGTCCCGATCCTGAAAGGAAAGAATTTTCCGATAGTGTATACAGTCCTACTGAACCTCTCACCGAACCTGTCAGCGGAAAAGTGCCCGGCTGTTCCCCTTGATACTTCGCTAAAAAAGGATGGATGTGCCAGAAAGTAGAGGGCGAGGCCGGCAAGGGTCACTCCTGCAATGATAGCTATGTGTTTCCAGTTTCTGCTGCGCAGAAAGTAGAGAAACACGAGCAGGGAAAGGGATGCGATATGGAGTGAGAACTGGTACGCGGTCATCATCCCTCCCAGAATGCAGAGGGCGTACAGAGTTGCGCAGACAGCTCTGCCCCGGACAGCGCTTTTAAAGTATACAAGCAGAATTAATACTGCAGCGAGCGCGAAGGTTCCGAGCATTTCGTACTGGCGTATGAACACCGTTGTGGATATCGTGACCGGGCTCAGGGCCCATATAAGCATTGCGCATGCAGGCCACCCATGCCCTGTGAACACGCGCCGGCAGATCGCGTACAGCATCCAGAACGAGGCGGAAAAAAAGAATATATTAATAAGGGAATTCAAAAAAAGGGAGATGCCTGTTTGACATACAGCTGTATGAAGCAGCCAGAAATAGAGGGGGGGATGCATGTCGTATTCGACCAGGTCCTGCTGTATTTTTTTGAAATTATACCGGTTTTCCCCGATGTCAAATATTGTGAGCCACTCTGAGTTCCTGACCCACCGGTCTCTTAGCCCGTTTGTGAAGTAGTGTTCCTGGTTTACCGTGGCCGCGAGGTAGCCGATGACCTCGTCGTGATGGAACGTCTCTTTTTGGGATGCGTAATAGAGCCGTGCGGAGAGGGCAAGCACAAACAGGGCTGCTGCGAGGAACACGGGTCTGGATTCAGCTGTTTTCCTGATCTGTGCAGTAATACGCTTAAGCATAGAGTATCACATGATTCCCGTAGGTGAATGAAAAATGTGTCAAAACGGCAGAAAGGTGTAAATGTAATGTATTTCATAAAAATATCAAGAAAAAAATTATTTAACTTGCTTTCCGGAGTTTAGCCCGCTTATTTCATGAAGGGGCGCTGATTTAGGCGATGAAACGCCGATTCTTAGATGCAGGCAAACGTTATTGTGCGAAGCAGTAGAGTTTGCCATCAATACAGGAAAGATAAAGGCGCCCGCCTGCTGCTGCCATACCGTCGAAAACGGGGGGAGAGTCCAGCTTCAGCTCGGAAAGTTGTTTGCCGTCCGTCTTGGCTACTGCCTGGAGCAGACCGCCTTTCTTGCCGGTCAAAGCGTCGTGCATGTCCTTGAAGTGTCCCGGATCAGGAGGGCCCGCAATGAAGAGAGTGCTGTCGGTGACGGTCATGGCGCGAACGAAGAGCGGTGCAGTCCGTTCCCAGTGCGTGGGCCAGGTGCACACATTCCTCTTTCGTTTTCCTTTCTTCTTGCCCTTGGTCTTTTTCTTTCCGGTTTCGGCAGTGCCCGCCGTCGGGTTGCGGTCCGCAGCGAAGAGCCGAAAGGCAACCGTGTGTTTCTTGCTTTTTAGCCCGGGGTGGCCATACCCGTCGACCCCGTAGCCGAACACCGACTTCTCTGTGAGTGAGAGAATCCGTCCGGATGGATTATTCTCAGCGGGATGGAATGCTCCTCGGCCGACCCAAATCATCTTTGGCCTGACGTCAAGGACCCAGTAGGAGCGGTGAAACCAGTCGTCATCCAGGAATCCGGACTCACTGAAAAGGTGGCGCGCGACCTGTCTCTGATTCTGTCGTTTGCCCTGCATGTCGAAACCCAGGAACCGCATGAACACGGACGAGCCGTCACAGGAGAGGACGTCCGGGAGGGATCCGTCTGAGACAGTGCGGCCGCTCCCTCTCTTGGGAGGCCCCGTGCTGCCTTTCGGCGGCAGGGTGTCGAGTCGGGTTTCCGACAGCAGTTTGCCGGTTGCCGGATTCAGTCTGCAGAGATACATACCGCCGTCAAGGAATGAAGACCGACCCGCAACGCACCACGCCACGGCCCCCGAGGAGCCGTTTCCTTTGGTAATCATCACGCCGCCATGTACCGGCCAGATGGATTCAACCTGGTTCTGGGCCACGAGTCGTCGATCTCCGGGCGCAACGCGAAACCGCCATGCCAGCGCCCCGTCCGCGCCATTGAGACAATACACCCAGCCGTCGGCGGAGCCAAAGAGTACCGTTCCTTTATGCACTGTAGGGGCCGTGTCGATTCGTCCACCGACGATATACGACCAGGCAGGTTTGCCCGAGCCGGCGTCGAGGGCATGTACCGTATGCGTATCGATGGACGCTGTGTAGATCTTGCCTCCTGCGATCACTGGCGGCGTTAACCGGCCACCGACCTCGGCCTGCCAAGCCCGTTTCAATTGAGTCGGCACGGTACAACGAGCCCGACCGCTGCGAGCTGCATCGGCGCGATACGTCGGCCAATCAGAAGAACGGGTGTCGAGTGGAGCCTTCTTCCCATAGGCCGGCCCTTTTTCAAGGCGGCTGACTTCTGACTTCTGATCTCTGACCTCTGTTCTCTCGGCCGCTAATGCATTGAAACCGTTTAAAAGTACGCCTCTGAAGCAGGCGCAGGGGTGTTGCGGGACGTAGATAAGGCCGTTGGCAGGCATGACTCCATGTGCGCACATGCCGCGAGTCCAATGATGTTGAGTGCCTTTGACGGTTTTGACATCTATCAATTCCAGATCATTTCTGCCGGTAATGAGGTATCGGGAGGTTGCCTTGTTCCTGTAGCAGCGGTGATGATTGCTTCCTATGGGAACTCTTCCGCCGCCCGGCGGGTGTTCTCGGGGTTTTCCTGTCATGAGGTCACGCGGCATGCTGACGTTGACATTCTTGATGCCTCCCCTGGCTGTGACGATAGGAGCAACCCAGACCAATTCGCCGGTCACCAATACATCAGCAGGAGCGCGGTACTGGGATAGACCGGAAGAACTCCACAGTTTCTTTCCGGTTTCTGCCGAAAAGGCCATCAATTCACCTTTTGCCGACGCCTCGGCAGAAAGCACCACACCTTTGTGAATGACCAATGTTGGACTGAGCGCACTGCCCCAATTCATCAATGTTGCCGGTCGTGCTGCGGCCCACAGTTTCTGGCCGGAACCGGCCTTCAGGCACACTACTTCCCTGGCATTCTGAAAGAAGACCCGGCCGTCGGAGACGGCGAGTGTAGTTGGTGCAATGGCGTCCGTTTCCCCGTCTGACTTGGACCACAGCAGTTTACCGTTTTCCGCGTTGAGGGCCAGAACACGCGAGGAACCGAACTTGCCCCCACTGCCTCTCTTATTGGTGGAGGCCTTCTTCTGTACCTCTGCATCCGCCGCCAGCAGATAAAGCACACCCTGATCGCAGATTATCTCCAGGGTGCCTTCTGTTTTGTCATACGCTTTGACAGTCTTTCCGGTGGCGGCATCCAGCGCACTGAGGGGTTCGCCGAAGCCCATCGTGACATACACACGTTCTCCCATGGCCACAAGCCTGCGCGGAAGACATGCCGGGGTGTACCTTCCATGTGACAGGTGCTGCTCCCAGCGAATCAGAGGTCTCTTCCACAAGACCACGCCGCTGAATGCATCGCGCGCCACCAGGAACCATCTGGCGGGCGCGGCAACCGTAGCCGCCGGTCCCTCGTCAAAAACGTAAAAGATTCTGCCGCCGGCGGAGACCAGGGCGGTAAGCGAAGGCAGATGTTCGTGACTGCGGGACCAGCGCGGACCGCCCACCCACTGCAGGTGCCGGGGTGGGCCCACCACTGTGTCCTGTGCAACAGCGTTATTGTCCGGGCCGTGAAGATAGTGGGTCCAGTCGTCGATGTTGGAGGGTCGAGGCTTAATGGTCTTCTTCCCCCCGACCAAGGCGACACCTTTCGGCGCCAGTACACGCATGATCTCTTCACTCGACACTTGTCCCTCGACACTTGCCACCAGCAAATTCACCACATTGTCCCCGTACGGCAAATGCTTGCCGTCGAATTGGTCGACAGCAATCTTTCCGTAAAGGCCAAGCGAACTGATGTGCTTGCGCGCTTTCTCCACGTTGGCCGCGCTGGTGTCCAGGCCATGTACGAGGTAGCTTTCATTTGCGCGGAGCTTAGCTGTTAGTTTGCCGTCGCCGCAACCTACGTGGACCACGAATCCGCCCTTGATACCTGAAGTCTTGAGTATGGGGCCCGCTTCCTGTGCCTGGGCGAACTGCAAGGTCGCTATTATTGCCAGCATGTATGATATTCGATGTCTCAGCATTCTGTATCCTCCTTAAAGACAGTGGGTCGATCAGCGACCGGCCAGGCAGCGGACCGTCCCGTCCTTCATTGACATGTAGATCTTTCCGTAGGCCGCAGCCATGCCGTCGAAGACAGGCACCGCATCCAATTTGAGCTCGGAAATCTTCGCGCCGTCGTCGCGCGAAGCGGCCCAGACAACCGCCTCCTTGGCGCCTTCGAGAAGAGCATCCTGCTCGCGGAGTAACTTGGCGTGCTCTTTGAGTAGCTTCCGAGTGTTCGATCTCATGGTGACACCGGCGAACGCAGCCTCCAGATCCGCCGGATTGGGAGGCCCGGCGAGGAGCACCTTATTCTCAGTCAGAACCATTGCTCGAGCCAGCACAGGAATCTTCTGTTCCCACTGGCGCGTCAACGCACCTTTACCTTTCGGCTCCTTGCCCGAACGGAACAATGTATGCTCGAGAGGAATCGAGAGTTTATTCTTATACATCTCGACAGCCTTTTTGAGCCCGAAGCTGAATGCTCCGCGGTTATCGAAGGCGATGATTCTTCCCCGGGCTGCGAGGACGCCGCTCGTGCCGCAGAACTGCCAGAAGTTGCGCTGCCAGTATTGGTCGTTCAGAAAACCCGCGGGCCGAGCCAAATGCATGTAGCTTCTATTGCCGCGCTTCCACTCGATATCATATGCCTGGGTACGCATCAGAATGTTCCTGCCATCGCTCGACAGGATGTCAGGAAGGCCCAGATGCTCCAGCTTCTTCTTGCCTTTGCCTTTGTACGAGTCATGAATCCAGGAAACCCTCTCCGAGAGCTTTTTGCCCGTTCTTGCATCCAGCCGCAGGAACCGCAGCCCGCCGTCGATTGCGGGGGATCTTCCGGCCACACAATAGACGATTGCCTGCCCCGAGCCTGTCGAAGGAGCCAGCACCAGCACGCTGCCGTGGAGGGGCCACACGGATTCGAGCTTCCCGAAGTACATCATGTGCCGGTTGGCGGGGGCCGCGCGAAAACGCCAGACGAGTCTCCCGTCCGACGCTGCAAGACAGTACACATTTCCGTCTGTACATCCGAATATGCAGAGATTCCCGAAAATCGTCGGGGGTGAGTCGATGGGGCCGCCGGTGATGAACGTCCAGACCTTCCGGCCCGAAACCGCATCCAGCGCGTGCAGGCGATGCCTGTCGCTTGAGGCCACAAAAACCTTCTTCCCCGCAACCGTCAGGCTTGTGAGTTTTCCTCCGACCTTCGTTCGCCAGGCTTCCCTCAGGGACGCGGGAAGCGTACAGGAAGCGCGCCCGCTGCGCGACATATCGTGCCGGTACGTCGGCCAGGCATCCTTCTCCGGTGCGACCGTCTTCGAGCCGGCGGTGCGGTCACCCGTTTGGAGCCTTTCCCCGCCGGTGTTGACGGCGCCGATGGTGCCGGCTTCCGAGGCGGCCGACAGCGCGCAGAAACCCAACAGCCTGGCTTCCAGGATGCAACGGCAGGGGGACTGTGGTGCGTATATCATGCCGTTTGCGGGCATTATGCCGTAGTTGCACGCGCCACGGATCCACGGGTGCCAGGTCCAGTGGCGGGTTTCCACTTCCATAAACTCAATGCCGTACTTGGCCGTGAACAGGTACCTCGTTGTCGCCTTGTTCCGGTGGCATCGGTGATGAAAGGTCCTCCCTGTGACATCCGCGGAGACGTCTGCCTTCGTCTTTCCCGTGTGGAGATCCCGACCGAGGGCCTTCAGTCCCGTTGCGGCCCATGCCGTATCTCCGATCACTAAGATGTCCAAAGGACTACTAGCATACCCGGTGAGCGGGTGATCCTCTTCCCACAGCGTCTTTCCGTCCTTTGCGGACAGTGCCCGCAGCCGACGAGTTTTCCCGGACCAGCCCGTGAAAAGGACAACATCCTTCTGAACCACGAGGGTCGGCCTGCTTCTGTGCCCCATCCTCATCCCCTCAACAGGCTCAGAACGCCATTGAACCCGGCCGTCGGCACGGTTCAGACCCGTTATTCTGTGCTCGTCGCAGAGGTATACCCGCTCGGCGTCACATGCAAGTGTCAACCGGGCGAAGTCCTTGCATTCTCTCCTCCACGATACTTCACCTGTGGCTTCTTTGAGCGCGACCACCACTTTCGACGAGGGGTTGCCACGCCACTTCTTCTTGTCCTTCTTGGCCTCGGGGATTGCCACGACGAAAAGCATTCCTTCCGAGACTATAATCTCGTTGGCGCCCTCCGTTCCTTTGTATGTTCGTACCGTTTCTCCTGTCGCGGCGTCGAGCGCCGTCACGGGCGCGGCGATGCCCAGTGTGACGTACACCCTGTCCCCCACGGCAACCAGGCGGCGAGGCTCCTCGGGAGTGCCGCCCAGACTCCCCAACGCGAAGTACCAGGCCGGGATGTCGCGCTGCCAGAGCAGGATGCCGTTGAACCCGTCCCGCGCCGTCAGTTTCCACCGGGACGGCAGTAGTACCGAGTACCGCGAGCCTTCGTCTTCGAAATAGAAGAGCCGTCCACCAGCCGATACGCAGCCACTGGTGGTGGGCGTGTGCGCATGACTCCTCGCCCAGTGGGGGCCGGCGGCCCACTGCAGATGCCGGAGCGGCGCCACCGCGGTATCTTTTGAAACCGCGTTGTTGCTCGCGTCGTAAAGGAAGTGTGTCCATTCGTCTATTTCGGCCGGGCGAGGCTTGACGAGTTTCGTCCAGCCTCGCAGGCCGGCCGAGGTTTCAGGTTTCAGTGTTCGGTGTTCAGGAAGATTTCCTTTAACCAGAGCAACACCGCAGGGGGCAAGGACACGTGTTATCTCTTCGCTTTTCACTCGACACTCGTCACTCGACACTATGAGGTTTATGAGATTGGCCGAGTATGGAAGGGTTTTGCCGTCCCAGTGGTCAACCGACACCGGCCCGTAGAGGCCGGCTGAGTCTATGTGCGTCCTGGCGCGTTTGACGTTGGCCGAATTCCGGTCTAGCCCGTGTACCAGGTAGCTGTCGTTTGCACGCAAGGCTGCGGTCAGTTTCCCGTTCCCGCATCCGAGATGTACGATAAGTCCCCCTTTCACACCGGATGTCTTCAGTATGTCCCCGGCTTCCTCTCCGGCAGAGCGTGCATAGAGAGTTCCTGTCTGCAAGAGACTGAGGAGTGGAAGAACAATAATAAACGCGGTTACATATATACGTTTTGCATTCATGTTTTTTCTCCTGAAAATCCGCCGGTCGCGGAAGATGGAATACCGGGTTTTGCCTCTGTTCCGGAGACAGAGTCGCCTTCCGATAACTTGGCAGGAAGGATATAGGTAAGAGGATCCGGCATCTGTCCCTGAACAGAGCTGAGGATATAGCGTGCAGCAGTATTGCCCATGGCCTGAAGATCGAGATAACCGCATGTAAGGCTTTTGCCGGGCGTAAACTCCATTCCGTCCGGGCCGAAACCTCCTACGCTGATATCGTCAGGCACGAAACAGCCGAACCGTTTTGCCTCCTCAATAAAACGGAGGGCCAGCCTGTTTGAATCACACACAAGTGCAGTAGGCCTCTGTCTGGTGTTCAGGAAATTCACTACAGTTTGGGAAAAACCGGATTCCGAATCCTCAGGCGAACCGGAACCGGCTATATGCGGGGAAAGTCCGGCAAGAGTCACGGCAATACGGTATCCCTCCTTCCTTTCTTCACATACTGCATCCATGTAGGCACGGCTTCCCTGCCACTGTCTGTATGAAGATGTGAGGAATGAAACACCGGCATGCCCCTTCTCGTAGAGAAGATGGTTTGTCAGAAGTATTGCGTTCATGGTATTATCGAATTTTACAGTCGGAATTCCGAAACGGCTGTAGTCAAAGTCAATGGATACGGACGGGAGGCGGAGGTCCAGGATTTCCCGGATCATGAAGCCGTGTTCAATCTCAAACAGAAGTAAGCCTCCGATATTCATTGAAAGGATTTTTTTCCTGAAGGTGAGCAGACCCTCTTGTTTCAGGGAGTAGGGGACAAGGGTATAGCCGGCTTTTTTCAGCCGGTTTCTGAGTGTGTCTATGATCTCACCGGGATAGGGATACTGTTTGAGGTATTCAGACTCACTGGTAAAAACCAATCCGATCATGCGGCTTTTTTTTATTTTGGGAAGAAGTGATTTTACAAACAGCCCGTGTCCGCGTTTGGCTTCAATTATTTCCTCCTTTTTCAGGATATCCACGGCCTTTTGGACAGTATCAGCGGAGACCTGAAACATATCAGCCATATCCCTGATAGTCGGGAGCCGTGCTCCTTCCTGGAGCTGTTCATGAATTATATAATCCATCAATTGCCTGCTGATCTGCTTTTTGCGTGAATATTCCATTTTAAACCCCAGAATCCTATAAAATAGAACAAATAATATAAGTGTACTATTAAATAGTACAATATGCTGTATGTTTGTCAAGTAAAAAAAATATTTTTTTAAGGAAGAAAACAAATTGAAAGCTTGACAAGAAAGTAGAACGCGGTATACTATGCATATGAGCAGAATCTAAACGTTTCAGGATAACTATGCATGGGACTGAAAATAAGAAAAAAAGCAGATACATTGATCAGAAGGATGATTGGGCCCTTTTCAGGAGGAAAGCGCCCCGGAAATATCGTAATGTATCATATCGGACGGTGCGGAAGCGGAGTTCTGGCATCCCTTTTAAGGCAGCACAAGCGGATATACTGGGACGGGGAGCTGTATACTCCCGTTTTTGCGCGGTGGAGGGATGAAAACAACGGTGTAGAGACCGTCAAGGAATTCCCTGAAGATCCCGTGAAGAGACTTGAAAAACGGATGGTCCTTGCGTGCAGCAGTTTTTACGGGTTTGAGATCAAGCCGTTCCATCACCGTCTGATCAGGTGTCCGGTTGAAACGTTTATTAACAACCTTGATTCGCTGGGGTTCACGCATTTCATTATACTGGACCGGAGGAACAGGCTCCGGAAGATCGTATCGAGCGTTATCGCGCATGAACGGACGGGTATATATCACAGTGCACAGGGTGAAAAAACCGCGCTGAACCAGGTTGCTGTGGATCCGGATGATGTGCGCATAGATTTTTCAGCAAAGCCGCTTCTTGAATGCCTTTCCGATTACGATGATCAGTTTGATTCACTGAGGAACCTGCTGAAGACACGGAACCTGCTGGAGCTCACGTATGAAGATGATATTCAGGATGATCCTGAAAAAGGATATCAGCGTGTATGCCGCTTTTTGGAGATCGAGCCGCAGAACGTGTCCGTGCGTTTATCCCGTACAAACCCGTTCCCGCTCAGGGATATGATCGAGAATTTCAGTGAAGTTGAGGGTGCACTGTCAGGTACTCCCTATGAGTGGATGCTGAAGGATTGATATGGTTTCCTTTTCAATGTTTGAAACATTCTGCCCGGAGCGGATACTGCTCAGGGCTCCCAACTGGCTTGGGGACTGCATCATGGCAATTCCAGCCATGAGAGCATTCAAAGAGATATATCCTGAATCGCGCATTACCGCTGCTGTGGAGGAACCCTTCAGGGAACTGTATTCCAGTGAGCCGTGGTGTGACGACACAGTAGTAATCGGGACAGGAAGGGGAATCACGGGAGCACTGAAGAGATACCGTTGGAGCCGTTCGTTGAGTGCGGAATCATTTGATATGGCCGTTCTTTTCCCTAATTCGTTCGCGTCAGCGCTTGAACCGTTCCTGGCCCGCATTCCCGTACGGCTCGGGTACGCTCGGGACTGCAGGTCTGTTCTGCTGACCCACAAGGTCAGGGCGGACAGGGGGATCCGTGATATACACCAGATATTCTACTATATGCGCATCCCTGAGTCGGTGCGGACACATGATCCTGCTCCACCAGTCGGCGGAAAAGGGGATCTTCCTGTACCCAGGCTCAGTGTTCCGGATGAAATGATCGAGAGGGCGGGGGATATGCTGAAAAGCAGACTGAATACAGACCCTGAAGAGAAGAAGCCTGTTGTATGGGCCCCCGGTGCTTCGTACGGTCCTGCTAAAATGTGGCCTTCCGAGTATGTGATTACAGTAATACAGACAATATATGCACAGCACGGTATCGAAACCGTTCTTGTAGGTGCGGAAGGGGAGAAGGATATATGTGAAAAGATCCAGGAATCCGTATCCGGCGCAGCCGTTTCCCTATGCGGTGAAACCGGTATTGACGAGCTCGCAGGCATCCTTTCATGGGGCTGTCAGTATATAGGCAATGACTCGGGTGCTTCCCATATGGCAGCGGCGGTCGGCATACCTGTGCTTGTCCTTTTCGGTTCCACATCTTACGCTCATACAGTACCCTCGGGCCCGAATACGGATATAATAAGCCTCGATCTTGACTGCTCCCCCTGCATGAAACGTACATGCCCCCTGAACCACAGACAGTGCATGTATGACATAACTCCGAACATGGTGATGGAGAAATTTTCCTTATAAACGACGCATTTTAATTCAGAAATTATTTTTATAATAAAAGACTTGATTAATATTCCGGATACAATACAATCTTCATCCTGCGTACATTCAGGGCCTTTTGATCTCAGCATATAAACAGGAAGAGCAAAAACAATGACAATACCTGTACTGTTCAACTGGTCGAGCGGAAAGGACAGTTCCCTGTCCCTGTATGAGATGTTGCAGGACGAACGCTACACTATCGAATCGCTTCTGACCACTATTACGCGTGATTTCAAACGGGTGAGTATGCACGGGACAAGGGAGGAGCTTGTGCACCGCCAGGCAGAGGCGTTCGGGATCCCTTTAAAAATAATATACATTTCCCGTAACGCGAACAATGAGGAATACGACCGGAAAATGAAGGAAGCGCTTCTCGAATACAGAGAGCAGGGCGTGTTTTCCGTTGCTTCTGGAGACATATATCTTGAAGAGGTCCGGCAGTACCGTGTTGAAAAGCTCGCGTCCGTGGGCATGGATGCTCTCTTTCCTGTGTGGGGAAAGGATTCCGGAAACCTCGCCCGGGAGTTTATAAAGCTGGGTTTCAGGGCAGTTGTCACGTGTGTGGACACTGAAATGCTGAGCGGGGATTTTTCGGGCAGGGAGTTCGATGAGGAGTTTCTCAACGACCTGCCTGAAGGGGCTGACCCGTGCGGGGAGAACGGGGAATTCCATACGTTTTGTTATGACGGGCCCATTTTCAAACAGCCGGTACACGTAACAAGAGGGGATATCGTGCTGAGGAATGACCGGTATATGTTCTGCGATATCACTTAAGTATTTTGTCGTTTCCAACGACAAAATACTTTTAGATTAATACCGGCCCGTTGGGGTCTAATTTTTTTCCTGTCTGTTAAATATCCTGTAAATCCTGCCTGCGGCCCCGGTCGATCGTTTTATCGTATCGGGGTGATCCTGTCTATAGTATTTTTAGGAAACAAAAATGAACAATACGATCGATCCCGGAAAGGGTGATACCTCATGGTTTGTGCATGACAGGTTCGGCCTGTTTATCCACTGGGGTCTGTATGCCCTTCCTGCCCGCCATGAATGGGTTAAAAGCAGGGAACAAATAAGCACACAGGAATATCAGAAGTATTTTGACCATTTTGATCCCGACCTGTTCAACCCCGGGGTCTGGGCGGACCTGGCGTCAGGCGCGGGCATGAAATATTTCGTGATTACCACCAAGCACCATGAGGGATTCTGCCTGTGGGACACGGAGCTTACCGACTACAAAGCGCCCAACACACCTGCCGGACGGGACCTCTTGCGTCCAGTGGTGGATGCATTCAGGGAACGCGGGCTTAAGGTCGGATTCTATCATTCCCTGATAGACTGGCACCATCCCCACTACACAATTGACAGGTGCCATCCGATGAGGGAGAACAGTGACTTTATTGCGGAGGATAAGAACCGCGACCTGACGAAGTATACCGAGTATCTGCACGGCGAGACGCGGGAACTTCTGACCGGTTTCGGCAAAGTCAATATTATATGGTTCGATTTTTCAGTTGCGGCAACAGAGGAATTCGCAGGAAAGGGCAAGGATGAATGGCGGAGCGAAGAACTGATAACCATGATTAGGGAGCTCCAGCCCGGCATCATTATAAACGACAGGCTCCAGATAGACCAGGATATCAAGACACCGGAACAGTACATACCGCGGCAGGGGCTGACTGTTGACGGAAAGCCTGTTGTCTGGGAAGCGTGTCAGACTTTCAGCGGTTCCTGGGGATATCACAGGGACGAGGAGTCCTGGAAGAGTGTTGATATGCTGGTGAAAATGCTGATCGATATCGTGAGCAAGGGAGGCAACCTTCTTCTCAATGTGGGACCCAATGCGCGGGGTGAGTTTGACAGCAGGGTTGTTGACAGGCTGAAGGGGATAGGCAGGTGGATGAGGCTGCACAGCAGGTCAATTTACGGCTGCACAAAAGCTCCGGAGGAGTTCACATGCCCCGAAGACTGCAGGTATACGTACAACCCTGAAACAAACCGGCTCTACCTGCATATGTTCAGCTGGCCCTTCAAACACATCCATCTTGAGGGAATGGAAAACAGGGTGGAGTATGCCCAGCTTCTTAATGACGGGTCTGAAATAGCATTGAACCGTACATTTTCTGAAGCCGTAGGCGGGGTTGTGACAGAATCAGAAAAAACATCCATGCTCACCCTCGACATACCGGTAAAAAAACCGGATGCTGCAGTGCCCGTGATCGAACTGTTTTTGAAAAAATAGGGATTAAATTTTTTATCGCAGGAAATGACCGGAGACCTGTATAACAATTTTAAGGCATATGCATAAATGCACAACATGAAAAATGTAATGTTATATATCATCATATTGTTAATCTGGAATGTGAATACAGCGGGGGAAACAGATGATCTAACCGGCGGAGAATCAGAGAATGAAATTATTCGTTGTGCTCTGGAGATAGCGGAAAACATTGAAGACCAGGATAAAAAAAATGAAATACAGCTCAAGGCCGCTGTGGCATATTATCAGGCAGAGAAAAAAGAGCAGGGAATGAGGTTGCTGTCCGAAGTTTTGGAAAGCAGTCTTAAAATAGAGGATTTTTATGATCGGGAGAATGAGCTTGAAAATATTGCTAAAGCGTACAGTGAAATAGGAAAGTTTTTCATAGCACTTGAAATTGCTAAAACGCTGAAACATAGACCGAATAATTCTTTTTCGCCCAGAAGTAATACCCTTATTGGAATTGCATTTCATATTCCCCCCGAAGATCTGAATATGCTGCGTGATATTGTAAAGTTGATGCATAATGATTTTTATAAAGTGTATGTTTATTATACAATAGCCCGCAGGGAAAAGGAAAACGGTAATGACGGCAGGGCATCTTTGGCAATGACTAAAGCCCTGGAGTCAGCCCGGAGAACAGATGGTCCTTTTCAGATTGAGGCTCTGACTTGGGTAGCATTGGCATATCATGAGATGGGTCAGGATGATGAAGCTTTACAGATACTGTCGGGAGCATATAAAGAGGCAACTAAAGATCCGCATTATAAACATTTAATAAAAACGTCGATCCCTAAAATTGCTGTCATGTATTCACAAATAGGCCGGTTTAAAAAGGCTCTCGAATTTTTACAAATGGTTAAGGAACCTTATGAAAAAGTCCGGGTAATGGGTAAAATTGCTGAACAATATGAAAAGGCAGGTCAAAAGAAAAACGCAGTCAGTTTATTGGAAGAAGCCTTATCAATTTCCGGAACGCTGAAATCACACAAAGGAAAAGCCAGGAAATTTATAGTGCTTAAATATTTGAGCTGCAATGAGCTCGCTAAGGCGCTTGAAATCGCAGAAACAATAGAAAAATCCTGCTACAGAACAGGCAGCCGGGTACATATTGCTGCAGAATTTGCAAAGCGGGGAAATAAAGAAAAATCACTTGCATTATTGTCAAAGGCCTTAAAGGAAGCTGTTCACGAAATATATTATATTGACAGGCAGGAACTCTTGGCCGATATTGCAGCAGATTATATGGAAGCGGGGCAGATTGAACGGGCGCTGACGATTGTCAGGAACATAGAGGATAGTTACCGCAAGGCATACGCGTTAGTGGAAATAGCAGCTCTGCAAATGAAGACTGGAAAGAACCTTGATGAACAGTGCAGAAAATTGCTGGAAGATAATGTGAGGGCAAGGCCCCGTGTCAGGATCCAATGTAAAGTAGATACTCTTTCTCCTGTTTTGAAGGAGGGGCCGTACATTGATACATGGTGTTATGAGCCCTGTGACTGTGTACGTATTACCTGGCCCATGGAATTAATTCCTTTTTCTGAAAAGATCTCCCGGCCTCATATCAGGCTGCGGGAAGGGGCTTCCCGTCTGCTCAGCCCCCGGGACGGTGAATGCGATTTTATATTCGTGTCCGATGGAGAATTTAAAGCACGTGTATTTATCCGGTGCCTGTATTCTGATGAATGCAGCAATTCTATTTTTGTCCGGCTCAACAGCGGCCCTGCAGTGATCGCAGGCAACCGGAAGGAGTTCAGCAGATGGTCATGGGCGGGCTCTTTAAAGACAATGACTGTACGTAAGGGCATAAACAGGCTGACCCTGAGGGGCCGGGAAGACGGTTTTATATTTGACAGGGTAATTATAACCGGATTTCCAGTACGTAAATCCACATCCGGGCTTGAACGTCAACTAAATTCGATATTGAGAACACAGCCCCCCGAATTCGAAAGGATTTCTCTTGATTCCGGAGAACTGCCGCGTATCGGTGCACTTTCAGCACATGCTTTTACTCCGGATTCAATCGTTATAGGCAAAGGCCGCAAGAATTCAATTTCAGTACTCCTTAGGCTGAACAGCAGCAGGGCAAAGCACGGTACCATAAAATTATACTCACTCCGGGCAGGTCTCTATGGGAAAAAACAGTACAGCATAACACCGGAACAGAGAACAAAACTCATTACATGGACCCTGAATTTCAGGGCCGTGAACCCCATGTATATAATTCCTATCTATATCGATGTGTTTGATGATGACAGGCTTATATGCAGAGAACGGGTTGAATTTATTAATCCGCTGAACTGGGGTTTCTGGGGGCCGTATCCAGGCCCTGAAGGTAAAGGTCTGAACAGTCTTGAAGGTCTTGAGAATGATATGACTCCTTTCCATAACCTTTCACCCGTTGGAGGTATTGCGTGCAGGCAGGTTGCGGACGGAAGCTGCTATACCGATCTGGGTGTGGTTGATTTCACTAAGGTTTTTCATCGGAAAAATCTGTATAAAGGAAATTCTATTGCGTATACAGTAACCTGTCTGCCCTCCGGGGTCAACCCACATGCGGGGATCATGTACGGCGGAGATGACAGAATAAAAGTATGGCTGAACGGCAGAGAGCTGCTTCGCGTTGATGCAGATCTTCCTCTTGAACATTCCAGGCAGATGGTCGGCACACCGCTTCGGAAGGGGCGCAACTTTTTTGTATTCAAGGTGCCCCAGTCAAAAGGTCCGTGGCAGCTGATGTTCGAACCCGACAGATCGGGCCCTGGGGATAATTCCGGTCTGATGCATGTATTGCCCATAAAGGAATGGCATGATGAAAATATATAAAACGGGGTCGGGAATATATTATGGTGCGGCGGTAATTATATTGTTATATGTATGTATATTCCCTATTTGCGCAGAGAATAAAACATCCTTCAGACGTATTTTGTTCGAGTATTCGGTTCCTCTTGCTGAAAATGCTCCTGCAGTTGCTGCAGACGGGCAACGGATAGCTTATGCGGACGGAACGCATATACATATTGTTAAACTTCCTGAGGGGAAAAAAATAACGTCTATCGATATCCCGTTTAATCCGCAGGACCGAAAGGGAGCTCAGGCGGACGTGATCGGGATTATTAAAGATAACGTATTTGTGCGTCTGCGCTACTTCGACTATAAGGACCGTCCTGATCCTGACGGAAGTACAGCTCTGATATGCGGCGGCCAGAGCGGAATTTATCACATCATTAAACTTAACACAATTCAGAAAACCTCAGATATTATCTGCAGGATACCTTATACATCATGGTTTGCTGAAAAGCTGTATAACAATCATCTTGTATTCACCGTCAGAAACAAGTTGTACCTTATTCCCTTTGAAAAAGGAGGAAAACGGTGTGCGTTTTCTTTGGACTCAGAGGCAGAAAGACGTCCCAAAATAACCGGAGACAGGATTGCTGTGGTATGCAGGGGCCATCTTTGTATCTGTATGCCTGAAACCGGGCATGTTGACAGTATACCCTATACAAATACGTTTTTTGTTCCGTTTGCTGAAAATAAAGATTTAGCCTATGCTGTACTCGAAGATACGGTGGTTTTTGCGCATAAAGAGGAAATTATCGCATGCGATTTCCGCGGGAAATTGAAATGGCGTATTTCCAGAGAGGATATATATCCTGTAGCTGGAACCCGGAATGAATTGTGCGGTGCATCTTGCACTTTATTCTGCGGTATATCCCCTGATAATGGAACGATTACCTGGCGTCGGCCCATGGGGCCTGTAAAAGGCTTGTCGTCCTCGAGCAGATTATTTAGATCAGAGATTATTAATGGCATGTTTATTGTATTTCAATCCGGAATATTCTCCGTGTTCGATGCAAAGACAGGCGATGTGCTTTTAAATTTTTATCAGGACAGGGAGCTTAAACGGAGGTCCTACAACACCGTAACCTCTGTGCTGTACCGGATGTGCAACACTGACAACTGTACTGTTGTCGGATTTGAAACATCAGTATTCGGAATCGACCTTACTCCGACGGAAGAAGTGGATCCCGGGCACTGGAAAAACGATATTGCGAATATATCCGGGCAGCTAAGCAGGATTCTGAAGTCAGATATAAGCCGTAAAGAACGTATCCTTCTTATGAAAAAAATCGGCATTGACATGATGGATACTCCTCAATTGGCCCAGAAAGTAAAGCCCCTTCTCAGGGATTCTCTGCAGAACCCTCTTGACATATGCGAGATCCGCAGGGATATAGTGGCTGCCTATTATTGGGTTGATGAACCTGCTGTCCTCAATGCTATTCTCGATCATGTTGTTCATAAAGGGGAAGATCTGTTCATAGAAACAAGATTCATAAGAAAAAGAATGGTTCGGCTGCTGACAGGGTATCCTGATGCACAATCAGTGGACAGGGCAACAGCAAAAATCATGAATAATCCTGCAGAATATGATGAATTATGCCGAAAAGAAGCGGTCCTTTACAGAAAGCAGTACGGGTTGGATGTAGTGTTGCCGGCAGAAAAAAAGAAAAAAAAAACCATTATAGAGAAGCTTTATTCAGGGGAGATCGGGGAGATAACAGAAGAATTCCGTAAGATGCTGGGAAGAAAGAATGAAAGGGATATAGAACGGGTACTGGAGCTGCTTGAGATAGCTCCTGATAAGGTGGTTTTAGCTTTGGAAAAGGATATAAACAGTATTTCGGACCTGAAACTGAGAAAAGAGGGAACGGCTCTCCTTAAAAAGGCTGAGAAGCGTGAGCGGAAATGAAAACCTTTGCCGATAAAGTGTACGATCTGTTAAGGAAAGTTCCTAAAGGGCGTGTAACGACCTATAAAGAGCTTGCCCATGCTTTAGAAAGCAGGGCATATCGGGGGGTCGGTCAGGCTGTGAAGAGAAATCCATATGCACCTGAGGTCCCTTGTCACAGGGTTGTTGCCGCATCCGGGCGGATTGGAGGATTTAGAGGGAAAACATCGGGGGCCCCTATACAGGAAAAAATAAAAATGCTTAAAGATGAAGGGATCGAATTCAGCGGAGAAAAAATTCAGGATTTTGAAAAAATCCTCTTTAGATTTCCTCATCTAAAAAAATAAATATAGAATACATTCTGAGTTAACAGATATCTGGAGAAAATACTATCCAAAATCGGGGGCAGTAACACTGATATTTTTCCAGATGAATTGAAAAAAGTAAACACAACAGAATATAAACAGGGATCTCCTCCTTATCAAATTGGAATTCGGCATTCGCAAATTGCAAATTACAACTGTCATAATGACACTGTCAAAACGGCAAAAAGAACATTATTTTATCCCATATCCGCGGTCTAAAGACCGCAGGCTACCTCAGGCGGACACGCGGGTTCACCCCTACACGGGCGTATGCGATACGCCCCTACATATATAAAAGGCATACTTTTCCACTCTTTCACCCTTCTACCTTTTACTTAATAACTTGGCACACATATTGTAATCATACCATTGTTGTGTATCAATACGTATATTGTAAGTAAGGAATATCAATGTTCAATTACGACAAACTTACGCAGAGGTCGCGGGAGGCTGTTGCAAAGGCGGGTGAGATTGCTTCGGCGCGGAATAACCCGGCTATAGAGCCTGCGCATCTTTTATTCAGCCTGATCTCGGTTGATGACGGACTTGTGAAGCCTGTATTCCAGCGTCTCGGAGTGGATGTTGAAAAGCTCACTGATGAAGCTGCTGAAACAATTGACGCCCTGCCTCAGACAAACGGATCTGAAGGGCAGGTGCTGAGCGGGAAAATGAACCGCGTGCTTCAGAACGCGGCTTCCACAGCATCTGACTGGAAAGATGAGTATATCTCGACCGACCATCTGCTGTACGCTCTGGTAAAGGCCGACGCAAAGCCTCTTGACGCGTACAGCATCTCTCCCGGCCAGGTGAAATCCCTGATACAGGATATGCGCAAGGGGGAACGGGTAACGAACCAGAATCCGGAGAGCACATACCAGGCCCTGCAGAAGTTCTGTACCGACTTTACCGAGCTTGCACGCAGCAATGACCTTGATCCGGTCATCGGCCGGATCGATGAGATCAGGCGTGTTATGCAGGTCCTCTCCCGCAGAAAGAAGAACAACCCCGTGCTTATAGGAGAGGCGGGAGTGGGGAAGACAGCGGTTATCGAGGGGCTTGCGAAACGGATCGTAGAAGGGGACGTACCCGAAGGGCTTAAGGATAAACGGATACTCGCACTGGACCTGGGCAGCCTTCTGGCCGGAACGAAGTTCAGGGGTGAATTCGAAGAGCGTCTCAAAGCGGTTATAAAAGAGGCGGAGAAAAAGGAATCGGGGATAATCCTGTTTATTGACGAGCTTCACATGATAATGGGGGCAGGAGCTGCAGAGGGTGCGCCCGACGCATCGAATATGCTCAAGCCGTCACTGGCCCGCGGAAAGCTGCGCGCGATCGGGGCAACCACCCTGGATGAATACAGAGAGCACGTTGAAAAGGATCCTGCGTTTGAAAGGCGTTTCCAGCCCATATTCGTTGCCGAGCCGTCTGTTGAGGACACCATAGCGATCCTCAGGGGTTTGAGAGAAACCTACGAAGTGCACCACGGGATCAGCATAAGCGATGCAGGTATCGTGGCTGCTGCCGAACTGTCGGACAGATATATCAGCGGCCGTTTCCTCCCTGACAAGGCCATAGACCTTATTGACGAAGCAGCGTCGCGCCTGAGGATACAGATAGATTCAATGCCTGAGGAGCTGGATACGGTGCAGAGGGAGATGACCCGTCTTCAGATCGAGGAGAAGGCCCTTGAAAAGGAGAAGGGGGGGGAAGCAAAGGAGAAGCTTGAAAAGGTGCGGGAAAAGCTTGCTGATCTGAACGAACAGTATTCTGCACTGAAGACCAGATGGGAGAATGAAAAGGATGTTATCGCGTCGATCGGTGCGATAAAGAAGAATATTGAAGAGGCGGGGAAGGAGGCTGAGATTGCACAGCGGCTCGGAAAGCTTGAGAAAGTGGCTGAGATCAATTACAGCCTTATCCCTTCTCTCAAAGAGAAGCTCAAAAAGCAGGAGGAACAGCTTAAGGAGCTTCACAAACAGGGCATGCTTCTGAGCGAGGTTATAGACGAGGAGGTGATTGCTGAGATCGTGTCCACATGGACCGGGATCCCGGTTTCAAAAATGCTCAAAAGCGAGGCACGCAAGTACGCGGATATGGAGGATCTCCTGAGAAAGCGTGTTGTTGGCCAGGACCGGGCACTTGAGCTGGTTGCGGACGCGGTGCGCAGGTCGCGCGCCGGCATTGCGGACCAGACAAGGCCGGTCGGCACGTTCCTTTTTCTGGGACCCACAGGCGTAGGAAAGACGGAACTGTCCAGGTCACTGGCTGAAGTGCTTTTTGACAGCGAGGACGCCATGATCAGGATAGACATGTCCGAGTTCATGGAAAAACATTCGGTGGCGCGGTTGATCGGTGCGCCTCCAGGCTACATAGGATATGAAGAAGGGGGCAAGCTCACAGAACCGGTACGGAGACGGCCCTATTCCATAATCCTGTTCGACGAGATAGAGAAAGCCCATCCCGAGGTATTCAATGTGATGCTTCAGATATTCGATGACGGCCGTCTTACTGACGGCCAGGGGAGGACCGTTGACTTCAGGAACACGGTAATCATAATGACCTCGAATATCGGAGGTGACAGAATACTTGACGTTCCGGACGCGCAGGGGATCGAGGAGGAGATAAACGGGCTGATACACTCCTACTTCAAGCCGGAGTTCCTCAACAGGATAGATGAGACGGTTATATTCAGCCGCCTCGGGGAAGAGGAGATACGAAAGATCATCCTCATGCATCTAGACCGGCTGGCACAGAGGATCGAAAAAAGCCAGCATATTACCGTCACCTTCAGCGACCGGGTAATGGACTTTATTATAGAAAAGGGATACGATCCCCAGTTCGGGGCAAGGCCTGTTGAACGCGCCATACAGCGGCATATCAGCAATCCTGTCGCTCAGATGATTATCAACGGCGAGGTTGAGGAAGGAAATACCCTTGCAGTGGATGTGAAGGGAGGGGAGATTAAGGTCAGCAAAAGCTGACCTGTATAATTTGCAATTTGCGATTGCCTATTTGCGATTAATAATTTTTTGACTTACTTTTTTAATTGTAAATCGGCAATCGCAAATCGTAAATCACTGACTTCTGTACACTTTTAATCGCTTCACCGGTGTTCCGTCGCTCCAGGTTCCCATGTTCCTCTGCTGTTGTGTGCTTCCGAGTGCATATTCCCTGTTTTTTCCGTAGAAAGCAGCGTCTGTCAGACCGTCGAACAGTTTCCAGAGCTTGAAGTCAATCGCATTGGGAGGATGGAAGGTGAATGTTTTGCCCGGACCCCCGGCTCTCCGGTTATCTTCAGGATCATCAGATTCATCGATCGGTTTCGCAATATCGAATACCTTAGTCACTGCGAAGGGGGCGGAGTGGTCTGCCGCAAGGACCGGGTCACCGTGGTTGTCGGATACAATCGTTACCATGCTCTTGTTCCGCGGGGGGATTCCTGTGGTTCGTTTAAAAATTTTTTCCGCATCCGTGCTGCCCACCGTTTCGTCAATGTCCCCTGTAACAACCAGAAGAAGTGTTGATTCGGGAATGCTTGAGAGATCATGCAGCGGAGCCAGGAGACGTCCGTCCTTTGTATACTCAAGCCCGGGCTGCACGCACATCAGGGCCCGGGGATAGGGGAGGTTTTCGTGCGGCATGCGATAAGCGGTATTGGCGGCTGCGAGCCCTCCTGCGGAATGGCCGATTACGGCAAAACGGTTCAAATCAGGACGGGGTCCCTTCTTTTTCAGAACTTCCAGGGCTGCCTTTAATGCATTGAGCGCATTTCCTTCAACCGTACCAGTTCCGCCCGGAGCCCTTCCTGATATCTGGTATCTGGGAAACACAACCGTGTTCCCCCGCTTTGTCAGGTGCTCCATCCATGCACCGTACATGCGGGGGTCCACTGCGCGCCATCCGTGAAGAAACAGTATGACCGGGGTTTTTTCAGGAACCGGTTCCGCAGGCGTAAAAAGCCAGTAATGGAACGCACCCACACCCAGCCCGTTCATATAAATACCGTTATGTGTATACGCGGTGCTTCCCGGACCTGATGCAGGCTGGCCCGGAGGACGTGCCCGGGTTTGGGAGAAAAAACAGGAGCAGCACACGATGATGCACAGGGCCGCACAGATACATAGGTTTTTCAACCTCTGTTCCTTATAAGATATGAATGGATACTATTATTATAACTTTTATATCCTGTTGTCAAATATTTTTTTTTAATGAGTGAGCTGTCAATAATAGGGCTTACAAATAAAACTCTTGCAATTTATTTTTTATATATATAATAATCCATTCTTGGAAAGTCTAACTTTTATTAGTGACTTCGTGTCTGCTATGTGATTAATGTAAAGGATACCAATGGCCGATTTTGATATGCTGTGCAAACGTCTCGTCGGTGCGTATAACGGTGAGATAATCGACCGCGTTCCGATCGTTTCACCTATAAGCTGGCATCCTATGAGGGATATTGACGGGGAAAAGCCCGGGGAATGGCGGGAGGAAGAGAACTTCAAAAAGGTCGCACGCATGGTGCAGGAACATTGCGATCTGTATCCTCCGTATAATAAGGTAAAATATCCGGGAGTGTTCGCTTCATACCCGGTCGCCTATCAGCGGTTCTGTGAAGCTCCTGATGAGTTTGTGGAGGAGCTGGAGCCTGAGGACCTTGGGGAAAAAAGGAGCCGCCACACGTTTCTTCTGCATACGCCTAAAGGCGATCTTACATACATATACGATCTTGAGGAGGGGATCGAGACAAGATGGGACAGGGAAAAGCCCATAAAGACGCCCGAGGATGTTGAAAGGATGCTGAGCGTTCCCTACTATTTTAATAAGCCCGATCCCTCCGAATATGAGCCGTTCCGCCAGCACAGGAAAGATATGGGGCCGCTCTGCGTTGGAGGATCCGGCGTGAATTCAATGGTTGCCATGCTGTGCGGCATGATGTCGTTTCAGCTTCTTCTCGAATGGGTCATTACCGAGCCCGGACTACTCAAGGGTCTGGCAGACGCGTGGTATGAAAGGACTTCAGAAAAAGTTACATTTCTCCTTTCCCAGGGAGTGGGCCCTTTTTGGCATTTCAACGGTGTGGAACGGGCCAGTCCGCCCATGATGGGCCCGGCCCAGTGGGAGGAATTTGTGGTTCCCTACGATGGGAAAATAATGGCCATGATAAAGGAAAAAGATCCTGAAAGCAGGATCCACGTGCACTGTCACGGCAACGTGGGCACGCTTCTCGATTCATTTATTGACATGGGGGTCGATTCAACAGATCCTGTGGAACCCCCTCCCCAGGGTGACATAGAGATGGGCGAAGCAAAAGAACGGACAGGCGGAAAGCTGACCCTGTTCGGCAACATGGAATTCGTTGACATGGAGACCTGCACGCCGGACCGGATCGAGGAGAAAGTACAAAGGGCTATTGAAGAAGGAGGGAAGGAGCATACAGTCCTTTTCCCGTCCGCCACTCCCCACGAGAGACATACAGACCTGTTTACGGAAAACGCGGTCAGGTATATCGAAGCGGGGTTGAAATACGGAAGAAAATAGTATTATACCGGAGTCTAAAAATATATCTGAAGCTGGATGTTTCCCCCGTCCCATTGACGGTCGACAAACAGATCCAGGTCCCATGTTGAAAGAGCGAGGAACCTGTAGCGGTTATTTTGATACAGGATTATTCCCACACCTGCCTTTATATCGATCCCGTCATCGTCTGTATCAAGCACACCCATGTTCTCCTTGTACAGTTCAAATCTGCCTGCCTGAAGGCTGTAGAACATTTTTCGCCTGTCTGATCTGGTATTCAGCCAGATACAGTAGATCTGGGGGCATTTCATGCTGAAATCATACAGGTCCTGAGTTACATTCGAGTCAATAGTATTTTCAAAAGAGCTGTTTAGAAAACCGAAGGACAGATGGTCCTTTGCTGTGAGATGGATACCTCCGTATATCTCAATTCCGTCCAGGACCATGACCTGGTCAGTATAGTCGGAGCTTACGGTCGAGTCGTGCCATCGGTTTTCCTTTACGGTTCTGTATGAAACACCTGCAAGCCATTTGTTGTTGATCTTCCAGTCCAGCCTGGCAAAATAGTCATACCCTTTAAAGTTTTGTTTGGTATTTTCGTCCGGAACGGACAGTCCAAGGGCTGGTTCGTATTTAAGATCGAGTTCCACAAGGATTTTCTCCCTGATTCGGTACAGGGTCTCGAAACGGTACATTGCAGGTTCTTTGAAATACCGTTCATTTCCCGAAAGGTTCTCATCTCTCTTGTTCATATCATTGAACCCGGCGTGCAGCTTCAGGTAGCTCAGCCGTATATATTCAAACCTGGAGCGTTTTCCCCGGGAGAGGGCAATACCCGCATTGTTGTATCTTTTTTCATGAAAAGGAAACCCGATCAGGGAAAAATGGTATGTTTTTCCGAACCGGAATTCAGCTTCATGGTATACCGGATTGTTGCTATAGAATTCGTCTTTTTCCTGCCCATACAGGAAAGAAGCGAAATCTGAAAAGTCAAACTCCAGCCGTATTTCTTCGTGAAAATAGAACCGTTCCTGGGACAGACTCCCGGTACTTGTCTTTATTCCGTTTTCAGCTTCATACCATGTATATCTCCAGGGGATGGTATCCTGGTATGCTTTCCAGTCAAGAAAATTCTCTTCTTCGAGGAAATGCTTTTTTATGCTGAAGTCGCCGTTGAACTGGGCGTAAACGGATGCAGTAAAGCATAGGTGTATGATTATGTATACAAGAATATACGTCCTAATCACTATTGCTTTCACTTGCTCCTGACCGTGACCTGGTCCTTGCTGTCTTCTTCAAACGGGGTTGAGATGTGGGAACTGAAATGGCTTAAAAGCCACAGTTCCGGTATGATCTCCGATACGATCTCTCCGTTGTCAAATACACGCACTATGGAGCTTTCGGATACAGCCACTGCAACAGCGTCTGTCTGGTGGCTGATCGAGGCAGCGGCAAGGTGCCGGCTTCCCAGTCCGAGAGGGAGATTGAGCCCTTCTGAAGATGCGTTGACATACCGGCAGGCGGAAATGACTACACCTTTGTTCGATACAATAAAGGCACCGTCAAGCTGAGAGATCTCCTTCACTGTCTCGCGCATATTCGAATTTTCAATATGCTTTTTCTCGTCCGGATGGTACATGAGGGGATCGAGAATTAGGCATTGTGATGCAGCAAGCACCCTGTCAGTGTCGCCCACGACAAACATGGTGCCCACTTTTCTCCCTTCTCTCCCTTCCCGGGCGATCTCAATCGCCAGGACAACGACTTTGTGCAGCGTCTCGCAGTCAACACCCCGCTCAGGTGTACACACTTTATCAAGGACCGTGGCCTCTTTTTTCATAATCTACTATCCTTACAGTTTCCTATGTTTCAGCACAGGAAGGTTTTTTCTGACTTCCTGTATGCTTTCAGGATTTATTTCAACAGTTGCGCACCCTTCTTCCTTTCCGTCCATCCGGACAAGAATTGTCCCCCATGGATCAACAATCATTGAATTTCCGTAGTAGGCTTTTCCCGTAACATCGGTTCCTGCCTGTGCCGCAGCTATCATAAATACCTGGTTTTCAATGGCGCGTGCCCGCACGAGCGTTTCCCAGTGAGCCTGTCCCGTGGTTTGGGTAAATGCAGCGGGACAGAAGATAATGTCTGCTCCCTGAAGGGAGAGCTCCCTGTATAGCTCGGGAAATCTGAGGTCATAGCAGATTGAAAAGCCGTATATTAAGCTGTTCAGGGTTGTTGAGGCCGGCTCTCTGCCCGGGACTACCACATCAGATTCCCGGTACTGTGTACCGTTTATTTCGGCATCGAAAAGGTGTATTTTTCTGTATGAGGCCTGCAGTGTGCCGTCCGGGCTGAAAAACAGTGTCGTATTCGCGCATACTGAGGGGTCCTTTGTCTTTTCCAGTATGCTGCCTCCGTGTATATACACGCCGTGCTGTGAGGCCCGGGAAGAGAGAAATTCCGAGACAGTTCCGGGAACAGGGCTGCAATGCAGGGGTTTTTCCTCCTCGGGGCCGATCCAGTGGAACGTTTCAGGCAGGCTGATCAGGTCAGCTCCTTCTGAAACGGCCTGTGTGATGAGATTACCGCATATTTCCAGATTGCGGTCCTCTGAGTCTGTTGAATTCATCTGAATGACAGAAATATTCATAATGCTTTTCTCACCATATAATGATAGAACATGTATTATACACTGAAAGCCTGAATTATCAATAACAAAATAGACTCAAAAAGGGACATCGGAGGAGAGAAGGTAGGTGCATAGACGATTTTACAAAGGAAAATACTTGACAAATAGTAAAATGCAATATAATTATTCCCCAATTCCAGCATGTATATTACATATAAGGATTACATATGGCAGTACCAAAACGAAAAATATCAAAAGCGAGGCGCGATAAAAGGCGTTCGCACCATAAGATCAAGCAGAAGAGCTTTTCTGTATGCCCCGAATGCGGCCAGTCCACCCTGCCGCACCGCGTATGTAAATGCGGCTTTTACAAAGGGGTAGAGTATATCCCTTCTGAAGAATAGCATAGACAGACAAAAACGTGACCCTGACAATAAGCGTTGATGCAATGGGGGGGGATAATGCCCCGGAAGAGCCTGCTATAGGCTCTGTGGAGTTTGCACAGAAACATCCAGATATACATATACTCCTTACCGGACAGGAACACCGGATCAGGGATACCATTGAATCCCGGTGTGAGGGGGTGCCGTCGAATGTGGAGATCCTGCATGCTGAAGAGACTGTGGGCATGGAGGAATCCCCTGTATCGGCTGTAAAGGAAAAAAAGAATTCCTCGATCGCGCATGCGGTTAAAATGGTCAAGGAGGGAAGGGCGGATGCGGTCATTTCCGCAGGGAACACAGGTGTTACCGTTGCCCAGTGCACTCTTGACCTCAAGCGTATTCCCAACGTAAAACGGCCCGGCATTATAAGCCCGTTACCGAGTGAACAAGGGATATTTTATATGCTTGATGCTGGTGCGAATTCAGAGAGCAAACCTGAATTCCTGTTCCAGCATGCTGTGATAGGAGCGGTATACTGTAAATACTTTCTTGATAAGGATAGGCCGTCTGTCGGTCTTCTGAATATCGGGACTGAAGAGAGCAAGGGCAACGATCTGGTTCGTCAGGCCAATAAGATGATCAGTGAGATCGATGATCCTTTTTTTGAATACAAGGGTTATATTGAAGGTTCGGAGCTTTTCCGCGGAGATTACGATCTTGTTGTATGCGAGGGGTTTGTGGGGAACGTGGTGCTTAAACTGGCCGAGGGCGTATCGTCCTCCCTTCTGCGGATCATATCGCGCGAGATAAATACAACTCCTCTGCGCAAAATGGGCGCTGCCGTTCTCAGGAAGGCGTTCAGATCCATTAAGGGCCGGTTCGATTATGAAGAATACGGGGGCGCCATGCTGATCGGGGTCAACGGCATATGCACTATACTGCACGGCGCATCTTCAAGAAAAGCCTTTGTAAACGGCCTTGATACAACCCGGAAGTTCTGCGAAAAGGAAATAAACACGCATATTAAGAAATATCTTTCACTTTTAAAGAAAGAAGATTGAAGTGGTATATCCGATAAAGATCGCAGGTATGGGAATGTACGTACCTGAAAAACTGCTGACGAATGATGACCTTTCCAGAATAGTTGAGACAAGTGATGAATGGATACGCACAAGGACCGGGATCAGCGAAAGGAGGATTTCCGAGGATTATGAGACGAATTCCTATATAACGGAACAGGCCTGCCGGACAGCCGTGGAAAAAGCGGGAAAAAAGCCTGAGGATATCAACATGTTTATGCTCGGGACATTTACCCCGGATATGCATACCCCCGCTACTGCGTGCACTGTGCAGGGAAACATGGGGATGACCAATGCATGGTGTTTCGATCTGAATGCAGCGTGCTGCGGTTTCCTGTACGGATTAGAGATAGCGCGGGGCATTCTCCAGAATTATCCGGACTATAATATCCTTGTTTGCGGAAGTGAGCGGATTTCGCGCGTAGTTGACTGGGAGGACAGGGCTACGTGTGTTCTGTTCGGTGACGGGGCCGGAGCGTTCGTCGTGAACAGGGATGAATCCCTTCCAAGGGAGGTTATCAATATCACCGCAAGGAGTTTAGGCCATTTAAACCATCTAATAACCATGCCGTACGGAGGTACAGAGGTTCCCTTGACACCTGAAAACATAACAGAACGGAAGCATTTTCTTGCCATGGAGGGGAGTACGGTATTTAAATACGCGATTAAGAGCATGGTGGAGGTGTGCAATGATGTGCTCGAGGACACCGGAGTGGATTTGGGGGAGGTGCGCTGGCTTGTTCCGCACCAGGCTAACCAGAGGATCCTCGACGGAGTCGGAAAAAAACTGGGGATAGATCCGGAAAAGGTTTATTCAAATGTGGCGCGGTTCGGTAATATATCAGCGGCTTCGATACCTGTTGCAATATGTGAACTGGAGGAAACACTCGAGAGGGGAGATAAACTGCTGCTCAGTGCCTTCGGGGCCGGGCTTACGTGTGCTGGAGGGCTTATCGAATGGTAGCAATTCCGGAATCTGGATCATGCTCTGTATTTCCCGGACAGGGGAGCCAGTACGTAGGCATGGGAAAAGAGCTTTATGAAGCGCGGGAATCGTGTAGAAAAATATATGATATTGCAGATGACATTCTCGGTTTTTCTCTTTCCTCTGTATGTTTTGAGGGGCCTGAAGAGGAATTAAAGCGTACGGATATATGTCAGCCCGCGATTCTGATCCATTCGGCAGCCGTCCTCAAAGCAATGGAGGAGGAAGGATTCGTTCCTGAATGCGGAGTGACGGGAGGGCTCAGCCTGGGTGAATACACGGCTATGTATTACGCAGGTGTTATCGGTTTTGAAAATGCTGTTATTCTGGTCCGTAAACGCGGCAGCCTCATGCAGGAAGCTTCAGAAGCGGTCGATTCGGGCATGGCGAGCGTACTGAAACTTAACCGGGGTCAAGTTGAGGATGTGCTGAAAAAAGCAGGAGGCACAGTTACGGTCTCCAATCTGAACTGTCCGGGACAGGTGGTGATCTCGGGAGAGAAAGAAGCGCTCGGCAGAGCTGTTGAAATGTTGAAACAGACAGAGGAAGCAAGAGTAATACCGCTGAAAGTCGCAGGAGCATTCCATTCACCTGTTATGGAGCCTGCCCGGAAGGGACTTGAGCAGGTTGTACAGGAGATGGATTTTCAGAAGCCGCGTATACCCGTTTTTTCCAATGCAACCGGTGAGTATACCGAGGACCCTCTTCTGCTCAAGGATAATATAATCTCTCAGCTCGTTTCACCCGTGCTCTGGGAAAAGTGCGTAAGGGGCATGATCGGAATGGGATGCCGGACATTCTATGAGATCGGGCCCGGTAAAGTGCTGCAGGGACTTAACAAACGCATATCCGGGGATATTGAAACGATATCATTAAGCACCCCGGAGGACATCAGGGAACATATATAAAGGATATGTTATGGATACGCTGAACGCAGTAATCACAGGCGGTGCACGGGGCATCGGCAGGAAAATTTCGGAAAAACTGGCATCGGCAGGCCATGCCGTTATTATTCTTGATCTTCTTGATGAAGGGACCGCAACCGCGAGTGAGATAGCTGATGAATATGGTGTAGAAACGCAATTCATCAAATGCAATGTAACGGATATTGAAGCTGTAACCGGGGCCGCAAAAAGTATATACGAAGAAAAGGGTTCCATTGATATCCTCGTAAATAACGCGGGTATTACACGGGACAATCTGATGCTCCGCATGAAGGAGGATGAATGGGACGCTGTGCTCAATGTCAATCTCAAGAGCGTGTTCGCATGCACCAAGGCGATTTCCCGGTTCATGATGAAGCAGAAATCGGGAGCTGTAGTGAATATCGCTTCAGTTATCGGTATTATGGGCAATGCAGGCCAGGCAAATTATGCAGCATCAAAAGCGGGCATTATCGGCCTTACCAAGTCGAATGCGAAGGAATTCGCATCGCGCGGCATACGCGTCAATGCTGTTGCACCCGGATATATCCGGACACGGATGACGGAAGAACTTTCTGAAGAGCAGACCCGGGATATCATGCAGTATGTTCCCCTGAAACGGATGGGAAGTCCTGAGGATGTGGCGAATGCCGTTGTGTTCCTCGCGGGTGAAGACGCAAGTTATATAACCGGACAGGTGCTTGTGGTTGATGGCGGACTGGTAATGTAACCTGATCACTGCGTGATCAGGTTACGGAACGCGGATCGCGGAGTGCGGATCGCGGAATTTAATTTTCAGAAAAGTTAGCGTAGAAATATTTTTACTACATTTGTTAAAGACTGGAGAAAGACATGGCAGATGAACCTACATTCCACTCTCTTACCCCTCTGTGCGGCGCTTCTGAAGCACGGTCTGTACAGGGAACACCCGCGGCTATCGGTGCGTTCAATATCAATTTCTATTCCCAGGCGGTCGGGGTACTTAAGGGACTTAAAAGAGCGGATGCACCCGCGATTATCCAGGCAAGCAAGGGAGCTAACTCGTTTCAGGGAGGTCCGGACAAGATTGCGGGGATGCTGAAACTTGCAATGAAGAACCTCGGACACGATCTTCCTATATGCCTGCATCTCGATCACGGAGATGTGGAACAGGCCAAGAATTGCGTTGACAACGGGTACAGCTCCGTAATGATCGATGCATCCAAGCTTGAGTTTAATGAAAATGTAGGTACATCAAAAGGAATAGTGGATTATGCATCTGAGAAGGGAGTGACAGTAGAGGGTGAACTGGGCAAGCTTGAAGGGGTTGAGGAGGATGTTGTGCATGAAAAAACAACGTACGCTGACCCTGATGAGGTTGTAAAATTCTTTAAGGAATCAGGCGTCAATGCTTTGGCTATTGCATACGGCACATCTCACGGTCCCAACAAGGGGTCAAATATAGATGCTGTAAAAACCACTATTGTCAAAGATAGCTACAATGCTATGAAGGAAGCCGGGCTTGTGAGCGACCGTTTTCTTGTTGGTCACGGTTCGTCAACAGTGCCTCAGGATATTGTGGCTGAAATAAATGAATATGGCGGAAATATCCAGAAGGCTCATGGAGTTCCTATGGAGAAGATCAAGGAAGGGATCGCGTTCGGGCTCAGAAAGATGAACATAGATACGGACCTGCGCCTCGGCATTACAGCCACAGTGAGAAAATATCTGAAAGATAATCCGGGGATAGGGGAAAAATATCCTGAAACGCTGGGGAGGATCGAGAAAGCCTTTTCCGGCGAGATAGAGATGACAGCCAAGGGCAAACGGGTTGAGCCCGAGACTGTGATAGACCCCCGCGGATATTTTGGAGTGCTGGATATCGAAATCCTGAGAGAGCCTGCGACTGAAGAAAGCGGACTGGCTGAGCTTATGGAGCTGATTGAAGAACGTATCGCTGGCCATGTTGAGATGCTCGCCAATGAGTTCGGTTCGGCAGGACTTGCATCGAAAGTTTAAGGGAACCTTAAACTTTCAGTAAGCAGTAATCAGGGGACAGTATTCAGTAGGGCACGGCATGCCATGCCCCTACAATTAACTGTGCTCTGCGGTCTTTTTTAGCTGATTCCTGGCTACTGATAACTGTTTCCTGAGGAACCGATTATGCCTTTCGGCGTAACCATGTTCATAGACGAAGAAAGCGAAACGTATATAAAAAACATATGGCATCAGATTAGAGATTCCGGGGTCAGTTCTTTTATGATCGACAGAGGTGTGCGTCCCCATATCACCTTGGCTGTGTATAATGAGCTGGATATTGATCCGTTTTTGAGCAGACTGAGTTCCTTTATCAAAGATATTTCAGTTATATCCTTTTCGCTTTCCAGCATGGGATCATTTCTGAATCCGAAAGGAACCGTGTTTATAGCTCCCACGGTAACACACAGGCTGATGAATATGCATTCCAGATTTCACGAGTATTTTCAGAGTCTGGAGCACTCCCTGTCGGACTATTCGCTTCCGGGCAACTGGTTCCCCCACTTTACGCTTGCAAGCGGGCTTACCGATAAGGAAATTGCGAAAGTGATCAGGATCGGACTGAAAACTGAAGTGCCGGAACAGAGCAGGATCGAGGAGATAGGTATCGGGGAATTCGATTACGGGGAGGGTCCCTTGCTGTACCGGGTAAAATGGCTCCACAACGTTGTTATAAAATGACAGTTTATATCTCGTGAGAGAGAGCGTATGAAAAAAGTATCCCTATGTATAATCGGTGCGGGAAGTCGCGGTACAGGATATGCCCGGTATGCGTCTGAAAACCCCGAACAGGCTGAGGTCGTGGGAGTTGCCGAACCTAGGGATGAGTATAGGAAGCGTATAGCAGAAGAGCATTCTGTCAGTCCTGAATATACTGCCGAGGATTGGAAAACACTGGCGGCAAAGGAGAAATTCGCGGATGGCGTAATCATCGCAACGCAGGATGCGATGCACGCGGATCCTGCTGTCGTATTTGCGAAAAAGGGGTATCACATACTGCTTGAGAAACCTATGGCGCCTTCACAGGAGGAATGCACGCGGATCGTGAATGCAGTTAAAGGCAGCAACATCATCTTTGCTGTATGTCACGTGCTCAGGTATACCGAATATACCCACAATATTAAAGAGCTTGTCAAAGCCGGGGTAATAGGGGATTTGGTGAATATCCAGAGGCTTGAGCCGGTCGGGTACTGGCATCAGGCTCATTCCTTTGTCAGGGGCAACTGGGGCAGAGAAGATGATTCATCTTGTATGCTCCTTTCAAAATGCTGCCATGACCTTGACTGGATCAGGTACATTATGGGGGTTCCGTGTAAATCAGTTTCTTCCTTCGGCACATTAAAACATTTCCGTGAGGATGAAAAACCGGAAGGAGCGGGAGAGAGGTGCATTGAATGTGCATATGAGCCGAAATGCCCCTACTCTGCGAAAAAAATATATCTTGGACGTATTACATGGGGCAGTACAGACTGGCCTGTGAATGTTCTCGCTCCTGACGTCACTGAAGAGAGCATAACTGACGCGATTACAAACGGCCCCTACGGCAGATGTGTGTATTCCTGTGATAACGATGTCGTGGACAACCAGGTAGTGAATATGCTTTTCGAAGGAGGAGCCACGGCTTCCCTGACTATGACAGCCTTTACAGAGGCAACCCACAGAAAGACACGTATTTTCGGGACGAAAGGGATGCTTGAAGGGGACGGTTCGATGATCCGCCATTTTGATTTCCTGACCGACACATGGGAGGAAATCGATACAGTCTCCGGCGACCACTCAATCCTTGGCGGCCATGGAGGCGGTGATCTGGGTCTTATAAAAAGTTTTATCAGTGCGGTAGGAAATAATGATCCAGAAGCTGTTCTTTCAGGGCCGGAAGAGACCCTTGAGACCCATATGATGGTTTTCGCTGCGGAGAAGGCACGCAGGGACAATACAGTGATTAATATACAAGATATGTAAATAACGGAGCATGCTATGGAAAAAACATTTGTTCTGGATACAAACGTTCTTCTTCATAATGCGGAAGCGATAAATGCTTTCGGAGACAACACAGTTGTCCTTCCCATGCAGGTCATAGAGGAGCTGGACAAATTTAAAAGCCGTAATGATGAACTGGGAAGGAACGCCCGTCAGGTAATCCGCTCGCTGGATGATCTTAGAAGTAAAGGGCATCTAGGTCAGGGTGTTCCCATGGATAACAAGGGGGGAGTACTGAAGATAATAACCGGCAGAATGGAAATTGATAAATCAGTGCTTGAAGTAAGCGGCTTATCCGACAACAAAATAATCCTTACAGCATTCACTCTTCATGAGCAGGGAGAAAAGGTCATATTCGTATCCAAGGATATCAATGCGAGGATAAAAGCTGACGCGGTGGGCCTTGATGTGAGTGATTTTGAAAAACAGAAAGTGAATTTTGACGAGCTCTATTCAGGGTACAACGAGATCGAGGTTCCTTCTAAAGTGATTTCAGATTTTTTTGATGAATCACTGGAGGACCTTGAAGGATACGATCTGTATCCGAATGAATTTATACTTCTTGTAGATGCGGCGAACCCGAAACATACAGCACTGACGCGTGTTTCCCAGAACAGCAAGCTGATGCATCTTACTCCCCAGTATGAAAAAGCGTGGAATATCAAGTTCAGGAGCAAAGAGCAACGCATGGCCCTTGAACTCCTGATGGATCCTGTTGTGCAGGTCGTCACGCTTGTAGGCAAAGCTGGTACAGGAAAAACTCTGCTTGCTCTTGCCGCGGCGCTTCAGTCCACGGTAAAGCTGCACAGGTATGACAAGATACTCGTTTCACGTCCTATTGTGCCGATGGGAAAAGATATCGGATACCTTCCGGGCGGTAAAGAGGAAAAACTCTTTCACTGGATGGAGCCGATATTCGACAACCTCAGTTATCTTCTGAGAGGCGGTAGGGGCAAAAAAGGGGAAAGTGTGTCAACACAGAAAAAAGTCGATAATCTATTCAACAATGATGTTATTCAACTGGAGGCCCTGACCTATATCAGGGGGCGTTCAATCCCTCAGCAGTACATGATTGTTGATGAAGCCCAGAATCTCACTCCGCATGAGGTTAAGACCATTATAAGCAGGGCAGGGGAAGGGACAAAAGTGGTTCTTACCGGCGATCCGTATCAGATTGACAACCCTTACCTGGATTCTTCAAGCAACGGCCTTACCTATACTGCTGAACGGCTGAAGGACGAGGCTATTCAGGGGCATATCACCCTCACAAAAAGTGAACGGAGTGCGGTCGCAGCAGTTGCAGCAAACAGACTGTAGGAAAATGAGAAGTATCGGTCTGATGATCCTTGGTTTTGTTGCCGGTTTGAGCAGTGCGGCTCTGGGTATCGGGGGTGGAGCTGTAATGGTCCCTTCCCTGACCGTTTTCTTTGCATTTGATATAAAAAAGGCCATAGGCACGTCGCTCGCATTTATCGGGCCCTGTGCGTTAGTGGGGATAACAACACACTACATCAGGAAACCCGAGAATATACAGTTTATATGCGCTCTGGGTATAATCGCAGGTTCCCTGATCGGTGCACGGTTCGGGGCCTCTCTAGCCAAAATTCTGAAAAGAGAAATCCTTTCCAGGATATTTGCCCTGCTTCTCGTTTTTGTGGGGCTGAAATATATTCATGTTATTCGAATTCCTGAAACTGCAGCATTTGCCCTGTCAGTTCAGTTCCCTCTGCTTGTTGTGCTCGGACTTATTGCAGGATCCGGTTCAGCCCTTCTCGGTATCGGAGGAGGAGTTATTATGGTCCCTGCACTGAACCTTTTTTTTGGACTGCACATTCATGAGGCTATGGCCACTTCCTTGACAGTTATACTCCCCACAAGCATTGCCGGTGCCTTTTTTCACAGGAAATTTAAACATATAGAACCATCTTCACTTCTTTTTTTAATCCCGACTGCTCTTCCCGGGGCGGTATGCGGTGCGCTTTTGGCAAACAGTCTGCCCGAAGATCAGCTTAAGATAGTATTCGGAATATTCATGCTTGTAATCTCTGTAAAGATGTGGATACGGAAAGAAAAAGGTAAAAGTGAAGCAGACTCCTAAGGTGGATTATTACAAGAGAAGAAGTGACACATGAATAACGAACACGCATTCAGAATAGGTATTGCAGATTTCAGATTTCGATATTATTGTATCCAAATCAAAGACCCATTTCAGGGCTGTGTTTGAAGAGGCGGGGGAGATGATAATAATCGTTGATGCCCCTGGCCAGTGTCCAGCTGATACCAGTCTGTTTGAATATAAACATATCAGGCCGGGGGTATATCCGATTTCATGAAATAAAGTACGAGACGGGTTCCGAATTATGTCCTGTGTCCGTTCTCCCTGATAAACGGCTTGTCAGGCGTGATCGCAGCCCCGATCAGGGCGGCAGCAGCGATCTTGAGTATATCCCCGGCAATAAAGGGGACGGCACCGGTGAGCAACAGTGAGGAAATAGTGAAATATCTGCCCAGGATAACGTAATAGTATGCTCCGAGGATTATGAGGCCGGGAATATATATGAGGATGAAATTGGCATAGGCCATTAAAAAAAACATCTGCGGGAGCTTCCGGTATTTCACACAGGTGTCGGAAATATGTCCGACCAGAAAAGCAGCGGGTATGAATCCTATGATATATCCACCGGTTGGGCCTGCAAGCACAGCAGCGCCTCCTCTCAATCCTGAAAACCAGGGGATTCCCACTGCGCCTGCAGCGATATACATACATACACCCGAGACACCCCACCTGCCTCCCAGAAGAATACCTGTGAGAAGAACAGCAAAGGTCTGTCCTGTTACGGGGACCGGTGTCCAGGGAAGCCCGATTTTTATCTGGGCACTCAGGCCTATAATACACGCCATGCCTGCCGACAGAAGCAGTTTTTTATACAGTGAAAGGTGAACGCGCCAGTGAAAATAGGCATAGCGTATATGTTTGTATCTGTTCAACGCGACTGATATATTCATGATTGTCTCCATTTCATTTAATTTTTCTGAAAGAAAAATAATATTATACCGGTTTTATTCGGGATGTCAAGTGAAAAAAGGGTTAAGAATAACCGGATTTAAGGGCGAAAACGGCGGTATTGAAAAATATAGAAAAAATATATAAAAAAAGTCAACAAGCAGAAAATTTAAAAGTATACTATGTATAGTTTGTATACAATGTACATATTTTTATAAAGGAGTAAGAGATGCAGAAAACAACAGCTTTTCTATCTCTTTTTGTGTGTTCATGTGTAATGTTTTCCTTTCTTTACGGAGAGACCGGTGAAAATGGCACAGCGGTTCTCGATACCCGCGGTCTGTGGCGGTGTCATCTTGTGCCTGCTTCTGAACTGGTGATACGCGAAAACGGGGAGGTCGTGAATGCTGTTCAGGTGGTTCCACCTCATTCTCTCCGGCATGTACCGAAGGAGAAACGCTTCGGAAATTTCAAGGTTATTGAAGGGCCTCAATTTTCATTAATTCCCTCTGCGGACTGGATGGCTCCTTCATTCGATGATTCCCGCTGGCCTGCTGTTTATGGCCCTGTGGCATATATGGACATGTACAGAAGCATTGCTGTGCTCTGCATACGCGGCACATTCAAGACTGCAGAATCGGGTAACAATATGACCCTTTCGGTTGCTTTCCATGGCGGAGCTCTGGTGTATATAAACGGAAAGGAACTGACGCGCGCATACCTTCCGGACGGTACTCTCGGTCCGGATACGCCGGCAGAACCCTATCCCAAAGAGGCCTTTCTCGATCCCGAAGGAAAAACGCTCAGTATCAAAAAAAGGCGGCGGTCCAGGGGAGAGTATTTCCCTGACCGTTTTGAAAAGAGGATCCGGCGCATCAAGGATATTACTGTTCCCTCTGCAATGCTCCGGAAGGGTGTCAATACAATAGCTATAGAGATCCACCGCTCGGTAGCACCCGAAGAGATGTTTACCAAAGGGCGGATGATGTGGAGCTACCGGAACTCATACTGGTGGTCACGCGCCGCTCTTATAGAAGTCAGGCTTTCCTCCTCTTCAGGAAAGGGGATCGTACCGAATATAGGCCGGCCCCGGTCCGTACAGGTCTGGACTCATCCTGTTGTGCAGCGGGTCCGGGCAACTGATTACGGGGTTCCGAGCGAGGATATCTCCTGTATTAAGATTATCGGCGTGAGGAACGGGAAATTTTCGGGCAAAGCGGTTATCGGTTCTGCTGCACCTATTCTCAATCTCAAGGCAGAGGCGGGAGACCTGAAAGGAAACGGAGGATGCGTGATTCCCGCACGGGCGGTTGCTGTACGGTACGGTATTCTTGACGGGCACTGGCGGGGGCTTACACGGCTCAGCGGCAACCCCGCCTATTTTGACGGGCTTGAAGAGGAAGCTCCTTCAGAGGTTCCGGTGAACACGGGTTCTAAAGCGGCTGTACAGCCGGTATGGTTCACTGTTGATATTCCGGCGGACACGAAGCCGGGCGATTATTCAGGCACTGTCACGCTTAGCGCTGATACTATAGATCCAGTTAACATACCGGTTGAACTGAAGATTGTTTCCTGGACACTGCCTGATCCGACCTCGTTCACCACGCATGTGGGCATTATACAGTCGCCTGAATCCGTTGCTATGAAATATGATGTGCCTATGTGGTCCGAAAAACATTTCGGTCTCATAGAGAAGTCGTTCCGTCTTCTGAGCGGTGTTGGCAATAAGGTGGTCTATCTTCCCCTAATCTGCAGAACGCATTTTGGCAATCCTGAATCAATGGTGCGTTGGATTTCCAAGGGCAATGACACGTATACACACGATTTCAGCATACCGGATAGATATCTGGAAACCGCTGTCAAACACCTGGGTACAATACCTGTTGTATGCCTCTACTGCTGGGACCAGTATACGGGCGGATTCGGATGGGAGGGACGCGGGCGGGGTGGTAAGGCCGGGAACAGCGGTGTATTGTATACGGTCAAGGATCCGAACACCGGCACACTCAAGGAGGTGGAAGGCCCCAAGTGGGGCACTCCGGAAGCACGCCTGTTCTGGAAACCCGTGCTGACCGGCATGAAGGATATCCTTAAAAAGCACGGTGTTGAAGATTCCCTGATGCTGGGCCTTGCAGGGGATATCGGGCCGACAAAGGAATGCATGGCAGACCTTGAGAGTGCGATACCGGATGCCCGGTGGGTCGCGCACTCACACCAGTACCGGGTAATAAAGCACGGCAATGTAGCGTATCTCTCTTTTATCCTGACACAGGGTGTTTACGATCCTGAAGACACAGGCTTCTGGAAATCGTGGCCGAGTGGACGGAGGTACGGATGGCGCAATCCGAAACTCATAACCTCTTTTCCCCGGGTGGGATGCGGTTCCACAGGCGGAAGCTGGGAGCATTGGTCCTCGTCGCCTCCCTCCGTGTTCCGCGCGGGCGTAGAGGGATTTCTCATGGCATGCGGAGGGCACGGCAGAACACCCACCGGACTTCGAGGATTCGGTCGGCTCGGTGCTGATTTCTGGGATGTGATGAAGGATAAGCGCGGCCGCAACCAGGGATGTATCTGTGCTCGGTATCCGGAGAGTAATTGGGGACAGCTTAATGTAGCGTACGGAGTACGGTACCTGCTGGCGCCGGGGAAGAACGGCCCGGTAAGCACGGTTCGCCTCGAAATGATGCGCGAGGGCCTTCAGGAGGCTGAAGCGCGGATCTTTCTTGAAACAATTCTTCTTGACAAAACTAAACGTGCCGCACTGGGAGAGGGATTGGCGGGGGAAGTGCAGGCACTCCTTGACACACGGCAGCGGGATTTCCGCCGCTTCATTTATCAGGACCAGTGGCGTGGAGGTGCGGACCGGCTCTATTATCTCTGCTTGGACTGGCAGAAGAAATCTGAAGCGCTCTATACAATGGCGGCTAAGGCGGAAAAGAAATTAAATGAATCCAGATAAACGGAAGGAACATCTTGGGATATTAATATGAAAAATTATACTCCTGTATATATGCGGATCAGTGAAACCATCAGAAAAAAAATAAACAACGGAATGATTAAGGACGGGGAGCGTCTTCCTCCGGAACCCGAACTTGCAGAGGAATACGAGGTCAGCCGGATGACCCTGCGCAGAGCACTTGACATCCTTGAGACAGAAGGATTTCTTACCCGAAGAAAGGGGAGGGGAACCTTTGCCGTCCGGAAACACCATCGGACGTTCATTGCTGTGCTCGTTCATGCACGGGAGAAGATACAGGAAAAGGGCCACCCCTACCGGATCATTATTGAGAGGATGCGGAACCATCTTGAAAAAGCAGGGGACCGGGTCGAAGTGCTGACTCCTCCTCCGGGCGCATCGGACAGAACAAGCATTATCCGGGCCGCGCTTGAAAAGTGCAGATCATTCGGGCCGGACGGTATTTTTGCTGTGGGAATTATGGACAACGACTATATTCTGGGGCTGAAAGACACTGGGATACCTCTGGTAGTTGTGGATTTTATTCCTCTGTGCGATACTGACTGTATTGCAATAGACGCTTTTGGGTGCGGGTCTCTTGCTACTCAGCACCTGATCGATCTGGGCCACCGGCACATTGCTTTTTTTGGGGGGAGACGAATGGGATCCTCGACCAGGAACCCCCTTCCTGAAGCTGACTCCATAGGCATGTGCGCGGGATACCGTTATACTCTCGAGCAGAATAATATTCCTTTTACAGAAGAACGGGTTGTTGAAGCATTTTTTGATATTGAAGAGGATATCCGTGATAAGAGTAACCGGATACTGGAGCTTTCTCCGTGTCCCACAGCAGCCGTGGTCTTTACACGAGGACATGCCGAAATCCTGCTTCATGCAGCGCGTGACAGGGGGCAGTCTGTTCCGAAGGATCTCAGTATTGTGTGTCTTGACAACCGGCAGACTTCTCTGGACGGTTGTACTATAACTGTAGTAAAAGTTGATCTTGAAAAGATGGCCGATATATCAACGCAGAGGATGATTGATATGCTCAAGGGCACGGATGAGAATATGCTGCAGATGAGGATCAATGGGAAACTTATTAAAGGCACAAGCTGCCAGACTCTAGTAGTCTGACCACCCTACTATCTTAAGGAGTATAAACATGCCGGACGGATCGATACGCTACTGGGTACAGAATCCTATGATGAGGATATTCCCTCACGATACTGTTCCCAAAAGAGCGAAAAAGAATATTGTCCTATATGCTGCCGGAGGTGAAACTGAATCGTTTATTATCGGTTTCCGGACCTATGGATACAGTGTAAACTGTATAGAAGCCGAAGCCTCTGCTCTTAAAGGCAAAGGAAGGAACAGGATCGGGAAGGAGCACATAACCATATTATATCCTGAATACGTGCCAGTGAAATGGAACACTGCCAAACAGTCTGAAGGGGACATTGAAAGGAAGGCTCCCGGTTTTTTTCCTGATCCCCTGATGAAGGAATGGATATTTCCTGTCGCCGGCCCGGAATCGCCTCCTGTAAGATCTATATGGGTGCAGGTAAAGGTCCCGGAACATACATCTCCCGGGATATACAGGGGGAAGGTACGGTTTAAGGCAATACGAAAGCCGCATACATTTGAGAACGAAATACAGTATTCCCATGTCCAGTGCAGTGGGGAAGTTGAATTCCAGGTGCGTGTATGGGATTTCAGGATCCCCAGCCGACCAAACATCTTTGTTACGAACTGGTTTTTTCCTGATCAGATAGCTACATGGTACAGCAGGGAATTATGGAGCGCGTCTTTCTGGAAACTTATGGAGAGGTTCTGTGATGATATGGCGGAGCATCGTCAGAATGTCTTTCTCACGAAATACCTGGGCGGTGAAAAGGCCGCAGACCAGATGGTTGGAGTGAAAAGACAGGGGAAAAAATACAGCTTTGACTTTACCCTGTTTGACAGGTGGTGCAGGATGTTTTTCAGAAAGGGCTTTAAGCTTATTGAAGGGGGTCATATCGCGGCAAGGAGCCAGAACGGTCTTTCCTATTGGGAGGTAGACAGCACGGGAAAGGCAAAGCTTCGCAGACTGAACGCCCACGGAAGTGAGTTCAGGAGTTTCCTCAAACAGTTTATATGTTCTTTATGGTCACACCTTGAGAAACGCGGCTGGCAGAACCGTTACGTACAGCACATATCGGACGAACCCTTATCAGACCAGGTAGAAAAGTATTCGCGGCTTGCAAGGCTTGTAAAGCGGGCTGCACCCGGTATCAGGATCATTGATGCCGTGGGCAAGCCTGAATATGCATCCTTGATTGATTATCCGGTACCCATTGAAAGACATTACCAGGCATTCGTTGATGCAGGTATACGGTCACCAGAGGATATATGGGTCTACTACTGCTGCGGTCCGCAGGGCCCATGGCCGAACAGATTCATCGACTATCTCCTCATAAGGCTCAGGATAATTTTCTGGATATGCTTCCAGAAGGGGATCCCCGGTTTTCTGCATTGGGGATATAACTACTGGAAGGGAGGCGCTCACAAGACATACAAGGATGTATTGAATCCATGGGATGATAACACGGCGAACCGCTGGCCTGCCGGCGACCCTTTTATGGTTTATCCCCCCAGGGACATTATGATGAAGGATCAGATAACCTCATCGATCCGGTGGGAGATATTCAGAAAATCCCTGGAGGATTATGAATATCTTATGATGACTCGCGAACTTTCTGATTCCGGGGACCGTGAGGCACAGAAGATACTGGAAGATGTGTCAGACAAGGTCGTTCCTGACTGGACAACACACACACGCGACCACAGGTTACTTGAATCCATACGCCTCAGAATAGGCAGGCTACTGCAGAAACAGAGATCATGATTTGAATCTTGAAGGGCCGATCCCGTATTTCTCGATCCTGAGCCCCATTTTACGCTCGGAAATATTCAGGGACCGTGCCGCTTTCGCCTGATTCCCGCGCGAGGATTTCAGCGCGTCAAGGATCAATTCCCGTTCCATTTCCTCAAGAGTGTCCTCAAGACTGCCCGTATGCACAGTTCCGCTTGCTTCGGCTGTCTGAAGCGTGGGGGGAAGGTGATGTCCGTGGATAACGCCGTCCCTGCTGAGAAGCACGGCACGTTCTATGCAGTTTTCGAGTTCGCGTATATTTCCAGGCCAGTGGTAGGCTGCAAGCATATCAATTGCTGGCGTGCTGATCCGCCTGATATTTTTATTATTCGTTTTGCTGTACCGCTCCACAAAGAAATCGGCAAGAAGCAGGATATCTGACCTCCGCTCCCTGAGAGGAGGCACATGAATGGGAAAAATATTTATTCGGTAATACAGGTCTTCCCTGAATGTGCCTTCCTGTACGAGGCCGGTCAGATTTCTGTGGGTTGCCGCAATCACCCTCACGTCCGTTTGTACCGTGTCTGTTCCACCAACCCTTTCAAATTCCTTTTCCTGAAGAACCCTGAGCAGCTTTATTTGGGTTGCGGGTGAAAGGTCTCCGATCTCATCAAGGAAGAGCGTGCCCCCGTGTGCGATCTCAAAACGGCCCTTGCGTTCTGAAACAGCACCTGTAAAGGCCCCTTTTTCGTGTCCGAACAGTTCGCTTTCAATGACTGTTTCCGGAAGAGCAGCGCAGTTGACTTTGATAAACGGTTTCGGTGCTCTTTCGCTGTTGTAATGTATGGCATGCGCCACGAGTTCCTTGCCGGTTCCGCTTTCTCCCTGTATAAGCACAGTGGTGTCGCTTGCGGATACCTGTGCGATAAGGTCATACACTTTCTGTATTGCATGAGAGTTTCCTGTAATGTTCGAGGGATGGAAGCGCTCCCTTAATTCTTTTCTAAGTCTCGTATTTTCATCAAGAAGTTGCTCGCGCTCCTCCTGCGCGGCTTGACGCAGCCTTACAGCCTGAGCGATCATTGAAGCGATAATGGAAAGAAGCCGTACATCTTCATTGGGAGATACCTTCTTATCAAACAGGTTATCTGCACTCAGGGCGCCGATCGCTGTGTTTCCTGTTTTTATGGGAACGCAGATGAAGGATATATCCTCCTTTGCCAGTTTTTTACGAGCACCGGTCCGGTCGAGAAAAAAAGGCTCCTGCGATATCCGGGGGACAACTGCGGGTTTTCCTGTCTGTATAACCTTGCCGGTGACACCTTCACCTACCCTGTATCTCCCTTTCTTTTTCTGTTTCTCCGAAAGGCCGAGCGCGGCTTCGATCACGATCTCGTTCGTTTCCCTGTTGAGGAGCGTAAGCGTTCCTCTGACCATTCCTGTGTGTTCGGATATCAGCTCAAGCACGGGATATACGACCTCTCTCAGGTCGATGCTCTGGTCAAGAGTCCGACTGATTTCAAAGAGAAGGGACAGTTCTCTCAGTTCTCTTCGTATTTTCGGCTTGTTTTCCATACGTATTCAGTAAGCGTTCAAAGGTGCCCAATAGTACCATAAAACTCAGGTATTTCAAAAGAAAAACAATGATAATTTAAAAATTCCAAATTTACAATTTACAATGCTGTAGGCGTTCCACAAGGGCAGGGTTTATCCTGAATGGGATCTCAGGGTGTGTGACAGTTTCCGGTAATATAAGGTGAGAGAATATTTCAGGAAGCTTCATATTGTAAACCCTGGCTGCGAGGGGAGTAAGGTTTATTACGTCTTCGCAATTATATGCGGCAAGGGTTTCAAGAGCACTTCTGTCTCCTTTACATGCATACTCGTTCCAAAGAAGTACAGCCATATACCCGTTGATATCCTTCATTGCACCTTCCCGTTCGATACCCAGATCACGTTCAATTTTTTTCAAGCCTCCTTTGAGATCGAGTGAGGCGAGCAGGTATCTCAAGTCAATATGTGGCTGGTCTATCGTTATTCCCAGGCAGGACTTTATAAACGGGAGGTCGAATGTTTTGCCGTTGTATGTGATAACAGCATCAAATTTCTTTATATCGCGTGAGAAATCGTCCATGTTCCTGCCGTAAATATACGAATGGACTGAAGAACCGTCATATATGCCGATCATGGTGATGTGATTATTCAGAAACCCAAGTCCTGTTGTCTCGATATCAAGAAAAGCGGGTTTTTTGAAACAGGGGATAAGACGCCATTGTTCCCGTGCCGGGAGCATTGTGTAAAAGTAGGCCCAGTTTTCGTCTTTCAGCGCCTCCAGCGAATCCTCAATGACCTTCATCGTCCGTGAATACCGCCCGCCATGTTCATCGTCGGGTTCAGTATCGGTTCCGAATGTATATGCAAGCTCGTCAAGAGTGGTAATGTCCTGCATCCAGAGACGCATTTCCGTTTTAGGGCCTATGCCGGGTATATGGATAAACGTGTGGGAAATCATCGTAAACTCCAATTGATCAGTGGCAACCCTATTATATCACGTGTAATACTTTTTGTCAAATTAAGTTCTTTATATATTTTTCTTGACTTTCCACAGTAGTCCGGTATACATTACAAGCTTGTGCTTTCTTTTTTTACTTTGTACAGGAGAAGAATTCCAGTGATTCCTGAAATATCCATCCGCAGGCTGTGTCAGATATACAGACTTCTTGAACGGCTGAAGGAAGCAGGGAGAGAGATAATCTTTTCGGATGAGATCGGGGAAAAGACGGGAATCCCTTCATATCAGGTCAGAAAAGACATCAGTTATCTCGGGGAGATAGGTAAGCCGGGGAGAGGGTACAATGTCAGTGAACTTTTCGAGCATATTAAATCCTCGCTGAAACTGTGCGTTAAGCGCAAAGCAGTTCTTGTCGGTGTGGGGCGGCTTGGTTCAGCTCTTCTCAATTATGTCAATCTTCCAAAAGCGAATTTCGAGTATATAGCCGCTTTTGATTCCGATCCGATCAAAGAAGGGAAGTCAGAAGGAGGGATTCAGATCTATTCTTCAGGAGAAATGGCCCCTTTCCTCAAAAAACACAATGTAGAGATCGGGGTTATAACCGTACCTCAGGAAGCTGCTCAAGCGGTCGCGGATGATCTGATCAAAGGGGGAGTTACAGGTATCCTTAATTTTGCTCCGGTACCTCTGAAAGTTCAGGAGAATGTAATCGCGCGGTGTATTGATTTTTCCCTTGAAATGAACATCCTGACAGCAATCAAGTCATTCGTACAGGAAAAGGCTGAGAAGAAGAAATAATACGTATTCTCATGCATAATTTCTTAAATATCCACTCAATGAAAGTCGGCCCATGAGAAATGTAACTGAAATTTCTGAACCTAGACTGTTCAGTGACATGTTTCCTCACAACACGCCTCCCCATATCGTATTTGATACAAAGATAACAGAGGAGCTTGGTGAGGATACGTATGAAATACACCCCATGGAAATAAGGCAACGCGACATTTGCATTACTGACACAACATTCAGGGACGGTCAGCAGGCGCGTCCTCCCTATTCGGTTGAACAGATTGTAAAGCTTTATGATTTTCTGCACCGTCTGGGCGGACCCGAAGGGGTGATACGGCAGACTGAATTTTTTCTTTACAGCCATAAGGACAGGGATGCTGTTTCAAAATGCCTTGAGAGAGGATACAGCTGTCCGGAAGTTACAGGCTGGATACGGGCTGAGGAAGGGGATCTCAATCTGGTAAAAGAAATGGGGCTGAAGGAGACCGGGATCCTCACATCATGCTCTGATTACCACATTTTTTTAAAACTCGGTCTGGATAGAAAAAAGGCTTTTGAAAAATATACAGGATTAGTCAAGAAGGCGCTTTCACATGGAATACGCCCCCGTTGCCATCTGGAGGATGTTACCAGGGCTGATATTGACGGTTTTGTTGTCCCGTTCCTTCAGGAGCTTATGAGAATGTCTGAAGAGGTTGAAGGGAATATGAAGGTAAAAGTGCGGCTGTGTGATACTATGGGGTTCGGGATCCCCTATCCGGGAGCTGCGCTTCCGCGCAGCATACCCAAGCTTGTGCTTTCAATGATACATAAAGCGGGGGTACCTTCAGAAAGACTTGAATGGCACGGTCATAATGATTTTCATAAAGTGCTTGTCAATGGAACCACAGCCTGGATTTACGGATGCTCTGCACTGAATTGTACTCTCCTCAGTATCGGGGAACGGTGCGGTAATCCTCCTCTGGAAGGGGCAGTTATTGAATTTATCGGGCTGAAAGGTGATATGTGCGGTATTGATACAAAAATAATTACAGAGATTGCGGACTACTACCGCTCTATCGGTACACGAATATCGGTACGGTATCCTCTGGTCGGGGATAACTTCCACAAGACCCGTGCGGGTATTCACGCAGGGGGATTGGCCCGTGATGAGCGGATATATAATATTTTTGATACTGAAAAGCTTTTAAACCGTCCGCCGGAAGTTGCAATTACTGATAAATCAGGTGCTGAAGGAGTGTATCTGTGGGTTAATAATTTCCTTGACCTGCACGGCAGGGACATGATAAAAAGGACAAAACTGGTGAAGATCATGAAGTGTGTTAATGCCCAGTATGAGGTTGAAGACCGGACAACAGCGATCTCTGACCGGGAAATGATAGAGCTTGTCAAAGAATATCTTCCCGAGGAATATAAAAAAGCGGAGGCAGAGGGAAGGCTGACATACACACATCATGAGGAATGAGTATGCAGGCGGGGATGATACCACTACTCATACAATCTGCCGGGAAAACAATGTGCACAAAAATTAATAAAAAAAACTTGAATAATGTTTATTGCATTATACTATTAATAATAGTCAACAGCACCAGATATTAAGAGGTATTATATACAGGTAACGGCATATTATTGCTGGTCTTTCACATATTTGGGGAGAAAGCCATGTTCAAAAAAACTGTGCTGGTTATAAGTATACTGATGTCGGCAGTCTCTATCCTTCCTCAAAAAGCTGAGGCAGGGTGATGCGGAGTAAGCGGCTCGTCGAGTCCGCCAAGGTACGGTTATGCGATATATATCGAGAAGAATTACATGGGAGAGACATCGATCGGCATGATTGATAAGCTTAAGGCGAAGGAAAAGACGGAAAAGGTCAAAGAGGATAATATGGTCCTGAAAAAAGCAGTTCCTCTCGCTGTTAAGGAATGGAGTGAAAAGTATAAGGATATCCGTTTCCCTACGGGATCCCTGTCCTTGAACAGCTTTAAGGTGGTGAAATGCATTGCGGACAAGAAGAAGGCTGAAGAATGCGTAAAGGAACTGAGGGAAAAATTTGACAAACAGGAGGAAAAGAAACGTCAGTATGAGGAAGCGAGATATGAGAAGCTGACCAATGAGCAGCGTGCTAAGCTGGATCAGCTTCACCGGTATAAAATTGAGGCATTCAGCCTGATACAGACGAAATGCGCAGAGGTTAAAAAGAAAATAGAGGAGCAAAAGAAGAAAATGGCTCAACGGAAGAAGAAAGGGGGCATGTCCCTCAAATAACGTGCCGGAATTGTATTACGCAAAAAAGGCGGCCTGTTCAGGCCGCCTTTTTTTTTATTTTAAAATGCTAATTTTTCAATTTACAGTGAATTTGTTTAAGCACCCAGGCCCATGATTCTCCGTATCCACACGGGATAGACCACGGTAAAGAAATAGAGAAACTCCCTGCTGTACAGAAGGACGAGGAATGTCCCTGCTGCAAGGAAAGGCCCGAACGGTATCCGTCTGTTCTTCGTTTTAATCATGATAATAACGCCCACGATCGATCCGAAAGCGCAGGCCAGAAAAAACGCCATAAGCATACAGACCCAGCCTGTCAGGCCTCCCACCATTGCCATGAGCTTGACATCCCCGAAACCCATAGCCTCCTTTTTGAGAAGAAATCCTGCAACAGTTCCTATGACCCACAGGGTTCCTCCTCCGATCACTATTCCTGCAAGCGATGAGATGCCGGCGTTGATCCATGCAGGCCCGTTTCCGACCAGTGCAGAGAAAAACGGAACATCCCTGTGTAGGGCGGGGATAAGGACAGACAGGATCAATGCGACAGGGATGCCGATAAGAGATATCTCGTCCGGGATTATTTCATGATGCATATCGATGAACGCGACAGTAATCAGTCCCAGTGTAAGATATACATATACCCCGAGCACGAATACAGACCTGCCGTCCTGAAGACAATCATACACTATCCACAGTACAAGAAGGCCTGTAAGAAGCTCCACTGCCGGATACCTGAACGATATTTTTTTACTGCAGGATCTGCATTTTCCCCTGAGAAGTAGAAAGCTAACCAGCGGAATATTGTCAAACCATGCAATGGGTGCGCTGCAGGAGGGGCAGAATGAGCCAGGCTTAACGAGAGATTTGCCCTGAGGAAGCCGGTATATACACACATTGATGAAACTGCCGGCAGCACATCCGAACAGGAAAACACCGATATAGAAAATCACGCTCATCTGAGTATATTCCTTCTATTGTGCCTGTGCCGGGATGAATGCATAAACCCGCTTAATCCGGACTGGTATAATTTTACTGAAAATGAGTCGATATCAAGACAATTTTTATTTTTTGCTTGATTTGGCTATGGGTAATATAAAATACATGATAATCTCTTTTGATCGGAGAAACGTATGGTAGAAGCGGCATGTATTTCTGAATGGATGAAACAACAGGTTGCAGACAGCGGTCTTAACGGTATTGCGGTGGGATTGAGCGGAGGCATAGATTCAGCTGTGGTCGCGGTGCTTGCGAAGCAGGCAATGGACGAAAACATGGTCGCTGTAATCATGCCCTGCGGATCCGATCCGGAGGATGCAGAGCATGCCCTGCTTTGTGCCAAACGTTTTGATATCGAAACCGAATTCGTGGATCTGACCGGTGTGTATACATCCCTCCAGGAACAGCTTCCCGAGGGAAGTGATCTCGCGGATGCCAATCTCAAGCCACGGCTCAGGATGCTGACGCTGTATTACATCGCCAATGCACGAAACTACCTTGTGGCTGGTACAGGCAACAGGACCGAGCTTACGGTAGGGTACTTCACTAAATATGGTGACGGTGGAGTAGATATGCTGCCTATCGGCAGCCTTCTGAAAATTGAGGTCAGGGAGCTGGCCAACGAACTCGATATACCCGAGGAAATAATAAATAAACCCCCGTCCGCAGGCTTGTGGAAAGGGCAGACCGATGAAGGAGAGATGGGGGTCACGTATGAGGAACTTGACAGGATCATTGCCCGTGCGGAAAAAGGAAACTTCACGCCCCATACTAAGACAGAAGAACATGTGGTGTCCATGATTAACCACTCACAGCATAAAAAACAACTTCCCCCCGTTTGCGATCCGGAACAGTAATGCGTCAGTTTTATATTTCAGGAGAAGAAAGATATGGGTGACCGCATTAATATACTGCTCATTATATCCGACCAGCACCGCCGCGATGCGGCCGGATGCTATGGCCATCCCATGGTCAGAACGCCTAACCTGGACCGGCTGGCGTCAATGGGCACGCAGTTCAATAGGGCCTACTGTCAATCGCCCCTGTGCGGGCCTTCACGTGCCTCGATCCAAACCGGCCAGTACCCCCATACCTGCCGGGCACTCGACAATAACGAAAAGGTGCCCGTGCGCGTGGATGCCCCCTGGATGGGAGAAACCTTCCGCAGGGCCGGGTACGTGACCGGGGCCATCGGCAAGATGCACGTCATGGGTGAGACGCCAGAGAGAGACCTGGGCTACGACGAACGCCGCCTGAGGTTCTATACGTACGACCTCCAGGACTACATCGATGTTGTAGGAGAGGAGAACAAGGACAGGTACATGAACAACGGGGTCGACATATACAACCGCGAGAACAAGCCCGTGGATTTGGCCGAGGAGCTTATGTTCGACGCGCTGGTGGTGGAGCGGTCCAAGCAGTTCCTGAACGAGCACAGGGACGGTCCGTTCTTCCTGTGCATGGGCCTTGAAAAGCCGCACCCCGCCTGGTGGGCTCCTTCCGAGTTCCATGACATGTACAAGCCCGAGGATATCGACCTGCCGGACGACTTCGGTCAGAAGCCTGTAAACGTGCCCGAGTCGCAGCACTGGCGGATGGTTGTTAAGGACAAGGTCCTTGAGCGCTTCTCTGAGCCGGCGGCACGCAATGCCACAGCCGCCTACTACGCCAACGTGAGCTATATGGACCACAACCTAGGCCAGCTCCTGTCTGCGGTCGCGGATCTGGGACTTATGGACAACACGCTCATCGTGTACACCTCCGACCATGGCGAAATGCTCTTTGACCATACCCTGATCCAGAAGGGGTATATGTACGAGGGGGCTGTGGCCGTGCCGCTCATATGCGTGCATCCTGAACATTTTCCTGCCGGTGCACAATGCGACGAGATTGTGCAGCTGCTGGACCTTTTCCCCACGTTCATGGATGCTGCCGGTATGGAGCATCCGGAAGGGCTGGAAGGCGAAAGTCTTCTGCCGGTCGCCCGGGGGGAGGCGGATACGGAAGGACGCGCCGCGTTCTCCGAGTTCTATACGTGGGGTTCACCGTGGCGCATGATCCGCACGCCCGAATTCAAATACGTGCACCAGGACACGGAAATCCCGCAGCTGTACGACATGGTGAACGACCCCTGCGAGACCGCCAACCTGGCCACGGATGCCGGGTTCAAGGCCGCCTGCGCGGAACTGCACGAGCGGGTCATGGCCGACTGGGAGATCCCGCCGCAGGAGGAGATGATACCGCGGCACGGAATGTATCCATGGCGAGGGAAGCCGGGGGGAAGGGATCCAGAGAGGTGAAGAGTAGCAGGTATTATCCGATTCTGGGCATCATCCTGGGATCTCTTTTCACTGCGAACAGCCTTCTGGCTCAAGAACCGCTCCTGCACATCCCCTTTGAACGGGGATTTCATGCCCTTGAAGGAGCTCCAAACCCATTTGCGGCAGCAGGCAATGTCAGGATTGTCCCCAAAGGCAGGCGCGGCAAGAGCGCGAAGTTCGAAGACCATGAGGGCAAATCAATTGCAGGCAGATCGGCCTTGATCATTGATGGTGCAAATGTTCCTCAGGCCCGCGGTACTGTATCCCTGTACGTCAAGACACTTGACAAAAGTATCTGGAATGACGGCAAAGAGTATTGGCTTGCTTCGCTTATTGCCTCAGCAGGCACAAGCTTCAAGACCCTGGGTGAAGAAGGTACATCCATGGCAGTGGTGAAGGAAAAGGACAATACGATTGCCCTGCGCGTATATCAGCATTATGAAGATCGCCTTGGGTTGGCACTGAACAGCAAGAGACGTCCCAGTGCAATTGCACCAGCTGATGCGGTACCGGCAAGAATAGACTGTTCAGGATTGACCGGCAAAGATTGGGTCCATGTCCGCTTTTCATGGGACATGGAAAAGGGCCGGGCACTTCTGGGTTTGGGGGGTGAGACAGCAAAAGGCAAGTGTGAATTCAGAAGACAGAACTTCCTGGCACTCTTGATTGGCACACCGCCGATGGTGGGTTCTACCAAGAAGAAAGGCTTCTATGGGCTGGTAGATGAGGTGAGAGTATATGCTGATACAATTACCTCAGACCGCGCACTTGGCACAAAATGGCCGAACGCGCAGAAGCCCATGGCTGCTTTCAAACGCGATCTACCCGACGCGACTCTTTTCAAAGGTGAGAGACTGGAACCCATAGAAGTGCAGCTCAAAAGTCATCTGGATTACATGCTGAAGACGCAGCGTACGGGTGGTTGGGCATTTACCCATAGCGTTCCTTCTGATATGAGGTTTCTTTCAAGCAAGGTTGTCGTTCCCAATCCCAGGAACTATGCCTGTTATATGAAGGATGGCAATTCCAGTCGGGGCGCGTTTCATATGGCAATCGCCTATGAGGTATTGAATGACAAGCGATACCTTAAGGCAGCAGAGAGGACCGGGCAAATGCTTCTGAAGATTCAGCAGAAAGAAGGTTGGTGGCCGTATGGCGTGTTGCTGAAGAAGGATGGTTCACTCAAGATTGAAATATGGCCGGACCTTACGCCGATTGAGGATCACATTCAATCGCACCCGATCATTCTCCTGATGTATTTGAATAGACTCACCGGCAAGAAGGAATACATGGAAGCTGCGCGAAAAGGACTGGAGTTCCTCCTGAAAGCACAGAATCCCAATGGTGGCTGGGCTCATTACTATCATCGCGCGAAGAAATGCGGATACCATTTCGGGCATTACAATGGCAGTGAGCACAATGATTACACCACCAGCGACCAGATGACCCTGATGCTGGCCATGTATCGTCGAACCGGTGACATCAAGTATCTCAGATCATTCATGAAGGCTGCTGACTGGATGGTTGCTTCGTTTTTGGAAAGCAAGAATGCCTGTGGCTGGGCTCAGCAGTATGATGAGAACAATAAGCCGATCAGGGCCCGTCATTTCGAGCCGGCAGCGATTTCAATGGACCCGGCCACTGGTGCCGTTCCCGGAATGCTCTTGAGGGCTTTCGAGATGACCGGTGACAGGAAGTACCTGAAGCCTGTCAGGAAGTACGTAACCTGGCTGAAGAAATCGAAGAAGTACGGAGGCTGGTACTCCTATTATGACCCTGAAACAGGGAAACCCATTTACAGCCGCCGCCACAAGGTCTATCAGATAGACGAGTCAAAGCCACCTGCGGGCGGCAAATTGAGAGCTGCTCATTGGGGGGTAATAAAGGCGTGGGAGGAGTTTGCCCAAGGAGTCAAGAAACCCGCTTTTGGGCCGTTCACCAGAGTCTTCATGGAAGAGGAGCTCAAGAAGAAGGAAGCGTGGGCAATTTCGTCGTACAGCAGAACATTTGACAAAGACTACGGTACGTGGACCCATGACAACGGTCGGAATGGGCTGGGTAGTTTTGTCGTGTCTCACCGGCCCATGCAGTGTTTGGCCATAATCTTCAGAGGTCTGCAGCTGAAAGGCAAGATCAGGAAGGACCATCCCTTGTTCAACATACCGATTGGGGCGTGGGGCATGGGCAACTTGTTTCAGTTTGTGGTGCCGGATGAGTACCTGTTCAGCGCTGTGTCACGCGAAGAAGTGAAGGCCGCATACGACAAGTAGTGTTCAGGAAGTCATTGCAGGGAGTTCTTATGACCGTCACTCCAGCGTGAGAAAGACTGCCTGTCCCCCACTAAGGCCAACCCCTATCCAACAAAAAATGGAACTTTTAACTGATTTTGCAGTCTAACTGCTTACAATGATGTTATTTATTTTCAGCGAATAATAGTGTATGTAAGGAAGGAACATGGAAAAAAGATCATGCAGAACAAGGACGAGGAAAATACAATTACGGGTGCTGTGCGCGGCAGCTGCAGTTTTTGCAGCGTGCGCTTTACATCTGACAGGATGCAAAGGAGGGGATCCCGGGGATCAGACCGGTGCAGGCATGCATCAGAAGCAGAAAAACAGGCCTGCCAGCATACGGTCAGTGCGCGACCTTGGCATTACGACTAACCCGGCTGAAAACGTAAAACCTTCGAAGCTGTCAAAAGAGGCGCTCGCGTTTTACAGGGAGCTTGACAAGATACACAAAACCGGCAAGGCTCCTGCGCCGGAGCATACTGCTGAGGAAATGGAGAGTATGAAATCCGCTGGAAAGCCGCTTGCTATGCGCTTCGGTGGCTCAGCAGCAGGGAATATCAGAAAGAAAATGGGGGTCACTGCGGGCGGCATGCAGGATATAGGCCAGACCCGGAAGATCATCGATGCGGGAAAAGTCCCTGCGCCGGAAATGATCAGCGTTGAGGGGTTTCTGTCCGAGCATGACATACCCCTTGAAGGCGCGCCAACGGGAAAGGGAGACCTGTATGCTTCAGCATCGGTTGCGTGGGGAAAACGGTACGGTAAGAACAAGCCAGAGGCAGTGGTGCAGATAGGCTTCGGCATTGACATGGAGATGAGCGGATTCAGGCGGGATTCCCTGAATCTCGCTGTTGTTCTTGACGTGAGCGGCTCCATGAACGGCGGCAAGATAGAGGCTGCGAGAAAGGCACTTGCCGTACTGGCTGACAGGCTCGGTCCGAAGGACCGTCTCGCCCTGATCCTTTTCAACAGTCAGGCCTGGGTGCTCCGGTTTTCAGCACCTGTTACTGACAGGGATAAACTCAAGAAAACCATATCAGGCATCAAGGCAGGAGGCAGCACGAATATCGAGGCAGGCCTCAAGCTCGGGTATCAGCAGGTGGCTGCCCATCTTTCCCAGACAGACTTGAGTCCACGCGTGTTCCTCCTGACAGACGCCTGTCCCAATGTGGGCGCAACACAGGCGGGAGGATTCAAACCCATGATGGAAGGGGCCGCTGCAAAGGGTATCGGCATAAGTGCATTCGGACTCGGTATAGATTTCGGACAGAAACTCGCCTACGAGATATTTCAGGTGAAGGGCGGCAACTATTTCTTTCTTGAAAATGACGAGAAGATCGCCAAAGTGTTCGACCGTGAATTCGATTTCATGGTCACACCGGTGGCATACGGTGTGAATATCTTTCTTGTGCCTGCTGAAGGCGCTGAAGTAACGGATGTACTCGGGGTACCCGACTACACAAAGAATATAGAAGGCGTGAGGATGAAGATTCCCACGCTCTTTTTGTCCGCGCGCGAGGGAGGAGGCGCCACAATGGTCGCTCTGGACGTGGAACCGCCCGATATGAGCAAGGACCTTACACTTGCCGTGATTTCTCTGAGTTTTGTGGACATCAAACAGGGAAAGCGGATTCGCCACAGGCTTGAAGCGTTTCTGCCCAACGGGCTTGACCCGGAAGGGGAGAAGCCGTACTATTCCCAGCCGGGAGCCAAGAAAGCGCTGGTCCTTGCGGACGCGGCAACAGCCCTTAAGGCAGCCTGCCGCGGTCAGAAGGCCCCATCACCGGAGGACATCCGGTGGTTCACGGGCGGAAGGAAGGCTGCCGCTTCTGTACAGCCGGAGATCACGCTTACAAAAGAACAGGCAGCTTCTGCAGCAGAGGGGCTTGGAAGATTTGCGGACTGGTTCGCAACACAGATCGTTGATATTGACGGTGCGCTGAAAGAATTGCGGACCGTTGAAAAACTGGAGTCCACACTCCGCAGCACCGCAGGCCTTCCCGCGGTCTCCCCGCGCACGCTCCCGGGGGAGATCCAGCCCGACACGGCTCCTCCTGATATATTCTAGAGAATGCGGGCTTTTTACACGAAATACGAACCCGTGGCAAGGTTTTCGAACTTGCAGGAGAGAGTGGACGGTTCTGCGATTTCCTCAAGTTCGGGGATAGAGCTGACAGTGCCGGAGATACATTCATCGAGCCTTTGCTGCAGCTCCCTGAATCTCTCTTTCTGCCCTCCCAGTCTGATCTGGATAAACTCGAATCCGAAAGGCTTATACCGTTCCATCCAGTGGTTCCGGTACGATGCAAGCAGGCTGTCTGTCATGTCTATCATATTGGGAATGGAGTCCCTGACCTCTGTAAGAATGGCCGTATCCTGTGTTTCAATCCCGCGATCAAGTTCAAGCTTGAGGCGGATCTTTGCACAGAGAAATTTCGCGATCAGGGACAGGTGCGTGAAGGTTTCTGAATCGTTACGGGCGGTCTCATGCAGCTGTTCAGCGATTCGGGTATATTCCTCCAGCGTTTCAGCCCAGAAACTGTCTGTTTTACCTTTTTGATTTTTCCAGTAGATACCGAGGAGCGGGTCGTCCCACAGCGTATGGATGCCGGAACTGTCCCGGTCGGGATCGGTCAGGCCGCCGGCTGCCAGGATCGTGCGGAAATCCCCGCACCCCATGCTTCGGCAGCGCTTTGAGAGTATCGTATCGTCAGGGGTGCCGTTTGCGAAATTCATTTCAGCACACCAGGCAAGGCCGGCTGCAGCCGAGTCGAGATCACAGCTTGCACCGTTATCCGCCCACATGGTGAAAAAGATATCCTTTACCTTCTCCTGTATACAGGCATCAATGCAGGGGGCGCCTCTTCGTTCCGTATATGTGTGATTATAGCACAGCTTTGCCCATGTCCAGACCCCAGAAGCCATTACAGGGTCGAACCCCAGTTCCCGGTGGCGACGGATCCATTCCGCGTAGAACCCGGCATCTTCATGGTAATAGTCCCAGTAGACAAGATCAACACTCCGAGGTATGTCCTTTTTGACATTCTCCGGGATCACGCATTCCCTGTCGTAGTAATCCTGTGTCCTACTCCCCAGACGGAAATACATGTCGGACCATATCATCGGCTGCAGCCCGCGTCTGTCACAGCTCTCCGTGACATTTTTCAGGTGCCTGTTGAATATCTCGAACCCCGGAGTATAGCCGTTAAGATCCATGTGTCGGCCCCGCCCCAGGTCAAAGGTCTCATCCATGCCGATATGTATCCTCCGGCTCCGGAATGCTGATGAATAGAAGTCGAGCATTTTGTCGATCAGATGATATGTCTTTTTCTCCGTGGTCAGCACAACGGAAGAGGTGTCTTTTATATCGTTGTAAGCGCTCCAACGCAGCACAGGCTCAAGGTGCCCGAGGGTTTGTATACATCCCGCCATTTCGATCCCCATTGCAGCCGCGTAATCGTCGATCGCGCGCAGTTCGTCAAGGGTATACCGTCCGCGCAGGTAGCCGAAATAGTCCTCGTCCGGAAGCCTGAACGTATCCTTGGTATAGAGCATTGCAAAATTGTATCCCAGTAGGGCCAGTCGGCGCAGCCATTTTTTTGCGTATTCCACAGTCATGACCGCGTTGCGCGAACAGTCGAACATGACGCCGAACGTTCTGAACGATGATTCTTCGCGGATTTCTCCACTGTCCGGGACTAGGTCGGCCAGAAGTGCGCCTACACCCCGCGCCGCCTCAGTAACGGAACCATATTCAATAAAGACACTCTTGTTTTCCCGTCTGACCAACAATCCCCGACTCCGGTGACGGAAATGGAGACATCCCTGTTCTTCTTGTTCTGTGACTGTATATTCTTCAGCCAGTGCCCGGAGCAGCGGATGCAGTTCTTCGGGAACGTTTTTTCTACTCCATGTCAGTATAGTATTCTGCATAATCATTATCCTTTTTATGTTAGGAAAAAGATCGCGTTACGTTGAAATAAGGATGTACGAGAGGCCAGTCAGGGAGCGCCCGGACGGCTCCTGCGTATCCTTTCTATCGCGTGCCGGACAGGTGACGGTTTTTCCTGTCCGGGCCGGTCCGTGCTGCGGATCTGTTCGATTGATAGAAAAAGTTCATAACATGCCTCTGCATACGGTACTGAACAGATTTCGGAGATCAGTCTTGAGCCTCTGTCAACGAGCTTTTTGTTCGTTGCTTCGACCCAACTCATCCAGTTGCCGGTTATTCTTCCCGTTTTCGCCATTGTCAGTGTGGAGACCGTGTTCATTACGAGTTTAACAGCAAGATGTTCCCAGAGCATCAAGGGGGATTTTGTAATCCTGCACGGCACGTTCATAGAGCCTGCATCGGCTCCTTCTCCGATACGTATGATCAGTTTCCGGCGATATTCCTGTGCTGCCGAACTGAATTGTCCCAGGAATATCTCCCTGTCCGTATCTGAAACGCTCAGGACAGCCGCTGCCACTGACTTTGCCGAAGCGGAACGTTCAGGACACGGTTCGTTGCCTATGGTAAATCTCAAAAGCTCCTGCTTGTCCAGTTTTGGAGGATTATGTATGATATCATCCGGTGCACCGAGCGTTTCATAATCCTTGTGTGTCCATTCAAGACAGCGCGGAGGTCTGGCGAGCATTTCTGTCCATGTCTTTTCAGTGGGATACAGAGGGTTTTTTACAAATGCCCATGACGGGGATGATGACGCATCACCGCTTTTTACAAATGGGGGGAGCATGAACGTGGGAGCCCGTTCGGTGGTATCCGTGAATATATCCAGAAGAGCGCTGTCTGCGAAATAGGTGACCAGCCCTTTTTCAGAGTAGATGCCCTGTTCCAGCTCAATGAGTCTGCACATCGTCTGTACACAAGATTCAGACTCCAGATCGTCCAGAAGACCGGAAAACAAGTCTGTAAAAACGTCACAGGAATCGAATGGAATATCGATATCAGCGTGCCTGAATATTTTAT
>Ga0272442_10000151_pt1 | contig 115551 bp, 89 predicted proteins | sample SSMForm2O_FD_200262 | JGI IMG/M metagenome (GOLD analysis project Ga0272442, IMG submission 200262) | Marine sediment archaeal communities from Little Sippewissett salt marsh, Falmouth, MA, United States - SSM-Form-2O | ecosystem: Environmental > Aquatic > Marine > Wetlands > Sediment ...
CTGGGTACTCGCATGCCCGGGGAGGAAAGCAGGAATGGTGCCAAAGGACGCTTGCGGGCCTAACTGGCTGAAAAACAAGTAGTCGGGTTTTTCGAGAACGGAAGGGAGTGTCCGGATTCCGGACACGCCTACCTCCGTCCCCGGATTTTGGGGGTGTAACTGGACGAGTCAGGTATTGTCTGTTATGAACTAGTTGTTTTCAGGAGGGTGGCGGGTGAGCGACGCAATGGCAGATCCCCAAATTGGCAATGACCGCGAGGCGGTGGTGGAGTTGGCCGAAGCACGCGACCGGGTGGCCAAAGAGATTGGCAAGAGGATCATCGGCCAGCGCGAGGTGGTGGATCTGCTGCTGACCTCGTTGTTCTCCGCCGGCCACAGCCTGTTTGTGGGGGTGCCCGGGCTGGCCAAGACCATGCTGATCGCCACGCTTTCCGAGGTGCTGGATCTCCAGTTCAAGCGGGTGCAGTTTACCCCCGACCTGATGCCCGCCGACATCACCGGCACCGAGGTGCTGGTCCAGGACCGCAGCAGCGGGGAGCGGAATTTCAAGTTCATCCAGGGGCCGATCTTCACAAACATCCTCTTGGCCGACGAGATCAACCGCACGCCGCCCAAGACCCAGGCGGCTCTCCTGCAATCCATGCAGGAGTATACCGTCACCGCCGGCGGAGATACCCACCAGCTGCCGCGGCCCTACCTGGTTTTCGCCACCCAGAACCCCATCGAGCAGGAAGGAACCTACCCCCTGCCGGAGGCCGAGCTGGACCGCTTCATGTTCTTCATCGGGGTGGACTACCCCTCCCGTGAAGAGGAGCAGAACATCGTCCTGTCAACCACCGGTTCGCAGGAGCCGGTGATCGAGAAAGCCCTGGGCCCCGAGCGCATCCTGCAGCTCCAGAGCCTGGTGCGCCGGGTGCCCGCGGCCGAGGATGTAGTCAACTACGCGGTCCGCCTGGTGCGGGCCTCGCGCCCCAAGGAAGCCGACGCGCCCGACTTCGTGAAAGAATACATTTCCTGGGGCGCCGGGCCCCGCGCCAGCCAGTACCTGATCCTGGGCGGCAAGGCCCGCGCGGTGCTCAACGGCCGCTTCGCGGTCAACGCCGAAGACGTCCGCGCCCTGGCCCGGCCGGTGCTGAGGCACAGGATCATCACCAATTTCCAGGCGGAGGTTTCTTCGGTGACCTCGGTGGATATCGTGGATCGGCTGCTGGAGCGGGTGAAGCCATAGTTACTTCCATACGCATTCTGCTCGTATGCATTTTTCTCGTTGGCTGTTCGGGGACCCGCAAAGTCATTGAGAGCGATAAGCCGGCTACGGCTACGACTACGGCTACGGCTACGTCCACGCCTACACCTACGGAGGAGCCTGAGGTCGTGCCCGTGCCCGCGCGCGTGCCCGTGCCCGGAATTGAAACCGCCCACCCCTCCCCCCTGATCGAAGCCCGCGGCATTTGGGTAACCCGCTGGGATTTCAAGACCGCCGATGACGTCGTAGCCATCATGGACACCTGCGCCTCGGCCGGGTTCAACCAGGTTTACTTCCAGGTGCGCGGGACCGCCGATGCCTACTATCGCTCCACCCTGGAGCCCTGGGCGGCGCCGCTTTCGGGGAAGCTGGGGAAGGATCCCGGGTGGGATCCGCTGCAGGTGGCGGTCGAGGCGGCGCATGAGCGCAACCTGGAGCTGCACGCCTGGATCAACGTGGCCACCGCCTGGAAGGGCGAGCGGCCCCCGGGGTGGAGCAAGCCCGCCCACATCCTGCGCGCCCATCCCGGTTGGCGGATGGTGTACAAGAACGGCAAGCCGATGCCATACGCCGACGCATATATCTTCGTGAGCCCGGCCAATCCGGAGTTCCAGGAGCACATCCAGGCGGTGGTGGCGGAGATTGCCAGCTACTATGATGTCGACGGGATGCATTTCGACTACACCCGCTACCCAGCCCCGGACACCTCCTACGACCAGGTCTCCAACCGGCTGTATTGGAAGGCCAAAAAGAAGAATGCCAAGCTCACCCGGGCGGCCTGGCAGCGCGAAGAGCTTACCGGCCTGGTTGTTAAATTGAAGGACCGGGTCAAGGAGGTGAAGCCTGCGGCGGTGGTCTCGGCGGCGGTCACCGGGGTGTACCAGGATCGCTGGGGATGGGGCGAGGTAGTCAAGGGTTTCTCCGATTTCCACCAGGATTCCCACGGCTGGGCCCAGGCCGGGGCGGTGGATGCGCTCATACCCATGATCTACTGGAAACCCACCAATCCGCCCGGAGGCAAGAGCGATTATCAGACCCTGGTAAAAGACTTCGCTGCGCTGCTTGAAAAAGTGCAGGTGCTGTCGGGGATCAACGTGGAGGCGGGCGGATTCAAGGTCCTGGAAAACGAGATCCGCATAGCCCGGGAGAACAACTACCCGGGGGTGGTCCTGTTCGCCTACGCCGCTTTGAAAGAACGCGGCTGGTTTGCGAAACTCAAGACGGGGGTGTTCAAGGATCCCGCGCTGCCGCGGGAGCCGAAGAAAGTCGCCGTCAAGCCATGAGAAACCCGGGATCCTCCGAGTTGACCGTAAAGGCTCTGGCCGCGGGCATCCTGGTGGGATGCCTGATCGGGGCCTCCAACGTCTGCGTGGGGTTGAAAATCGGACTGGCCTTCGGGGCCACCCTGACCACCGCGGTGGTGGCCTTCGCACTAGTGCGGGCCTTGGGGCAGACGTTTTCAAAGCGCGAGAACGTCATCGCCTCGACCGCCGGCTCGGCGGCCGCGGCCATGGCTTCGGCCGCCGGGCTGATCTCATTCATCCCCGCTCTGGAAATGCTCGGAACTTCGCTCTCCTACCTGGAGCTGGTGCTGTGGGCCGCGGCCACCGCCGGGCTGGGGGTGTTCTTCGCCGTACCCCTGCGCCGCTCGATGGTGGTGGCCGCGCAGCTGCGCTACCCAACCGGCACCGCCACCGCCGAGACCATTTCGGCCATGTTCGCCGAAAGCGACAACGCAGTTTCCAAGGCCCGGGTGCTGCTCTACTCGGCCCTGGCGGCCGGGGCTGTGGCGCTGTTGTTCTCCGTGAAGCCGCTCGGGCTGGGAAGGTTTCAGAACTTCAGCCTCGATGATCTGGGCTTGTCGGTGGGTATTTTGGGAGTGTCGCTGGCTGCCTTGAAACTGGGGATATCCTTCTCGCCGATGATCCTGGGCGCGGGAGTCTTGGTGGGGCCGCGGGTAGGCTGGTCGCTGCTGTTGGGATCGGCGGCGGCTTGGGCGGTGGGTGCCCCGTTGCTGTTGCACCACGGCGTGGTGGTTCCCGAGTCCGCCGGCAAGGAATACAAGGCGGCGTTCGAGTGGCTTTTGTGGCCGGGCGTTTCCATGATGGTCTTCGCCGGGCTCACCGGACTGTTAATGCGCTACAAGAGCATACTGAGAACCTTCTCCACCATCGCGCGGGGCACCCGCTCGGGTCCCGGCGATTCGGATCCCTTCCCGCTGCGCCTGTGGCTGATCGGATTGATCACCGCGGGGGCCGGGGTGGTGGTGCTCTGCTGGCTCTTGTTCGATATCTCCCCCTGGATGGCGGTGTTGGCCATCCTGCTGTCGTTCGTCTTCTGCGCGATCGCGGTGCATGCGGTGGGCGAGACCGACATGAACCCCTCGGGGCCCATGGCCAAGATCACCCAGGTGATCTACGGCTTCCTGGATCCCGGCCGGGTCTCCACCAACGTGATGACCGCGGGGATCACCGCGGCGGGCGCCTCCCAGGCGGCCGACCTGATGTCCGACCTGAAGGCCGGGCACCTGCTGGGCGCCTCGGTCCGCCGCCAGGTGCTGGCCCAGTTGCTGGGCATCGGCTGCGGAGTGTTCGTGGTGGTGGGAGTCTACAAGGCCCTGGCGGCCGCCTACCCGATCCCCGGCGAGGACTTCACCGCCCCCTCGGTGCAATCCTGGTATGCCGTGGCCCGGGTGCTGGCCGACGGCCTGGCCAGCCTGCCCCCCGGAGCCCTGGAGGCGGCCGCCGCCGCCGGAGCCCTGGGGATGATCTTGACCGTTCTGGGCCGCAACCGGCGGCTGGCGCCCTGGTTGCCGTCGCCGATGGCCCTGGGGATCGCCTTTTTGGTGCCGGCCTATTACGCCTGGGGCATCTTCCTGGGCGCGCTGATCACCTGGGTGGTGGGCAGGAAAAAGCCCGAGGCCGCCGATAAATACGCCACCTCGCTGGCCTCGGGCCTGATCGCCGGCGAAGGTGTAATGATGGTGGTGGTTGCGCTGCTGCTGATTCTGGGCGTAAGCTGGGTATGACACGGAGGCGGGCATGAAAAGGCTTCTGTATGTTCTGATGATTGCATCCTTGATGCTTTCGGCTTGCAGCGACGACGGATCCAAAGTCTGCACCGATGCGGACTGCCTGACCTCGGCGCTGGCCGATGCCAGGTCCGGCGCGACCGTGCAGGTGTCGGGCACCGTCGAGGGGAACTTCACCGTCCCCGCGGGGGTGACGATCGAGGGAACCGGCGGCGCGGCAATATTGAAATCGGCCGGGACCGGCCCGGTTCTCTCGGTGACCGCGGACGGGGAGGGGACTGCAATCCGCAACCTCTCGGTGGAGGGCGGCAGCACCGGCGGGATCTACGCCGTGGGAAACGGCGCGCTGACGCTCTCGAACCTGGACATCTCGGTGACCGGAGGCTTCTGCATCAAGGTCATGGAGATCGACTCCCTGACCGCCTCCAACCTCAGCCTGTCGGGGAACGTGACCGAGGATATCCAGGGCACCATCCAGGCCAAGCCCAACGGTGACGTGTGGGCGCTGGCGGGGATGGCGGTGGTCAAGGTGGGCGCGGCGGATCTGATCAACATCGACGCCACCGGATTCGCCTCCTGCGGGGTGTTGCTCCACCGCACCCCCACCACCTGGACGGGTGGTGAGATGTCGGAGATGGTCGGCAGCGGGGTGCACGTGGACGGCCAGGCCGCGGTGACCTTGAAGGACATTAGCAGCCACGACATCTGGGGCGGCGCCACTCCCTTCGGATACGGCCTGGTGGCCTCCAGTAATGCCGAAGTCAACACCGAGGGCATCAGCTCCCAGGACAACTTCGTGGCCGGGATTCTCCTCGATCACGCCACCGGAACCCACGTCGACGCGGTGGTCAACGGCAACCAGAGCCGCGGGGTCTGGATCCAGCACTGCGGCCAGGCGGGCGGCGGTCCCTCGGTGGTCTTCAGCGGCACCGGAACCAATCTGGACAATAACTCCGGGGTGGGCTTCGGGGTCTACTACTCCGCGGGGGTTTCGCTGTCCGACACCCGCGTCGACGGCACCCTGCCCGCCAATCACATTCCCTACGGTCAGGAAGCCGGCATGGTGGAGATCGGCGACGCCATCGAGATCACCTACTCGGACGAGCTGACCTTCACCAACCTGGTGCTGGACAGCAACACCCGCGCCGGAGTAGTGGTGGACGGCCGCGACGATCAGGGCGCCGCCGGGCACGTAACCAACGTCACCTTCACCAACGTGACCATCTCCGGCGACGGGCAGCGCGGCTTCGCCAACCAGCACGGCACCACCACCTCCACGCCGGAAGTGATCACCCCGGCATTGCAGGACGCCGACATCCAGGGCGGGATCCTCGACGTGGCCCGCGGCCTGGGCGTGGACAACATTCCCGCCCCCGACAACATCATCGAGATTCCCGGGTAGAGGCCCGGGAGGAGACCGCCTTCAGCTCGGCTTCCCTTTTTTGAACCGCCGGCTCGTCGCCCAACTCGCGCAGGCACTTCAACAGGCTCTGCAGGGCCGCGATCTGGTAGTCGTGACTCCTGGTTCGACGGAAGACCGCCAGGGCGCCCTCCAACTCGGTCCGGGCGGCCTCAGGCTTGCCCTGCTCCAGAAGCACGTCTCCGCGGTTAGATTGGCAGGCAGCTGCCAGCACGATGTCGCCGATGGACTCGTAGAGTCGCTGGGCCTGTTCGATGTGCTGGAGCGAGTCGTCCAACCGGCCCTGCCGGTAGCGAAGTACGCCCAAGTTCCCCAGCCTGGCGGCCTGGCCTTCACGGTGTCCCGCCTCCCGGGAGCAGTCCAGCGCCCGTTTGAGTGCCTTTTCGGCTTCATCGAACCGGTCCCTTCTGGAGAGGCACATGGCCACGCCGTCCAGCAACGAGGCCAATTCCGGGGAAGGTCCCAGGTCCTCGATCAATGCAATACCCTGGTGGTAGATCCGTAGCGCCTCTTCTATTCGTTTTTCCTGTTGTTCAATCCATGCCTGCCACTTGTTCGCCTGTGCTGCCAGCCGAAGGGATTCGGATCCTTGGTTATCGAGGTTGCGCAAAACCTCTTCCAGCAGATCCCCCGCCCGGGAATTATCGCCCGCCTGGATCATGGCTTGGGCCGCCTCCAAGGCCTCGCGGCGGATGATCAGGTCGAGCGCAGGCTCGCCTTTCACCAGGTTGGCCGCCGCTTCCCGCGTTTCGGTGTAAGCCATGATGGCTTCTTCCGGTTGTCCGGTTCTGCGCAGGAGCCGGGCCACGCTGACGCGGGTTTCTAGCAGATCCCCCAGCTCCAGCAGCAGCTTGCCTTCGTCGCTCCTGGCCGCCTTCCAGACCCATTGCAGGTCCTCCAGCGCTCGCCGGGTGTCGCCGCGTTCTTCGGCTTTCTGGCCCGCCCGCATCCGCAGAGGCAGTGCCTGGGCAACCTCGCCGGCTTCGAAGAAATGATGGCCCAGCAGGCGATCGAAGTATTCGTGTTCCTCGCTGACGTGTGCCTGGATCCACCCGGCTATGGCCCCGTGCAGGCGCAGCTTCACCTTCTTCAGTGCGTGGTTCTCGACGGTTTCGCGAACCGCGGGCAGGACGAAGTGGAACTCGCGTTCGCCGGGGATCTGGCTGGTGCGCCGGTAGCGGATGAACTGGCGCTGCTGCAGGTCTTCGAGGACGAAGCGGGTGGGGATGCCCATCTTGAGCACCAGCCCCTCCCAGCAGACGTCGCCCACCACCGCGGCGATCTGCAGGGCCTGCTGCCCGTGGGGGGGCAGGGCGTCCACGCGGGAGAGAATGGCCGCCTCGACCGACTGGGGCAGGCTGACCTCCAGCGCTTTTTTCAGATCCACGCTCCAGTTCTTCTCGCCGACGTGGATGATGTCCCGCTCGGCCATGTCGGCCAGGATCTCCTCGATGAACAGCGGGCGTCCCTGGGCCACCGATACCACCCGTTGGATCAATTCGTCCGGAACCACCTCGATGCGCTGGAGGATGTCCAGGACCATTTCGTTGGCTTCCGATTCGACCAGGGGCTCCAGGGGCAGGTGGATCCGGTTGTCGTGCAGTTCGAAGCGCCGCTCGACCATTTCGTCGGCGGCCGGCCGGTAGGAGAGCACCAGCAAGAGCGGAAGGTCATCCAATAGAGCCAGGGTAGACAGGAAGTCGACCATCGGGGCGGAAGCGGCGTGCAGATCCTCGATGGCTATGACCACCGGACCCTTCTTTGCCCGGGACCGGTAAAGATCCAGGATTCCCCCCCTGACTGCACTCTCGAGCTGCTCGGGATCCTCCGCCAGCCGGTCCAGGCCGGGGAGTTGCCGGGTGGGGACACCCAGCAGGTGGGCGACGGCTTCGGCGGTCTTGTCCAGATCGCCCAGGTTCTTCAGGTACGAGCGGACCTTTCCAAGCAGCGTGTCGGGATCGTCGGTGGCCTCCACGCCCACCAGGCGGTGCAGCAGTTCCACCAGGGGGGCGTAGGTGGACTCGGTGCGGTAGTCGCGGCAGCGCATGAAGTCCAGCTCGCAGCCGACTTCCCCCAGGAGCCAGGAGGCGAACTCGTAGACCAGGCGGCTCTTGCCCACGCCGATCGGCGAGCGGATGGTGGCCAGAAAGGCCTGGCGGCGGTCCCGGGCGCGGTTGAGCGCCGAGCGCAGCTGGTTCAGCTCGCGGTCGCGGCCGATCATCCTGGTGGGGACGCCCCGGAAAGTGGGCTCCAGCAGCTGGATGCCTCCCGGCCGCCGGCCGAGAACCTCCACCACCCGGACCGGATCCTTCTTGCCCTTGACCTGGAGGGGGTCCAGCTGCTTGACCCGGAAGAGCCCCCGGGCCATGCGGTAGGTGTCGTAGGAAGCCAGGATGGAGCCCACCGGGCAGGCATGCTCCAGGCGGCTGGCCAGGTTCACCGCGTCGCCCATGACGGTGAAGTTCTCCCGGTCGCCGGTGCCCACGTATCCGGCCAGGACTTTCCCGGTGTTGATGCCGATGCGCATGGACAGGTTCAGCCCCGAGCGGTTCTGCAGGTCCTCGGAAAACCGCTCCAGGAAGGCCTGCATGGCCAGGGCGGCGTCTATCGCCCGCTCGGGATCGTCCTCGCGGGCCACCGGGGCCCCGAAGAGGGCCATGACGCAGTCGCCGATATACTTGTCGATGGTCCCGCCCCGCGAGAGGATCTCCTCGGTCAGCCCCTGGAAGCACTCGTTCATGATGTCCTTGACTTCCTCGGGGTTGAGGCTCTCGCTCATCTTGGTGAAGCCGGAAACGTCGGCGAAAAGCACGGTGACGATCTTGAGCCGGTCTTTCTCCGCCGCCGGCATCGGCGGCGCTACCGGCGTTTCCTCCAAACCGGCCTTGCGCCGGTCGGAAAACGGCAGCTTTTTCTTCTCCGACTCGGCGGTGCGGCGGAGCAGGTCGTTCAGATCCGGCTGGGGGGCGCCGCAGGTGCTGCAGAAGCTCGACTGGGCCCAGATCACCGAGGCGCAGTGCCAGCAGTAGAGCTGGTGCTCCAACTGCACCCCGCAGGTCCAGCAGAACTCGTCGTCCTTGCGCACCCGCACCCCGCAGGCGGGGCACACCGCCGAGGCCTGGCGCGGCAGCCCGCAGTTGGGGCAGGCCGTCTGGGTTTCATCGACGGTCTTGCCGCAGCGCGGGCAGGTGTCGGCCATGGCCATCTAGCGGTACTTGTCGATGTTCTTGGGGCTCTCGATGGCGGCCTTCATTCGCGCGACGCCTTCGCGGATGAGGTCCTTGGCGGTTGCGTAGGACAGGCGGACGTACTCCTGGTCTTCGCCCTGGTTGCGGGCGCCGAAGCAGGTGCGGCCCAGGACGGCCACGTTGGCTTCGTGCAGCAGGTAGCTGGCCAACTCCTTGGAGCTGGGCAGGCCCAGCTTCTGGCAGGCGCCGGTCACGTTGGGGAAGACGTAGAAGGCGCCCCGGGGCTTGATGCAGGATACGCCGTCGATCGAGTTGAGCAGGTCCACCACGATTGGGGCGCGCTCGCGGAACTCTTTCATCATCTTGCCGACCTCGTCCATGGGGCCCTTGAGGCCCTCCATGCCGGCCAGCTGGTTGAAGGTGCAGGTGCAGGAGTCGGAGTTGGTCATCATCCGGGTGATCTTCTGGGCCAGCGAGGTGGGCATCACCCCCCAGCCGAGGCGCCAGCCGGTCATCGCGAAGGTCTTGGAGCAGCCGTCGAGAATTATGGTGCGCTCCTTCATCCCGGGCAGCTGGGCTATGGAGCGGAACTCCCCCTCCCAGACCATGCGGTTGTAAACCTCGTCGGACAAGACCCAGCAGTCGAACTTTTTGGCCAACTCGGCGATCGCCTCCAGGTCCTCGGGGAGCAGGGCGCCGCCGGTGGGGTTCTGAGGGGAGTTGATGATGATCAGGGCGGTCTTTTCGTTGACGCGCTTCTTAAGGTCATCGGTGTCGATGGAGAACCCCCGCGACTCCAGAAGCGGGGAGGGCACCGGCTTGGCGCCCACGAAGTTGATCATCGACTCGTAGATGGGAAAGCCCGGGTTGGGGTAGATCACCTCGTCGCCCTTCTCGGCGATGCACAGGATGCTGTGGAACATTATCGGCTTGGCCCCGGGGGTGACTACCACCTCGTCGATGTTACAATCGTAGCCCGGCCGCATCTTCTTGGTGTCCGCGACGATAGCCTCGCGGAACTGGGGCAGGCCGTTGGATGGGTTGTAATGGGTGAAGTTTTCGTCCAGGGCCCGCTTGGCGGCGTCCTTGATGTTCTGGGGGGTGTCGAAGTCGGGTTCCCCGATGGCGAACGAGATGATGTCGCGCCCCTGGGCCTTGAGCTGGTTGACCACGGCCAGCACGTCGAAGGCGGTTTCCGTTCCGATCCTGCTCATGCGCTCGGCGAATTTCATGACTTTTCCTCCACTACAAGAAGATCAATGTGGCGGCGATAAACACCGGAACCAGTATCCCCACAGACCATAGCATATACCCGAAAAAGCTGGGCATCTTCAATCCTCTTTCTTCGGCGATGGACTTGACCATGAAATTAGGGGCATTGCCGATGTAGGTCATCGCGCCCAGGAACACCGCCCCCAGGCTGATGCCCGTGAGGATCACCTCGTGCACCCCGGTGCGGGCCACCGTGGCACCCAGGTGAGCCATCTGGGGGTTTTGGCCCAGGTTCTCGGCCAGGGCGTAAAAGACCACGTAGGTGGGCGTGTTATCCAGAAACGCCGACAGCGACCCGGTGGCCCAGAAGAACATCATGGGGGTCTGCACCCCCAGCTCTCCGCCGCGGGCGTTGAGGATCAGGATCGCCGGGATCATGGTGGCGAAGATGCCGGCGAAAAGCGCGGCCACCTCCAGGATGGGGTAGAAGGTGAAGTGGTTGGCCCGGCGCACGTGCTTGGGGGTGATGATCCACGAGATCACCGCCAGTCCGACCAGCACCCCCTCGCGCAGGGGGAAGGCGGAAAAAGGCAGGTAGTTTTCGTTCAAGAACGCCACCGCCAGCACCACGCCGACCAGCAGCGGCAGGTTGTGCCAGTGCCCCATGATCCGGGTGGGCTTTACCTCCAGGCGGTCGGCCTCGATGGCCGCCATGGGCTCGCGGGTGTACAGGATCGTGTCCAGGACGAAGTAGACCAGCAGCAAAACACCCACCACCGCGGCCCACTCGGGTATGAGCTTTAAGGTCCACTCGAAGGGCACGCCCTTGAGGTAGCCCATGAACAGCGGTGGGTCGCCCAAAGGCGTCAGGCACCCCCCGATGTTGGCCACCAGGAAGGTGAAGAAGACTATCGTGTGGACTTTTTTGGTGCGCTGCTTGTTGGTTTCCAGCACCGGGCGGATCAGCAGCATGGCCGCGCCGGTGGTGCCCATGAACGACGCCAGCACCGACCCCAGGGCCAGAAACCCGGTGTTGGCCAGCGGCGTGGCCCGCAGATCGGTCTCCAGGAAAATCCCGCCCGAGATGATGAAGAGGGCGCCCAGCAGGATGATGAAGGAGGTGTACTCCTGCCCGATGTGCAGGACCGCGTGGTAGTCCATGTACAAAAACATGCCCACCACCGGCAGTCCCAGCACCGCCGATACGATCAGCTTGTTCTTGTTGGGGTGCCACCACTTATGGGCGGCGAGCGGGAGGACGGCGATGCCGAGCAGCATCACCACGAAGAAGGTCACCCACCAGGGCGACAGGTGCTGGCCTATATCCGCATGCACCGATCGTACCTATTTGATCACGCCGTGCTTCTTGCCGACTTCGATGAATGCGGCGATGGCCTTGTCGATCTGGTCTCTCTCGTGGGCGGCGGAGATCTGCACGCGGATGCGGGCCTGATCCTTGGGAACCACCGGGTAGGAGAAGCCCACTACGTAGATGCCCCGTTCGTACATGTCCCGGGCCATCTCCGAGGCCAGCCGGGCGTCGCCGAGCATGATCGGGACGATGGGGTGCACGCCCTCCTTGATGTCGAACCCGGCCTCGGTCATCTTCTTGCGGAAGTACATGGTGCTTTCTTCCAGCTTGTCCCGCAGCGCGGTGGTTCCGGCGATCATTTCGAAGGCCTTCATGGCCGCGACCACCACCACCGGGCACAGGGTGTTGGAGAACAGGTAGGGCCGGGAGCGCTGGCGCAGGATCTCGATGATCTCGGCGCGGCCGGAGGTGAACCCGCCGGAGGCGCCGCCCATGGCCTTGCCCAAAGTGGAGGTGATCACGTCCACCCGGCCCAGCACCCCGCAGTGCTCGATGGTGCCCTTGCCGTGCTTGCCCATGAAGCCGGTGGAGTGCGAGTCGTCCACCATCACCATGGCGTCGTACTTCTCGGCCAAATCGCAGATCTTGTCCAAAGGCGCCATGTTGCCGTCCATGGAGAACACCCCGTCGGTGGCAACCATCCGCCGGCGCTTGTCCTGGGTCTTCTTGAGGATGTCTTCCAACTCGCCCATGTCGGCGTTCTTGTAGCGGTGCCGCTCGGCCTTGCACAGGCGCACCCCGTCGATGATGCTGGCGTGGTTGAGCTGGTCGGAGATTATGGCGTCTTCCTTGGTCAGGATGGCTTCGAACAGGCCGCCGTTGGCGTCGAAGCAGGAGGAGTACAGGATGGTGTCCTCGGTCTCCAGAAAATCGGAGATCTGTTTCTCCAGCGTCTTGTGGATGTCCTGGGTGCCGCAGATGAAGCGCACCGAGCTCATCCCGTAGCCGTGGGTGTCCAGGCCCTTCTTGGCCGCATCGAGCAGCTCGGGCTTGGATGAAAGACCCAAATAGTTGTTGGCGCAGAAGTTCAAGACTTCCCGGCCATCCTCAACTCCGATCTTAGAACCCTGCGGCCCGGTGATTACCCACTCGTCCTTGTACAGCCCGGCCTCGCGGATCTCCGCGATCTCTTTCTTCAGATCTTCCTTGACTTTCCCGAACATGGAATCCTCCTGGTTTGCTTTAAGACGGGCGGGCATTGTAGCCTCATGGACGGGGGGCGTCAACCGTGGCATTATGGGGGCTCAAGGAGCGGGAAAATGAGAGTGCTGTTGGCCGGGATGGCCTGTTTTCTGCTGGTTTGGGGCTGTTCGGACGGGTCGGGGACCGACGCGGGGATCGACGCCGCCCCGGACGGCACGGGGCAGGATGCCTTTGACGCCGGGGGGGATGATGGTGGCTTGGGCGGTGATGATGCTGGGGGCGGTGATGACGGTCAGACCGACGACTCCGGGAATGATGGGGCCGCGGACGGCGGCGACGGAAACGGGGATGATGGAGGAGACCCCGGTGGTGATGAGGTCGTAACTCATGAGTGTTCTGCTGGAGAGAAGATCTGTCTCGATCATATAACCCGGCGGTTCTGCGGTGACACGCCGCAGGGGCGTCGATGGCAGGACGAGGAATGTGCGGCGGGGCAGGGGTGCGTTGGAGGGGAGTGCGTTTCGGGGCAGTGCTCGGACGAGTGCAACCTGGGGGAGGAGGACTCGGGGCGGAATTGCGAGCTTTACGATATTGCCAGCGGGTCGTGGGTGTCGCCGGATCCGGCGGCTTCGATGAACGACCGGTCGCGAGCCTACAACATGTGGCTGCGGCGGGACAGCCTTTACCATGGGGGGGTGGGCAACGCCACCTACACCGATCCGCCCAATTACACCAACGTGGCCTACTGGGGCGGGCTGGGGGATTCGGCTATCTGGACCGGTTCGTACCTGGCCGCCGAGGCGCTGCGGTTGATGAACACCGGATCGCCGGACGCCCGCGAGAACGTTAAGGCGCTGGTGGAGACATTGCACCTGTGGTTCAACGTGTCAGGCGATCCAGGAGTGTTGGCCCGCTGGGTGACGCCCACCGGGCAGGGATCCCAGGGCGAGCTCAACTGCGGCGTCGACCAGTTTCACCACTGCGGGGTTTCCTTCCAGGGCGACAGCTGGGACTACCTGGGCCACATCAGCCGCGACCAGTACCAGGGGGTCATGCTGGGCTTCGCCCTGGCCTACGAGGCGCTGGGCGAGCACGACGAGGCCCACCGGGCGCTGATCCGCGAGGACGTGGTCGAGCTGGTCGAAGAATTGATGACCGAGCGCCAGGTGGACGTGCAGATCACCTGGAACGGGACCGACTGGCCCACCCGGACCATCACCATGCGCCACGCGGTGCTGTGTACCCGCGAGATGGAAAACGGGGCCATCCGCCTGGTCGTCGACAGCGGCGATTTCACCAACTCGATGATGTGGGGTTTCCAGGAGTTCATGCCCAACTGGAAGGACATGATCCACCAGTTGATCCCGATATGGAACGCCGATATCCCCCGGGCGGACAGCGGGATCATGCTGCCCTCATTCTTCCGGGTGGCCATGTTGGTCACCGACGGCGTGCCCGGCTACCAGGCGCGGCACGACGCCTTTCTGGACTACTACCTGAACAACCCGGAGGCCCAGGGGGGCGCGGTCGACTACTGGATCAGCATGGCCGACGGGTGGTTCTACAACGACGATTGCGGAAACAAGTACTACGCCAACAATATAGCCATGCAGCCCATGCACAACTGGGCCCGCCTGGAGGACGACCCCACCATCCTGGGCCGCATCCGCTCGGAAGTGCTGCTGGCCCGGATGTGGCCGGACCACGAGCACACCAAGAACTGCTTCTTCTACTACATCTACGGCGCCAACTGGCCCGGCCTGGACCCGGCGGTGATCACTTTGGCCAACACCCAGCTGGCCCAGTTCCCCGAGCCCCCGCGGATCCGGGTGCCGGTGGATTTGAGAAACGACGCCCGCTACCAGCCCCACGAGAGCGGCTGTGCCAACCAGACCACCCGTGACAAGGCGGTGGACGTCGGAGAGCGGGTGACTTCCGACTTCATCTGGCAGCGCAATCCCTGGGGGCTGTACGACGAGGGCCACCCGAATTTGACCTACCCGGGGGTTGATTACCTGCTGGCCTACTGGATGGGCCGCTACTACGGCTTCATCGACGACGACACTCCGGGCAAGTGCCTCGCCTGGCACTGAGGGAGACCGCAATGCATACGAACGGAAAGCCGGCCGGGTTGGACCGGGGTTGGGTGATCGCCAACCACAAGCTGGTGTCCTTTCACGCGGCTTTCCTGACGTCCCTGTTGAGCATCTCCAGCGACGTCGCGTCCAGGGTGGACGTGGTCCGCGAGATGTTCTGGAGCGTGGAGCTGCCGATCTCCGCGGCCATCTGGTACCTGGCCTGGCACGTCAACATTGCGATTCACGAGATGGGGCACTACCTGGCCGCCGTGAGGACCAACAATCTCAGGCCCGAGCTGGCCGGCCCCGCCCGGCAGCGGCAGGAGCAGGGGGTCTTGAAGCGGTGGTTCTGGTATCTGGAGATGCTGGCGAAGATCCCCTACGGCGCTTTCTCGGGCGTGAACAAGGAATCCGGCAGTTTCCACCCCAGCGTCAAATCCCAGAACCTGGCGGTCAGCGCGGCGGGTCCCCGGGCCAGCAAGCTGCTCAGCCTGGCGATGCTCCCGCCGGGGATCCTCCTGGTGGTCCTGGGCCTCTACCTGGGCGATTTCGTCCGCGTGCCGGAAGTATTTCTGCATGCCCTGGTGTATGCGGGCAGGCTGCTGTTCACCATCGGCATCGTGGCCCTGTTCGATTTCCTGCTGGCGGACCCGGGCATGTACAAAGCCTTCAAGCTGCGGCAGTCGGAGGCGGGCCGGAAGGCCCAAAAGGCGAGGGCGGAAGGGGCCCGCGGCGGGCAGCACAAATGGCACCATGCCCAACCGGCGGAGATCAAGCGGAAGCTGGAGATGCACCGCCTCCAGGAAATCACCCTCCCCGATGACCGGCTGGTGTTCGCACCCTGGGAGTTCCGCAACTCGATCATGGGAGGCCGGCATACCGAAGAAATGGGCGGCAACCTGAGCTTCCAGGAGTTGATGTTCCTGCCCTTGACCGCCCGGGACTACATCGAGGCCCAGCGGGTGACCAACGACCTTCAGAGCCGGGTCATCCAGATCATCCAGGACTCCGAGGGCCTGAACTTCGTGGGCATCGGGTTGGAAGGCGGGGTGGTGGCCTCATACACCCGGAGAAAGGGCGACTTGATTCCCGAGGAGCGCGCTCTCAAAGTCGCCATCCAGGCAATCGAAGAATGCGGATTCGTGCCCGACCGGGACGTCTGCCTGGCGCTGGACTCCGCCGCGAGCGAGCTCAGCAATGCTTACCGCGAAAAGACCGGAGAGCGGGAGTCCATCGGGCAGTATCTCTTCTGGCGGGCCGAGGATCCCCGGGTGATGACCACCGACGAGCTCGTGGACCTCTACACCCGCTGGGTGCAGGAGTACCCGATCGTGTCGCTGGAGGATCCCTTCGGCGAGGACGATTTCGAGGGCTGGAAGAAGCTGATGAGCCGGCTGGGGGACGATGTCCTGATCATCGGGGACGACCTGGTTACCACCAAGGACACCACCATCAGGCGGTGCGCCGAAGAGGGCCTGATCAACACCGCGCTGATCAAGGCCAACCAGATAGGAACCCTGAGCGAGACTCTGCTGGCGACTGCGGTGGCCAAGGAGAAGAACCTGGCCCTGGTGGTTTCACACCGCTCCAAGTCTCCCAACGAGGTCATGGAGGCGGACATCGCCTTCGCCGTCGGGGCGCTGGGGCTGAAGTGCGGCGGCGGGAGCAACACGGAGAGGTTGATCAAGTACGGGCGGGTCGTCGAGCTGATAGAGCTGGCCCGCAAGGGCGCCAAGATCACCAGGAAGCTGGATCCCTCGCTGCGGATCGCCAGCATCAGCGCGCACGAGGAGCCAACCAACGCCGGGATTCCCACCGTCGGCGTGGTGGTCAGGCTCGACAACGGCGTGAAATTCACCGCGGCCACTCCCCTGGGAACTTCGGCGGGCGAGGACGAGGCCATCCATCTGGTCGACACGATCGTCGAAGCCAGCCCACTGACCCGGAAGCACCCGGAGGTGTTCTCGTACCGGGAAAAGGAAAAGAGCTATCGTTTCGAGGACGGCGTCGATGCCGAGACCATCGCCGCCAAGAACAACGACGAGCTCTCGGGGCTGTGGATGCGGGCGAAGCGCTACGGCGGAAAGGGCTGTCTCAACGCCGTCGCCAACGTCGAGGAGGTCATCGCCCCGCGTTTTTTGGGCAAGCGAATGTCCGAACTCGGCGACCTGGTGGACATCGACCGCCTGTTGCTGCAGCTCGAGCTGGACCTGGCCGTCCGGCGGGGGAAAATCGACCGGGGCGCTCCGGCCGCCGAGAAGATCAACGTAATGCAGAGAAAGGCCAACCTGGGCATGAATGCGATCCTCTCGGTCTCCCTGGCGCTGGGGCGCCTCCTGGCGGCCAGGGAGGGCAAGGAACTTCCGGATGTGCTTCAGGCTCTGGAGGGCCGGATCGACCGCGACTACCTTTATTCGGTCAAGGAGCCGGACTGAGACATTTCTTCAGCGGTCGTCCGGCCCGGGGATGGGAACGTCGTTGGCCGCGCAGAGGTCCTCGAGATCCTTCAGCGACCAGGTTGAGTCGAAGTCGTAAAACTCGCGGAAGGGCCGCTGGAGGAGCTGCAAGACCTCGAAGGTCTGGGGATCGCAACAGTCGGGGGCGGACTTGGCTGCCTGGTCGAGCGGGACACCGCTCAACTTCAGGGGCATCAGGCAGGTTACGTTGCCCGGGTGAAGATGCAGTTTGTTGAGCCCGTTCTGAAGAATCTTTTTTTTGGCCCGCAGCACTTTCCTTTCGCCCACCTCGTACAATACCTGCATGTACTTCTCGAAAAGAACCCACTCGTTCACCAGAAGACAAATCTCGACACCGTCGAAAGCCCTCCAGAAAGAGACCGGCTTCGGGAGAGAGAGGAAGCGGCCCAGCATGAAGGCGCCCGCCTTCAGGCCGGAAACACCCTCCCGGCGGCATTTTGCCAGCGCTTGCTTGAAGAAAGTCTTTTTCTGGCCCGGCTCCAACATGTCGAATACGGTGTGCTGGTTCAGGTGGTCGCCCAGTTCGCTCACCAATATCTCGTCTACATAGATGGACTCATGGGTGTTGAACCAGGCCCGGACCAGTTTGCGGGCCTCTTGCTTCTCTCCCCGCAGCTCGAGATTGACCAGGCGGACCAACTCGTTGAGCGTGAAGATCTGGTCCAGCTTCAGTCCCCTGACCAGTTGCTGGTAGTACCGGTAGGCGTAGGCCATGTTGTCGAAGATCGGCTGTTCTCCCTCGTCGAAATTGACCTTTTCGCCGTTCATGTGGCGGATCAGCCTTGCGGGCTTGAACCTGGCCTTGCCGGCAAAAACCGCCTGTCTCCGGGACGATATCGTGACCCAGTCGCCTTCTTTGATCTCGGCTCCGGAGGAGTTGACCATTCGCCCCTCGTCAAGCACGGCCACTCCCTGCTTTTCAAGGCTCAAGAGCGCCGGGATGCCGAAGCTCCGGCATATGGTCACTACATGAATGGCCGCTGAGGTCAGGCTCAGTATCGCGTTCATCTCCCGCATCACCACGGTGTCGCTGGGCACGAAGGATTTCTTGCACAGACATACCGATTCTCCGCGCCGCTTGGCTCTCAGGGCCGTATCGGCCGAGAAGTAGATCTGGGCGCTCACCGCCGATCGGGGAATGATGCATATCCCGGGGCTGAACAGGTCCAGGCTCTTGAAGGAGCTTTCTTCTATGGTGTCGGATTCCATCTGCTTGATGTGATAGGGGAGGATCAGCTCGGGCACTTTTCTGCGTGAAATGGTGCCTTCCTTGAGCAGGTTGATCGTCGAGATGAACGCCGCCCGGCCGGACATCTCCGTCCGGTTCAACTGCAGTAGCGAGAAGAACTGGTGACCGCTCGACACCTCCGCCGCGAACTCGATTGTTGCCGGGGATTCGAACTCCCGCTCGATCTCCCGCAACTGGGAGGAGAAGAAAGCCACTGCCGAGAAGTCGTCTTTGATCTCGCTTCCGTCTTCAAAGTCAACCTTCTCGGGCTCCACCGTTCCTGTCATGATGTCTTCGCCGAAGATGTTGTGGGCGAACTCGAGTTGCAGCCCCTCTCCCGACTGGGAGTTGCGGCTGTACAGGACTCCCACGTAGGATCGGGCATCCCTCACCGAGCACACCATCTTTTGCATGATGATCGAGGGATAGTGCCGCTCTCCCCTGGAGAAAGTGATCAACAAATCCGTGTTCTTCTCGAAGTAATCGCGCGACTGCTTCAACAGGAAGGCGGCCTGGCGGAAGGGATCTTCAAGCAGGCTGCGGTCGCGCTTCCGCACGGCGGTTGACATCCGATCTATAAGCTCGTTCACCTCGTCCAGGGAGCGGGCGCGATTAACCTTTTCGCGAAGCGGTTCGTAGGCCTCCCGGTCTTGGGATTTGAACAGGTTCTTGAGGTTGTTCAGGTAGATCCTTCTGGCCACCCCGGCGCTGTATTTTTCCTCAAGCACCGGCAGAAGGCCTTCGGTCACGCCCACGTTGAGATAGGTGGGCATTACTCCCGGAATGTACTCGGGCATGGCGCACCGGATGGCGAATATCAGCGGGTCGTTCGAGGTTCCCAGTTTCTGCCCGGTGAGCCGTTCCAGGTTGCCGAGCGCCGTTTCCAGGTAGTCCTCCCCGCTGGTTTCCCATCCGGTGTAGGTGTCGGCGGTGAGGATGACGAAATCCGGCACGGGATAGCCGAGCCGGCTTAATTTCAGCAAGATAATGCCTTTGTGGCTGACCTGGGACGCCGGGTAGCTTTCATCGCTCGATGACGGTACTGAGAAACGGTTTTCTACCAGGCCGGCGGTGTCGAGTTTGCTTCTCAGTTCCTGGATGTTCTGGTTGGTCAGTTCTTCGAGTTTCCTGCGGGCAGCCGGATCTCCCCGGCGGGCCTGGAGGATCGCTCCCATGTGCCCGCAGGCCTGCGTCAGATCGGGCTGGCACAACAACGGCAGATCGATGTCGCGGATTGCAATTTCTTCAGGGCGGTCACCGGCGGTTTCCCGGGTCCAGTACTCGGCGATCGGCGGGGAGTACCCCGGCAGCCTCCGGACGCCCTTCTTCTCCTCCTCGCAGCGGTTTTCCGCGCTGCACAGCAAGCTACGGTGGTTGGGGAAATTGCCGCGTACCCTGAGGCGTTCTACATCGTACCTAAAGCTTTCAGAGTGCATTTGCTCTGAACGATAACACATCTGTTAGGCCGGGGGGCTATTTTGTTTTTGCCCGTTTGCGGGTCAGTCCCGCAAGAAGGGCCAGCACCACCAGACCGGACTCGGCGTTGCCGGGGACGCCGCTGGAGGAGCAGCTTCCGGTAGGACCTTTGGTGTAGTCGCCGTTTCCCGTGTCGCTGCCGGAGTCAGTTCCGGCATCGTAGCCGGAGTCGGTGACGGTGTCAGTGCCGCTACCGGCGTCCGCGTCTTGTGCGGTCCCGTCTTGCGGGGCATCCCCTCCGGCATCCTCGCCTCCCCCGCCGTCGGTGCCGGCGTCGACCGGAGGGCAGCCGTTGTCCACGGTTCCGTCGCAGTCGTTGTCGACGCCGTCGCAGGGATCGTCCCAGGCGGTGGGGACGCAGCCGCCGGTGGCGGTAAGGGCGTTGATTACGAAGTCCGCCCAGGGCTCCAGGCGGGTGAAGCGGGCGTCGCCGGTGCAGTCGGAGGTCAGGATGTCGTGGGCTACGCCCAGCAGAACACCGTCGTCGGCGAACAGCGGGCCGCCGGAGTCGCCGGGGCAGGCGCCGACTGCGGCGTTGAGCGACCCGGAATATACCGCGGTCAGGTTGCCCGAACGGGTGTTGCGGCTGCCCGCCGATGAGCTGTCCCCCGCCACGGTGTTGCCGAAGCCCACGTGGCGCACTGGCGCGCCGTTTTGGACCGAGGCCCGACCCGTATAGGCCCAGCGGTAGAAGTCAAACTCGAAGTCCTCGTCCAGGAGCATGGCGGCCAGGTCTTCGCTCACCCCGGTGCCGCCGGAAGTTTCCCGGATCTCGAGAACCAGGTACTCGGCGTCCCGGGTGGCTACCTGCAGCGGGGCCGGGCCCACCAGCACCCGCCACTGGTCGGCGGTGGTGCCCGTGGTGCAGTGCTTGGCGGTCAGGACCACTCGCTCGCTGATTGCCGTGCCGGTGCAGCCCCGGCCCCCGGGGATGACCACCAGCACTACTCCGGGATCGTCATCGGCCGGAGTGCCCCCTACCACCGGGCTTTGAACCGAGGACCACGGCCCTTCGGTGAGACCGCAGCCGCCGACCAGAAACACCAACAGCCATGAGGCTTTTTCCAACACGATCCGATTCTACGGTGATTTCCAGCCGGTGTAAACAGACCAGGGTATCAGCGCGGCGTCACGGTCCCCGAGGGCCAGTCGATGTCGCAGACATACCAGTCCTGATCCTCGGTGGTGACGCTCTCGTTGAAGGTCTGCACCATGGCCCCGTCGATATAGACGTTTACCGTGACCGGGTTGGGGGTGTCGTTGACCGAGCCGGGGTAGTCGTGGACGAAGACGGTGTAGACCCCGTCGGCCGGGTCGGAGATATTGATGTTCTCCGGGCCGGTTCCGGGGATGTCGTCCAGGTCCAGGTGGGGGTCGTCACCGTCGTAACCGCTCACGCCCCAGTCGGGGGGGAACCAGCCGGTGCAGTTCATGAAGTAGCAGTCGCCGCTGGTGCGGGGAGTGCCGCCCGGGGAGAGCAGGTGCAAGTCCATGTCGTCGCCGGAGTACGTCCAGTACATCTCGATCCACAAATCCTCGGTGGGAGTGACCGTGGCCGCGGCGCGGCAGGGCCGGCTGACCTGGCCCAGGTCGTTCTCCACGATCAGCTCGGCGATGTAAGTGCCGGCCAGATCCACTTCGGTGTAGCGGTTGGCTCCGGTGCCGATCAGCCGGGCGGCCGACCCGGCCGGGAAGGAAATGATTGTCCAGTTGTATACGGTGATCGGCCGGTTGTTGGTGTCGTAGCTTTGATCCCCGTACCAGGTGATGGTGGTGAGCGGGACCGCGGATACCGGGTCCACCGAGCAGATGGCCACCGGGCCCTCGCCGCCCGGATAGAGGCCGAAGCCGTTGAGGTCGATCCTGATCTCGTTGGAGTCCTTATCGTTGCCGAAGACGGAGAGTACGCCCACGTCCTGGCCGTGAGTGGCCGGGTTGTAGCCCAGACCCACCTGGAGGATGTCGCCGGGATCGAAGGAGGTTCCCGGGGCCGGCCCGGTAATCACCGAGAACTCCGAATCGGCTGTGTTCTGGGTGATCTCCAGGCGATCGATTACGCAGGAGTCGTTGCCCACGTTGGAGAGCACCAGGTCGGTAGTGGCCGCCTGACCCACCTCGACCGAGCCGAAGTTGACCGCGAAAGGCGTGGCCAGGATGTCGCAAATGTTGGGATCGGAGCGGCCCAGCAACGTCACCGTGCCGGTCAGGTTGGTGGCCGGGTCGGAGGTGATATCCGAGGAGAAGATGTCCGCGCCCCCGGCGTCCGAGCCGGGCGTCTGGGGGTAGTACTGGACGTCCACCGAGACTTGCGCGCCCACCGCCAGGGTGGCGGGCAGTGTGGGCAGGTTGGCCAGGTTGAAATCCTGGCTGGAGCCCGATGCCATGGTCACGTCGTAGAGGTCGACCTCCAGCAGTCCGCAGTTGGTCAGGGTGAAGTTCTTGGTGGCGGTGGTGCCGGTGACCACGTTGCCGAAGTCCAGCACCATGGGATCCGGGCATATGCGTGGGGCGATGCCCCGGCCGCTCAGGATCACTTCCACCTCGGGCTCGTTGACGTCGTTGGAGATCACCCGCAGGCTGGAGAGGTGCTCGCCGCCGTAAAAGGGCACGTAGAGGGCGTAGATGAGCATTTCGTCCCCCGGCGAGAGCACGCCGGGCACGTTGTTGTTCTTGTCCACCTCGAAGACGAAAGTGGAGCCGCCGTAGATAACCACGTCCGAGATCTGCAACTGATTGTAGCCCAGGTTGCGGATGATGATGTCCCGGCTGATGCTCTCCTCCATGTTGGCGTCGCCGAACTCCACGATGATGGAGTCCTTGTCGTCGTTGCTGCAAATCTCCCCCGCTCCCAGGCAGGGCTGCATTTGCTGATCCCCGACGCAGTCCGAGGCGCAGACCTGGATCCCGGCCACTCCCTCGCCGGCAAGATTCACCGTGATGATCTGGTGCTTGGTGGTGTTGAGGGTCAGGACGAAGGACCCGGTGTCGGTGTCCACTTCTCCGGGAACATAAGTAATCTTTATCCTCAGGTAATCGCCGGGGATGGCGGTCGAATTCAGGCTTTCGATCACGAAATCCAGGCTGGTGGCCGGGTCGATGGACAGGTTGACCAGCGCCAGGTTGCCGTTGCCCTCGTTGGGGATGAACAGGTAGCGGTAGGCGAAGGTGTTCACGTCCACCGGCCCGAAGTCGATATCGATGACGTCCGATTCGGGAATCGGGGACAGGTCGACCGCCTGGGGAGGGGTATCGGTGGTGCCGGTGTAGTAGTTGTCGGCTTTGGCTCCGGATTCGTGCAGGGTGTCGTCGTCGCAGCCGGAACAGATCAGCATGAGCGCCGACAGGCATACTGCCGAAAGGATCGCAATACGTCTCATTCAACTCTCCTGTTCTTCCGGGTATTTTGGGGTCAAACCGGTGGTTTTAGTCAAGGGGATTTCCAAAAGAATCCAAAGGGGTAGGAGCGTGTAGTACTTTGGGGTATATGCACCGGAGGCGGAAGTCCATTTATTTACTTGGATTCGTCCTCTTCCTTGACGCGCACCCGCCAGCGGCGCAGGACCTTGCCGTCGGGGTCGCGCAGCTCCATGATGTGCACGCCCGGCCGGAGTTTCTTCCCGAGGCCGGGGAGGGTTTTTACGTTTATCCCGTCGATGAACAGGGTGTTCCCGCCGGTCTTCGAGGCGCTCTGCGGGGCCTCCACCACCTTTTCCTTGGCGGGTTTCTTCCGGCTCTTCTTGGTCCGGCGGCGGCGGGTGGTCGTTTTCTTCTTGTGGCGCTTCTTCTTGCTGCGCGAGGCATATTTCCGCCGGCGCTTTTTTCTCTTGCGGGAAGTGTAACGCTTTCGGCGCTTTTTTCTCTTCTTGCTCTTCTTTACGGCCTTCTTCTTTTTCTCATCCTGCGCCTTTTTCAAAAGCGCGGCCGCCTTGGCGGCTTCGTCCGCCTTTTTGGCCTCTTCGGCTTTTCTGGCCTCTTCGGCCAGGCGGGCTTCCTCAGCCTTCTTTTCTTCAGCAGCCTTCTTCTCTTCTGCGGCCTTCTTTTCTTCTTCCGCGAGCTTCTTCTTTTCGTCCAGGGGTGTGGCTTTGGCCACTTCGACCGGTGTGACGGCGGCCGGCCGGTTGGTTCCGGTTTCGGACGAGCCGGAGTTGCTCAGAAGCAGCGCGACCAGGCCGCCGCCCAGCACGGCGCCGACCACCACCAGCACCAGATAGGACAGCATGGTCTTCTTCTGGCGTTCTTCCTTGACGGTATATTCTTCGAACTCGCCGGTTTCGGGCTCGGGCTCGAAGGGCACCGGCGGCTGGTCGTCCTCGAACAGATCTTCGATCCCGGTGGGACCCTCCTCCTCCTTGGCCGGCTTGCGGGCCTTCTTCTTCACCCGGGGTTTGGGCGGGAGGCGCGCGGGGATTTTTTCCTCGGCCACCCCGATTCGTTGGGGAAGCGATTCCGATTCCATGGTGGGCGGGGAGGTGTCCAGATCCTTGTCCAGGTCGTCGTAGCGGACGCGGTACTGCGCCAGGCGCCGGGCCCTGAGGGTTTCCATGTTCTCCCGGATGCTTTCGACTTCGGTAGCCACCAGGTCGTCCTCTTCCTCTTCGGGGCCCTGGTCCAGGTCGGACAGCTCCACCCGGACGGTCTCCTCCTCTTTGTCTTCCTCGGCGCCCACGTCCGCGAAAGCCTGCTTGTCGAGGCCCGGGGGCCAGCCCTCCTCGTCCTTGCCCAGCACCAGGGTGTCGAGCTCGCCGGCGGCCGACGCCTCCATCTTGGCGATGTGCCGGGCCTCCGGGCGTAGCTTCTCGGATAGTTCGGCCTCCTTGGTCAGATCGTTGTCCTCCTTGAAGATGTCTTCCTTGAACATATCGTGCATGAATCCCGAAAGCCCCGAGGTGGAGAAGCGCAGGTTCTTGGAGACCAGAAAGCCCTCCAGCTCGTCGCGCCATTCAGCCGCGGAGGAGTAGCGGTCCTCGGGGTTTTTCTTCAGCGCCCGGAGGATGATGGCCTCGAGATCCTTGGGGACGGCGGGGTTCAGCTGGGTGGGCGGCTTGAACGAGGCCTCGCGCACCTTGCGGAGGACCTCCAGCTCGCTGTGCCCGATGAACATCTCCGTCAGGGTGAGCATCTCGTAGAAGCAGATGCCCAGGGAAAATATGTCCGTGCGGTGATCCAGGGGCTTGCCGCGGGCCTGCTCGGGGGACATGTAGCTGTACTTGCCCTTGAGCACCCCGCTGGAAGTCTGGGCCTTGGAGCGGGACGCCTTGGCGATCCCGAAGTCGGCGATCTTCACTTCGCCGTCGTAGGAGACGATTATGTTGGGCGGCGACATGTCCCGGTGGACGATGTTCAGCGGCTTGCCGAACCGGTCGCGCTGGTTGTGGGCGTTTTGCAGGCCGTTGAGCACTTCGATGAAGATGTGGCAGGCCAGCTCCACCGGCGTTTTAAGGCGCCGGCTCTTGATCTTGCGGGTGATCTCCGAGATGTCCTTGCCGTGCACGTACTCCATGGAGAGGAACAGCATGTTGTCTATGCAGCCGAAATCGTAGATGGGAACGATGTTGACGTGGTTGAGGTTGGCGGCCAGCTTGGCCTCGTTTACGAACATGTCGACGAACTGGTGATCGGAGGACAGGTGCGGCAGCATGCGCTTGATGGCCACCAGCTTTTCGAAACCTTCGGCGCCGTAGGCCATGGCGCGGAAGATCTCCGCCATGCCACCGATGGCAATGCGCTTGAGGAGCACATACCGGCCGAAACTGGAGGGTTCAAAAGGCATACACCCACCCGGTTTGTGTCGAAATTCTATTGTAAGTCAAACCACTTGGGCCGTCAATTTGGAGGCCATCCCTTGACACGACCGCTCCTTGGGGCCAAAATGAACACGATTGCTCGAAACCGCGTCTTAATGGACATGACGATCCAGACACGCAAAGGAGCTAATCATGCGTAGAATCCTGGTCTTAGCAATTGCCGGCGTGCTGCTTTGCAGCGCCGCGCCCGCGCTGGCGGACTTCCTGGCCATCGACGTGGACGCCCAGGCCGGCTACTCGAGCTTTCAAAACATAAGCGTGGGAGATGACGTCAGCACCCTGGCGGGGGGTACCGTCGGAGTTCGCGGCAAGCTGGAGATCCTGTTTTTGTGTGCGATGATCGATTGGCAGCATTTCTTCAACAACGCCGACTTCATGCACCTGGGCCTGGGGGCGGATTTCAAGCTCCCCCTGTCGGTCGTAGAGCCCTACGTGAGAGGCTCGCTGGGCCTGATCCTGCTGACCGGCGAACCCGCGGCTTTCGACCCCGAACCGGCGGTTAAGCTGGACCCCACCGCCGGGTTCCAGGTCCGTGCCGGAGTGGGGCTGGACATTCCCCTGGGCGACTGGTTTGCCGTAGGGGTATGCGGCGACGTCGGCTACCATGTATTCCCCGACGAAAACGGCATCGACTTTTCAGCGATGGGCTACCTGGGCCTGCGTATCTGAGCTGACAGGCGATCTGGCAATTTCAGGGGGGCGGAACCCCCCCAAGACATTAAGGGACAAACGGACTCATGAAGTTCTCGAAATCAACCGAACTGGCAATCCACGGACTTTGGCTTCTGGCCAACAAGCGCCCGACGCTCTTGCTGATCTCGGAGATGGCCGAGGCCCAGAACGTATCCGAAAGCTATCTGGCCAAGATATTCCAGAAGCTGTCCCGCAAGGGGCTGGTGAACTCCACCCGGGGCAAGCGCGGCGGCTTCACCCTGGCCCGGGAGCCGAAAGAGATCAGCGTGGCCGACATCGTCCGGGCGGTGGAAGCGCAAGAACCCCTCTACGATTGCATGGACGTGGGCCGCGGGTGCCGTGGCCGTACCAATTGCCTGTTGCGGGATGTGTTCAAGCAGGCGGAGCAACGGATGTACGCCACCCTGGATGGAACCTCCCTGGCCGATCTGATGACCTGCCAGGACAGAGACGCCCGCGCCCCCTGGATGCTTTGACCTCCGCGGGGAACTCCCGCGAGAACCCTTGACCGGTCCGGGATTGGTGACTATGTTTCCGTTGGGAGGAAACAATGGATAAATATACCTGCAGTGTGTGTGGGTACGTCTACGATCCCGAGAAAGGCGATCCCGACAACGGCGTGGCCCCCGGAACCGGCTTCGACGATATTCCCGATAGCTGGGTCTGCCCGGTCTGCGGTGCCGACAAGAGCCTGTTCGAAAAAGGGGGCTGATGTACTAGAGCCGTGGGAGTCAATGCCATGGCTTACAAGATCCAACCCGCCTGAGCCCGGAAAGTAACAAGAGGATCAATATCGATAGCGGAGCGCTTCCGCCGGGTGCGGATGTGTTCCCGCACCCGCAGGACGGTTCGTCGGATCCGCCCTCGACCAGGATAGTGAAGTCCTGGAAGTCGGATCCGGCTTTGTTCTGGACCACCAGGGTTACATCCACCGGACCGGCTTGTTTGTTCTTGGGAGTCCAGGTGACCAGCCCGGAGACTCCGTCCACCAGCATTCCTTCCGGCGCGCGGGTCAGCTGGTCGCCGACCTGCTTGCCCAAAGACCAAGATAAGGCCGGGGTGCCCGCCGCGACGGGGGCGTAGGTATAGACGCTTCCGGCCGCGGCCGACGTGGGGGGGATGGAGAGGATCCGGGGAGGATAGACACCCTGGTCCGAGGCGGCGATGGTTATTTCCCGGGAGGAATACAGCCCGACGTCGTCCTGGGCGCGTACGCGCACCTTGTGGAACCCGGGGTTGTGGTAGGTCTTGTTCTGTTGCCCGCCCTGCAGGGCGAATCCGGCGCCGAAGTCCCACTCGATCTTCATCACCTGGCCGTCGGGATCCACCGCCTGTGCGGTGAAAAATACCTCCAGGGGGACCGCTCCGCGTTCGGGCAGCGCGCTGACCGACAAGAGCGGCGGGAGATTGCCGGCGTCCTGCACCGACACCTGCTCCTGGGCGAAGTTGAAACCGCCCTGGTCGTCGGTCACGGTGAGCTGCACCCCGAACCCGCCCGGTTCCGCAAAAGTCCGCGAGGCGGTTTCGCCCCGCAGCACGTCTTCCCCGTCGGAAAAGGTCCACAAGTAATTGGTCAGGACGGCGGGTTCGCTGGCGGTGCTGTTCGAGCCGTCGAGCAGGACCTGCAGGGGCGCGGGGCCCTCCTCGGGATCCAGGACAATCACCGGCATGGGCAGCCCGGCCTCCTGGCCCAGGACGGTGACCCGGGTCTGGTCGGCATCACTCGGTTCCCCGTTCACCGAGACGATCAGTTCGAAGGCGAGGTCTTCCCGGTCGGTGACCGCCGGTGCGGCGAAGGTGGGGGCGACGGTGTCGACTCCCTCCAGGGTCACCGGCGCTCCTCCGGTTTGCCGCCAGGCGAATTCCAGGGGACGTTCCTGCTGGTCCCAGCTGGCACTTCCGTCCAGAATTACCTGCTGGCCGGCGTGCACGGTCTGATCTTCGCCGGCGTCCGCCACCGGCCGGCCGTCGCCGAAGTAGACGACGGTTTCGCCCTGGGCGGTTCCCGGTGGCACCGCCACCGCCTTGAGCACCGCCCGGGCCGGTTGATCGCCGGCGACCAGCTCCACCGAGAAGAATCCGCCCAGCACGGGCCGCTGGAGCCCCGGCCGGCCGGGATCGTCGTCATCACCCTGCAGGCTTCCCGCCGAAGAGATTAACGTGATCAGGGTCTGGTCGGCCACGGGGTTCGAGTCGGCGTCGGTGACCGGTCCGCCGGTGATGGTGGCAATGGAAGCGCCGTCGGCGGGCAGCACCCCGGGATCGGCACCAAGGGGAATCTCTCCGGCGGCGACGCCCGGGCTGATAGTCAAAATCCCGGTGGCGCCGGAGATGCCCGTGTCGTTGAATCGGGCGATTATCTGGACTTCTCCCAAAGCAGTGGGATCGAAGACCGCGCTCTGCGACGGCCCCGGCAGGATCGCGCCGATGGCGGCGTCCACACTCCAGGTGGCCAGGATGTCGTTGAGAAAGCCGCCGGATTCGTCGCGTCCGATGGCGTACAGGGTCAAGGTGTCGTCGGTGGTCAGGGCCAGGTCCAGGACGGCGCTTCCCAGGCCCCCGGGGGCGTCTTCCACGGTCAGGTGGTGCAGCCCGGCCGGTCCGGTACAGTTGACTCCCTCACAGATATAGGGAGAGCAGGAAACCGAGCCCTGCTCGACGCAGTTTCCGGCGCCGTCGCAGGCCGGCGCCCGGCTGAGAGTGTCGCCGGTGCAGCTCTGGGCGCCGCACAGGGTTCCGAATGCCCACAGGCGGCAGGCACCCGATCCGTCGCAGGCGCCGTCCCGGCCGCAGCCGTCCTCGGGCTGCTGGTCGCATTCTTCCAGCGTGTCCGCCCCGGCGGCTACCGGCCTGCAGTCGGGACCGTCGCCCGGGCACACCCGGCATATTCCGCAGGCGTCGCCGGGATCGGTGTCGATCTCCACCCACACCGAGCAGTTGCCGGAGCCGTCGCAGCGAGCGCAGGGTGCGCAGGCGGTCTCCGTCCCCGGAAAGACGCAGGCGCCGTCGCTGTCGCAGGCGCCGCCGCAAGCGCCGTCACCCGGGCAGTCTCCATCGGGATCCTCTCCCGCCGGCACCAGGGTGCAGACACCCCCGCTCCCCGGCAGATCGCAGCGCTGACAGATGCCGTCGCACAAAGTGGCGCAGCAGACCTCGTCCACGCAGGTCGATGAGATGCACTGGGAGTCGCGCGAGCAGGCCTCGCCGTTCTGCAGATCGGCGACGCAGGCGTCGTCATCGCAATGCATGCCGGGAATGCAGTCGGCGTCGGCCAGGCAGCCGGTCCGGCAGGCCTCGTCGCTCAGGCAGGCATACCCGTTACAATCCACATCCCCGCTGTCGATGCAGTTGCCCAGGCCGTCGCAGAGGTCGGCGGGGCTGAGCACCCCGTCCGTGCAGGCGGAGGCCTGGCAGACGGTCCCCGCGGCCCATAACCGGCAGCCGCCCGCCCCGTCACAGGCCCCGTCCGGGCCGCAACCGGACTCCGGCGTCTCAGGGCAGTCGCCCGGACCGTCCTCGCCGGCGGTTACCGGCCGGCAGGAAGCATCGGTGCCCGAGCAGGCCCAGCAGGCGGCGCAGTCGTCGAAAGGATCGCTGCCCGCCTGCGCCAGCAAGGCGCAGGCACCCGCCCCGTCACAACTGGTGCAGGGCGCGCACTTGACCGTGTCGGGCGTGAAGCGGCAGGCCCTTTGGCCGTCGCAGACTCCTCCGCACAACCCGATGCCCGCACACTCGTCTTCGGGGTCCTCGCCATCGACGATGGGCAGACAGCTGCCTTCGTTCTGCGCGAAGTCGCAGGCCTCGCAGACCCCGTCGCAGGCGGAATCGCAGCAGTACCCGTCGGCGCAATGGTTGGAAATGCAGGCGGCGTCCAGGCTGCAGGCCTCGCCCTGGACCAGGTAGGCCACGCAGTCGGGGGGGTCGCAATGGCTGCCCCCGGCGCAGTGCTGATCGCCGGTGCAGTCGCTGCGGCAGACCACCGTGTCCAGGCATACGTAAGGCAGACACAGATCGGTGCCGCTGTCGATGCAGCTGCCCAGCCCGTCGCACAGATCCGCCGGGTGGTGAACGCCGTCCTGACAGAGCTCCGGCTGGCAGACCGTCCCCGGCGGGTGCAGGTCGCAGCCGCCCTGGCCGTCGCAGTCCCCGTTCAGCCCGCAGCTCTCTGGGGGGTCGGCGTCGCACTCTTCCCAGGGGTCGGCTCCCGCTGCGACCGCCACGCAGTCGGGGCCGTCGCCGGGGCACACCCGGCACAAGCCGCAGACGTCGGCCGGATCGCTGCCGGCCGGCTGGAAAACGCTGCAGGCGCCGTTTCCGTCGCACTGCGCGCAGGGCCCGCAGGCGGTGCCCGAGGTTGCGAAGGCGCAGCCGCCGCTCCCGTTGCATTGGGACCCGCAAGGGGGATCGCCGGGGCATTCCCCGTCGGGGTCTTCTCCCGTGGGCACGTAACGGCAATTTCCCTCGAAGCCGGACAGGGCGCAGTGCTGGCAGGTGCCCCCGCAACCGGAGTCGCAGCAGACGTCGTCGACGCAGTTGCCCGAGATGCACTCGATCCCCGACGCGCAGGGTTCCCCGTTCTGCTTAGGGTCCAGCGGCTGGTAGGTCGCCAGGGTCAAGTCGCCCAGCGCATCCAGGCCGGGATTGAAATCCGGCTCCCCGCATGACACCAGCAACAGGCCGGCGAGGAAAAAATTGAAAGCAGCCCGCTTCATGAATCGCGTAATTATGACCGTAAAAACCCGATCGTGTCAAAGCGGTTCGGCGGATGATTGACCGCTTGCGTTGCGGTGTGCTAGACCCATGTTCATGCAGAGGATTATTACAGCAGTACTACTGCTGCTTTCCGGAGCCGCGCCGGGGCAGGAGCCGGTTTCGGGCGGGGGCGATCCGCCCAAGGCTCAGGTGGAGGTGCTGCTGCTGGACACCCTGGCCGGGGCCGGGGTGGGTGCGGATGCGGCCGCCGAGGCCAATGAGTTGCTGGACCGATCGCTTTCCGCCCTGGATCACGTGGTGGTGATCGAGCCCGAGGCGCTGGTTCGGCGCATGTCCGGCGGGGTTCCCGGGGAGGTCAAGGAGGACCAGGCCAAGGCGGCCAACTACGAAAAGAAGGGCCGCGAGTGTTTGCTCAACCTGGCCCTGGATGACGCCACCGATGCTTTCCAGACCGCCCGGGTGCTGCTGCGCAAACACTTGCAGTGGCTGGATGATCCCGATCCATTGATCGTGGTCCTGATGGGTCTGGCCGAATCGCTGGCGGCCGGCGGCCGGTTGGAGGAAGCCCGGGCCGCCTATCGCGAGGTGCTGGCGCTCTCCCCGGGCTACGAGCCCGATCCCGGGCAGGTGCCTTCCAAGTTCCGGTCGCTGTTCGATCAGGTGCGCGAAAAAGCCGCCCAGGAATTGGCCGGGAGCCTCTCGGTTACCTGCCGGCCTTCGGGAGCCAAGGTGGAGCTGGACGGCTTGACCGTCGGCGACACGCCGGTGGTGAAGGGCGGCGTGCCGGCCGGCCTGCATGCGCTGCGGGTGCACAAGGACGGCTTCAAGACCCTGCGCACCACCGTGGAGGTCACCGCGGGTGAATCGACCGTGGTGGCGGACGAGCTGACTCCCCTGGTGGTTCCCGAGCTGATCCGGCGCACCCGGCGGGCCCTGGCCGGCAGCGGCAAGGAGAAACCCGCAGTCCTCGCCCGGGACATGGTCAAGATCGCCGGGCTGCCCGCCGTGGTGCTCTCCCAGGTGACCCGGATCGCGGACGGGAAGAAGGTTCTGATGGTTGCGGTGGTGCTGGCGGCCGCCGACCTGCCCTACCGCTACGGCGCCCGGCTGGATGCCGGGCGCGAGGCCCAGGTCGGCAAGACGCTGGCCTGGCAGATCTCCGACGCCCTGGACGCAAGCACGCCGCCCCCCTCGCCGCCTGGCGACCTGGGCCTGATCTTCAAGAGCAGGCTGCTGGGCGAACCGGCGACCACCAAGATCGTCAAGGTGAAGGATCCGCCGATAGTGGTTCCGATTCCCCCGACGATGCCCGAGCCGGAGCCCGAGCCGGAGCCCGAGCCCGACGATTACACGCCCGTCTGGGGCAAGTGGTGGTTCTGGGCGGGTGCCGGGGCGGTGTTGGCCGGGGCCATCGGAACCACATTGGCGCTCACCCTGGGCGGGGGCAACGAGACCATTCACGAGCCCGACCGCATCCACGTTCTGGTCGAGAGGGTGATCCCATGAGGCCGGCACTCGCAGCCTTTCTGGCCGTGATTGCACTGGGGTGCGGAGAAGTCGAGCACGTGCCCGGCCTGGAGAGCACGCTGCGCCTGCGTATTCATACACCACCCTATCAGGATGCCTTCGACGGGGTTTCAACACTGCGCCTGACCCTGATCCTGCCGGAAGGACGCGACGAGATCGTCAACCTGGACGTATCCGCCACCGAGCTTTTCCTGGACGGTTCACCGGCGCAGGGGGTGGTCATGCTGCTGGAAGGCGTGGGGGTGGACGGGCAGACGGTGATTTCCAGCGGGAGGAGCACTCCCTTCGATCTGAATCCCACCGAGCCGGTGGAGGTGAATCTGCTGTTCGCCCGCAAGCGCGAGTTCGCCCGCCTGCTGGGCGACCTGGGGCATGCCCGCTTCGGACACACCGCCGCGGCGCTGCCCAACGGCCGGGTTTTAATCTTCGGGGGGGCTTCGCAGGGTGACCTGGACGCTCCCGGTGCGTTTCCCCCTCCGGAAATCTACAACCTGCTGACCCAGAAAAGCTGCGTTTTCGAGGAGGAGCTCTGCCCCCTGTTCCCCGGAGCGGACCGGCGCATCGGACACAGCGCCACGTCCACCTCGGACGGCGAGGTGTTGATCTTCGGCGGCGAGGACGACGTATTCGAACTGGTCGAAGAGGTGCTCCTCTTCGATGCGTCGACGGATACCTTCGAGCTGAAGGACAACTTCAACCCGGCGGACGTGGAGCCCCGCGCCTACCACGCGGCGGTCGGATTCCAGTTCGACGACAAGACCGGCGGAGGATTCCGGGATGCGGTTCTGATTGCGGGCGGGGAGGTCGACAGCGCCAACAAGCGGGTTCTGACCGCCAACGGCTTGCTCTATGACACCCAGGCTCAGACTTTCACCCGTACGGAGCTCTGCATGGTTCATCCGCGGCGCGGGCACACCCTGACGACTTTCCGCGAGGACCACAGCCGGGTACTGGCGGTGGGGGGGGAGGGCGGCGCCGGGCTGGTCAGCCCGGCGGAGATATCCGACGGAGATGGTTTCTGGGTGGTTGAACCGGGCGGTGGGGGTCGCGATGGTTTGTTGACTCCTCGTATCAACCACTCGGCGCTTCCGGTTTCCGGTGGTGTGCTGGTTCTGGGCGGGGACAACCTGCTGGATTCCGTGGACGATCCGGAGATTTTCCTGGCGGGAGCGGCGCAGGGGACCGGGCTCTTCACCGTGCAGATCATGGCCGCGCACCAGGAGCATAGCCCCCGCCGCGGCCTGATAGCCGCAGAGTTGCCCTCGGGAGAGATTCTCTACGCCGGCGGCGAGCGTCTTTCTGTCTTCGACCGGGAGATCCTGGGCAGCGCCGAAGTGTTGCAGGCCGAGGAGGGTTTTATCACCGCGGCTTTTTCCCAGACGGCACCAATCGGTCAGAGCCTGTCGTTTCCCGCGGTGACCGTCCTGGAGGGTGGAGCGCTGTTGATAACCGGGGGGATGAAACCCGCCTCCGGCGGTTTCGAGCCCTCGGCCGAGATCTGGTATTACAACCCCTAGACAAATAACCATATGTTGTGATAGGTGACTTTTACCGTGGAGCGTTTCCGGGATTTCATGAAAGTTGTCGCCACCATGTCGATGGGGGATTTTCTGGAGCAGTTTCCCCATCCGTTCTTGTTCTACTCCCAGACGCCCGGCGCCATGGAGTCTTTCGCTCACACCCGCCTGGTTTCGCAGGCCGAGGGCGCCGAGAGCATCGATCGCTTCTCCGAGCAGGTGCTGGATTTCATCCCCCTGTTGCCCAACCCGCGCCCCAACCGGGATTTTCCCGAGAAGTCCTTCGTGGGTCGTGACGGCCGGCGTGATTTCGTCATTCAGCACAGCACGGTATCCAACCGGCACGCCTGTCTGTTCTGGGACCGGGACGAGTCGATCTACAAGTTGGTCGACAGCGGCTCCACCAACGGTACCATGGTCCGGGGTCGCGCGCTGGTGCCCGGCGAACCGGTGGCCTTGCGCGACGGCGACGTGGTCACCTTCGGACAGATGGACTTCCTGTTCTTCTCGCCCAAGGGTGCCTACCGCTACATGCACCAGTATCGATTGTTCCGCGAGGCAATGAAAGACTAGAACATCTTGGGCGGAGGGGGTGTTGCGCCCTTGCGCGGCTTGGATGGGCAGATCACCTTCTTGGCCTTCAGGGATCCGTCGTAGCGTTTGGCGGTCTCGATGACTTCGACCTCGTCGCCGATTTCGGGAAAGAAGTCGCAGGCCTCGAAGTCAAACAGCAGATCACCGTACTCGGGGTGTTCGATATATCCGAATCCTTGCTCCTCGGACCAGGACTTGATTTTCCCCATTGCCATGACGGCTCTCCCACAAGCGCCTACATACTAGCTTTGTGTGACCGCTTCTGTCAATATACTCTAAGTAAAGACAGCGGAAAAAGGCAGGATCAGGCGACTAAATGCTCCTTGAGTGCGTAGCGGCCCACCCGGGTGTAGAAGCGGGTGAACTGGATGCCGAAGCCGCCCTGACGGCTCATCACCCGCGAGCCCAGAGCCACCCGGCGTACCCGGCCGGAAATCATCACCGAGTTGCCGATGCCCGCCAGGCCGATGTTGAGAGTGACGATGTCACAGAGTTCGGGCATAATCGGGGCCAGGACGTAAGCGCCATGCTCGCTCAGATCGATGACCTCTACCGGAATGAAGTCGCCCTGGTACTTCATGGTGCCTTCCAGAACGCGCCGGTCCCTGCGGCCGGCCCGCCGTTCGCGGCTGGGCCGTTTTCGGGGCTTGGGCTGGATTACAGGAGTGAGGTTCATGGCGATCCCTCCTTTCATGGCTATATGCCCACAATATCTTACATAAACACACATGTCAAATTATTGACCACATCGTCCTACATACACACACCCAGGTGAGGGCGGTATGTCCCTGAAAAAAGCCGACAAAAAAGCCGTGGTGCTCCTCAGCGGGGGGATGGATTCCGCCACCTGCCTGGCCATCGCGGCCCATGAGGGCTATGAATGCCACACCCTGGCCTGCGACTACGGCCAGCGCCACCGCCGGGAGCTCGAAATGGCCGAGCGCCAGTCCAAGGCCTTCGAATCCGCAGGCCATCAGGTGGTGCGGGTGGATCTGGCAGCCATCGGGGGGAGCGCGCTTACGGATTCCATCGAGGTTCCCAAAGAGACCCCGCCGGATTCCATCCCGGTCACCTACGTCCCCGCTCGCAACCTGGTGTTGCTATCCATCGGCCTGGCCCACGCCGAGGTGATAGCCGCGCAGAACCTGTTTATCGGCGCCAACCAGGTGGACTACTCCGGCTACCCCGACTGCCGGCGGCCCTTCATCGAGGCGTTCGAGAACACCGCCAACCTGGCCACCCGCATGGGAACCGAGGGCTCCCGCATCCGGTTGCACGCACCGCTTCTGGACATGAACAAGGCCCAGATCATCAAGACCGGCCTGGGGTTGGGGGTCGACTTCAAGAACACCCATACCTGCTACGATCCGGACGACTCCGGCCGGGCCTGCGGCCGCTGTCCCGCCTGCAGATTGCGGCTCAAAGGCTTCGCGGAAGCGGGGATAGAGGACCCGATCACCTATCAAAGCCTTTCCTGACCTGTTGACCTGCGACTCGCGACTGACCTATACTCCGCCAAATTAAAGTCGAAGGAGGACTTCGTGGATCTGAAGGGACGATCGATCGTATCCATTCGCGACTTCCCCAAGTCGGACATCCAGGCCATCGTCAACAAGGCCCTGGAAGTCAAATCCGGCAAATGGGCCGGGGCGCTGGAGGGAAAGGTATTGGCGACTTTGTTCTTCGAACCGTCGACCCGGACCCGCCTGAGCTTCGAGGGCGCCATGGTCTCGATGGGGGGCCGGGTGATCGGGTTCGCCGACCCCAATGTCTCGTCGGCCAAGAAGGGCGAGTCGCTGTCCGACACCATCCGCACGGTCACCGGCTACTGCGACGTGATCGTCATGCGCCACAATATCGAGGGCGCCGCCCGGCTGGCCTCCCAGGTATCCAGTGTGCCGGTGATCAACGCCGGTGACGGCGCCAACCAGCATCCTACCCAGACATTCCTGGACCTGGTGACCATCCAGGAGGAATTCGGCCAATTGGAGGGGCTGAAGGTCGGCATGCTCGGCGACCTCAAGTACGGCCGCACGGTGCACTCCCTCTGCCGGGCCCTGTCTTCCTTCAACACCAAGTTCTCGTTCATTTCGCCGCCGTCCTTGCGGATGCCCGATTACACCACCGAGCGGCTGAGAGACTCTGGTACCCCCTATGTTGAGGTCGGCGACATCGGCGAATTGAAAGAGCCGCTGGATGTTCTCTACGTAACCCGCATCCAGAAGGAGCGCTTCGCCGACTTCCAGGAGTACGAGCGGGTGGCCGGCGCTTACCGCATCGGCCCCGAATCGCTCGAGGTACTGGGCGAGAAGGTGCGGGTCATGCACCCCCTGCCGCGGGTGGATGAGATCGTCGAGGATCTCGACGCGACGCCCAACGCCGTTTATTTCCGCCAGGCCCACAACGGCATTCCCACCCGCCAAGCGTTGCTTGGCCTGGTGACGGGGACGATCCAATGACCAAGGACAGCAAACTGAAGGTATACGCGCTCGAGCGCGGCACGGTTATCGACCACATTCCCAGCCCCCTGGCCGTGAAAGTGGTCGAGATCCTCGGCGTCCAGCACGAGGGGATTATCACCATCGGGATCAACTTCCCCAGCGCGAAGATGGGCCGCAAGGACGTAGTGAAGGTGGAGAACCTCAAACTCACCCCGGCGGTCACCGACCGGGTGGCCCTGGTGGCGCCGACGGCCACTATCAACATCATCGAAGACAGAAAGGTGATCGAGAAGCGGAAGATCCACATCCCCAGCGAGTTCCGCGGAATGCTGCGCTGCCCCAATCCCAACTGCGTAACCAACCAAGAGGACGTCACCACCCACTTCATCCGCGAGGGCGAGGGCTCCAAACCGGTAGTGCGATGCGTGTACTGCGAGCGGGTCTACAAGCAACCCGCCGACCTGGTCGAATAGCCGCGGTTACCTGAGGATAATTTCCTTCTTGGCGAGTATCACCGGCTTCTTCCCCCGGGCGAAGTAAACCTGCAGGGTGTGCTTCTTGCCGGGAGTCTCGGTGGTCTCTACGATGATCTGCGAGGCGAGGGTTCGCTGGCCCTTCTGGCCGGCAACGTCAGCGACAGCTATGGGCTCTTTCTTGGCGTCCAGCACCACTACGCCGATGTGCTCGCCGGGCAGCGCCCGGTTGAAAAACGCCACGAAATAGATCACCCATTTTCCGCTTTCATCCCTTTTGAACTTCTTGCGGTCTTGCTTGCGCATCTTTTTCACGAACTTGGCCGCCGAAGTCGGAACATTTATGTCTCTGGAATTAGTTATAATTTGCCCCCTGAGGGCCTTGGGTGCCGACTGCGCCGAAACAGTGGAACCAAGCGCGAAAAAGCCCAGCAGCAAGCCGACAACGGCAACCTGGTAGGGATAATTTCTGTTCATCATCTCCCTCCTGCCCTTGGCTTCAATCCCATTAGACGTTCCATAAACTCATATATTCCTTCTACCCCTTCAAGTTAACGCTCATTTTCTGGTTCTGTCAAATATCCTTCGCTGCAGAACCCGCCTGTGCTAGATTGAGTTTCATGAGAGCCGGGTGGATGCAATGGCTTATATTATCTGTTCTTTTTCTGGGTTCGTGCTGTCCGATCAACCGGCTCAAAGGACGCAGCCAGCCGCTGAAAACAGTCACATACGAAGCCGTGGTTCTGGAGCAACCCACTGTGCGTTTGACCGGCCACCGGTCGCTGAGAATCAAACCGGGGGTTCCGATCGGCCCCTGGGATCAAGTCGAGACCGAGTTCGAAAAGGCGCTGGCCGGATTCTCCGCAGAGGATTTTTCAGCCCGGGTGCTGGAACGGGCCGCCGACCAGGTGGGTGCCCGGCAGGGATGGACGCTGCCCGCAGAAGGCCAAAAGGCCGAGGCGGTGATGCTGATCATGGTGGAGAATATCTGCGTCTGCGCGCCGGATGCCCTTTCCGAAGTGGAGGTCAAGCTGGCGCTCAAGGTGGTGCTCACCGAAAGCGGCAGCGAAGATGTGCTCTGGCGCGATTGTCTTGACTGGTCCTTCGCCGGGCTCTACTCCAGCCTCAGGGACTTGATCGAGGCGGAAGCCGCCCAGCAGGAGGAGTTGTTTTCCGACCTGGTAACGCGGATGCTCGGGCGTCTGGCGGAACACCTTGCCTCCCGGGTGCCCAGAGGGTAAAAAGGGGTGCCGCCCGGAGGGCAACTGGAAGCGGGAGGAAACTTGTCCGACGCCAGAATTGATTCATATCACGGAGAAGAGCGCAGGAAGGCTCCACGGATGCCGCTTTGTCTGGTGGCGGCCGCTGAGTGTGACGCCTGGATGGGAATGTGCCATACCAAGGACATCTCCCAGAGCGGGGCGTTCGTAATCAGCCAGAAGATACCCTCGGTGAATACGGGTTTTACGCTGGTGATGCAGCTGCCGGGAAAGATAGGGCGGTTGAAGATTCGCGGGGTTGCCGTCCGGGTCCAGGGGGACTATCCCCGGGGCTTCGGGGTGCACTGGAAGGATCTGAGGCCCGGGGAGCGGGAACTCCTGGGCCAGTTGCGCGAAAAATGGGATCTGGCCTTCGGGCACGACCAGGCTTGACAACCTGCGCGCCCTGTGTAGGAATGTGGCGCTGAGTCCAACTGAGAGCTGTCAAAGCAGCCAGATTACTAGGAGGAGCATGCCGGAAGAAGTCGGAGGTTTCGAGGTCGAAGGAACCGTTAAGGAAGTCTTGCCGGGGGGGATGTACCGGGTGGAACTGGACGGTGGGCCCGTAGTTTTGGCGTATGTCTGCGGCAAGATGCGCAAGCACTATATCCGTATCGTCCTCGGAGATCGCGTGCGCGTGGAGTTCTCGCCTTACGATCCCAGCCGCGGACGCATCGTATACCGGAACAGATAAGCAAGGAGAGTCGCATGGCCCGTCGATCGACGGTAGCCGTGGTTCGCTCATCTCCGGAACGGGTGCTGGACGACATCAAGGCTCTGGTCACCCAGGCCGGCCTCAAGTCGGTCCTGAAGAAGGGCTGCGCCACAATCCTGAAGGAAAACATTTCCTGGCACTTCCCTTTTCCGGGGGCCAACACCACGCCCTGGCAGTTGGAGGGAACCATCCGGGCCCTGCAGGAGGCCGGTTTCGACGAACTGGTCTGCGTGGCCAACGACACGGTGGTGACCAACGCCTTCAAGGGGGAGAAAGAAAACCGCCTCAAGGGAGTTTTCGAGCGCTACCAGATCCCGGTGCTGTACAACTTCCGCAAGGAAGACATCCAGTGGGAAGTCTACGAGCCCCGGGCCGAGATGCTGGTGCTCAACCGGATCTACCCCAAGGGCATCCGCATCCCCACGTTTTTCCACGGGCGGAATATAGTGCATCTGCCCACCATGAAGACCCATATCTACACCACCACCACCGGGGCGATGAAGAACGCCTTCGGCGGCTTGCTCTCCACCCGGCGGCACTACACCCACAGCGTGATCCACCAGACCCTGGTGGACCTGCTGGCCATCCAGAAGGAGATCCATTCGGGGATCTTCGCGGTAATGGACGGCACCATCTGCGGTTCGGGTCCCGGCCCGCGAACCATGCATCCGGTGCGCAGTGACCTGATGCTGGCCAGCTCGGACTCGGTAGCCATCGACGCGGTGGCGGCCAGGATCATGGGCTTCGATCCCATGTCGATTCCCTACATCCGGTTGGCCCACGAGCGGGGCCTGGGCACCGGCAGGATCGAGGAGATCGACGTGCGGGGGGAGGACATCTCGGAGTTGAATCTCGACTTCCCGGTGGGCGACAACCTGGCCAGCCACGTCGGCGACCTCCTCTGGTTCAGCCCCCTGAAAGCCATCCAGCGGCTGCTTTTCCATACCCCCCTGGTATACACATTTGTCCTGGGCTCCTACGTGTACCACGATTGGTATTGGTGGCAGGTAAAGGGCAAACCCATCGCCAAGCGCATCCGCGAAGAAGATCCCTGGGGCCGGCTCTTCGAGTCCTACAAGAACTGATGACCGGACTGGCGCCATTCAAACCGGACCAGGACTACTGCGTCTACTGCCATCGCCCCGCCGCCGGCCGGTGCGCGGTGTGCCACGCTTTGGTGTGCGCCGACTGCAGCGTGCTGAAGAAGGGGCTGAGCCGTCCCCTGGCCTTGTGCAAGCAATGCGCCGAGAACAGCCCGCGTCCCGGGAGGGTTCTGCTTATGTGGTTGCTGGCCGCGGCGGTTTTTCTGGGTGCCCTGGTGGCCGCGTTTTTACTATTTTCGGCCGCGTGATCGTTGTTGGATGCGTTGGACCACGAGGTCGCGGTTGAATTTCCATTCGCCGTCGACCTTGACCGCGGGGATCTGGCCGGTCTGGGCCATTTTGCGCACCTGCAGCGGCGGCATCTTGAGATGGGATGCCATTTCGGCCAGCGATATCAGCGGGACTTCCTTGGTCTCTTTTTTCTTCTCGTTTTCTTTGGTCATGAATGCTCCCGGATTCTACACCAGGCCTCCTAGTATTGTTAGTGCGTCGCGAATGTCGTCGGCGCCGCCAAGGTTCAGCAGATCCTCCAGGCGGGCGATGTGGGACTGAACCCGCTCCAGGATGGCAGTTTCCTCCACGTGCGGCGATTCCAGGGATGGCCGGGCGGCGGCGATGAACTTGAGTTCGGTCAGCGCGTTGGCGGCGTCGCGCCGGTTCAGCAGGGCCAGCGCCAGATGGAAGCGGGGGATCGCGGTAGGATCCTTGCGGACCGCCTCGCGCAGGTTCTGGATGGCCTTTTCGAAGTCTCCGCGCTTGAGGTAGACCACGCCCAGGGTGTCGCGGATGAAGCCGTTGGCCCGCGCGTCGGGGAACAGCTCCAGGGCGGTGCGGGCCAGCTGCACGCAGCGGTCCAGGTGCAGCTCCTGCTTGGCCAGGACGTAGGCCAGCTCGTTGAAAAGCATGGCCAGGACGAAGGGATCCTTGGGAGAGAGCGATATTCCCCGGTCGATCCAGTAGACCGCTTCCTGGTACTGCCCTACCACATTGCACACCGAACCCAGCGCCAGGTACAGGTAGGGGGAGGGGTCGCCCTCCTGCTCCAGCTTGATCAGCTCCGCCCGGGTGCGGTCGGGATCAAACGCCGACCCGATGGCCCAAATGTCCATCAGGTGATGCTCTTCCACCGGGTTGATGCGGTAGGTCAGCTTGGCCAGCGAGTAAGCCCGCTCCAGGTCTCCCAGACGGAAGGAACCCATGGCCTTCTCCAGCAGGGTCTCGGTGCTGACCACGCCCGAGGAGAGGTCGGATTGCAGCCTCAGGGGTTCGCCCGGCCGGGACTTCTTCCGGGTGGCTTCGGCTTCGTAGAGCGATTCGGAGATGATCAGTATTTCCAGGTCCCAGGGATCCAGAAGCTCGGCTTCGGAAATATACTTGCGGGCCGCCGGGAGGTCGAAGAGCCGCTGGGCGCACTCGGCCAGCAGGCGCAGCGCCGGCACCGACGCCGGATTGGCGTTGTAGTAGCTCTGCAGCTCGGCCCGGGCGGCCTGCAGCTCCTGCTGGTAGGCCGCATTGGTTCCCTCGTTCTCGAACCTGCGCAACAGTTGCGCCACCCGGGAGAAGAGCGCCGGGTCGCCTTGGCTGTCGTCTGTAGAAGGCATGCTCATGGGTACCTGATCATGGGTATCACAACTCAAGGATCTCTTGTCAAGATGCAGGTGGCCTGGCAAACTCCTGCCAGGAGTGCCAATATGGAAAAGCTCTACGATCAGTTGATGGATTGCGCCTACAACCTGTGGTGGTCCTGGCAGCCGGAGGTGGTCGAGATCTTTCGGGATCTCGACCCCGACCTGTGGCGGGAAGTGAACCACAGCGCGGTCGCATTCCTGCAGAAACTGGGCAAAAAAGGCCTGGAGGAGCGCGCCCGGGACCTGGCCATCGAGAGCCGGGTGATTTACGCCGTGCACCGGCTGGACGAGTATATGAATCCCCAGCGCGGCTGGGGCGCCACTCACGCCGGGCCGCTGATGGTCCGGCCGGTGGGGTATTTTTCGGCCGAGTTCGGTCTGCATGAATCCCTGCCAATCTACTCCGGCGGGCTGGGCATCCTGGCGGGTGATCACCTCAAGAGCGCTTCCGATCTGGGGGTCCCCGTCGTGGGCGTGGGCCTGTTCTACGACCAGGGGTATTTTCGACAGAGCATCGACGCGAATGGATGGCAGCAGGAAACCTACGGCCGGGCGGACCTGCGTTCGCTGCCCCTGAGAAGGGCCACCGACGCGGACGGCAGCCCGCTGATCGTCCGGGTGGACACCCGGGAGGGTTCTTTGCATGCGGGTTTGCTGGTGGCGCAGGTCGGCCGCTCCCGGTTGGTATTGATGGATCCCGGGGTGGAAGAGAACGCGGAGTCCGACCAGCATCTGATCGAGGACATGGATCGGCTCTACGGCGGGGACCAGCGGGTACGCATCCGCCAGGAGTTGCTCCTGGGGGTGGGCGGCCTGCGTGCCCTGCGCATGCTGGGGATCGATCCGGGCGTATTGCATCTCAACGAGGGCCACTGCGCCTTCGCCACCCTGGAGGCCATCCGGCTGGCCATGCAGGAGCAAGGCATGGACGTCGAGGAGGCCGCCGCCTACGTGGCCGCCCGGACGGTTTTCACCACCCACACGCCGGTGGAGGCCGGCCACGACCGGTTTCCCCCGGAGCTGGTCGAGGAGCATCTGGGCCCGCTGCGCGACAACCTGGGGATCGACGAGAAGACCTTGCTGGGGCTCGGCCGGATCAATCCCAAAGAAAACCGGGAAGAATTCTGCATGACCGTGCTGGCTCTCAAGACCTCCCAGCGGGCCAACGGGGTTTCTGCCATCCACGGCGGAGTCAGCCGCAAGATGTGGAGCTCGCTGTGGCCGGGCCGCCGCGAGTACGAGGTGCCTATTTCCCATATCACCAACGGAGTGCATGCCGAGTCCTGGCTGGCGCCGCAGATGCGGAAGTTGTATGAACGGCGGCTGAACCGCCGGTGGACCGAGCGCATCCGCCGGCGGGAGGTCTGGCAGGGCGTAGAGTCGGTGGACGACGGGGAGCTGTGGGAGACCCACCGTTTCCTGAAGGGCCGCCTGATCGACTTCGTCCGCCGCCGGCTGGTGGCCCAGGACATCCGCCGGGGCGAGCCTGAAGACGAGGCCCGGCGACGGGCCGGCTTGCTCAACCCGGACGCGCTTACCATCGGCTTCGCCCGCCGGTTCGCATTGTACAAGCGGGCCTTTTTGCTCATCGACGACGAGGATTGGCTGCAGCGCCTCCTCTGCGATCCGGCCCGGCCGGTGCAGATCATCTACGCCGGCAAGGCTCACCCCAAGGACGACCGGGCCAAGGAATTGATCCAGCGGATTTTCCGACTCAGCCGGGATCCGCGCTTCGAAGGGCGCATCGTCATGGTCGAGGATTACGATATCAACGTGGGCCGCCACCTGGTGCAGGGAGTGGACCTGTGGCTCAATAACCCCCGGCGCCCGCTGGAGGCCTGCGGAACCAGCGGCCAGAAAGTGGTTCTCAACGGCGGGCTGAACTGCTCCACCCTGGACGGCTGGTGGGCCGAAGCCTACGACGGCTACAACGGCTTCGCCATCGGCGCCGGCAAGATCCACAAGGACCCCGCCGAGCAGGACCGGAGGGAAGCCCTTCAGCTCCGTCAGGTGCTGAACGACGAAGTGGTTCCCTTGTTCTACCGGCATGACGCGACCGGCCTGCCCCGCGAGTGGATCGCGCGGGTGAAGAACGCCCTGATCAGCCTGGCTTGGAGCTACAACGCCGCCCGCATGATGGTGGACTACACCCAGTTGTGCTACCTGCCCGCCGCCGGCGCGGCGACTTCCGCGGTTCCCGACGAGAGCGACCTGGATCTTCCCACGGTGATCCAGTGGCTGGGCCGCGGAGGCGGCTGAAAGGAGCCCTTCGATGCTGAGTCCGTTGTTGCAGGTCGATCCGGAGATATTCGAGGCCATCACCTGCGAGGTGCGCCGGCAGCAGACCACCCTGGAGTTGATCGCTTCAGAAAACTTCGTTTCGCTGGCGGTTCTGGAGGCGCTGGGGTCGGTGCTGACCAACAAGTACGCCGAGGGGTACCCGGGGGCGCGTTACTACGGGGGCTGCGAGTGGGTGGACGTCGCCGAGCGGCTGGCCATCGAGCGGGCCAAGAAGATCTTCGGCGCCGAGCACGCCAATGTCCAGGCCCACTCGGGCACCCAGGCCAACATGGCGGTTTACTTCGCGCTGCTGGAAAGGGGCGACACCATCTTGTCGATGAAGCTGGAGATGGGCGGGCACCTTTCCCACGGCTACAAGAAGAACTTCTCCGGCCACGCCTACAACTCGGTCTTCTACGGGGTCAACCGCGACACCGAGCAGATCGACTTCGACGAGGTGGCCCGACTCGCCCGCGAGCACCGGCCCAAGATAATAGTCTGCGGGGCCAGCGCCTACTCGCGCTTCATCCAGTTCTCCCGCTTCGCCGAGGTGGCCCGGGAGGTGGGGGCCTACCTGATGGCCGACATCGCCCACATCGCCGGCCTGGTGGCCGCCAAGCTGCACCCGGACCCCTTCCCGTACTGCGACGTGGTAACCGCCACCACCCACAAGACCATGCGCGGCCCCCGCGGCGGGATCATCTTGTGCCGGCAGGACCACGCCAAGAAGATCGACGCCCAGGTCTTCCCGGGCATGCAGGGCGGTCCGCTGATGCACGTGATCGCCGCCAAGGCCATCGCCTTGAAGGAGGCCATGGCCCCGGACTTCAGGGTCTACCAGGAACAAATATTGAAAAACGCCCGCGCCCTGGCCCAGGGCATGAAGAATCGCGGCTACCGTCTGGTGGCCGGCGGCACCGATAACCACATGGTGCTGATCGACCTGTCCGACCAGGACCTGACCGGCCGCGAGGCCACCGACGTTTTGGAAGAGGTGGGCATCACCGTAAACAAGAACCTGATCCCCTACGACCAGAAGCCGGCCAAGCAGGCCAGCGGCATCCGCATCGGCTCCCCGGCGCTCACCAGCCGGGGCATGCGCGAGCAGGAAATGGATCAGATCTGCGAATGGATGCACCAGGCCCTTTCGGCTCAAAAAGACGAAGCCCGCCTCGAACGGATTCACAGGCAAGTCCTGGATCTGTGCGACGCCTATCCATTGTACCAGCGCAGCTACCACATGTGAGGCATCTGTATGGTGCGTTTCGGAAAGGTTCTGGTCGCGTGCCTGCTGGTTTTCGTCTTTTCTGACGCCCGGGCGCAGGAACCGATCGTAGACAACGACTTCAACATCGACGCGGTGACCGGGCCGGTACTGGGCTCCTCGCGCATCGTCGGCATGGGCGGGGCCTATACCGCCATCGCCGACGGAATCGCCGGCGCCGCCTGGAACCCGGCCAGCTTCGCCTCCCGCTACAACTTCGAGCTGGACTGGTGGGACTGGGACCTGGCCCTGTCCCTCTTCGGCCCGGGCGTCTTCGGCCAGGAGGACTTCTTCAACAACGGCAAGGGCGTCGGCGCCGAGGGGTTCTGGTTCGTCAACGCCGGCTTGCGCCTGCAGTTCGGCCGGTTGGGCTTCGGCTTCGATTTCCGCGCGAATCTCTACGAGATGAACGTGGGCGGGGAGGCCGTCAACATCACCCTGCTGGAAGGTCACTCCGGCGCGGCCTGGGCGTTCTGGGAAGGGCAGGTGGTGGCCGGGCTGGGGTTCCGCGGCGCCACCATGAACATGACCCTTCCTGACGCTCCCGAAGACGATCAGGAACTGATCAGTTTCACCGACGCCGGCCTGGAGGCCGGGGTGCTGCTGCGGCTGACCGACCAGCCCTGGCGCATCGGCGTGGCCGCCCGCCTGCCGGTAGATGCCAAGGCGGAGACCGAGGACAACGTCGAGACCGATGCCGTCACCGGCGTGAAGTCGATCCGCAACTTCATCCTGCCCAATCGCGTGCACATGCCCTGGGAGGTCCAGCTGGGCTTCGCCTGGCAGTTCGGCGACCGGCGCTTCAACCAGATGTGGGAGGAGCCCCGCGACCTGGAGGAGGAGCTGGAGGAGAAGGTGAAGTTCCGGCGCTGTTGGCGAGCCGAGGAACAACTCAGGATCGAGGCGGAGAAGGCCGGGAAACCGCTGCCGCCCGGCGAGCTGTGCCCGGACCTCGAGGACGAACCCGAGGACGAGGCCTGGTGGGAGCGCGAGGAAAAGATCCGCGAGGAGGAAGACGCGCAGCTGGACAAGGCCGTCGACGAGGAGGAAGAGCGGATCTACTGGACGCGCCGCCGTTGGCACGAGGCCGATTCGCGCAACTACTGGCTGGTCAGCGCCGAGCTGCTGGTGGTGGGAGGCACCATAAACGGCGTGGGCATGGACGCCTTTCTGGAACAGGAGCGCCGCGAGGCCGGCCGGGAGGTCTCGGTCGGCGTCCGCATCGGCGCTGAGACCGAGCCCTGGCCCAACCGCATGAAGGTGCGCGCCGGCTTCTACCTGGAGCCCCCCCGCGGCGTGCTGGGCGACTACCGCCCGCACGGCACGGTAGGCTTCGACGTGCGCCTGTTCCGCTGGGACGTCTGGGGCCTGTTCCACCCCTTCGACCTCACCGTCGGCATGACCGGCGACTTCGCCCCCCGCTACGTCGACATGGGCATCGGCGTGGGCTTCTGGCACTGAAAAGACACCCCTCTGGCCGATTCTCGCGAAGCCCGCCTGGGCGACGATCCCATACGCGAATACGTAGAGCGCAAGGGTTTGGAGTGGACAGAGGCGGAAAGGGAGTGATCAGGCCTCCCGAAAGCTGCTCCAGTCGATGCCCAGCTTTCTCATCCTGGCCCGCAGGGTATGCGGGTTGATGTCCAGCAGACGGGCGGCTCCGTGGGGGCCCTCGATGCGGCCGCGGGTGGTCCTCAATGCGGCCTGTATGTGCCTGCTTGCTACTGTGTCCAGTGAGGGAAAGCCTTCGGGGGCGGACGCGGGGTTGCCGGGCGGGGGGCTGGTGGTGTCCGGCGGGGCGGCGGGGGTGTTCGCGACTCCGAAGGCCTTGGCGATCTCCAGGCGCCGGCCGTCTCCCAAGAGCGCGGCCCGGTCCATCACCGCGGCCAGCTCGCGGATGTTGCCCGGCCAGGAGTACGAGACCAGCAGATTGATGTCCTCGATGGTGGGCGTCAGGGCGGGGAGGCCGAAGCGTTTTGCGGCCCGCTGGGCGAAGTGGGTGGCCAGCGCCTGCATGTCCTCGGGCCGGTCGCGCAGGGGCGGCAAGTAGATGGGAAAGACGGCGATCCTGAACCACAGGTCGCTGCGGAACTGCCCGGATTCCACCATGCCCTGCAGGTCCCGGTGGGTGGCCGCGATCACCCGGACGTTGACCCTCAGCCTTCGCTGGCCGCCGACCCGCTCGAAGGTTCCGTCCTGGAGCACGCCCAGAAGCCGCACCTGGGCGGCCGGGGGCAACTCGCCGATCTCGTCAAGGAACAGGGTTCCCGAGTCGGCCTGCTCGAACCAGCCCTTGCGCAGGCCCACGGCCCCGGTGAAGCTGCCCCGCTCGTGCCCGAACAGCTCGGAATCGATCAGCTCCGAAGGGATGGCGCCGCAGTTCACCCTCAAGAACGGCCCCGGGGCCCGGAGCGAACGGAAGTGGACCGCACGGGCGATCACTTCCTTGCCCGACCCGGTCTCGCCCATGATCAAGACGGGGACGTCCGAGCAGCTGACCAGTTCGACCCGCTCCATGGTCTGGCGCAGGCCGGTGTCGGCTCCCACGATGACGTCGCCCATCTGCTCACGGCCCAGCTTGGTCAAGAGCGCGTGGCGGTCCGCCGCGGCCGCTTCCCGCTCCGTCTTGATCTTGCGGAACATGCAGGCGTTGTCCAGCGCCACCGAAAACGGCTCTCTCAACGCGGCGGTCATCTCCAACTGCCCGGCCGAGAAGGTTTTCCTCGGGGGTGCGATCAGAAGCAGCAGTCCGGTCGCCCGATCGCCGCCGCCGAGCGGAACCACGACAATTTCACCCTGGGCGTCTCTCAAAGCGAGCAGCCGGCGTTCTTCTTTGGGTTCGCCGCGGGACCAGCGCACCGGTTCGCCGCCCTGCGAAAGGGCCAGCAAGCGCCTGAGTTCATCGGGAGCCAGGGTATTGCGCGTTTTCAAGGGCGGCGAAGCCACTCCCGAGGCTGCGGCCGAGACCAGCTCCACAACTGAGGCGTGGACATCGATGTGTTGCACCAGCATGAGATCGAAGGGCAGGCATCCCCGAACCAGCGCGGCGATCCGCTCGATGGATACCTGCATTTCGAGATCGCGGCCGATTTCCCTCCAGACATCCAGTAGCAGATTATCCAACCGATTCATCTGGAACCCTTTCCGTTATAAATCACGGAATACAAGTATATAATATAGCATACCATCATATATAATGGATAAGAGCCACCCAGATAGCAAGCGGCAACCAACCGGCTTCCATTTTACCATTTTATTATAGGGAGTTGGAGTGTTAGTCGGGCTAGGCACGATTTGTGCCTTCAGGATACCAGCCGTTAGCCCCTGATTTCTCACCAGCATCCTCGAGGCGCTGCGATGACAATGCAAGTAGAGCCCAAAGCCAAACCCGCCCCGCCCGGCAGAATCATGGGCTGGGAGGTTGCTCAAAGCCTGGAGAAGGAAAAACCCACTGTATTGACCAGGCTGAAGCCGGGAAAACGGGAGTTCAGGGCGGCGTTCTGGGGGCTTGCGGCTTTCTTCCTGGTCTTTCTGGTCGGGTGCTGGCTGGCGGGAAATCCCTTCGATTCCACCCGGCGGGTTGCGTCCGGAGTTGTCGAGTCGCACGGGTGGGTCGGCACTGACAACTGGGGCATTTTCTGGTGGGTAGTTTTGATAGCCGCGGTGATGGAGTTTCTGGACGCCTCCGCCGGGATGGGCTACGGCACCGCCATCACCCCGCTCTTGCTGGTTCTTGGTTTCGACCCCATCCAGATAGTCCCGGTGGTAATGATTCAGCAGGCCGCCGCCGGGATCCTGGGCGCTTTCTTGCACAACGAGTTCGGCAACGTGCAGTGGAAATTCTGTCCGATGTCCGAGACCGTCAAGCTGTGGCTGATAATGGGCGTGATCGGCTGCCTGGCGGTGGCTTTCTCCGTCACCGCCGTCTACGGGCTGCTCAAGCTGGCCAAGGTGTGGATCAAGCTCTACGTCGCCGTCCTGCTGGTCGCCATGGGAGTGATCTCCCTGGTCGGTGCCAGGCGGGACCGTCCCTACCGGCCCGGCTGTATGTTTTTCTACGGGGCCCTGGCCGGTTTCAACAAGGGCATCGGCGGCGGCGGGTACGGTCCGGTGGTGACCATCGGGGGTCTGTTGTCCGGCGTGCCGGTGAAGAGCATGATGGCCGTGACGGCGATATCCGAGGGCTCGGTTTGCTGCGTCTCCATCATCGTCTGGTTCCTGATGATGAACCATGGAGTGGTCCTGGACTTCGTTCTGCTCCCCTCCATGATTCTGGGCAGCATGATCGCCGCCGTGGTGGCGCCTTACGCCACCCGGGTCTTCCCCGAGAGGATCTGGAAAGTCTGCGTCCCGGTGTACTGCTGCCTGCTGGCGGCCTACTGTCTCTGGAAAATCATCCCCCAGGTAATAGCCGCGGTAACCGACTTGTAGCTTTCTATTTCTCCAGCACGATGTCCTGGGCCTCGGCCCGGTCGATTCTGGTGCAGAGCTTGCGGAACTCCGGGTAGCGCGAAAGCGGGATCACTCGGGTCTTGAAGGTGAGGTTCTTGCTGCAGGTGATCTTATTTTCCGATTGCCGGCAGGCGTACTTGAAGCGGAACAGGTCGTTGTCGATTGACAGTTTTTCGGGGAGGGTTTTGACCTGCATGCCGTCGGGAATTTCCAGCGTGCCTTTCATGACGAAGTTGGTGCGGTAGACCATGAAGATGTCGTAGCGCCGCTCGGGCTTTCTGGCCATGCCGCGGGACAGGTTGGAGGGCCACAGCAGGTTGACCCGCAGGGTTTTTCCCTCGCGGCGCACCAGGCCGGGGACCTCCAGGGTGAAGTCGCAGCCGGCTTTCTTTTCGAGGGTGTCGAGGCCGGAAAAGCTGGCGGTTTTCAAGACTGCGCCCGGGTAGCGGTAGCTGAGTTCCTTGGCCAATTCCTCCTGGCGCTTGCCCTCGACGTTGAACCCCGAGCGGTGGGTGTAGGCGAACCAACCGGTCCAGCGTTCGCGGGACCGGAACACCAGGGAGTCGTCTGCCAGGATGCTGGCCGTGGAAATGCTTTCGAGCGTGGAGGTCTCCGGCGGCAGGGTGGGGGTTTCGACGATCTGGTGGGTTTCGCCGTCCAGGACCAGGGCCTTGATTCCCTGGTTGCGGTCCAGCAGGTATTCCAAATCGCCGTACTGGGAGGTGCCGTCGACGAACAGGGGGGTTTCTATTCCTTTCTGGGCGGGGATGTAGGTGATGATGTGGTTGGTCTGGGCGTGGGGGACTTCCCAGAATACCGGGCCGTTGTCCACCGTGCGCACCGCGGCGTAGGCCGCCCGGATGCCCACCTGCTTGAGCATGGCGATCATGATGGTGGCCTTGTCCTTGCAGTCGCCGAAGCGGTTCTCGAAGACGTTGATTGCCTTGTTGGGCTTCTTGCCGAAGATGCCCACATCGTGGTGCAGGTAGCGGATCTCCTTGGCCACGAACTGGTAGATGGCCCGCAGCTTGTCCATGGGCGTCCGGGCGTTCTTGGTGAGCGCTTGGGTCTTTTTCTTGATCTCGTCGTCGACCTCGAACTGATCGGAGATCAGGCTGTTCTGCCAGCGGGCCAGGACGTCCCAGGAGGGCACCGTGGACACGTACACCGCCGCGCGCAGCAGGCTGACGGGCGGGCGCATGGACTCGTAATGCAGCATGGGAGCGTTTTCGGCGGTCCAGATGCGCACCGGCTGGCCCCGGAACGTTTCGCTGCGCTCCTCGATCAGGTCGCCGGTCTTGAGCACCTTCAACTGCTTGTCGGCGGGCAGCACCAGCACCCAGCGGGCTTGCAGGGAGGGATCGCGCCCCTGGAAGTTGAAGCTCATGTCGAAGTGATCTTCCATCCAGGAGCTGGACGAGGATTCATAGCGGTAGGCCACGTGCAGCAGCGAACCCGGCTCCAGCGCGGGGAAGTGGATCACTCCGCGGCGGATCGAGGTGGCCTCCTGGCGGGTGCCGTCCGGCTTGATGGTCTCGGCGGTGTCCAGCCGGAAGGACGAGTAAGAGGGCACCCGGAACTTCGAGAAGCGTTGCTGGGCCTTCTCGGTCCGGATCAGGTAGACCTGGCGCACCAGGTGGCCGGCGGACCCGTCCTCGAAAACGTGGGTGACGTGATCGTCGAGGAGAAACACCGCCTCGGCCTCGGGGAAGGCCGCCGGGTCCGGCGCCCGGGCGAGCACCTTCTCTACCGCCTGGTCGGACAATCCGTACTGGTCGAACACCTCGTCGCGGCGCTGCTCGAGGAAGTCCAGGTACTCCCTGAGCTGGGGATTGTCCGGCTGCAGCTTCAAGGCGGCGTGGTAGCTCTGAAGCGCTTTCTGGCGCTCGCCTTTTTGGTAGTGAATGTCACCGCGGAGTTTTTGCTGGTACCAGTAGTCGGGAGCGATCCCGGCCACCCGGTCGCACACCGAGAGCGCCTGGTCGTATTCCCGCATGGCCAGCAGTGTCCGGGCTTCGCGCAGCGCGCTGGTGATCAGGCATGGAAACACCCGGCCCTTGCGGCGGATGTATTCCAGCGCCCGCTGGTACCGGCCGCGTTGCAGGGCCTTGTCGATCAGCCGGTTGTAGGTGCCCTCGTGGCTGGCCTCAAGTTGCAGGGATTTTTCGTACGCGCGGATACCCTCGTCGGGCTGATCCAGGGAGAAGTGCAGCGACCCGGCCATCCGCCGGGTCCAGGGGCGGTCGGGCTGCACCTCCAGGAAGGAATTCGCCGCCTGCAGGGCGTCGAATACCCAGCCGCGATCCGCCAGAAGCGAGATCCGCTGGGCGCGGACCGCGGGCATGACCGGCTCCTTCTGGAGCAGGGGGGCCAGGATTTTCAAGGCCCGCTCGTAGCGCCGGTGGCGCTGCTCGTAGCGGGCCCTTTCCAGCAGTGCATCCGGCAGCCCCGGCGCCAGGCGCTCGGCCTCGCGCACCGCCTTCAGGGCGCTGCCCTCGTGGCCGGCGGCGAAGTGGGCCCGGGCCAGGAGCATGCGGTAAAAGGGGCACTGGGGATGGGCCTCGGCCAGGGCGGTGGACTCGGCCACCGCCCGGGTGAAGAAGCCGGTGCGCCGGCTCCACACCGCCTGGAGCAGGTGCTTGAAGCCGCGCGGGTCGTCGGGCTGCTTTTCAAGCCAGGCCGGGAAGCTGTCGGGCTGGGGCAAGGGGGAAGTTTCCGCGGAGCGGTCCGGCGTCGGGTGGATCCCGGCGCTGTCGGTCAGCCGCAGCGGCCGGCCTTCGAGATCGGTCAGGCGCAGCCGCAGGTGCCAGCGCCCGGTGCGCTGACACACCTTGCAAAGCAGTTTGTTCCAGCCCGGCTCCAGCCGGCCGCCCACCACGTACTGATCCAGGGCGCCCAGGTGCGCCTGGTCGTCGGACAGCAGCAAGCGGCCGTTGAGCCAGAGCTTGACCCCCCGGTAGGCCCCCACCCGCAGGGCAATCTCTTTTGCATCCTTGCTCTGGATGTAGGTTGCCAGGTAGGCGCAGGTCCACCGGGAGGGGTCCAGCAGGGCGGCCAGGTTGACCCGGCCGTCGTAATCGAAGTGCTCCATCCGCCTCCAGCCGACCGGCCGTAGCTTCCCGGGATAGGTCTCCTGGAAGGATTCGAATCCCCGCTCCGGCGGGTAGGCGGTGTCGAAGCCCGCGTTCTGATCGTTGTCGAAGGGTCCCACCAGCATCCAGGTGCGCAGATAACCCAGGCGGGCGAAGACCCCGGCGGCTTCGTCGTTCTGTCCCAGGTAGCGCAGGGCCTGGCCGCGAAAGTGCATCGCCCGCGCGCGCAGGGTGGGCGAAGTGCTTTTTCGCTCGATTATGGATTTCAGGGTGGAGGACAAGCGCTCGACCTGGCTCCGGGACGAGAACAACCGGTAGGCCAGCCAGACGGCCAGCTCGGCGTCCCGCCCGCCGATGCGGATCGCCTGGAGGAGGTGTTCGAAGGCCTGTTCCTCGTTTCCGAGAAGCGAAGCGGTCCAGGCGGCCCATTGGCGGCAGGTGGAATCGTCCGGATCCAGCTCGACGGCCCGCTCGAACTCCGCGCGCGCGGAATCGACCTTGCCCTGCTCGACCAGCAACCCGGCGCCCTTTTCCCGGTGGGCCTTGGCCCGGGCGCGGTCCAGGTCGGAGACCGGGTGCGGGTCGGGAATCAGGCGTCCGGTGCAGGCCGGAAGCAGGCCGAGTATGAACAGGCTGACGAGGAACCCGCGCATAGATTATTTTTTAACCGGCGGCTGGACAGCGCCGTGCGGAGGCGGAGGCACAGGCGGAGGCGGGGGAATTGCGGTGTCCTTCTGGAAGGCCTGCTCGATTCCCAATGCGATGGCCTTGTCGATTATGGGTTTCAGGTCTCCCTTGTATCCAATCGTTACGATCTCGCCTTTCTGGTTGGTCTTGAGGTTCTTGAGCACGTCGATCACCGATTTCTGGGTGGCCGGATCGAGCTCTACCGGCAGGCCCAGGTCCTTGCCGCCGGTTGCCAGGACCGCCTGCACGACCATCATGCTCATGTCGATCTTGTTCTTGAGCTCCTTGGCGTCGTTCTGCTCGGCGACCACCGTGGCGGTGGCTCCGCGGTCGACGTGCAGGAAGAACCCGCCGCCCTTGATCTTGTAGGGCAAGGGCAGCTCGTCGGGCATCTTGCCGGTCAGGACGTACACCCGCAGTTGGTCGTGGTCCTTCTCCACCGCCAGGAGCTTTTCCAGGATATCGGCGCGGTCGGTGTCGGCGACGCGCTTGGCCTTGCCCGCATAGGCGTCCAGCACTTTCTTCAGCACCGTATCGCTGGGGGCCGCCAGCAATCCCAGCTTGTCGAGCTGGGCGTAATGGACCATTTTGGCCGCGTAGATGTCGATGCCGTTGTGGGCGCCTTTCTTTTCGCCCTTGAGGCTCTTGGCGTCTACGCCCTCGGCGATGAAGGCCATCTGATCCCGGGAGCCCAGCCAGCCGATGTAGGTGACCTTGCCCAGTTTGTCCAGGTCGATGCCGATCATCTCGGCGGCCTTCTTCATGATCATCTCGACCCCGGGAACCTTGTCCTTGTGCTCGGCGGGTACCGCCTTGGTTACGGCCCGCCGGGCGTAGGCCAGGGTGGTCTTGGCGTCAAGGCTGGCCACCAGGTCGGCGTCGGCCGGGACTGCCTTGGCGACATCCGGAAGTTTCTTGGAGCAACCGGCGGCCAGACAGATGCAGACAATGATCAGGGCGAATCTACGCAGCATGGCTTCTCCTTTTCTCTCGGTTTGCAGCTCATCGTAGCGCCGCGAACCTGGACAAACAAGCCAAAGTTGCGGCTTGCGGGGCTACCGGTTAGACTGCCCGGGTTGGAAGGAATGGTGTGAAATGAACAGAATCGTAGCGATTGCCTTGGCGGCGGTATTCGCTCTTTCGGGCTGCGGCCGGGAGTTTGGTGCGCCCCCCCAGCCCGCCGTGGTCCTGGGAACCTTGCTCTTGAGCCAGGGGCCGGACGTTCCCGCCCCGGGGGCGCGGGTCAGGCTGGTGGAATGCGGCCTTTCGGTGGCCTCGGGCGACACCGGCCGGTTCCAGTTCGAAGAGGTTCCCCAGGGAAATTTCACCCTGCGGGTGGAATCCGGGGAGCATGTCCACGAGGAGGAAGACGTCATAGTCCGCGAGGGGGTGCGGGACCTGGGGACAATCGTTTTGGAGCGTTCGGGCTGGGTTTCGGGCCAGGTGAGCATCTCGGGCGGCGGGACGGCTCTCAACACCGTGGTCTACGAGGTTGCCGGCGATCAGCTGACCCACGCCGCCTACGACGGCAGCTACACTCTCGACGGGGTTGCGCCCGGATTGCGCGGCATCGGCGCCGCGCGCCCGGGATACATGTTGAGCGAGCCGGTGGAGGTGGAAGTCCAATCCGGCATGACCGCCCATGCCGATCTGGAGCTGGAGCCGATTCCCCCGGGTTCGGTGGGGCAGGTGAGCGGGCTGGTGATCCTGGGCAACCCCGGCCCCGAGGCCGGGGTCCTGGTGGAGCTGGTCGAGCGCTTCAGCTCCACCAAGTACACCGGCATAACCGACAAGAACGGGCATTTCGAAATCCCGGACGTGCCCGCGGGATACTACGAGTTCATAGCCTCCCACGAAGGCTACCGCACGGTGGGCCTGCCCAACATCGAGATGCGGCCCGACGAGGATCTGGCCCTGCCCACCGTGGTCCTGCCCCCGTCAGACAGCGACACCCCCTCGCGCCCGGGAGACTCCGATCCCAACGGCAACCTGGACGACGACGGCGACGGCCGCCCGGACACCAGCGACAACTGCCCGGTGATTCCCAACCCCGGCCAGGAAGACTACGATTCCGACGGCATCGGCGACGCCTGCGAAGCCGAGCCGCCCCCCAACGACCCCGACCAGGACTACATCCAAAGCGACCGCGACAACTGCCCGGAAGCCTTCAACCCCGCCCAGGAAAACCACGACGACGACCCCCTGGGCGACGCCTGCGACCCCGACGACGACAACGACGGAATCCTCGACGGCATGGACGTCTGCCCGTACGTGGCCGACCCCAACAACGACCCCGAAATCTGCAAGTGGCCGTCGCAGCTGATCTACTCGGGGCAAGATCCGCAGACCGGGGACATCCACCTGTACCACCTGGTGATGGAGCCCCAGGGCAAGCGCGTCACCCGGCTCACCTCCGCTCAGGGCGAGGCCTGGGGGGCCTGGGTGACGCGGGACGCCGATGGGACCTGGGTGTACTTCCACCACCGCGACAGCGATCGGGACCATTTCAAGATCTGCAGGATCGATCTCAACCAGGCGCTGGAGGTGCCCGTCGCGGATCTGCAGGGACATTGCTATGACTGGGGCTCCGACGCCATGAACCCGGCGGTATGCGGTGGGGTGGTGTTCTACGACTGGTTCATGGGCGACCACTGGGTGATCCACGGGGCCACTCTGGCCGAGCTACCCACGGGTGGAAAAGAGCTGCAGTTTTTCAATCGCATGCAGTTTTCCAGAACCTTCAGCTATCGCTATGCTTCCTGCCGCGAGCCCGGCGCTGGGGCGCCGGATATGGATTTTGGCTTTGCGGTGGACTGTAAACTGGATAGCGCGGACTTCGACTGGGATTTCTGGAGGGGGTATTTCAACACGCTCGACTGGATGGTTTACGACAACATGCCCTTCCTGGCCGCGGTGGGGATTCACGAGCTCCGCTCGGCCCCGGGCCCCATCAGCGTCTGGATAATCGAGCGCGAGATGGGCATTCATGCGGACATCGTGATGTGGGATCCGCAGGGCAGTTTTCAAGAGCTGGCTGCCGACGGGTCACACAACCGCGAGCCGGACTTCTTGCTGCTGGATATGGAGTTGGGAACCGGCCTTCTGGCCTACCAGAGCGACCTGTACGGTTCTTTCGATGTATACGTTCGTACCACCTCCGGAGGTGCCGTGGTGCGGGTAACCCGGGGAGAGGGATGGGAGGGCAGCCCCGCCTGGGTGCCGTTGCCCTGATGGCGGAGACTTCGGTGTCCTACCAATGGGCATACTTCAGGTTGGTGTTGGTATAGTCGAAGTAGGATATATGGGCTTCATCATTGGCATCCAGGGCCAGTGAAGTATGGCTGCCAACGTCGCCCGCCGTATCAACCCGGTAGATTTCCCATCCGCTCCCGTTCCAGCGGGCGTATTTAAGGTCACAATTGAGCATGAAGTCGTAGTAGGTGATGTGGGGATTACCGACACTATCGAGGGCCAGGGAACAGTACTGGCCCACATTGCCATCGGTGTCCACAACCTGGATTTCCCACTGGCTTCCAGTCCAGCGTGCGTATTTCAGGATGGTGGTCGCGGAGCCGATGGACTCGACGTAAGCGATGTGCGGGCGGTCCTGGTCGTCCAGGACCAGAGAGGGGTATGTTCCGACGTAGCCAGTGCTATCGACCGTCTCGATCACCCAGATAGTTCCATTCCAGCGGGCGTATTTCAGATTCGCATCCACCCCGCCCTCGTAATAAAAGATGTGCGGGTTGTCCGCACTGTCCAGGGCCAGAGACGAGTACCAACCCACATCGCCGTTGTTGTCGGTAGTTTGGATGGACCAGGCGCTCCCGGTCCAGCGGGCATACTTTAGATTCTGGTTGTCCTGGTCGCGATAGCTGATTTGCGGATTGCCCGAACTGTCCAGAGCCAGGGAGTTTTCGATTCCTACTTCGCCATCCTCGTCTACGGTCTGCAGGTTCCATTCGGTTCCATTCCATCGGGCATACCGCAGGGCGAACCAGTAGCCGTTGTCTGTGTAGCTTTTTTGGTAACTGATGTGGGGGTTGTCCGCACCGTCCAAGACCAGGGAGGTGAACATTCCAATCCATTCGGAGTTGGCCGTCTGAGCGGCTTCGACGATCTGGAAGACCCATCCGCTTCCGTTCCATCCGGCGTACTTGAGGTCGCGGTACGACATGTAGGCGATTTGCGGATTGTCCACACTGTCCAGGGCCAGCGATGAATATCGTCCGGCGGGGTCGCCCACATCGACGGTTTCGATATGCCAGGGACAGCAGCCCGTGTCGCAAGGGTGGAACCCCGCTGTACATACTTCGCAGTCGGCATCGTTGAAGTGGCTGCATCCGTGCGGGCAGCATTGATCGTAGTTGATGCATTCGGTTAGCGGTTGGGTGGTGCAGGTTACGTTGCAGTCGCCGGGTGTGCCGTTGAGGGCGTCGACGGTGCACGGGTCCTGGTCGTCGCAGGACGTGGGGCAGTTGCCGTCGCAGGTTTCGCCTTCTTCGGTGATGTTGTTGCCGCAGAAAGGGTTGCAGTCGTTGTCGGTGTTGGCGTTGCAGGCCGCCAGGCAGCAGCCGTCGTCGTCGTTGCATTGGGTTATTGTAGTGCGGGAGCATTCGACGTTGCAGTTTTCGGCGCTGCCGGTCATGGTGTCTACTGTGCAGGGGTCGCCGTCTTCGCAGTCGGCCGGGCAATCGGAGGGAGGGTCGCAGGTTTCGCCGCTCTCGATGACTTCGTTGCCGCAGGAGGGGGAGCAGTCGTTGTCGGTGTTGGCGTTGCATTCGGCCGGGCAGCAGCCGTCGGCGTCGTTGCAGTCGGTCAGCGGCTCGTAGCTGCACACCGCGTCGCAGGTCTGGGGGCTTCCGGTCATGGTGTCTACGGTGCAGGGGTTACCGTCGTTGCACTGGGAGGGGCAGTTGCCGTCGCAGATCTCGCCCTCTTCCAGGGCGCTGTTGCCGCAGAACGGCTCGCAGTCGCCGTCGGTGTTGGCGTTGCAGCCCGCCGGGCAGCACTCGTCCCCGTCGGCGCATACGAACAGGGGCTGGTGGCTGCAGACGGCGTTGCAGTTTTCGGCGCTGCCGGTAAGGGAGTCTCTGGTGCAGGGGTCGCCGTCGTCGCAGTCCGCGGGGCAGTCGGAGGGTGGATCGCAGGTTTCGCCGCTCTCCAGCGTGCCGTTGCCGCAGGAGGAGGAGCAGTCGCCGTCGTTCTTGGCGCTGCAGCCTTGCGGGCAGCAGCCGTCGCCGCTGGCGCACTCGGTAATGTGCTCGTAGCTGCAGGCGGACGAGCAGTTGGATGCGCTCCCGGTCAGGATGTCGACGGTACAGGGATTCCCGTCGTTGCAGTTGGTGGGGCAGTCGCCGTCGCAGGTCTCCCCGGTGTCCAGTTGGCCGTTGCCGCAATACGGGGAGCAGTCCACGTCGGTATCCGGGCCGCACCCCTCCGGGCAGCACCAGTCGCCGTCCCAGCAGGTAGTGATCGGCTCGAAGTGGCAGACCACATTGCAGTTGTCCGCGCTGCCGTACAGGGTGTCGGACGTGCAGGGATTGCCGTCGCTGCACCCGGTGGGGCAGTCGCCGTCGCAGGTTTCGCCGATGTCCTTTACCCCGTTACCGCAGGTCAACACCAGGTTGTCATTGGAGCAGCCCGCTGGCAGCAATGCAAAAGAAGCTATAAGCGCAAACATCCAGATACGTGGAGCGATACCGGTATTCATTCCCTCCGCCTCTCATTGGAATTGTGGTGGAATAGATACTAGCGCAATCCTCTTCCCTCGACAAATCGGCCGTCGGGCGTGTATGCTAATGCAGGAGGCGGATATGGGGAGAAACTGCTGCATTTTGCTTTGCCTGGTGGTTTTGGGCTGCAATGAGTCCGAATCGAACAAATGCTGCGAGGAGGACCGCTACATCGTGCCGTTCGGGAAAGAGGACCCGACGTTTCACGTGGGGCCCTACCTGGAGCACACCACCACCACCACCACGGCCATCGGCTGGGAGACTCTGGAGACCGGGGACACCCGCCTGGAGTACGGGCCGGACGCTTCCTACGGCCAGGAGGTCACCGGCGCTGCGGGAACCATGCACCAGGTTCAGGTCGCCGGACTGAAACCGGCCACGCTGTATCATTACCGGGCCTGCACCGGCGAGCAGTGCACCGGCGACCTGGTCTTTACCACCAACCCGGAAGGGAACCGGCCGGTCCGTCTGGCTTTCTACGGCGACTGCCAGGCCAATGCCCCCGCTCACCGCAAGGTGGTAGAGCAGATCATCGCGGACCAGGCCACCATGGCCCTGGTGGTGGGCGACACGGTGGGTGACGGGAACAACCGTGAGGAGTTCAAGGAGTTGTACTACGACCCCGCCCGGGACCTGGCCCACACCATCCCCCGCTGGGCGGCAATCGGCAACCACGACCGCAAGGACCGCGACGCGGTGCACTACATCGACTACCACATCTTTCCCGAGGACCCCGACGTACCCCAGGCCGAGATCAGCTTCTCGTTCACATACGGCGACGCATTCTTTTTGATCTTCGACAACACCCTGGACCACTTCGACTTCTTCTTCCCCCTGACCGAGGACGACGAGCCCCCGCTGTGGATGTGGCTGCAGGAGCAGGTTCAGAGCGAAGCCGCCCAGAACGCCCGCTGGCGGTTCGCCTTCGCCCACTACCCGGCCATCTCCAGCTGCTACGACGCCGACGACAACCAGACCATGCCCGAGGCGTCCATGCGGGAGTATGTCCTGCCGCTCCTTTGGCAAAACGACTTTCACGCCTACTTCTCCGGCCACGTCCACTGCTACGAGCGCCTGGACTTCGACGGCCACCTGGTGATCATAACCGGCGGCGGGGGCGGCGGTCTGGAGGACGAGTGCATTCTGGATATACCCCAGTCCCAGCTGACCAACTGCGTTCACCACCACACCATGGTGGAACTGGGCTGCGATCAGGCGCGGATCTGGGCACGCGACTACGACGGCAACATCCTGGATCAGATCACGCTCTGCGATGATGGAAGCTACGAAGTGACTCCCTGAAAACGGTTGGATCATGAACCGTTCGGTTTGAAAGCGTTGGGGGGGCATGACCTTGAATTCAGGTAATAACGAATCATCCGGAATATCCCTGGATTTGTACAAAATGATCCTGGACTTGACCCCGGATGCGATCGTCATCCTCCAGGACGGCCGCTACAAGTTCGTCAACGACGCGTTCAGCTGGATGTTCGGCTACTCCCGCGAGGAGGCCGTCTCGGGGTTGTCCTTTTTCGAGCTGGTTCGCGAACAGGATACGGACGCCGTTCGACGGCGCTACGACGACCGGCTGGCCGGGAAGGCCCTGCCCCGGACTTTTCAGATCGATCTGGCGGCCAAAGACGGCTCCCTGGTGCCGTGCGAAACCTCAGCGGTTCTGATCGAGTTCGGCGGCCGGCCCGCGGACCTGGTGGTCATGAGAGACATTTCGGAGCGGCGCAAGGCCCAAAAGGCGCTTTTTGAAAGCGACAAACGTTTCCGGGCGCTTTTTGATTACGCCCCCGACTATGTGCTGCTTCTGGACCTCAGTTCCGGGGATCCAATAATCGCGGACGCCAACGAGGCGGCCTGCCGGATGCACGGTTATGCGCGCGACGACCTGGTGGGCATGCCGATCTCCAGGCTGGATGCCCCGCGTGACCAGCCCTACATCGCGGAGCGGGTGTCCAATTTATTGACCGATGGGCATACCGTGTTCGAAGCCGAGCACGTACGGAAGGACGGCTCCACCTTGACCGTCGAGGTCTCGGCCTGCCGGATCAATATCGGGGACAAGCCCCTGGTCTTCTCGATCGAGCGCGACATAACGAACCGCCGGCGCATGGAGGAGGAACGGCGGCAGATCGACGCCAAGATGCAGCAGGCCCAGAAGCTCGAAAGCCTGGGCCTGCTGTCCGGCGGAGTCGCGCATGATTTCAACAACCTGCTGACCGGCATACTCGGGAACATAGACCTGGCCATGCTGGAGCTTCCCGAATCCTCGCCCGCTCGTGCATATCTCGAGGGTATTGGGCGGTCGGCGCGGCAGGCGGCGAAACTCACCGGTCAGATGCTGGCCTATGCCGGCCGCGGCAACATCGTTGTCAAGCCGGTGCGTTTCGGCGAGATATTGCGGGACATGACCCACTTGCTGCAGTCGACATTGTCCAAGAACTTGACCTTGAAGATGAACCTGGCAGAGAGCGAGAACATAGTCCTGGCCGACGCCGTGCAGTTGCAGCAAGTCATGATGAACCTGATTGTCAATGCGGCCGAGTCCATCGGGGAGAAGGAAAGCGGCGTGATAACCGTGGCAACCGGCTGCCTCGAGTCCGGCGATATGGATCTTGGGCACGCGATCCTGGATGCCGCACCGGGGGTGGAACGTTACAGCTATTTCGAGGTGAGTGACACCGGCTGCGGCATGGACGAGCTGACCGTCGGTCGCATCTTCGAGCCGTTCTTCACGACGAAGTTCGCCGGCCGCGGCCTGGGACTGGCCGCCGTCCTGGGAATCGTCAGGGCGCACCGGGGCATGCTGTTTGTAGACAGCCAGCTCCAAAAGGGGACCACGTTCAGGGTTCTTCTGCCGGCTGCCGGGGATCGGGACGGCATCGCGGCGGATGGAAGTGAGCGAGAAGAAGCGGAAGGCTGGAGCGGAACCGGCACGATTCTGTTCGTCGACGACGAGCCTGTCGTCCGCGAGGTGGGAGTACGCATCCTGGAGCGGGCGGGTTTCAAGGTTCTGGTCGCGGACAACGGGCAAAGCGGCGTCGAGTTGTTCAGAAAGCACCGGGATCAAATAAAAGGCGTCGTTCTCGACCTCACCATGCCGGTGATGGGCGGCGAAGAGGCCTATACGGAGATCACCAGGATCGACGCGAAAGCCCGCATAATCGTCATGAGCGGATACAGCCGGAGCGAGATTACCGGCCGCTTCAAGGGCCACCAGCCGGTGTCCCTGCTGCGGAAACCCTTCACGGCTTCCGAGTTGCTTGCCGGGGTTCGTGAGATTCTCGAGCCGGGCGACTCATAAAGGCGCTTCGAGGGGGGCGGTCACTTCCAGTTCACTCAGCTCCTCCAGGAACTTGACCAGCTTGGCCGGTTCCAGCAGGCCGATGTCCTCGTCGGCGTGGGTTTCTTCAAGCCATCGGCGGTAAAGCTGTTCGACCCCAGGCCGTTTCCTCCGGGGAACCATGCGCTGGGCCAGTCGCAGGATGTCTCCGGGTGCGGCCCGGCGGAAGGCGAACCTGGCGATGTAGCCGCGCAAAAAACGTGAAAAACGCTTTTTACCCAGGAGTTCGCGCAGCGCGTGGAAGAACAAGGCGCCTTTAGAGTGAATCAGCCCGGCATACTCCAGCCGGGAGCCGATATCCCCGGCGGACCGCAAAACTTTGTTGTCCCCGCCGCCCTGGCCCCGGTGGAGCTGGTAGGGGAGCTTCAGGACCAGTCGCAGGTGCGCATCGGCGGCCTTGGCGCCGCGGCGCTCTTCGGCCAACAGGAAGGTGGAGTAGCGGGCCAGGCCTTCGTCCAGAAACGGATGGCGGACGGAGTCCGAACCGACCAGGATCTGCCACCATTGCAGCGCTACCAGGTGGGCCAGGACCACCTCCTCAGTGTCCGCGCCGGTCAGCACCCGCGCGATCCGGTTGGTCTGGGGGTCTTCCCCCGCCGGGGCGGTGGCCATCAGGATCAGGCCGGGATAACCCACCCCGATGGCCCCGCCCGCCAGGGGGGCCTGGGCTATGTCCAGCTCGGGGTAAGGGTAGGGGCCGAAGAGCTTCTGGTAGGTCTGGAGAGCGTTGGCGGCATGAGTCAGGATCTGGTTGGCGGGCTTGCGGTGCTCGGCCAGGTGAAAGACCCGCACCCGGGTGCCGCCCACCTCCCGGTTGACCGACCGGTAGCGGCTGGAGCACAGCAGGGCGAAGTTGCGGATGCCGGTCCCCACCAGCCGGATTTTTTTGGTTTGCCCCCGGGTCCTTTCCCTGGTCACCACTCCCGAGGATGCCACCACCATGTTTTCAGGCACCTCGAGGTTGATCAGGTAGTTGGCCGCGTCGAAACAGGGCAGGTCTTCCAGCCCGGGTCCCGAGGCGGTGTCCCAGTCGCCCTCCACCCGGCCGGCGATGATCGGGTAGAACAGCCCCAGGTGGATGATTCCTCCCCCCCGGGCATAGACGCCGTAAGTGGTCCGGCCCTGTTTGTCCTGGATCTGCTCCAGGGCGTCCTCCAATCCTTCCCCGGACCCGGCGGGCTTCTCGGCCAACAGCGGTATCTCGGCGTGATAGTCCAGAGTCAAACGCACCCGCCGCCAGGGCTTGAGCGGCTGGGCCAGAGTGATGCGCAGAATTGAGGGATCCTCCTGCTTGGCATCCACCGACTCGCCGTTGACGCTCACGTCCACCAGTTGCAGGTTGCGTTCGTCCCCCCGGGTCAGCTTCGGATCGTTGGCGTAAATCCGCAGCACGATGTCCGCCAAAGTCTTTTTGGTACGGTTGGTGTAAATGATCTCCTGCCGCGCGTCCAGCGTCCCCAGCGCCGGATTCAGCTCCATGTCGATCCCGTACAAGGTCAACTGCGACAACCGCCGCACCCCCATCTTGCGGAAGATGTTTTTTCGGTAGGGCCGGGACAACCCCTTCAAGAACGGCTTGGACGCATACCCCCGCGGCGGCCCGCCAAAAACCTCCCCCGGCGCCGCCATAAGGAACATCAGTAGCGAGGAAAGAACGAGTTTTTTCATGGCTCGGTCATTCTAGGCCCAGAGGCGATCCTGGAGTCAACAGGAAGATTCCAAAGACTCTACAGTTTTTCCAAAAAGCCCTGCAGGCGGTTCATGCCTTCCTCGATGTTCTCCAGGGAGTTGGCGTAGGAGATGCGGATGAAGCCTTCGCCGCCGGGGCCGAAGTCCACGCCGGGGGTGACCGCCACCGAGGCTTCCTCCAGGATGCGGAAGGCGAAGTCGTAGACCTTGTCGGTGTACTTCGAGACGTTGACGAAGACATAGAAGGCGCCGGTGGGTTCCACCAGCACCTTAAGGCCCATTCGGTCCAGCCGGCCCAGCAGCAGCTTGCGGCGCTGGTCGTAGCAGCGCCGCATCTTCTCCACGTCCTCGCCCGCCTCGGTCAAGGCGGCTGTTGCGGCGAACTGGGCGAAATCGGGCGCGCAGATGAAGAGGTTCTGCTGGAGCTTCTGGACCGGGCGCACCAGGTGCTTGGGCAGGACGGCGTAGCCCAGGCGCCAGCCGGTCATGGCGAAGAGCTTGGAGAAACCGTTGATCACCACCGCCCGGTCGGGCGGGCACAGCTCCAGGATCGACGCGGCCCGGTCCTGGTAAACCAGGCCGTGGTACACCTCGTCGGAGACGATCAGCGCCTTCGAGCCGGCGACCGCTGCCAGTTTCTTCATGGTCTCGATCCCGGTGACGATCCCGGTCGGGTTGGAAGGCGAGTTCAGCATGATCGCCCGGGTCCGGGGGCCCAGGCTCGATTCCACCCGCGCAGGATCGAACTGGAAGCCGTCCTGCTCTTTTACCGGCAGCCGCACCGGGACGCCTTCGAAGGCGCAGATGAAGTTGGGGTAGCAGGCGTAGTGGGGATCGGTCAGCAGAACCTCCGAGCCCGGGTCCAGTATAGCCGCGAACACCAGGTCCATGGCGCCGGACGAGCCGGGAGTGACCACGATCCTGTCGGGCGAGACCTCCACGCCGTACTGCCGGTGCTGCCAGGCGGCGATGGCCTCGCGGAGCACGGGATGGCCCAGCGAGTGGGTGTAGTGAGTGTGCCCGTCCCGCAGGGCGCGGATTCCGGCCTCCCGGATCACCTCGGGCGTGTCGAAGTCCGGTTCGCCAACCTCGAGGTGGACGATCGACCGCCCCTCCCGCTCCAGCACGCCCGCCCGCTCCATGACCTCCATCACCAGAAACGGCGGCATGCACTCGGCCCGCTTCGATACGACGCCAGGAAGATTTTCAACCATCTCCCCGGTTTTCTCAGAAATGAAAGCCGGTTTCAACTAATGAAGATACGGGGAGAGGTCAGATGCAGTTCCAACTGTTCGAGGGGCCCAGGTCGATCTGGCCGCCGCCCTGGGTCAGGTCCAACTCGCCTTCCCATATCAGAGTGGGCTCGGTGGTGCCGTCGTCGGTGACGTGGCGGAAGAGGCGGACGGGGATCAGGCCTTCGGCCAGGCCATGGATGCAGACGGAGTAGATCGAGTCGCACATGCAACGGCAGCGGCCGTCGCCGGGCTCGTCCATCTCGATTAGATCATAGTGTCCTTCGGCGGTATCCGAGCGCACGTAGCGCAGGCCGCAGCAGTTGAGCGAGACCGGCCCGTCGACCAGCTGCAGGAGTTGATTCTGGGCGTCATACTCCCAGAAGAGCTTCTCGGTGCAGTAGTCCATCTCCTCCGGCAGCAGGGGGTCCGGATCGCACTCCTCGGTGTACCCCGCGGTCTGCTCCACCAGCGCCTGATCCTGCCCCGCGCACCCGCCGACCATCCACCCGAACTCGGCCGGCTGGTCGTTGTCGTAACCGCCGCAGGCCGAAAGCAAAAGCCCCAGGCACAGGCTGACAATCGCAATGCTTCTGGTCATCTTCATCCTCCCATGTACATTTTTCATCACATCCTCCTTGTTTGGCAACCTGTTCATCGTCTTCACCCCCATATACCGGATGAGGGGCGTATTTTGGGAACCCGGGAGGGGAAAAACCGGTCAGAACCGCGTTCCCAAAAGGAAAATGTGGTTTTCGGCGAAGGCGTAGCGGTCGCCGGGGTCGTCCAGGACCGGGTCGAAGTAGGTATACTCGACCAGCAGCCGGACCGGGTTTCGGGAGAAGAACTCCAGCCCCGCGGTGAAGGACAGCACGCCGTCGCCGTGGCCCTCGCGGGGGGCCAGGTTGGATGTGTTTTCGTCCGCATCGCTGTAGCCGAAGATCCAGTAGAGTCCGAAGGAAACCCCGGCGTAAGGGGTCAACCATTCGAAGGCTTCGTAGCTGACAAGGGCGCGAAACGGCAGGTGCAGCGTCGCGGCCCCGGCGAACTCGTCGTAAGCCGCACCGAAGCCGGCCTGCAGGCTCAGCGCCAGCGGACAGTCCGTGGGAAGAAAGTTGTACTTGACGTCCGGCATCAGGCCCAGGCCCATGAAAACGGTCGCACCGGCGTCCAGGTGATCGTTGATGCCGTAGCGTACTCCCAGGCCGACCGGTATATTGCTGAGCCCGAAATTGCGGATCTCGATCATGTGGTTGTGCAGGTAACCGGCGGCCAGGCAGAAGTCCAGTTCGCCCGCCGGGGTGGTCTTGGCGGTCTGTAGCATTCCCAGGCCGCAGCCGGACGAAAGAACACCGGCCGACAAAAGCATCGCTGTCGCCCAGCGGCTCATCCGCCTTCCAGGGCGGAGACGATGTCCTCCGCGTTGTAGTACTGATCGCAGATCGCGCGGAACTCCTCGCGGGTGGGCGGGGGCCCCGAGAAACGCACCTCCTCCATGTGCTCGACCAGCATGACGTAGTGGTGGGGGACGATGTCCTTGACGATGCAGTAGTCTTCGTCCACCACCTCGGGCTCGTAGCCTTCGACGAACTCGGTGTACACCCGGATGGCCTTCACTCCCAGCACCGCCCAGTAGACCGACTCACCGGTAATGAAGTCCGCCGCCACCGGGACGATCACCCGCGGGTCCTTGAGCACGTCCGCGTCCGCCTTCCAGGAGCCCAGCCACGATCGCGCCCGCGTGAGGCAGGACTCCAGATCGATGTCGGCCAGCTCATCTTCAAGCAGGTAGGATTCGGGCCTGAGGCCCACGCTGTCGCAGGTGACCAGGTAGAGCCCGTACATCAGCTCGGTGACAGCTTTGATCTCGGCGGAGAGAGTCTCCGCGGAGCGCTGCCCGTCCTCATGCAGCCTGCCGGTCGAGCCCAAAAACCCGGTCCCCAGCACCCCGGTAAGGTAGAGGTCCAGAAAGCGGTAGCCCCGGGCGGTGCGCAGGTAAAACGTCGGGAAGGGCTCGGCGGGAAACTGTGGGTATATCTCGATCTCCGGTGGAGGCGCGCCTGTTCTTGTTGCTCCCCCCTGAAGTTGCTTGACGTGGGTCTCGCGGGTCTGGGTGATGATGGACTTGAAGGTGTCGATCAGCTTCTGCTTATAGGCGGCGGTCAAGAGCAGGTGATCGTTCTCGGGCCCGCGTTCGGGCAGCAGCAAGGTCTCCAGGGCCCAGAGCTGGTAGTCGTACCAGCCCGAATCGGGATCCGGGGTCAGGTCCACCTCCGAAGAGCGGATGGCCTCGATGAACGCGTCGATGAAGCTGATATTCTCCGGCAAACCGGTCCAGCACCAGTTGGAGTTGTAGAACTCGGTGTCCTTGCTCCTCGAAGACGGCAAAAGGGCCAGCCGCGCGAGCGTGCAGGTCATCAAGTCGGGGTGCCCGGCGTTGAACGCCGCATTCATCGACTCGACGTCGTCGAGAGACGCCAGTCCCTCCACCCAGGGCAGCAGGTCGACCGGGGAATAGCTGGCGTAGGGATTGGTCAACCCGGCGTACACGGCCAGGATCTGCTGGTAGCGATCCAGCAGCTCGGCATCGCTTTCTAAAACCACGGCGATCGCCGCGAACAATTCGAAGTCATCGTCGGGATCCGCTGCGTCCAGGTGCTGCAGCAAGCGGTCCTGGCGGAAGACTTCCTCCAAAAGCCCGTTCCAGCCGTAGAACCCCACCGGCCTGGAGAACTCGGCCCTGGCCAGAAACGAGTCCACCCGCCCCTGTGCCCGGGTCTTCAAGTCTACCGGCAGGCCGTCGCCGTTGCCGCCGACGATCAGCGCCGCGGCGACGAATTCCTGGGCCGACTGCAGATGCACGGCCTGGCCGGGGGTGGCCACGGCAAGCTTGGTCTCGACCGCTCCCAGAAGATCGAACAGAAACTGCCGCTTGCTCTGCAAAAGCCCGTCCACGCCGTCCTGGAGCCCGATCTCCACCGCCGCGTAGAAACCGTCGTTGAACGGCTTCAGCTTGCCGTTGACGATCTCCATGGAGGGAATCAGGTCTCCCGAAAGCTGCTCGATGGCCTCGCCCCTACCGGCGAAGATCCGCCCGTTTAACTCCTCATTCTCGAACGGCAGGATATCCAGCTTTGTCACTGACCCGCTCTTGTTCAGCCCGATGGTGCAACCGTCGAAGCTCTCGAATACATGCATGCCCGGATCGTACATCGGGTGCTTGTCCTCGATCCGGTCGTCCTCCAGCCGGTCTTCCTTGAGATACTCCTTGTTGTTGGTTACGGTCTCTTCATACCCCATGGTGTCCAGCGGCCCCAGGCATCCCGGGGCGAGAGCCAGGAGCAGCACACTCCATCGACACATGCAGCGCCTCATGACAGTTCCTTTCCTGTCCATATGCTCACACTATATACCAGACCCGCGGCGAATTGTGGGAACTCTTAGGGCTAGAAATCGAAGGCTAGGGCCAGACCGCCGCAGAAAAACAGGATATTCTGTCTTGATTTTGAGGGATTCGAGACCAATGTCACCCGCGTAGCCTTCGCGGACGAAAGCAAAACAGTCCAGGCTAGCATTGCCCGGCCCCAGAGCAGTGCGGTGAAGCGGCCGGGCAGTTTGATTTCCACTCCCAGCTGAGCGCCAAAGCCGATCATCTGGAAGATCTCCTTGCTTTCGTACTCAGGATCCTCCCTAGAGGAGTGGTCCTGCCAGCCGAGCAGGTACTCGCAGACCAGCCCCACCGAAGGGTCCAGCACGGAAACGAGTTGCAGTATTCGGTAGGAGGCGGCGAGCCGGGTGCGCAGCTCCTGATGGGAGATGTCCAACGAGAGGTATTCTCCCCCGGGATCGAAGGTGAAGTCCTGCTGGGAGTAGGAGAGTGAAAAGCCCAGGCTGAGCTTGGGGGTGAGGAAGCGCTGATAACCCAGGCCGCCGGCCATCCAGACGTGCATGCCGGGCAGCAGGGAGTCCACCACCTCGCCCGAGACCAGCAGCCGGTTCTTCAACATGCGCCGATGCAGGCCCTTCTGGGCGACCAGCTGGTAGGGGAAGCTCTGCATGTTGTTCTCGCTGAGACTGTGACGGCCTCCCCAGGCCAGGTTGACCTCGCAGACTTTGTACTCGTCCTGCTCTTGTTTGTAGATCTGGTAGGTGCCCGCGGGGAGCGCTATGGCCACCTCGCGTCCGGCTTGCTTCTGGATCTCGGCGGCCACCCGGCCGGAGCGGCTGTCGACGATCATGTAGCGCCCGGTGCTCTCTTCGGGGAAGTTTATGGCCGCGGAGCTCTTCTTCAGAAAGGACAGGACCAGCTCGCCCTTGCCGGAGATGTCGATGTCGGCTACGGGGTGCTGGCGTCTCTCCGACGTGGTGGCCGACTTGGCCAGGGTGCGGTTGTAGGCCGAGCGGTAGGCCTCCCGGACGGTCACCCGGCCGTCGGAATCGTAGTCGGCCTCGCCGCGCAGAGCCGAGATCAGGTAGTGGGTGAAAAGGGAGCCGCGAAGCTCCGGCGACTCCTGGGAGAGCTCGTCATCCAGCGAGGAGGCGATCATCACCGTGCCCTTGGGGGTAGGCTCGTCGATTATGGTTACGTCGAAGGCCGCGTCCGGCGAGCCGCCCTTGGCCCGGCCCACCCCCCCGCTGTGGCAGGCGTCGACGATTCCCACCACCACGGCGGCGCCGGTGGCTTTCAGCTCGTCGCGAAGCTTTTCCAGATCGAGCCGGGAGTTGCCCAGGTGCAGGTTGCCCTGTTCGCCGTGGCCGGAGAAGTAGAACAAGAGCAGGGCCGGGTCTCCCCGGGAGCTTGCCTCGGCGATGCGCCCGCGGACCTGCTGGAGCCCGCTTTCCAGCTCGGTTTTGGTCTTGCCCAGAAGGAGGATGACCCGGTCGGAGTCGAACCCGCCCAGCTCGACCAGCAGATCGCGCATCCTCCGGGCGTCCGACTCCGCATACTGCAGCGGTGACTCGTCACTGGTGCCGATGTTGTTGCCCACCACCAGGCCCATGCGGATAGTGGCGGCGCCCGCGGGCACGGCCAGGCCGAAGACCACGAATATTGCCGCCAGTTTATTCATCTTCCTTCACCTTGGTGATCGGTATGGTAACCTGGTAGCCCTCTACCGGCAGAGTCTCGATCTTCTCGACGTCCTTCACCCGCGAAAAGGCCCGGCCGGCGGCCGACTCGACGTCGCCGGCATTCAGCGGCTCCCGGGAGAACACGGCGAAGATCCGCTCCGGGCCGAAGTACTCGTCCAGGCGGATGCTTCCGGGCAGGAAGATTTTCTGACCGGCCCTTACCGCCAGGCTCTCGTCACTGCCGGATGGATAGTAGACAGTGGCCTTCCCGTTTCCGTCGAGGTTTACGATCAGCAGGTAGGCGTCTTCGCCCAGGGAGTAGGCGAAGCGAACCCGGTCGCCGGGCCGGAGTTGCATGTGCGCCCGGCCCGCAAACACTCGGCCTCGGCGCTCCACCCGGAAGCTCAGCGCGGGGGCCTCGCCCTTGAAGGCCACGCTGCCGGGGCGGTCCTCCCCGCTCCAGAAGAACCACAAACCGATCGCCAGGAGCAGGCAGGCGCAGGCGGCAGCGAGCGCCGGCTGCCAGCGCGGGCGCGGCCGGGCTTCTTTGAGGTCCAGACGGGGGACTCGTTCATACAGATCCCGGCGCTCGCGCTTCAGTTCCTCGAGACGCCGGCGGCAGCGGTCGCAGCCGGACAGGTGCGACTCGATGTCGGCAAGCTCCATTTCGGAGAGTTCGCCATCCACCAGACTCAGGGAGAGCTTAAGGCTGGAAGGGCAGCCGGTATTCATGACTGCGACTCCTTCTTGAAACGGGCCAGTTTCTTTCCCACCGTCTTGCGGGAGCGGCCCACGTGGGCGGAGATTTCCTCCATGGTCATCTCCTCGAGGTGGTAGCACAAGACGATTTCCCGGGTGAGGGGGTCGCATTTATCCAGGTGCTGCAGGAGCAGGGCCCGCTGCTCCGGGGTCAGGCCCGGCGGGGCGGCTACCGCGTCCGCCTGGAGGCCGACGTTTCTGGCCAGCAGGCGGCGCCGGTCGAAGCAGACGCGGGTGGCGATGGTAAACAGCCAGGGAAGCGGCTTCTTGCCCCGGCGGAATCCGCGGCCGTACTTCAGCGCCCGTATGAAGACCTCCTGCATGGCGTCCTCGGCTTCATCCTCCCGGCCCAGAATGGCCCGGCAACGGCGGAGGACCACGTGGCCATAGCGCCGGTACAGATCCTCGACGTCGGAACGGGTGATCATCCGCTCACCTTTGTATACCGGATCACGGTGGAATTTTGAGAACCCACCGGGGTGCCTTTTTCTCCTGAGGTCAGGCGTCCTGCTTGGACTGGGTGGCCCACTTGCAGTTGAACTTGTCGATTAAATAATTGTCCAGCTCGTCGGCGCGCTGGCCCAGGGCCATCAGCTCGTTGCCGATGCGTTCGCGCTGCTCGGGGTCGGCCAGGTCGTTCAGGTGGGTGCGGTAGGCCAGGTAGATCACGTCGTCGGTCATGGTGAAGCGGTAGGGGGCCACCGGGTCGCTGAGCAGGTAGGTGTACAGCTCCACCAGGCCCTTGCGCGGCAGGCGCACCAGCGGCGAGGTGGAGAAGAGGAAGTCGTTGCGGTAGACGAAGATGCGGATCTGGGCGCTGCCGCGGTAGTACTCCCAGTAGTCGGGCATGCCTTTGCGCGCCAGGATGGGGTCGACGCCCAGGCCGGCCAGCTTGGACTCCACGAACTGCTCCAGCGGGCTCTGCGGGCGCTGTTGGAAGAATGCGTCGATGGCCAGCTGGGTGCCGCAGTTCTCGCAGTACTCGGTAACCTTGGTCACCAGGTCCGAGCAGGAGGGGCAGCGGATGTTGTAGCCCTCGGAGACCTCGTCCTCCTTGAACATGGAGATCTCCTCGACGATGTACTCGACCGGCAGGGCGAAGCCGATGTTCTGGGCGTTTCTGAACACCTGGGTGTTCATGCCCACGATCTCCCCGTTCTGGTTTACCAGCGGCCCGCCGGAGTTGCCCGGGTTGAGCGCCGCGTCGGTCTGGATGTACTTGACCTCGCGGTCTACGAACTCCGGCGAGGAGACGATCCCCTCGGTGACGGTGAAGGGCAGGTCGTATGGATACCCCAGGGCGAAGACCTTCTCCTGCTGGGCCACTTTTCTGTCCTGCAGGGTGATCTGGGGGAGATCCAGGGGCTTCTCGACGGTGACCAGGGCGATGTCCTTCTGGGGATTGGCCACCAGCACGGTGCCCACCACCTTCTCTCCATTGCAGAGCTCGACGCACACGCGCCGCTCGCCCTGGACCACGTGGAAGTTGGTGATGAAGGCGTTGAGGTCCTTGTGGTAGAAGCCCGATCCGGTGCTCACTCCGGTGAGGATCTTTGCCACGACGTCTTTGATTCTCTCTATTTGTTCCATGGTCGCATCTCCCGTTCTAGGCGAACGCCGGATCCATGATTTTCTGCCAGCTGGCCCAGGCCACCTCGGCGGCCTTTTCCCAGGGGGTGTTGCTCAAAGCCGTCAGGGTGTTGGTGATCTCCTGCTGCAGCTTGGGAGGGGGGAAGTAGCTGTACATCAGCTGGTAGACGGCGAACTGGTAGTTCATAGCGATGCCGATATGGTTGCGGCGCGCCTTGTCCTGGTTGGACCAGTCGAAGCGTTCGGCCATGGCCTTCTGGCAGGTTTGCATCTCGGCGGTTTTCTTGGCCTGGATGAAGAAGGTGGTCTGGTAGAAGTCCTGGTTGAACTCCTCCCGGGGAACCTGCTGGTACTCCTGGGCGTCCCGGGTCAGGGAGGCTACGATTTCCTCCAGCGGCCGCCGGTCCCACAGGTGCCCCACGCTGCGCTCCAGCCGGGTGCGCAGGTAGCCCTGGGGGGAAACCGCGTGGTCGATCTTCATCAGGGCGATGCCCAGCATGTCGTAACAGAACCCGTACCAGCGCTTGTGAGTGAAGTACTCGTTGTAGCGCTTGGCCTCGTCCAGGATGCCCTGGTAGGTCTGCCAGGCCTTTTCCACCTGGTCGGGAGGCAGGTAAGTGACTTCCTTCTCCCGCAGCGGCACCGCGCCGAACTTGCTGACGAACTCGTCGTCGTAGCTGTCGCCGTTGATGCAGATCTCGTACAGAATGCCGTACAACTTGAACGGTTCGCAAAGGGCCATGGGAATGTTGTAGTTGAAGTACAGCCCCTCGTCCTTGAGCGCCAGCTTGGACAGTGTCAGCGCCCGGGTGTTGAGCTCGGTGGCCTGCCGCAAGAGCGGTGCGCGCCGCTCCTGGGGTAGCTTGAGGAACGGGGCGGTCACGTCCAGCCGGCCGTCGGGGGTGATCTTGATCTCGACGATCAGCGAACCGTGCGGGATAACCCAGTGGTTCTTTTCCTTCTCGCACGACTCGGTCATCTCCCGGTTGATGTAGTTCATCAGGGTTCTGAACGATTCCTCGTACTTGTGTTCCTCGTACTGCTTGACCGAGGTCCGGTAAAGCTCCGGGTCCAGCTTGCTCTCGTACTCGATGATCGGCTTCGTGTACGTGGGACACTGATCCATGGCTCGCTCCTTGTATGGGGGGTACAGGAGGCGAGTAGAGCACGATTCGCGGATTCAGGTCAACCGGCCAGGTTCCGGCGGTCAGGGGCAGTGAACCACCTCGAAGTCGCCGTTGAGGGCCAGCGCGGTGCCGTCGGATTCGTCGGTATACGCAACCGTTCCGGCGACGGATTCCGCCGAAGACGCGGTGATCTCTACGCTCCCCGCGTTGGTCCCCTTGCCCTCGAACGAGCCGACGTTGCGGTAGATGGTGATCATGACCTGGCCGTAAGTGCCGACCTCCAGGTTCGGCAGGGTGATCCCGGCCATCATTCCGGAAGGGGGATCGGGCTTGTCCGGGCTGCTGCAGTTCAACGGTCCGTCTCCCAGGCCGATGATGCTGGAGCCGTCCGCGTCGTAGGCGAAGCCGTTGACGGCGGTGAAGGTGTGGTCGCCGTACGTGCCGGTAACGGTGCCCGACAGCAGCGGCTCGCCGCTTTCGGAGCTGCCGCAGGCGGCGAACGCCGCACAGGCGGCAAGCAAGAGCAGAGCGTTGATTGTTTTTTGCAGCTTCCATTTTTTTGTCATGTCTGATCTCCTTTTCTAAAGACAGCCGGAAGTGTCGTCCGGGGTGTTGTCGTGGACGTTGCAGTCGGTCAGGGTTTCCTGGCCCGAGCAGAAGACGCCTCCGCCGCTGCCTTCGCTGGTGTTGGAGGCCAGCTCGCAGTCGGCCAGCCCGGCGTCATACAGCCAGGCTCCGCCGCCGTCGTGCTCGGCCTGGTTAGACAAGATCCGGCATGAATCGACCCGGGAGCCGAAGGCGGCCACCAATCCTCCGCCCTTGCCGTTGTATGCCGTGTTGCCCTGAACCAGGCAGTCGCGCATCACCACCTCGTTGCCGTTCAGCCAGGCGCCCCCGCCGCCGTCGGTGGAGGATGCCGCCTGGATGCTGTTTCCGGTGATGGTGCTCGAGACCACCACGGCTCCGGTACCGGCCTCCAGCCCGCTGGCACGGGTTCCTTCCGAAAGGACCGCGTTGTTTTCGATCCGGCAGTCCGCCACCCAGCTGTAGGAGCCTGCGTCCAGGCCCCCGGCGCGGCCGGTGTCCGCCTGGTTGCCGCTGATCAGGCTATGGGCGATCGCCCCCCGGTTCAGCACCACCCCGGCGCCCGAACGCAACTCGGTGCCGCTCAGCTCGCCGGTCAGGCGGTTGTTGGTCACCTGGCAGCGGACGATGGAGGTCTCGGTCGCCTCGATGGCTCCACCGGTGGTCCGGGCCTGGTTGTCGTCGAAGCTGGAGTCGCTGATCGACGTTCCGCCGAAGCAATAAACCGCCCCGCCGCCCTCCGCGGCGGCGTTGCCGGTGAAAACCGAGTCGAGCACCGCCAGATTGCGACCGTATAACGCGCCGCCGTTGCCATTGGTGGTGTTGTCCGTGAAGGTGCACTGGCGCACGACAACTTCCTCCATGACATCGCCGGTGTCGATGGCCCCGCCGCCGCGGCTGCTGTCGGCGTTGCCGGTGAAATCGCAGGAGACGATCTCGCCCCCGCCGAACAGGCGCAGGGCCCCGGCGGTGTTGCCGGTGAAGTGGCAGTTCTCCACTCTCCCGGAGCGCAGCTTCACGACGTTCAAGCCCCCATTGGAGTTGAAATGTGAATCTGCAATCAGCGTGTACCCGGCATCGACCACGCCGGGACGATCCTGCCCGTCGTTGTTGTTGAAAGTGCAGCCGAGGACCTGGGCCTCGACTACGGTGCATACGCCGCTGCAAACCTCGCCGGTGATGCTCAGGGAAACGCCGGTGTTGTTCTCGAAGGTGCAGTTTTCGACCCGCGCCCGTACCAGGTTAACCACGCCGTACTGGGCCTGGCAATCCGCGAAACGGCAGTCCTTCACCGTAAGCCCGGGACTGTCTATGGCCTTGAAGGCGGGGAGCGAACAGTTTTCGAAGGCGCAGTTCTCCAGGCGGAATCCCGGCACCTGCTCCAGGTACAGGGCGGCCAGCCCGGCGGGGCCCGCGGCGCCTGCGACCCGCAGATCCCGGACGCAAAGCCCGCTCAGGTCGCGCAGCTCGGCCAGGCGGTGCTCTCCGGCGACGTCGCTCAGGTCTATGGTGGTGGCGTCGGGGCCGGCGCCAATCAGAGAGATGTTGCGTTCGTGGAAGTCGAGATCCCGGTTGCCTTCACCCTGGAGGGTTCCCGCCGCCAGCACCACGTGATCGTTGTAGGTGGCCGCGTCCAGGGCCGCCTGGATGGTGGGGTACTCGCCGGGCACCTGCAGCTCCCGCGGAACCACCGAAGCGAAAACCGCCCGCAGGTGCCGGTTGGTCTGCACCAGCACTTCGGTGGTCGCATCGGTGCCGCTGGCGTCGCCTTCCCAGTGGTGGAAGGTGAAATTCGCATTGGGCAGCGCCTCGACCAGCAGGTTGATGCCGCCCGGGTACAGAGGGAGCGCGGGATACAAAACTATCTCGCCCGCCTCGGCCGGAAAAACCTCGGTGGTGACTTCCAGCGAGGGCTGGGGGAGGTTGTCGCCCTCGCCGCTCCAGTGATCGCCCTGTCCCTCGGGTACGAAGTGCACCGTGATCAGCTTGGAGGCGTCGATCGCTTCGTCCACCAGGGATGCGCCCTTGTGCGATCGGGATCCTTTGTCGCACAGGTTCTCGATGGTGAAGCCGGCCACCTCGCAGCCGGTTACCGGGGAGCCGGTGACCGTTACCGGGTCATCCCACAGGTAGAAGCCGGATAGCACCCCGCCCGGGGTGTGCTCCTCGGTTCCCAGGATGTCCGGGTTGGCCCGGAAGGCCAGCCGGGCCAGCATGACGTTACTGGTGTCCAGGATCGGCACGGAATACTCGAACTTGATCGGGTCGACGATTTCGAACTTGAAGTTCAGATCGACCTCGGTTCCCTTGCGCAGCTCCACCCCGATCTCCTCGTGGCGGTAGTCGCCGATCAACTCGAAATAATCCTTGTAGGAGATCGAGGGCCCGACCACCTTGTAGAACTTGATGCCCACCTCCGGCTTGGCGTAGACCTGCACGCTCAGCGGGTGAATGTCCATCTGGGGGGTATGGGGGTTGAAGCCGAAATCGAAGTCGCCGATGGCGTCCCAGGAGGGGCTGCGGCCCCGCAGGTAGTCGGCGCCGACATCCGCCTGGGCGAACATGTCGTACCCGGCGGTGACGGTTCCCAGCTCGCCTATGGAAACCGAGGCGCCCAGCTTGATCTCTATGTAGAATTCATAGACCACCGGCACCCAGCCGATGAAAAACACCCCGGCCGGCTCCGGAAAGGTCAGCTTGGCGACGGTGATCTCCTTCTCCAGCAGATCGGTGATGGCCTTGGCCTCCAGCTCGGCATCCACCTCGAGCTCGATGCGGCCGGACGCTACGCAACGGAAATGCTGCAGCTGCCAGTCGGATATATCCAGATCGAAGTCGAAGCTGGGATCGAACTTGAAGCGCCCCTCCACCAGGGTTATGGAAGCCACGTCCTCGATGTCGACCTTGAGTCCCGACAGCACCAGCGCCCCGTCCTGGAAACTGACGTCCCGGGTGAGCCCGATCGGGGCAATCAGCTCGAGGGTGGCGTCTTCGAGCCGGAAGCTCTGCTGCAACTCCATGCGCCCGCGCTTGACTATGTCGGTCAGCGCCGCCGGCGCGGTCTCGATGACGGTCTGGCCGCCCTCCTCGCGGACCGCCATGACCCGGACCAGCACGCCGCCTCCGGAGGTGCCCACCAGAATCTGGCCAGGCTCCAGATCGGGAACGCCCGCGCCGGTCAGAGTAAGGTTGCCCTGGCCATCGTCGCCAATCGTCACCTCGGCGGGCAGCAGGACCGCCTGTTCGGAGATTTCCACCTCCGGATCGGGGTTGTCACCTCCCCCCGCGTCGGTGCCGTCGTCGCCGCCGGCATCGACCCCGGCGTCGCTACCGCCGTCCGGTTTGGAGCCGGCCCCCGAACCGCATCCAGCGGTTGCCCCCAAGCATATTGTGAGAAAAACAACTACGACCCAAGACGCCCCACCACGCATTCCTTCCACAGCCGCACCTCCAGCCCACGTGGACGTCCCCCTGGTTGATAGCTTCTAAAATGTACCACGCGGATATTCGGATGGAAAAGTGTAAAGTGTAAACCTCTGACCCCCGGTTCCGTGGTATCATGTCAGGAATGAGTGGGATCCGCAGAGCCTGGGTCGTCTTGGGGATGATGGCCGGTTTGTGCTTGGCCGGGTGGGCGGGGGCCGAGACCGGGATGGGGCTGGTCGTCGACCATGTCAACCTGGTGCTCCACCGGATCGATTACAAGGACAACCAGATCATATACACCAGTCCGGCCGTCGGCACCGGCGTCAAGCACGGGCGTTTCTCTCCGGACGGCAATCACCTGGCCTACGTCGACGAAAACGGGCTGGTCTTCGCCTGCGATCTCGACGGCAACGTGCAGAGCTCCTTTACGGCCTTCAGCACCGGATCGTTGAGCTGGACGGATTCCGGCATCTGGATCGGGGGGGAGGGCCGGGCCGAGTTGTACGATCCCGCGACCGGGGACATGCTCGATGCGGTCACCCCGACCGGTGTGCCGGATCCCTTCAAGATCAAGTTCCGGGTCTTGTCCCACAGCGAGACTTCGTACAGCGCTCTCGACCACCCTCCGCCGGTTGCCAAGGTGGTCCTGCTCGACCAGAACAACACGGTGCTGGACCTGGGGGACGGCTGCAGCGTGGGCCCCAGCCCGGACGGCAACCGGTTCACCCACAACCTGTGGGAAAGCGGGAAGGAGCACCAGACCATGCGGATCCATGACCGCAGCGGCCAGGTGCTGCACTACTTCTACCTGTTCGACCTCATCCCCTACCCGGCGAACGAGACCGACGGGTGGACCTGGAACAGCCAGGGCTGGTCGAGCAACTCCCCGGACATAATCCTGATTCCCGCCGGGCGGGGCTATCCCCAGATGGACTACAGCACCGTGCCCTGGATCTACAACCTGGCATCCGGCGAGGCCCACTGCCTGCACGCCGATCCCTACACCTGGGACGTGTTCTGGTACATAACGGACTATTACACGGGAAAGGTGGGGGTCGAGATTCCCGAAGTGGCCATCGAGAGGTTCGAGGCCGTCCCGGCGGGCATCCGGGCGGGCGAGAGCGCCGCTTTAGAATGGCGGGTCATCAACGCCGACGAGGTCCGGCTGGACGGGCAGGTGGTCGCGGCCGAGGGGAGCCGGGCGGTATCGCCGGCCGCGACGACCACCTACCACCTCGAGGCCGCCGGAGAGGGCGGGCCCAAGACCGCTCAGGCCACCGTGACGGTGAGCGACAACCAGGCTCCGGTGGTGGACGCCGGTCCGGATGTCGAGGTGGAGATAGACGTTCCCGTGGCGCTCAACGCCGCGGTGAGCGACGACGGCTTCCCCGACGGCACCCTGACTTTTGCCTGGACCCAGGAATCGGGTCCCGCGACGGTGTTCTTCAGTCAACCTTCCGGTGAGGACACCTCCATAAGCTGTCCCGCGGTGGGGGAGTATGTCCTGAGGTTGACGGCCTCGGACGGCGATCTTTCGTCCTTCGACGAGGTTGTGGTCACGGCGGTGGAGGAACTGGAGCTCTCCATTCAGATCCTCTCGCCGTCGGCCGGCGACGTGTGGCGCGTCGGGGAAATGCGGGCGATCGAGTGGACCACCGTCGGCATCCAGGACGTGGTCATCTACTTCTCCGCCGCCGACGGCGCCGGCTGGACTCCGCTGGCTTCCAGCATCGACGATCAGTCGCCCCAATGGGAACATTTCGAATGGGAAGTCCCCGACCAGCCCTCGACCGAGTGCTGGGTGAGGATGGAGAGCTACTTCGGCGACGCGCCCACCCAGTCCGGCCCCTTCACCATCGCTCGTGACGGAGAGGATGAGATAGTCATCACCGGAGGCTGCGGATGCGGCCACGGCGGCACCCGGCTCCCCGCGGTTCTCTGGATGTTTTTCTTCCTGGCGGTTGTTGCGCTGGCGCGCAGCCGGCGCAGTGCGTGATGCATTTTGACAGCGCGACGGCGCGGGGTATCATTACCGTAATACATGACAAGCCGACTGTGCATTTTGGTTTTATTAGCTTGCGGCCTTATGCATGTGAGGGCCGAGGCCCAGGAGCCGGATTCCCTGGAGGATGAGTTCGCCCTGCTCGAGGAGGCGCTGGCGGACGACGAGGTCAAGTCGGCCAGCAAGCACCGCCAGTCGATATTCTGGAGCCCGTCGGCCATCAGCGTATACACCCGCGATGAGATCCTCGCCTCGGGAGCCCCGACCATCGTCGACTTCCTCAGAAGGGTCCCCGGGCTGGACATATACGAGCTGAAGCCCTCCTACCCGCTGCTGGGAGCCCGGGCCCTGACCGAGTTTTCCAACAACCTGGTGCTGGTGCTGGTCGACGGGCGGGAAGAGCTGGTGGAGCTCAGCGGTATGGCGTTGATGAACGCCCTGTCCTTCGACTACCGCGAGATTCAGCGCATCGAGGTCATCCGCGGGCCCGGCTCGGCGTTATACGGCGCCAATGCATTTGCGGCGATCATAAACATCACCACGCTTCCCGATCGGCCGGCCAACCGCGGTGAAGTTTACATTTCGGCGGGCGACGACTACCACCGCTTGTCGGCGGTGGCCTCGGGCCGGTTCGAGCCGGGAGCGGGGGAGCTGGCCTTCGGCGCCAGCGCGGGGCTGATCCGGAGAATCAGCTCGTCGGACAAAAACTACCAGATCCTGAACGTTCCCCACCGGGCCCATGCCTACCTGCGCTACCGCCGGGGCGCCGACCTGGAACTGTCGCTGCACGCAGGCGTCATGGGCGGCGACGGCCTGTTCTACACCGTCATGATCGGAGACCTGCAGCTCGACGAAGGGCTGAACTATTTCGTCATGGGACAGGCCAAGTTTTCGCTGGGCGAATCGGTTAAACTGAAGACCCAGGTATACTTCAACGAGTACGACGCCGTCTTCAAGCCCCGCATCGGGTTGAGGACCTATGGCATCTGGGTGGCCAATGCGCCCGACTTCCCCTTTCACTCCCCGACGGTCGACGGCCAGATTCAGCTGGACATCCGGCTGGCCGAGAGCCTGATGGTGGTCACCGGTGGCAACCTGCGCTACGTCTACCTGCACGCGGAGAACTACGACCCGCAGGATCTGAATGACTTCCGCGGCGCCGGCTTCGCCCAGGCCAACTGGGCCGTAACCGAAACCCTGCAGGCCACCGGGGGAGTGCGACTGGACCTGAGCACCGAGATCGATCCGGCGTTGAGTCACCGCGAGGCCCTGGTTTACCGCCCCTGGCCGAACCACGCTTTCCGGCTCAGCTACGGCCTGGCCTTCCGCAAGCCCAGCCTCTACGAAAGCCAGGTTCACATCCCGCTCTCGGATTACAACCCGGCTTTCCCCGAGGTTGTGGATTTGTTTCTCGAGCAGATCGGCAACGAGAACCTTACCAACGAGAAGGTCCACTCCTTCGAGGCCGGCTGGCAGGGCACCTTGCTTCAGGAACGCCTGCGGCTATCGTTGAATCTATTCTTCAACATTTACCGAGACGCCATCACCTTCGAGGTGGATGTTCCACTGCGCATGGGGTTGCCGGACATAGCCAACTCGACCATTACCTACAAGAACACCGCCGGCAGCATTTATGCCTTGGGCGCCGAGGCCGAGGCTGGCTGGCGCCCCTCGGCCGAATGGCACCTGTGGTGCAACCTGGGGTTCAGGGAAGTCCGGGAGGACGGCCGCCACCGCCGCGAGGAGCCGCACTTCAAGGCCAACCTGGGGGGCCGCTTTGACCCCGGCGTGGGACTGCACGCCGACCTGGCCCTGCACTACGTCTCCGCCTACGAGATGTCCCAGGCCAGCCCCCGCAACCTGCTGGACAACCCGGTGTACCATTCCCTGGGCAACAGCCTGCTGCTGATCGCCCGTCTGGGCTACCGGTTTGCGCTCGGCGGGCAGCGGTCGCTGGACGCCGGCCTGACCGCCCGCGCCCCCCTGGGACTGCCCTTCCGCGAGTTCCCCGGCGAACCCATCCCGGCTTCCCTGCAGCCGTACAAGAATTCCGAGTTCGGCGGGGAGTACCTGGTCAGGCTGGTGACTTTCTATCTCGGCGGATCCTTCTAGCGCCCCGGCGGAGGTCCCCCCGCACGGCGCTCCACCGGGACCTCGGTGGTCTTCTCGTTGGTTTTGATGTCGTGCTTGCGCAGCAGGCGGTGGAGGCTCTGGCGGTGGATGCCGGCGGTGCGGGCGGCGGCGGTTACGTTGTAGTCATGGCGGCGCAGCAGTTCCATGAGGTATTCCTTTTCGAAAGCCTCCTTGGCCTCGTTGATCGGCAACTGGTTGTGGCCGTGCAGGCCGTAGATGCGGGTGGGGGCGGAGACCTGGGTGATGGCGGCCGAGAGCAGCGAGGCGCTGCCGATGACCTTGTCGTCGATCAGGCGGGCCACCCTTTCGATCACGTTGCGCAGCTCGCGGACGTTGCCGGGCCAGTCGTGGCGGACCAGCAGGCGCATGGCGTCCTCGGAGAAGCGGCGGTCGGTCCCCTTGGAAAACGTTTTCAAGAACTCCTTGACCAGGTGGGGGATGTCCTCCTTGCGCTCGCGCAGCGGGGGGATCTTGAGGCCGAAGACGTTAAGGCGGAAGTAGAGGTCCTCACGGAAGGCCATCTTTTCGACTTCGGCCTTGAGGTCGCAGTTGGTGGCCGCCATGATGCGCACATCCAGCTTGATGTTCTCGGTGCTGCCCACCGGTTTGATCTCACGGTCCTCCAGGACCCTCAGCAGCTTGGCCTGCATCGGCGGGGGGATCTCGCCGATCTCGTCGAAGAAGATGGTGCCACCCTCGGCCTCCTGGAAGGCGCCCGGCCGGGTGTACAGCGCGCCGGTGAAGGCGCCCTGCACGTGGCCGAACAGCTCGGACTCCATCAGGCGCGGAGGGATGGTCGAGCAGTCCACCACCACGAAGGGTTTTTCCTTGCGCGGACCGGCCAGGTGGATCTCCTGGGCCAAAAGTCCCTTGCCGGTGCCGGTCTCGCCGGTGATCAACACGGTGGTGTCGTGGGGCACCACCCGCTCGGCCAGGTGGAAAAGCGCCCGCATGCTGATGCTGGGGCCCAGCAGGTTGCCGAAAGACGTCTCCGAGCTCAGGGGGATCTCCACCCGTTCTTTTAGCGGTTTGAAGACCAGGGTGACGTCGCCCAGGGCCAGGCGGGCGCCCGGGTGCAGGATGGCGTCCATGATCTGGCAGCCGTCCAGCTGGGTGCCGTTGGTGCTTTCCAGATCGCGGACCCGGTGGCCCCGCTCGGTGGCCTGGATCTCCAGGTGTTGCCGGGAGACGGTATCGTCCTGGATCACCACGTCGTTTTCGGGATGGGCGCCCACCCGGATCTTCTCCCGGTCGATCACGTACTCGTACCCCGGGGCGGGCCCCTCCTCCACCACCAGCTTGTACTTCTGGTACGAAACCGTTTCGTGATCCTCCTTGCGGGAGATCCGCATGGTCTTCTTCTGGGCGAACTTCGAAAACGGCGCTTCGATCGTCGGTCCCTTGGCCATAATGACCTCCCGGTACAGTTTATGAAGCAATTCACGTACCAGGCCCCGGTAGCGGCTAACTGGTTGTTTTAAAAAGGGACAGGAAACCTCCGTCCCCCGGATCTGGTCGCATTTATGCTTCAGGTGAAACCGATCGGCTTCACCGGGGCTTGGCTTGACTGCGCGTGGGCATGCGACTATGTTGCTTGTGGGGGCCCGGCTATAAAAGTGCAGCAGGATTGTAGGTTGACTCGAAAGCGGGGAGTGTATGTCGAGAAGCGGGGCGGGCTGGATCGTTTTTATTCTTGTTGTAGCGGGTGGCGGCTTTCCGGCGGGGGCGGTCGGTTTGCTGGAAACCTTCGGCGCGCCCGATTCCTCTCATCCCTTCGCGGCCCGGGTTCTGGGAGACGGACCGTCGGCGGCCTATTTCAACCCCGGGCTGCTGCTCTTCCAGAAGCCCGGTTTGCGCCTGGGGGCGTCGGCGATCTGGCAGGATCTCGATATAGATCTGAGGGATCGCCCGCCGGGCGTCGACGTAACCGAAAACATTTACCGGGCCCGGATTCTGAATCCCGACGGATCCACGAGCCGGCTGGTTTTCCGGCCCCTGCCCAGCGACCGGCTGCGAGCCAGCCGGGGGAGCTATGACCCGGACTCGTTTTCCCTGGTGGTGCAGTTCGGCGCCAACGTGTCGCTGATCGAAAACCGCCTGGCGCTGGGATTCTATTCGGTGCTGCCCACCGGCGCGTTCGGGGGGCAGAATACGTTCTTCCCGGACGAGCGCGAGCAGTATTTCTCCAACTCGCTGCACTTCGAGTTATTCGAGGACCGGCTGGACGGCAGCATGTTCTGCCTGGCCCTGGCCGGCCGGCCCCTCGACTGGCTGTGGCTGGGCGCGGGGGTGGTAATGACCAATGTCTCCGAGGTGACCTCCTCGATTTTCGTTCCGGACGCCGCCGACCAGGAGACCGCCGACATCAACACCGACATCTCCATCCACATGCGCTTCGAGCCGCACTTCGGCGTGGTCGTCGAGCCTCTGGATGGCCTGCTGGTGACCGGCACCCTGCACCTGGAGGCGCGAAACGACGTCGACGGGACCGGCGACATCCAGCTGTGGGACTACCCCTACCCGGAGGGGCAGGATTCGCTGGCCCAGCCGTTCGCTTTCAGCCAGGGCTACAACCCGCTTCGCGCCGGCCTGGGCGCCGCCTACCGGGGCGGGCGCGCCGGCGGCCTGAGCTGGGCGGCGGGGGCGTCGGTTCTGTGGAGCCGCTGGTCCGAATACCGGGACCGCCACCAGCAGCGCCCCGCGGATGCCTGGTCGGACAACTGGGCGGTGAGCCTGGGCTCCGAGCTTTCATGGGGATTCCACCAATGGGCCCTGGACGTCATCTTCGTCCCCAGCCCGGTGCCCGACCAGGAAGGCCGCAGCAACTACGTGGACAACCACCGCCTGGGCTTCGGGCTGGGCTGGCAGTGGCGGCCGGAGTTCGGCGCGGGCCGGCTGACCCTGACCGCCCAGCTTCAGATGCAGCACCTCTTTGACCGGCAGGTGCAGAAGAGCGACCGGGCCGCGCACCCGGTCTTCGACGAGTTCCCGGAGTCGATCGAGATCCAGACCGGCGAGGTGATCGCCGACTCGCTCGGTTTCCAGACCAACAACCCGGGTTACCCGGGCTTTTCCAGCAGGGGGTGGCTATGGGCCGCCGGCCTTTCTGTAGCCTACAACTATTGACCGGGGTATTGTGCCTGCTGCTGTCCGCCGGCGGGTGTTCGCAAGACGGATTTGAGGATCTACCCGACGGCGACGCCGGGGAACCGGACGGCGGCGGGGTGGACGGCTGGGGCGACCTCGACCCCGGCGACGAACTCTGGCCCGAAGACTGGAACGCCGACGTCGACGTCACGGCGGATTTCTCCGGCACCTATGCGTCCCTTCAGATCAACTCGTATTATTCCGTGGTCCCCATGGTTGGGGATGTGCAGTACCGCAACGTGGCGTTCTGCCGGGTTTCGATCTCCCAGCAGGGGGCCCAGCTCACCGTGGACACCGAGATTTGCAGCCTTGAAAGCGAAAGCGACACGGAGCTGGTTCAGACGGTTTTTCCCGACGCCTTCGTCCGCTCCCTGCCGGTCATACGTCGGCCGGCCGCGGTCATGCCCGGGGCGGACGGTTACCGGTTCTTCGTCCCGCGTTTCTACGAGGTGCGGGGGGTGGAGCTTGCAGACCCCGAGCAGGACCCGTTGCCCACCGACCCAACCGATTCGCGCATCCAGGACCCGGACGGAGACAATAACCCCGGCCTCACCGTCAGGATCACCGGCATAGTCGACGGGGAGGTCTACGTGATCCAGCGCACCTGGAGCGTGATGGACGGTCAGGCCGCGGAGGCCGGGGAGATCCAGGCCATCAGCGGCCTGATCGCCTGGGGGGACGAGCAGGTGGTGCTGGGGTCCGACAACCCGGTGCTCGAAAGCCCCCGGGAGAGCTACATCGATCCGGTGCCGGAGAACAGCCACTTCGATTTCAAACGCATCGAAGCCGGAAAGTCCTGCGCCGATATAATCGCCGAGCGCGACGTTTTGTTTCCCCCCTGACGCCGGGTCAGCCGCCCAGGGCGTCTTCGAGAAAAGCGCCGAAGCGCTTATTGGCATCATAGCGGGCGAACCAATCGCCGACCCGGCGTGCGCCGCCGGCCAGGCTTGTTGAATCCAGTGCGGACTCGACGAGTCGGCGCAGCCTTGCGGCGCTCAGGCCGGGCGCGCGGGCCAGGACGCCGGCTCCGGCTTTTTCGATGGCCTGCATGGCCAGCAGCTGGTCCAGGTTGCCGGGGATGCCGATCACCGGGGTTCCCTCCGAGAGGGCCTGGTAGGCCGTGGAGGCGCCCCCGCTGCAGATCACCAGGACGGCCCGGCGGGCGGAAAGATGCCCCGGCAGGTAGTCGGCCGAAAACCACCGGGGGTCGTCTACGGCCGGGAATTGCCGCCCGGCGGTGGCCAGCAGGACCTGCATGTTCAGGGGGCGCAGGGCCTCGGCGATCAGTTCGAGCATTTCGATTCGCCCCGAGGAGCCCATGGTGACGTATGCGATCGGCCGGTCGTCCTGCAGTGAGTTCCACCAGGAGGGTAGCGGAGAATCCGGGGCCCAGTTCACCGGGCCGAGGTAAATCTGGTTTGCCGGCGGGTCCGCGAGCGGGACCAGCTCGGGCACGTCCGGAAAGAGAACGTGGTCGGCGCAGGTGAACACATGGCGCAGGTCGCCGACGGTCGGAAGGCCGTGCCGCTTGCGCAAGCGGTTGAAGGGCCCGGCATGGTGGGAAAGAACCGCCGGAAGCAACTTCTCGAAGTTGCGCTGGGCCCACTCCGGCCCCGCCAGGCGGACCAGCCATCGCAGCGAGAAGTGATCCGGCATGGGGAAGCGCCCGGGCCGGTACGCGGGGCTCCAGTAGGCGTTGATCAGGGACGCGCAGGGAATTTTCTGAAGCGGTGCGCTGATTCCCAGCGACAGGCGGAAGTCTCCCACCACCAGGTCGGGCCGGACTTCTTCGAGCAGTCGCCGCTCCGCATCGACGTAGCGCGACAGCCAGCGCCGGGTGTACAGGCGGCGCCCCGCCCGCTCGCGGCGGAAGACTCGCCCGGCCGCCTGTGTAAGCAGCGGCCGTTTGGCGAACGATGACGTTCCGAAGACCAACGGATCGAAGCGTCCGCAGGCGAAGTGCACTTCGTAGCGTTCGGGGTCGAGCGAACCGGCCAGGGAGGCCAGGCGAACCACCTGGGCCAGGGTGATGCTCTCGGCGACGAACAGGATTCGTTTCATGAAGCAGGCCCCGGGACTATAGCCCGAGCCGGAGCCGCATTTGGTCCTCGTAGATGCTTTCAGGGACCAGCGCGCTGCCGTCAGGGGAGGATTCCACCCAGTCCTCGGGCTCGGTGCCCGCGCCGTTGTAGAGGCCCTCGAGATCGGTGAGCGAAGTTCTCACTTCCATATCGTTGACGCCTATCACGTAGCCCCACTGGTACTGCTGGCTCTTGATGGTCCCTCCCCCTTGGTTGTTCCAGTATACGCTCTGGGTGACCGAGTGACCCGCGCCGGAGCTTTCGCTGTGGCGGTTGTAGCCGATCCAGCCGTCTTCCAGGGTGCAGGAGTCCACCAGGTTGGCGGTGGCCAGGGAGTGGTGGTACTCGCAGTAGCCGATCACCCCGATGGGGTCCCAGGTGCCCATGAGCATGCGCCCGTCCCGCGAGAGACAGCGCAAAAAGACGCAGCCGGTGGTGCCGAAGTCCCAGTTCTGGATGAAGTTGTGTCGCCCGGCCACCGCGGTGCATTCCTTGACCAGCACCTCGTTGCTGGTCATCACCTCGAACAGGTAGCCGTTGCCCCCGCCCCCGCGGTGCTGGGCCTTCTCCATGCGGCACGAAAGGACGGTTATGCGCTTGGAGCTCTGCACCATGATCCCGCCGGACTGCAGGTGATGGTCGTCCTCGCCTGCGGGCGAGTCGAAGGAGTGCACGTTGTGGATCCAGCAGTCCTTGGCCTGGGCCAGCGTGAGGACGTGAGCCCGGTTGAAGCCCCAGGCGGCGTCGTAGCCGATGGCGTTGGACAGGGCCAGGTCCTCCACCCCGCACTCTTCGATGAACCCCGATACCTTGCGCAGGCTGGCCGAATCGCGGGTCAAAACCGGATAGCGCAAGGGAATGTCGAGTTCCACCACGTCGGGATCGGCGGCGGTGTCGATGGCGGTTACCACCCGCCGGAAGAACGGCTTCCACTGCCCGTTGAACGAAACCCAGGTCCCGTCCATCCCGTGGTCGGCGATGAACTGATCGGTGATCACGAACCCGATCTGCACGTCGTCCCCCACCGAAAGCCCGCTGGCGTCGTCGACTTGCACCGCGGTGGCCCGGTTTTCCGCATCCGCGGAAAGCGGCAGCTCCAGCTCCGATTGCACCGAGCCCCGCAGGGTGATGCCCGCCCGGCCGTCCATGTTCTGGTCGCGGGTGAAGTAGATCTGGGTGGAAAACGGCCCGTCCCCCCGCAGGATGATGTTGGATGAATTGACCACGATGTGATCATCCAGCCGGTAAATCCCCGCCGGAAAATGCACCACCCCGCCCCCGTCCCCCTGGGCGGCGTCGATGGCGCTCTGGATAGCCGCGGTGGCGTCCGTCTGCCCGGAATTGTCCGCCCCGTACGCCGCCACCACGTCGTACAAGGGCCCCAAAACCACCGGCAACGCCTCCTGGCCGTACCTGTACCCGGCATAAGAAAAATCGTGCAGGAAACGCCCTTCGGAATCCGTAAAGGCCGGCGTCCAATCTTCGGGGTACAACACACTACGCCAACCATCGACTTCGTCACCCCCATCGTGGCCGTCGCCGTTTCCGTCGCCGTCGGCGTCGCCGGCTTCTCCATCGTCGCACCCCGCGTCTATTCCAGCATCATCTCCACCGCCAGCATCATCACCTACACTTGCATCATCTCCTCCACCTGTATCATCCCCGCCTACGCTCGCATCATCCCCGCCACCGGCATCCTCACCCGCATCCAGGCCGGAGTCCTGGCCCGCGTCGGTTGTAGTTCCCTCTGACGAGCACGCCAGCCCCAAAAACGCTAAAGCCACAAGTATGATCAGCCAGTTGGCTCGCAGCATGGGGTCATCCTAGCACACTATGCGCCGGATTTTCAGGGGCACAGGTCGGGACCCAGGTACCAGAACTGCAGGTACAGCCGGTAGGGGTTGCAGTTGGCCACGACCTGGCCGGCGTTGCGGATCAGGATGTAGAAGTCCCCGCCGTCGCCGACGCCGCACTCGCCGTCCCAGCGCAGGGTGATGTGGTAGCTCTGCGAGACTTCTTCCCAGTCGGCCTCGTCGGTGCAGAAGGTGTAGGTGGGGTTGCCGAAGTCGGCACAGGAGCCGTTCTTGCCGTCGAGGATGCACATCTCCCAGTCGGCGTGGTTTTCCCCGGCGGGCAGCTCCAGGCGCAGGACGAAGTCGAAGCACTGGTACTGATGGAGAATGCAGTCGGTCCAGTGGTTGGCCTCCACCAGGGTGAGCTGGTACCAGTCGTTGTCGTCGGCCGGTGCGCCCTGGCTCCAGCGGTCCAGGGTTCCCTCGACGACCATGTATTCATCGGTGTTCTGGGCCTCGTCCAGATCCTCCAGCACCCCCAGGCCGCAGCTCTCGTTGGGCTCGTGGGAGTCCGGGGGGAGCTCCTCGTCGGTCAGGCCGTCGCAGTCGTTGTCCTTCCCGTCGCAGGCGGCTTCGGTCGCCTGGTAGTCCGGACCGTAGTCGCAGGAATTGCAGCCCGTCCGGACCGCGTCGGCGCAGACGCCCTGGGTCTTCTCGCAGGGTTGAGGGGTGGCAGGGTTGTCGGTGGTGCCGTCGCAGTCGTTGTCCTTCCCGTCGCAGATCTCCTCGGTGGGGCCCCGGCCGCTGCACTCGCCCCAGGTGCCGTCCAGCCGGCAGGTCCGGGTGCCCCGGGTGCACTCGCCCACGTCGGTCCCGCAGGGTTCCTGCTCGCCGGCGCTGCAAGGGCAGTCCTCGTCGGTCTGGCCGTCGCAGTCGTTGTCCTTCCCGTCGCACAGCTCGGCCCCGGACTGGTCGGCGCTGCCTCCCGGCTCGGTGCTGCAGCGCACGGTGGTCGGGCCCGCGCATTCGACGGTGCCCGTCCCGCACTCGCCCGTGCCGTCGCAGGGCGTGCCGATTGCGAAACCGTCGTCGGTATACCCGTCGCAGTCGTTGTCGTTCCGGTCGCAGGTTTCGGGGACCGGGAGCTGTCCGTTGCGGCACCCGCTCCAGGCGCCGTTTTCGCAGAGCTGGACCCCCTGCACGCACTCGCCCACATCCGTTCCGCAGGGCAGCTCGTCCCCGAAGCGGCAGGGGCACACCTCGTCAATCTGCCCGTCGCAGTCGTTGTCCTTCTGGTCGCACAGCTCCGGCGTCGGGGTGATGCCGTTGCAGGCCTCCCAGAGCCCGTTTTGGCAGGTCTGGACTCCCCGGGTGCACTCGCCCACGTCGGTTCCGCAGTCCTGAATTTGCCCGTCGGTGCAGGCAGGGCAATCCTCGTCGGTGGCGGTGTCGCAGTCGTTGTCCTGACCGTCGCAATACTCGTGCGCCCCCGGGTGCACCTCGCGGTCGAAGTCGTTGCAGTCATCAACGGCCAGGGAGCCGTCGCCGTCCTTGTCGTTGGGATCTCCCACCGGAACGCACAGGCCGCTGCGGCAGACCTCCGCCAGGGGATTGCAGGGGGGATCGCACTCGTCTATGGGCTCATCGACGCAGATGTTCTCCCGGCACACCAGCCCGGAGGCGCAGTCGCTGTCCCGCTCGCAGAATTCTCCCTCGCCGGCTCCTTGATCGGCGCAGCCCGGGAAAAAAAGAGCCAGTGCGATTGCCACGCTGGCGGCGATGGTGCCGGCGAACTGTGTCATTCTTGTTCCCGTTCAGGACTTCCCGGAGAGGATCTGGATGGCCTTTTCCAGAAGCTCCGAGCCGGAATCGGCGCTCTTGGAAACGAAGCCCTGGTAGTTTTTGTTGATGTTCTCGTCCAGCTTGGCGAACTCGAACAGCTCCTCCAGGTGGGCCTCGATCTCCTCGGGATCCTTGCTCGAATAGATCAAGAACGGGACCGAGTGCAGCTGGGGGTGGGCCAGCATCAGGCTGATGCCCACCTGGCTGCCGGTCATGGCCACTCCCTCCAGATGGCCGTCCTTGTCTTCCCGGTGCCGCTCGTGGGTCTCCTCCAGCATCATGTCGAGGATCATCATATCGATGCCCTCGATGAATCCCGGGTCGGCCTTGATCTTCTCCTCCAGGTCCACCGGCCCGGTGGCGGTGCGCACCTCGAACCCGCCCGACTCCAGCGATCCGACCGCCATCATAGCGGCGATCTCCGAGTCTTCGATCAACAGGATAACTTTCTTCTCCCCGCTCATGAGAACCTCTCCGTATGGTACAACAATACCTTACCACGACTTTTTGGTGCTTGACACCCACTGCGGGGTGTAACATAATGATGTTACGAAAACAGGCAAATGCCTTGAAAAAACCGCAACTAAGCATCAGGTTATCCGGAGAATCCCGACACCTTTTGGGGCGTGAGGTGGTGCGGCTGACCATCAATCCGGTGCTGCTTTCGCTGTCGATACGTTTCGTGGACTGGAGCGGCCGGGACGCCGCCAAGGGGAAGCTGCGGGCCTACGAGCTGGTGGAGCGGGCCCACGAGCGCTTCCCCGACATGCCCCTGAGCTGGGCGGTGGAGGGCTACATCGCGCTGTTGATCGGGGGCAATCCCTCCCGGCTGCAGCCCTTCTCGGTCGAGCCCTACCAGAAGCTCGAGGAAAACGTGCTCAGGTTCGAAGAGCTGTCCCCCGCCGACAAGATCCGGGTGGGCCAGCGCTGGAAGCGGGAGCTGGAGATGCTGCGGGGAGCGAAATGAAGCCGCAGTTCGATCTGATCGACTTTTTGCGCCAGCTGCACCGCCGCAACATCCGCTGCCTGTTGATCGGCCGCTGGGCGGTGGCCCAGCACGGCGCTCCGGTGGTCACCGTCGACTACGACTTCTGGGTCGACCCCGCCGACCGCGTGCGCCTGTTCAGGCTGCTGGAGGTTACCTACGACGCCCAGCTTCCCGACGAGGAACAGTGGAGCAAGCCGATGGTCACCGCCTACGTGGGCCCGGACAAGATAGACTGCTTCTCGGCGCGCAAGATCGTAAACGAAGAAGGCCAGGAGCTGGTCTTCGAAGAGGTGCACGCCCGCTCGGTGGCGAAAAAAGATCCCGGCGAGAAGCTCGAGTTTCGCATTCCCTCCATCGACGATCTGATCGCCTTGAAGAAATTCTCCCACCAGGACCCCACCAAACACGCCCGCAACCTCGAGGACATCCGTTACCTGCTGACCATGAAGCGCAAGAGCGGCAAGAAGGGCTAGTCGCCGTTGCTTTCGTGGGCGCCCTGATCGGGTTTATCCCCGAAATAGGGCAGGCTGACGCCGGTGCCCGCTTGCCAACTGAGCGGGGTTTGAAGGGTGATGGTATTGGCGCCGTAGTCGATGGCGGAGATCGCGGCGGTGGCGGTCTGGCCCTCCATCTGGATGATGTCGCCGGCGACCACGCCGCGGCCGTCTGAGAAGTAGCCGGCATCTTCGACCTGGAGGCTGGTGCTGTTGTCACCGCTGTTGGTTGCCGAGGTAAGGAACCCGCCGTTGTCGACGCAGGGGCTGTTGGGCATCAGGTGGAAGTCGAACACGGTGAAGTCGAAAGGATCCGCCTGGCCGGTCAGGTCCACGAACCCCGGATCGCCCTGCTCCTCCCAGTTGTCGGCCACGACCTGCTCGGCCTCGTCGACGTAGTAGTAGTAGATGGCGTGCAGGTTGTTTTCGTGGAAGATGTTGTTCTTAATAGCGACATTGGTCATGGAATTGTGCCCGGCGTCGTCGACCCAGCGGGCCAGCATCAGGCCGTTCTTGCGGGGATCCCAGTCGTCAAGCAGCAGGTAGCCGTTGTGGTAGAACACATTGTTGTAGATGTAGTTGTTGCTGGCGTCGTTGTGGTTGCTGCCGTCGACCGAGAGGGCCACGCCCGACGAGTCGCAGAAATAGAAGACGTTGCGGCGCACAATGTTGTATTGGGTCCGTACGCTCAGGCCGGCGGACGAGACCTGGTCCGGCGGCACCCCGGCGAAGACGATGAAGTTGTCCTCGATGACGTTGCGTATATTGCCGTCGGGATCGCTGGTGTTGAGGATTACATCGCGGTCGCCGCACAGGTCGCCTATTTCCGGACGGTGGCACTCGTACCACTCCTCGTTGTGAAAGGTGTTGTTGCGCACCACGTTGTAGTTGGCATAGACGCCCAGGATGTGGTGTCCCCCGTGGAAGAAGGTGCTGTTGGCCACCAGGTTGTGGTCGCTGGTGTCCACCGAATTGTCGTTGCCGATGTCCAGTATGCACCCGTTGTCGTCCCAGGCTCCGGCGGAGCCGGATTCGTTCCCGTATCTCGAGAAGATGCAGTGGGTGATCCGGTTGTAGGTCGACCCGTCGTACACCCGCGAGCCGGCCCAGGTGGAGGGGCCCATCGGGGTGTCGAACTCGCAGGACACGATGTTGTTGTGGTGGGAGTTCTGGATATAGAGGTTGCGCTCGCAGTTGTAGAACTTGATGCCGGTGACGGTTAAGTACGACTTATCTATCAGCCGAAGACAGTAAACCGACTGGGTGAACGTGACGTTTTCGCCGTTGTAGTTGGTGTAGGTGATGCGCGTGGTGTCCGAGGAGCCCGAGTTGTCGGGCCGAATGGTCTCCTGGTAAGTGCCCGCCCGGATGTAGACGGTCTCGCCGGCCTGCAGGGTGGAGTTGGCCTTGTCGATAGAGCACCAGGGCTGATCAATGGTTCCGGGGCCGCCGTCCGAGCAGGTTCCGCCGATCCCGTCCTTGTCGACGTAGTAGGCGTCGCCGGTCAGGCAGCCCTCGTCGACGCTGCCGTCGCAGTTGTCGTCGATGGCGTTACCGCAGACTTCGTCCGCCGCCGGATTGACTGCGGCGTTGTGGTCGTCGCAGTCCACGTCGCGGCAGTGCCCGTCGTTGTCGATGTCGACGCAGGGACCCTCGTCGGTCCCGCCGCCTCCGTCCGCGTCTTGTGCGGTCCCGTCTTCTGGGGCATCTCCACCGCCTCCATCGTCTCCGCTGACTCCGTCGTCACCGCCGATACCGTCATCTCCGGCATCGTATACTTCGACGTCATCACCACCGGCGTCGCCCTGTTTTCCGACGCTTCCCGTGCAACCGGCCAAAAACAGGCTTGCAATTGCAACGGAAAGGATCCTCCCCGGTTTTGTCATGACTATGTTTCCTTTCAGATTCGCCTAAAGCAGATCGGACCACGGAATGGTTTTTCCAGTCAACCCGGCTGGCACGGATCTTGCTCTATTTCGGGGTTGATCGGGGGACAAAATGGACCGTTGTAGAAAATGCATACTTCCCTGCAGTCATCCCGGAGCCGGGATGGATGAGCACGGTGTTTGCCGCTTCTGCCGGGAGGCGGAGTTGGAGCCGTGGGCTCGGCAGCTAGAGGGAAAAGACAGGCAGTTGGCGGAGATCATGCAGTCGGCCCGGGGCAACACCGGTGGGTACGACTGCATCGTGCCATTCAGCGGCGGCAAGGACAGTGCTTACGTCCTTTACCTGGCGGTGGTGAAGTACGGACTGAGGGCGTTGGCGGTGAACTTCAACAACGGTCTGCAGACTCCCGGGGCCCGGCGGAACCTTCGCGATTTTCCCCGGCGCCTTGGAGTGCCCCTGGTAACTCTTGAGCCGGCCTGGCCGCTGATGCGGCGGCTGTATGCCCGGTTTCTCGAGGAAGCCGGTGAATTCTGCTCGGCTTGCAATGCGATGGGTTACCTGATCATAGCCACCTTCTGCCTGCGCGAGTGGCAGCGGCTCGGTTACGCTCCTTTGACTCTGGGCGGCTGGTCGAGCCGCTACGAGGCCGAACCGGACGTCTATACATTTGACATAGCCTACTTCGCCGAAGTCGTCGGTGAGGACCTGCTGCGGGAGGTGGCCGGCAGCTCCCTGGTGGACGGCAACTGCCTCGAGGTGCTGCGGGGTCTCTCTGATCCCCGCACCGTCAACCTGGACGGTTCGGGCCCCATTCGCTATCTCATGGTTCCCGACTACCTTCCCTGGGACCCGGTCGACATCACCCGGGAACTGGTGGAGCGGGCGGGCTGGTGGGCACCGGAGGAAGCGGGGGAAGATGCCCACTTTGACTGCCTGGGGACACCGGTGAGCCTGTACCTGGAAAGGCGCAAGTACGGCTTTTCCCAGAAGACCATCTCGCTCGGCGCCCGGGTCCGGGACGGGCTGTTGACGCGAAAAGAGGCGCTTGCCGCAGTGGAATCACCACAGGTCGTGGAGCCATCCGAGATGGACCGGTTCCTCGAAATGCTTCACCTCGACCGGCAGAGGATCAACTTCAACGGCAAGTGGCATCCCGAAAGGCAGCGCCTTCAGGACAGAGCGTAGTCCAGATAGGGTATGGCCGCAGTCTCATCCTGCAGGATCTGGAACACATCGGGATCGGGCGTGGTTACGACGAAGCGGTTGACGCTGGTAAGCCGCCGGATGCCTTGCAGCGTGCGGTTGAGCGGATCGTGTGAAAAGCAGGCCACCAGCAGGAAGTGGTAGTTCCGGCACAGCAGTCGGCTACTGGCCTGGCGCCATAAACCGGCCAGAGCGTCTTGGTGATCGGATTTTGCGGCGACCAGGGTGGCGAACAGCATTTGCAGCAGTCCTCCCGGTCTGGGCATGGGCCGCAAGCCGGTGGTACGTGCGAACAGGTTCCACGCCGGGCGCAGCATGGTTTCCAAAAGCCGGTAGCTGGCCACCCGGACCTTCCTGGCCCGGGACTGATCCCAGAAACCGGCACAGGCGACCGGCAGGCCGCGGCGATCCTCCGCGACCAGAATGTCGTCAATCGAGAAGTCCGGATATTTATCGACGGTTCCGGCCAGATCGTCTGCGGTCACGGGAGGACCAAAGAGGTATCTCTGGTTGTGACCGGACAGGAGCCCGGCGAGCGCAGGAGTGTCCTCGGCAGTCGCTTTCCGGTAGCGGTACTCCCCGACGGGCCGGCAGCGGCTCACCGGAAGTACGCTGTGTATCTCCAGGCGGTGGTTAAGCAGCCAGGGATCCTGGACGGTCCTGCTGGCGATGGCCCGTTTCATCTTTTCGTTTTTCTGGTTGACCAGGCCAAAAAACATCCGGGTTCCGCGCTCGGCCATGACTTCGTAGGTTTTCATCACCAGGTTCCGGAAAACGCCCTTGCCCTGGTAGTCCGGATGGATGCCGCCCAGCCGCCCGTAGGTGGCGGGGATGGACTGATTCCGGTAGGGGAGATCGACGTGCACCAGGTCGGCGAAGGCGATGAGTCGCTGGTCCTCTTCCACCAGGATGATGTCCCAGCGGTCGCTCTGCAACTCGTCCAGCAGTGAAAAATCGGGAGAGCGATCCACGCTGAGCGGAATTCTCGCGTCCACGACCGATCGCCTGCAGAGATCCGCAACCGCGGCGCTGTCTCCCGGCTGGAACAGTCGCAGCGTCCGGCTCACCTGGGTTTCCCTTTCCGCTTGGGGCCGCGGAGGAGACTGAAGGGCATGAGCAGCTGCTTGGCTACGTGCGACCACATGAGTCCCGGAGTTACCAGGGCTACCTGCATGAACTCGTCTCCGCGGTCATAGTCGAGGTTTTCTCTGCAGAACCGGTTGCACTTCGGATTCCGGTAGGGTGCGTTCTCTTCGAACCGGCTCATCAGGTTCTGGCTGCCGCCGCCGAAGCTGTTCTGGATTACGAATCGTTCCGGATCGAGCCGGGCATCCGGGCCGGTGCCGAACTCGCGCCGGTGGAGCCGCAACATCTCCCGGGCGACCGCCAAGTGGGATTCGGGAGGCCGGCGCTGCAGGTCGTAATGCGGGTAGGTGTCGACGAAACAATCGGCGACCGATCCGACGATGGCCGGAGTCTGCGATACGTTGGTTATCCAGAATGGCCGGAAACGATTCCGGATCAGTTGGGTCACCAGCGTGGGAAAGTAGAGCGCGAACTGGAGGCCCTTCCGGCGGTAGCGGTTGTCGATGACGATCAATCCGAGGTGGACGACCTTTTCCTCCACGCCGTTGGGCCGGATGGCGACCACCGGCATGGCGGAAAAGGCCACCGGAATGTTCTTTTTCTTGTCGTAGATCAGCGTGATTATCCGGTTTTCGTAGGGACCGCGTTCGTTGAGGAAGATGCCGTAGTCGGGTCTCTTGTCCAGGCCGTTGTGGGTGACCCATTCCAACTCTCCGCGCAGCCTCTGCAACTGGACATCGGACATCCATTCGCCCGGCATGAAAAACGCCCGGAGGAAAAACCCTTTGCTGACGGGCAGGCGGATTTGCCGCGAAGAAACCGGAAAGTGTGCTTGCAGAACCAGTCGGTCGGCGGTGACGGCCATCTCTCGGCCCTCCTTCCTGCCAGTATTGGCAGCAAGGAACGTGCCAGGTCCTAAAACTCACAAATTACAGACGGTTTACCCATACCCAATCGAATCATCGGGCGTTATCTTGCCCTGCGGGGCAATTCCTTGCCGGGAGGCTACACTCACTGCCCCCAGCGGGCGGGGTCGGTGACGATGTCGCAGTCGACGAACTTCACTCCGGCGGGGTTCTTGAAGGGGGACCAGCAGTATTCCAGGAGCATGGTTAGCTCTTCGACCCGGGTGGCTTCGGGGATGCGCTGGGGCTGGTAGCCCGAGCGGAAGTCGTAGGCGCCGTCGGGGACCGAGGGGTCCCAGAGATCCCAGTTGGGAAAATCCGAGTAGGCCGTCACCGCCCCGTCGAGGTACTTGTGAATCTCGCGGGCCTCTTCGGAGGTCAGCGGCATGCCGATGGCCGCGCCCTGCAAGAGGTACAGCGAGATGTCCCGCTCCCAGTCCTGGTCGTCCCAGCCGGGCTCGCCGGCCTCGGGATCCCGGTAGCGCTCGATGCGGGTGATCCACCCGCGCAGGAGCTTTTCGGCCACCCGGTCGTGCCCGTGGGTCAGGGCCAGAAGCACCGCGGCCATGTGGAAGTTGTCGATGATCGAGTAGTTGAAGTAGTGGCCCGACCCGGCGATGCGGTCGTACTCGCTGCCCTCCCCGGAGCCGCAGTCTACGTCCAGGGGCTCGCCGTAACCCATGATGGCGCTGGCCAGCCGGGGGTCGCACTCGGCGTCGGGAAAAACTTCGGTGTAGCCCACGAAGGAGGCCAGGTCCTGGTCGGGGACGTAGGGATTGCCCTCGGCGTCCTTGCTGCGGATCAGGTAGCCCTGGTCGACGATGTCCTTGGCAAACGCCTGCATCAGCAAAAGGGCCTCCTCGGCCGCCTCACGGACCGGTTCGTCTTCGGCGTATTCGATCAGGTAGGGGAACCAGGCGGCCGCCCGGTACATGAAGGGCACGTCGTCCTTGGAGCGCATGGTGGTCACCCAGATGTCGCCCCAGGTGGGGTTGTCCGGGTAATGGTAGCGGTTGGCGTTCCAGCCCTCGTAGCTCGAGTACCAGTCCTCGTAGTCCACCGCCTTCTGCTTGCCCGACGGCAGGGTGAAGGCGTGGTTGCGGGCCACTATGTTTCTGGCCATGATGTGCGGCAGCGGATCGTTTTGGTCGTAGACGAACCCCAGCATGCAGGCGGTGTAGGATTTTATGAACTGTTCAACCACCTTGGCCATGGCCGGGTCGCCGCTGGAGAGGTAACCGCCGATGGCGGCTATTAACACCAGCGAGGTCGGCTCGGCGTTGTTGTGGCTGCCCCCGTAGGCGCTGTTGTTGCGGAAGGTGACCGTGTTCCCCGCCTTGACCGCGTCCACGTCGTGCCACCAGATCAAATAGTCCGGGTACCCGGTGGAGGCGTCCATCCCGTGAGAGGTCTCGTAAACCCAGGTGAAGTAGTCCACGTCCTTCCAGAACTTGGTGATGCGCTGGGTGAACGCGGTGATCTCGGCACTGCTCAGCGGCGTCCCCGCGTCGTCGCGCTCGAGGACGAATGGCAGCTCCATCGGCAGAACCGGATCCTTCGACTCTTCCCCGCAAGCGCCGACAGAAAATAGCGCCAAGATGATCAAGGCTCTCGGCATGCACCACTCCTTATTTTTTCCGTTCGAAGCGCGAAAGGATTTTTTTAATTGCGTCCTTGTGGACGGTGTAGGCCAGCACTTTCAGGCGGACGTAGTCGTCGCGCATGAAGTAGTAGCCCTTGTACTGGCCCCGGCGCGAGGAGCGGCCGGAGTCCTTGACCAAAAACCAGTCGTGCCCGGCGTGCCGGGTGTGGCCCACCAGGTGGACGCCGTGGTCGTCGGTGGTCACCTCGTGGCTGAGGCGGTACTCGCGGGCGATCTGATCGATCCGGTTTTGGGGAATGTCGTAGTCGGGGACGAACAACACGTCGTTCTCGGCGTCCTTTCCCGGCTCGGAGACGTCCACGGCGATGCTCAGGGAGTAGCCGTCCAGGACGGCGCTCTTCAAACCCGCATAGAACTCGTCCAGCGGGACGTTGTGGTAGGATTTGTCGTGCCACCAGTTGTCCGGCACCTCGAACTCGCCTTGGGTGTAGAAGGGGATCGAAAGGGTGGACATTACCTGCACGTAGTCGTCGGGGTTGATCTTCAGGACGCCGGTCATGAACTCCGGGGGTGTGTAAGTCCGGCCCTCGTACTGGAAACTCTGAGGCGGCCGGCCCAGGTGGCGGTCGAGGATCACCTCAAGCATCGAGAGCGCGGCTTGCCGGTCCCACAGGCTTTTCTGCTCGAACGCCTGTAGCAGGGCCTCGAGCTCCCTGAACATCCGCAAGTGATCGTGGCGCGGATCTTCTCCGGTGAAGCCGGGGAAAGCCTCCAGGGGCCAGGCGCCGTGCTGCTTCCAGATCCGGGTGGCCGCGTTGGACTCGGAGCCCTGCTCGAACAGCGAGTCGCCCCGCTCCTGGATGAACCGGGAGGCCTTGGCCAAATACTCGAAGTAGACCGTGGCCATCTCCGACAGCTTCACCTTCTTCTCGGCGATCCGCTGCACCTCGGACTCCAGAAACGACGTGGAGGCGAACGACCAGCAGGTGCCGGTGTAATACTGCGCGGTGGGCGGAAAGTGGGGGACTTGCCGGAACTCGTCGGGCGAGGCCGGCCGCTCGGAGGCGGGAAGCGAGCTCACCAGGGACTTCTCCTCCAGCCGGTCCTTTTCCTCCTTCTCTTTCTGCCGCTTGCGGATCTTCCCGGTTTCCCCCTCCTGCTCCTCTTTCCACTGCTTGTCCCGTTCCCGGATCTCCTCCAGCACCGGGTAACGGTACTTGGTCTCGTACCGGGCCACCTCGACCCCCTCCCGGCCCTCCAGCGCCGGCGCCTCGATCTGAACCACCTGTTTGGTGGCCGGCGTGCCGGCGTCGGACCCGCCGTCCCCGGCGGGGCGGCACGAGCCGGCGGAAAGCAAGCCGGCCACAAAAAGACCAGTCAAGAAGACCCCTGGACAAAACAGGAATGATTTCATGGTCACAAAAAGATATCAGTACCGGGAGGGATTTCAAACGCCTGCGGAGGGGGGTAATACCGTGGAGTATTGACAAGCACTTTATTATGTGATACACGTATTAATGTGATACCGGGGAGGCGATACCATGGACCGGCAAAACCTGACTCTTTCCCTGCCCAAGGCCTTGTTGAAAAAGGCCAAAATACTCGCGGCGCGCCGGGAGATGTCCATCAGCGAGCTGGTCCGTGAGGCCATCGAGGAGCGAGTCCGGGAGGAATCCGGTTACCGCAAGGCCCGCCGGCGGCACACCCAAACCCTGATGAAATCCTTCGACCTGGGCACCAACGGGCGGTTCAAGACGTCCCGGGAGTCGCTGCATGAAAGGGGCTAGGGTTTTCGTCGATACCAACGTGCTGGTATACGCCCACGACCGTTCGGCGGGGAAAAAGTACGAGATCGCCCGCGACGCCCTGCTGGATCTCTGGGAAAGCGGCCTGGGAATCCTCAGCACGCAGGTTCTCCAGGAGTTCTTCACCGCGGTGACTAAAAAGATTGCCAAGCCCATGACAACCGCCGCCGCGAGACAGATCATCGAGGACCTGCTCAAGTGGACCGTGGTTATAAACGACGGAGATTCGATCTTGGCGGCCGTCGACATCCTCGGCCGCTACAAACTGTCATTCTGGGACTCGATGATCATCCAGGCGGCGGCCCGCGGCGGCGCGGACCTGCTGCTGTCCGAAGACCTGTCCGACGGCCAGACCATCCACGGCGTCCGGATCAAGAACCCCTTTTGAGCCGGCCCCGCACTTAGCCGAGCTGGATCCCAGAGCGGAGACCGCCCCCGCCTGCAGATTGACGCTTTCTTCAAGCCGGAAGGACAGATCGAGCACACCTGCGAAGGGGTCTGCGATCCGGAGTGACTCTGGACATGCCCGGTCCGATCTGCTCAACTGTGCGTTGAGCGACTACCGTAGAGGAGGGCAGGCATGAGGAGATGCATCTGGTTGTTGTGCGGGTTGCTGACGGTCTTGCCCGGCTGCGCGGCCGGTTCCGGCTACCGGGGCGATATGCTGGCCGCGGCGCCCGCGATGGATTTCCGGGAGGCCGGCGATGCGGATGGGATCGTAGACCAGCCTGACATTGCCGAAGCAACCATCGAAAAGGACACCAAGCAGATCGCCCAGAACACCCGGACCACCACCGCCAAGAAGACCGACCAGACCAGGCGCAAGGTGGTTTACACCGGGTGGTTTACCGTGGATGTGTACGAAATTCGCGAGGCGCAGCAGAAGCTGGTGGCCCTGGCGGAGGGCATGGGCGGGTACATGCAGGAGACCAGCGGGCCCGTGGTGGTGGTTCGGGTGCCGGCCGAGAAGTTCGAGCAGATCGAACCGGAGCTGAAGAAGCTCGGCCGGGTGGACGACTCCCAGACCCGGATCCAGGCCACCGATATCACCGCCCGCTTCGTGGACACCGAGTTGCGGCTCAAGACCAAGAAGAAATATTTACAAACGCTCACCAGGATGCTCGAGCAGGCCGGCACGCTCAAGGACAAGCTCGAGGTGCAGAAGGAGATCGCCCGCCTGGTGGAGGAGATCGAGTCTTTGGAGGGCCAGCTGCGGCTCATGTCGCAGCAGGTGGCCCTGGCCACCGTGACGGTGACCTTCCGGCTGGCCCACTCGGGCCCCAAACGAACTTTCCGGTTGCCCTGGGATTGGCTGGACGCCCTGGGCATCGAGAACCTCATCCGCTGAAAGGGAAGGAGGACGCCATGAAAACTATCAAATGCATCCTCGCCCTGGCCTCAGCGTTCGCGCTTCTGGCCGGTTGCGTGAGCCTCACCACCCCGGAAGGCTACGCCCAGCGCACCCGCACCGGCGGGTACGAATACAAGGCCATCTCCACCGACGCCTCGGTGATCGCGGTGGCCGAGTACGAGAACGAAGACGAGGACCAGGGCACCCTGGAATACTGGACCGAAGCGGCCCGCAAGCAGCTGACCCTCTCGCGGGGCTACGAGTTCGAAGAGGAAGGCAAGTTCAACTGTTCCCGGGGCCCGGGCCGCTGGATGCGCTTTGCCCGCAAGTATCGCGGAACCGACTACCTGTACCTGCTGGGCATCGTCGTCGACGGCGGAACCATCTACGCGCTGGAGGCCGGCGGCGAGAAGGCCCATTTCGTAAAGGATCTGCCCCGGGTGATCGAGTCTTTCGGTTCCCTCAATTGACGGTGTTCAAATGGCCCTGTATCGATTCGGAAATCGTGTGCCGAAGATCGGCAAAGGCGCCTGGGTCAGCGACTCGGCCCGGGTGATCGGTGACGTGGTCATCGGCGCGGACTGCTACGTCGGCCATGGGGTGGTGTTGAGGGGGGATTACGGGAGCATCCACATCGGTCCGGGCACCGCCGTCGAGGAAAGCGCCACCGTGCACATCCGGCCGGACGGGCTGAGCGTCCTGGGGGAGAGGGTCACGGTCGGTCACGGGGCGATTCTGCATTGCAACCGTATCGATGATTACGCCGTGGTGGGCATGGGGGCGGTTTTAAGCTTCGACGTCGAAGTGGGCCGCTGGGCGGTCGTGGCCGAGGGCTGCGTCGTGCCCAGCGGGATGAAGATACCGGCTGGGAAGATAGCCACCGGCGTGCCCGCCAGGTTGACCGGGGACGTCCAGAAACGCCACAAGGACTTCTGGAACTACGGCAAGCAGCTCTACGTCGACCTGGCCCACAAATATCCCGAAGAGTTCGAGCGAATAGACTAGCATCCCCCCGGTCCGCGGTTTTCAGTCTTTGAGCAGCCGGCGGGCGATGACCAGGCGCTGGATCTGGTTGGTGCCTTCGAAGATCTGGGTGAGCTTGGCGTCGCGGAACATGCGCTCGACGGGGTAGTCCTTGGTGTAGCCGTAGCCGCCCAGGACCTGGACGGCGTCGGTGGTGATCTTCATGGCCGAGTCGCCGCAGAAGCACTTGGCCATCGAGGCCAGGGTGGTGTTCGACTCGCCCCGGTCGTACTGGCGGGCGGCGCGGTAGACCAGGCCGCGGCCGGCCTCGACCGCGGTGGCCGCGTCGGCGATCATCGCGGCGATCATCTGGTGCTGGCCCAGCGGCTTGCCGAAGGACTTCCGCTCCCGGGCGTATTCGATCATCGCGGCCAATGCGCCTTCGGCGATGCCCAGCGCCTGGGCGGCCACGCCGGGGCGGGACATGTCGAAGTCCTTCATCGCCACCAGAAATCCTTGGCCCTCTTTTCCCAGGATGTTTTCCTCGGGGACGAAGACGTCTTCGAGGATCACCTCGGTGGTGTTGGTGCCGCGCTGGCCCAGTTTGTCCTCTTTCTTGCCGATGGAGAGGCCCTGGCTGTCGCGGTCGACTACGAAGAAGGTCAGGCCCTTATGAGGGTGCTCGCCGGTGCGGGCTAAAACCGAATATACCCCGGCCACGCCGCCGTTGGTGGCGAACTGCTTGACGCCGTTGAGCACGAAGCCGCCTTTCGCCTTCCTGGCGCTGACCTTGATCGCGGCCACGTCGGAGCCGGCGCCCGGTTCGGTGACCAGGTAGGCGGCCAGTGTGCGGCCTTCCGGCGACAGCTTCGGATGGTACGTCTGAAGGATCTTTTCGCTGCCGGCGTGGAGGATGGGAAAGGAGCCCACCGCCTGGATGATCAGGTTGAGCGCCGAGGAGGCGCACACCCTGGCGATCTCCTCGATGGAGACGCACAGGGCGGTGCACTTGTCTTTATCCATGCCACCGTGTTCGGGAGGCAGCAGGATAGACAAAACCCCCAGGTCCCACAGCAGGCTTTCCACCTCGCGGTTGAACTCGCCTTCTCTGTCTATCTGCGCAGCCAGGGGGGCAATCTTGTCGCGGGCGGCGCGGGCTACGGTGTCCTTCAGCAGCCGGATGTCTTCGGAGAACCACTCCATCACTGGTATCCACGCAGCGTTTCGGCCATCTTCCCCAGGCGGTCGGCTGCCCGGCGGTTGATTGTACCTTCGGGGTAGTTGCCCTTGCGGTCGGGCTTGCCGGCCTGGACGCCGGTGAGGATCTCCATGCCCTCGTCGATGGTCGAAACCGACCAGACGTGGAATTTTCTGTTCTTCACCGCGTCGATCAACTCCTGGTGCAGCATCAGGTGCGGCAGGTTGCCCTCGGGGATGATCACCCCCTGGCTGCCGGTCAACCCCCGGGTGCGGCAGATGTCGTAGAACCCCTCGATCTTGTCGTTGATCCCACCGATGGGCTGGATGTCGCCGCGCTGGTTCACCGAGCCGGTGACCGCCACCCCCTGGCGCAGGGGCAGGTCGGAGAGGCAAGAGAGGATGGCGTAGACCTCGGTAGAGGAGGCGCTGTCCCCGTCGATCTCGGTGTAGCTTTGCTCGAAGCATACGCTGGCGTTCATGGCCAGGGGGTGCTTCTGCCCGAAGCGCTCGCGCAAAAACCCAGAGACGATGTAGACGCCCTTGTCGTGTATGGCGCCGGAGAGCCCCGACTCGCGCTCGATGTTCACCACCCCGGAGCGGCCCACTCCCACCGAGGCGGTGATCCGGCAGGGTTTGCCGAAGGAGTAGTCGCCCAGGTCGAACACTGCCAGCCCGTTGACTTGCCCTAGACGCTTGCCGCGGGTGTCGACCATCACCACGTCGCGCTCGATGCTCTCCCGGTACTTCTCCTCCGCCAGGTTGAAGCGCTTGCGGCGCTGGGCGACGGCATTGGCCAGGTCCTGGGGAGTGACGGTGCGGCGCCCGGCCTTGCGCGCCCAGTAGGCGGACTCGCGCAGCAGGTCGGCTACCACCCGGAAGCGGGTGGTGAGCTTATGCTGGTCCTCGACGTCGCGCATGGCCTCCTCGATCAGGTCGGAGATGGCGCTGCGGTTGGGCTGGAGCAGATCTTCCTCGGTAACCACCCGCTGGATGAAGGCCATGATCTTTTCCAGATTGGCCTTGGAGTAGTCCATTTCCATGTCGAACTCGGCCTTCACCTTGAAGGTCTTCTTGAAGTCGTCCTCCATGAGGTACAGGGTGCGGTAGAGTTCGTCGTCGCCCATCATTATGATCTTCACGTTCAGCGGTATGGGATCGGGCTTGAGCGCCGACTGCATCCAGGCCAGGGGGCCCTCCGGGAGGCGGATTTCCATCTGCCCGGCGGAGAGTGTCTGCTTGAGGCCCTTCCACGCGCCCGGCTCGGTGATCAGATCCTCCGCCTTGACCACCAAAAATCCCCCGTCGGCGCGCAGCAGCGCCCCGGCACGGATGTTCATGAAATCGATGTTCGCCCGCAAGGCTTCTTCCGCGGAGCGCTCGATGGTGCCGAACAGCCGGACCATCGAGGGGTTGTGTTCGAACACCACCGGACAGCCCTTGCGCCGGGCGTTGTTCAAAATCACGTTCACCTGGAAATGCGCCAGCGGATCGGCGCCCGTCTCGGCGGCGTGGGGGGTGCTGTCGCCTTCCTCGCGTTCTTCCTCTTCTTCACGGCGCACCAGGGAGGGAATGCGCTCCAGCAGCGCCTCGCGGGCGTCCTCGATGAAGTCCTGGATCGACATGTCCCCGAACTGGCGGCTGATCTCCTCGATGAGCGAGTCGATGACCGTTTTGCCGGTCGCCCGGTAGATCTCCTCGAGCTGCGAGGACAGCTCCCAGGCCATCGAGCGGGTGCGGCGCTGGATCATCTCCATTTCGGTGCGCAGTTGCCGGTGGATCTTGGCCAGGCGGCGGAGCCGCTTGCGGGGGAGCTTGCCGGCCTCGACCATTTCCTCCATCGCCGCCATGTGCTGCGGTTCGCCCTCGATGACCGGCAGGACGTCGTGCTCGGTGATCGGGCCGCTCTGCACCTCGACCACGGTGAACTTGGACTTGCGCACCTTTTCCTGGAAGGCCGAGACCAGTTCGTGCTCCTTCTTCTGGTACTCACGGATGACCCGGTCGCGCTCCTTCTGGCAGGCCTCGGTGGCCGCCGCCCGGGGAAGCTCGCGCTTGAGGTTCTTGACCAGGTTGTCCATGGCCTTCTTCAGCTTTAGGCCCTGGCCCGGCTTCAACACCAGCAGCCTCGGCCGGTCGGGTTCCTGGAAGTTGTGGACGTAGACGAAGTCATGGAGCGGGCAGCGGGGCTGCTTGAAGTTCTGCAGGGTGTGCTTGACCGTGGTCATGCGGCCCGAGCCCGAGGGGCCCGAGACGAAGATGTTGTAGCCCGGGCTCTCCAGCCGCAGGCCCAGTTCCAGTGACTCGATGGCCCGGTCCTGGCCGATAATGTGGGTGCGGTGGCGGGAGTACTCCTTGCTCCTGGGCAGATCCCGGGGATTGACCTGCCGCCGAAGGCTCTGCGGCTTGACTCTGAGCTTCTTCCCGGTACTGGATGTTTTCGGGCTCATCGGTTCCTCCAGAAAACAAGCTTTACAACCCGTCCGTGGACCTGTCAAATTGCCTGGTCAGGAGGAAAAACATGGATCTGGGAATAAAGGATCGGGTCGCTCTGGTCACCGCTTCGAGCCAGGGGCTGGGCTTGCAGGCCGCCCGGGCGCTGGCCGCCGAGGGGACCAAGCTGTCAATTTGCGCGCGGGGGGCGGAGACGCTGGAGGCAGCCGCCGCTGCTTTACGGGAAGAATTCGGCGCGGATGTCCTCGCCACCGCCTGCGATCTGACCGGTGAAAAATCGGCGCGCGACCTGGTGAAGAAAACCGCGGCCCACTTCGGCCGAATCGACATCCTGGTGGTCAACTGCGGCGGTCCGCCGCCCGGGGCGTTCGTGGATCATGACGCCGACCGCTGGCGCGGGGCGGTGGAGCTCAATCTGATGTCCGCGGTCTACCTGGCGCAGGAAGCGGTTCCCTTGATGATTCCCAAGCGCTGGGGGCGCATCGTTTTTTCCACATCCATTTCGGTCAAGCAGCCCATCGACGGGCTGATCCTCTCCAACAGCGTGCGCGCGGCGGTAGTGGGTATGAGCAAGACCCTGGCCAACGAGCTGGGTCCGCACGGCATTCTGGTCAACTGCGTCTGCCCGGGGTACTTTCTCACCGGCCGGGTGAAGGACCTGGCCGAGAAGAACGCCGGGAAAACCGGGGGGAAGCCCCAGGACCTCATTGACCGCTGGGCCGGGCAGAGCGCGCTGGGCCGGGTGGCCGATCCCTCGGAGTTCGGCCCACTGGTGGCCTTCCTGTGTTCGCAGAAGGCCGGCTATATCACCGGCACGGCGATTGCAATCGACGGGGGGTTTTCCCGGGGATTGTTGTAGTTTATTTATGCAGGTTCCAGGCGCAGACCACGTCGGTGCCTGACCTCAGCAGGGCGTCCGCCGTCCGGTTCACCGAGCGGTGCTTCTCCAGGTAGTTGAGCTCCAGGGCGGGCATCATCCCCTTTTCCTCGATCTCCGTCTTGGGCAGGAAGTACTCCAGGATGTCGGAGGGGTGCTCCATGTTCTTCTCGACCTCGGGGGTGCCGCCCTCGTGCTTGGCGGAGATGTTGGGAACGTCCTTGGCCACCTCCACCAGCTCTTCCAGGCGGTCGTAGGGCTGGATAACTATTGACTTGTAGGTTTCTACGATGTGGTGCTCGATGCGCACGACCTTTTCCAGACCGAGTGCCTTGCGGATGATCGCGGTCTTGCGGATGGTGTCGTTGTCCACCGAGTTGGCCAGGTTGAACCCGATCAGCGAGGTAGTGCCGTCATCCCGGGAGAACAGCCTGGCACCCATCAGTGTCCACAGGCAGGCATAGGGATTATCGTTGCCCAGGTAGACGGAGATCTTGAACTCGTTGTCGATCCCCAGTTTGTGCAGCAAGTAGCCGACCAGCACGGTGCCCGGGTTGACGTTGAGCACCTGGCGGATGCCGTACTCGGTGTAGTAGTGCAGAAACTCCTCGGCCCACTGCAGGGCGTGCTCGTTGGGCTGGCCCACGCCGCCGAAGTATCCGGTGATGGTTTCTGCCCCGCCCAGGTGAATGTTGGAGCCGTCGGTGCCCTTGGTATCCAGCGTCTCCACGTAGGTCGCTCCCACCACCTGCATGGAAGCGGCCACCGCCAGGATGTCGGCGTTGTCGGCCACCTGCTCCTTCATGGTGCGCACCCGGATGTAACGGCAGGGCATGAGGTTCTTCTTCTCGATTGCCTCCCGGGCCTCGGTCATCAGGAAGGGGAAGTACTGCAATGCGCTGATTTCCAGTGTGACCGCATTCTGCTTGTTGAGCTTGGCGTCCTGGGCCCGGTCCCCCAGCAGGTTCTTGAGATGATCGGCCCGGGATACGAAGGCGCCCTTGTCACGCTGCTCGATCAGCCACTGAACGTCCTGGTAATAGGGTGAGCCCGATTCCTTCAGCCGGTTCATGAGGTTGTTGAATTCCCGGGCTTCGGCGGCCTTCTTGTTGATGGCCTCGGGGCCGCCGTGTTTTTCGACCAGGTTGAGCACGGCGTTTACGATTTCGTTCTTGGGATCCAGCAGGAAGTCGTTGATCTCCTGCACGCGCTTTTCGGAAATCTTCAGTTTCTGTCTCAAGTCGGACATGGCGGCCCCTCCTTAGGGCTTCTTGAATTTCTTGGCTATGGCTTCGAACTTCTCGAACTCGCCTTCGATCATCCGGTAGCAGTGCTCCTCGGCCGGGAAAGTTCCGGCGCGCACCTCTTCGCCGTAGGCGCGCAGGGCCCCGGTGACCACCTCGGCCACGTTGGAATACTTCTTGACGAATTTGGGGGTGAAGGCCTGGAACTGTCCGATCAGGTCCGAGATGATCAGCAGCTGGCCGTCGGTGTGCATGCCCGCGCCGATTCCGTAGACCGGGATCGGCAGCAGTTCGGTGATGAACTTGCCAATCTCGGGGGGCACCGCCTCCAGCAGCAGCAGCTGGATGCCGGCCTCGTGCAGGGCCAGGGCGTCTTCGATAACCATCTCCGCGGATTCAACCGTGCGCCCCTGCGCCTTGTGGCCGCCCAGCTGCCCGGAGCTCTGCGGCGTCAGGCCGATGTGCCCGCAGACCACTATGCCCGCGTCGAGGATGGCCTTGATCTGCGGAACCACCCGCTTGCCGCCCTCCAGCTTGATGGCGTCGCAGTCGGCTTCCTTCAGGAAGCGCCCGGCGTTTCTCACCGCCTCCTCGCAGGAGGTCTGGTAGGACAAGAAAGGCATGTCGCCGATGACGAAGACCTTGGGCGCCGCCCGGCGCACCGCCTCGCAGTGTACGATGCACTGGTCCATAGTCACCGGCACGGTGCCCTTGTACCCGTAAACGCACATGCCCAGCGAGTCGCCCACCAGGATCATGTCCACATCCGCCTCCTGGGCGAACTGGGCGCTGGGGTAGTCGTAGGAGGTGATCCACACCACCTTCTCGCCCTTTTCCTTCATCTTGTAGAAGTCATGGATCATTTTCTTCTTCTTTTTGACGGCCATAACCACTCCTTTCCTGGTATTCTTCCGGAAAGAGAGTATCACGCCAAATTTTCACAAAAGTCAAGCAGTGTCTGGAGAGACCGGTTTCCCGGGAGGCTTCTTGCAGAATCAGTAATCGTGCCGGATGTCGGTTCTTTGCAGGAGCTTCTCGTACTCGTCAACCAGTTCTTTCAGGCGGGTTTTGTATTCCCCCAAGGTGATCTCGCCGTCGTCGCGCTTCTTGTCCAGAGCGTCTTTGTGGATTTCGAACCAGCGCTCGGGATCGAAGTTGTAGGTCATGGGCCGTCAGAAATACACGGAGGCGTGGGCCAAGACCTCTTCATCGAAAGAAATCTTCTCTTGTTGGCAACTGGCCAGGTTGACCATGACCTTGGGCTTGCGCCCCTCGGCTTCCACGCCCAGGGTCACTCCCAGCCAGTGGACGTAGTCGGGCACGTTGGACATGGAAACGATCTTCAGCGCGCGGGTGGCGCACAAGACCTCCCGGACGATCTTTTCGTTGTTCTCGGTGATGAACACTCCCCGGGCCCGGGTCAGGCGCAGCTTCTTGGTCAGATCCTCGCTGCTCTCGAAGGGTATCACCACGGTGGATACGGCCTTGCCTTCGACTTGCTTGCTTTTCAGCTTGCCGAAGGCCGTCTTGACTGCCTCGATGGTTTCGTCGGACACGCTGCTGTCGTGGACGATTGCGATTACGAACGTCTTGCCACAGGAGCCCGGCACCTTGCAGTGGCCCAGGGCATCGATCAAGATGTTCAGCTGGGTATCCAGCCCGGCCGCGGGTTTTTTGGCCGATGCGGTCAGGCTGAGGCAACTAAACACAAGCAGAAGGAAAATGGTCCTTTTCACGGGGAACGCCCGATCCTCTCACCCTCCCTGGTATTTACCCGCCCCAAGGGCTCACTTTAACATAATACAAGGTATCGAGTCCGGATAGAAGTTTTTTGCCGGTTGTGAATCGTGTATATTCGATGCAATGAAACCTCCGCGGTGCATGGCGACATTGATCGGGAGCGTGCCGCACGCCGATCCCCGGGAGGCGGTGCGGCTGATCATGAAGCACCTCCTCGAGGCGCCCATCTGGCCCGAACTGCCCCGGCGATCCTTTCTGGAGGGGATGGTCCACTCGCACACCGAAGGGTTGCCCTGCCTGGTGGTGGAGGAGGAGGCCCAGCGGCTGTACGTAGACACTTCCCGCGACTGCTCGGCCGAACTGGCCGGGTTCTACGAGAAAGCGCTGGCCGCCGAGCAAAGCGGCGATCTTAATGCTTTCGGGATCGATACGACGCACGCCTCGGCGCTGGAGTTGGCCGCCGGAGCCATGCAGGGCATGCGTTTCCCCTGTGTGAAGACCCAGTGCATCGGGCCGATCTCCTTCGGGCTCCAGCTCACCGACGATAAAGACAAGTCGCTCTTCTACGACGAAACCTACCGGGACGTGCTCACCCGCCAGGTCATTCTGCAGTCGCGCTGGCTGATCGAGCGCTTTGCCCCCTTCGGGGAGACGGTCATCGCCTTCCTGGACGAGCCTTCGCTGGCCGCGTTCGGATCGTCTTCCTATATCGCCCTGTCGCGGGAGCAGGTGATCGAACACCTCGGCCGCGCCGTCGCCGCGTTGCAGTCCGACGGCGCCGTGGTGGGCGTGCACGTGTGCGGCAACACCGACTGGCCCATGGTCATCGAGGCCGGGGCCGATCTCCTCAACTACGACGCCTACGAGTACGGCCAGAGTATGCTGCTTTACCCGGCGGAAGTCGGCGCGCTGCTTGAGCGCGGCGGGATCCTGGCCTGGGGCATCGTGCCCAACTCCGAGCAAGTGCGCAGCGAGACCGCGGCTTCGTTGGAGAAGCGCTTCTTCTCGCTGGTGGACGGCCTGGCCGCCCAGGGGATCGATCGCCGGCTGATTTTAGACCAGTCCATGCTCACGCCCGCCTGCGGGATGGGTTCCATGTCCGTCGCCGATGCCGAGAAAGTCGTTGTCCTTCTTGGTGAGCTTGCCAGAGTGGTTCAGGACGAGGCCCGTTCGTGAGCGATCTGGTGCCGGTTCTGCTGGTACCGGGATGGCGATGCCCCTAAAGATTGAAAAACCGGCCCATATGCCGACAAATGTTCAGCATATTTCCCGATTGTCTAATTATCGTTGACAAAGGCGGCCGTTTTCCTTACGATTCCAATCAATGAACGCCAACAATTCACTGGATTCCGTCGACAGGAAAATACTGACCATCCTCCAGGAGAACGGGAGGATTACCAACGTGAAGCTGGCCTCGGAGGTGGGGCTTTCCCCGCCCACGGTGCTGGAGAGGGTTCGCAAGCTGGAGGAGCGGGGGATTATCGAAAAGTACGTGGCCTTAGTCGACCCGGCCAAGGTGGGCCTGGGCTTGTGTGCCTTCGTTCAGGTTTCACTCAGCTTTCACCGGCGGAAGGAGATCGACCGGTTCCGGAACGAGGTGCTGGAGTTCCCCGAGGTGCTGGAATGCTATCACGTGGCCGGCGGGGGGGATTACCTGCTCAAGGTAACCGCCCACAATATCCAGGCCTACCGTGATTTTCTGGTGACCCGGCTGACCAACCTGGAGGTGGTCCAGCGGGTGCAGACCATGATCGTATTCGAAACCATGAAGCGGGATACCAAGCTCTGCGTGGAAGAGGGGTGAGGGTTTGCCTGAAGGAATTTCCCATCTTTATGCCCGGCGCGCCCGCGAGGTTCAGGCCTCGGCCATCCGGGAAATCTGCAAGCTGATTGCCAAGCCCGAGGTGCGCTCGCTGGCCGGCGGGTGGCCGGATCCCGCCACGTTTCCGGTGGAAGAAATCCAGGAGATCTCCCGGCGGGTACTGGACGAAAAGCCGGACCTGGCCTTGCAGTACACCACCAGCGAGGGCCTGCCCGAGTTGCGCGGCTTTCTGGCCGACTGGGTAAAGAAAACCGACGGGATCGACTGCACCCCGGATGATCTGTTGATCACCCACGGCTCGGCCCAGGGGATGGAGCTGGCGGCCAAGATGCTCATCGAGCCGGGGGACGTGGCCTTCGTGGGGTTGCCCACTTATTTCGGGGGCAGCGGCGCCTGCCAGACTTTCGGGGCGGAACTGGTGGGCGTGCCCCTGGATGAAGACGGCATGATCCCGGAGGCGCTCGAGGACCAGGCGGCCAAGGTCGCGCAAACGGGGAAGACCGCCAAGCTCGTGTACGTGATCCCGGATTTCCACAACCCGGCCGGAACCGCCATGCCCGGCGAGCGCCGGAAGAAGCTGGTGGAGATCGCTACCCGGCACGATATGGCCATTGTGGAGGATAATCCCTACCGGGATCTGAGGTATTCGGGCGAGACCATTCCGCCGGTGAAGGCCTTCGACACCGATAACCGGGTGATCTATCTGCGCTCGTTCTCCAAGATCTTTTGTCCGGGTCTGCGGCTGGCTTTTTGCGTGGCACATGCGGATGCCGTCCGGCGCATGGTAATCGCCCGGCAGTTCGAAGACTGCTGCGCCACCGCCTTCGGACAGTACGTGCTCTACGAGTTCTGCAAGCAGGGTTTGTTGGACAAGCAGATCGAAAAGAACCGCGATCACTACCGCAAGAAGCGGGACGTTATGCTGCGATCCATCCAGAAGCACTTCCCCAAACAGGTGCGCTGGAACAACCCCGACGGGGGCTTCTTCGTATTCGTCCACCTGCCCGAGGGGCTGGACGGCGAAGATCTGTTGCGCGAGGCGGTGGAGAAAAACGTCGCCTTTGTCGCCGGGGCGCCTTTCTTCGTCGACGGGGGCGGGAAGAACACCTTCCGGCTTTCCTTTGCGCAGTCGGAGCCGGAGGTGATGGAGGAGGCGGTGGAGGTGTTGGGGAAGGTGATTGGGGAGCGGGTCGGTTAGGTCCAGGACCAGGACCAGGTCCAAGTCCAGGTTGAGTTGATGTCGGTGGGGTGGGATATATTGAAGCGGGAGGATTGTTTGGCCTCGCGGTATCTACAGGTGGCGGTTTCGGCGCCGGTTAGGGGGACATACACCTACGAGTATTCCGGGGAAGTGGAAGTCGGGGCTTTGGTGGAGGTGCCGTTCGGGAAGGGGGTTTTGCGGGGGGTGGTGGTGGAATTCCAGGACGGGCCGCCGGCAGGGGGGATGAAGATCAAGCCGCTGGCGCGGGTGGTGGAGGAACAACCGGTATTCAGCCAGCCGATGATCCGCACGCTGCTGTGGGCGGCCGACTACTATTTGGCGCCGGTGGGGGAGATGATCTTCGCCGCGTTGCCCCCGTCGATGAGGAAGAAAGGAAAGGCCGCCGGAGAAAAAAAGGTTCTGGTGGCCGTGGCGGGCGATTCGGCCGGGGAGGAGCAGGTCCTGGAACTCGTCGGCCGGGCGCCGCTGCAGGCGAGGGTGCTCAAGCGGCTGGCCGGGTCGGGCGAGGTCGATGTTCAGGCTCTGGAGAATGAGATCCCCGGCGCCCGGGCGGCGCTGCGGGCCCTGGAGCGGAAGGGGCTGACCAGGATCGAAAAACGCTCCCGGCGGCGGAGCCCTCCAAGGGCCGAACTGCCCGAGCCTGGGATGATCGAGCGACTCACCGACGGACAGACGGACGCACTGGAAGCGGTGACCGGGGCGCTCAACCACGGGAGTTATCAGGCGTTTCTGCTGCACGGCGTGACCGGTAGCGGCAAGACCGAGGTGTACCTGCGGGCCATCGCCCACGCGCTTTCTCTCGATCGGGGGGCCATCCTGCTGGTCCCGGAGATCTCCTTGACCCCCCAGTTGCTCTCCCGGGTGACCGCGCGCTTCGGACGCCGGGTGGCGGTCCTGCATTCGGGGTTGGGCGCCGGGGAGCGCCTCGACGAATGGCGCCGGCTGCAGCGGGGCGAGGCGCGGGTGGCGGTGGGCGCCCGCTCGGCCGTGTTCGCCCCGGTGCAGAAACCGGCCCTGCTGGTGGTGGACGAGGA